>Ga0153929_1000075_pt1 | contig 44395 bp, 52 predicted proteins | sample TSNJ013MetaG_FD_104689 | JGI IMG/M metagenome (GOLD analysis project Ga0153929, IMG submission 104689) | Attine ant fungus gardens microbial communities from New Jersey, USA - TSNJ013 MetaG | ecosystem: Host-associated > Fungi > Mycelium > Unclassified | place: USA: New Jersey, Wharton State...
ATATAAAGATTCAGTTCCAGTTCCATCGGTTCAACTCTCCTTTTCATATTTTGATTTCTTCTTCCTTCTGTCAACACAGGCAGTGTAAGCGTTCCCCTACAGTTCCTTACAGATTCCTACATCCCCCCGATCAATTTCTACAGGTTAAACAAATGCAACCCCCTTATATTTGTGCATAACGACATCTTTTCTGGCAAAAAAAGTGGACTCCACATTGGGAGTCCTGCATAAGACAGTATAAAAACGAAACTGTTTATGGGCGGCTGCCGAGTAAGATATCTAAAAACAAGCGTATCGTTCTAAATGAGCGATACGCTTGTTTTTTGCTTTGTCTGTCCGAATAAGTAGATAAGCATTACATTAGATTTATTGAATTGGAGGCCAAATATTATGTTTAAAAGAGAACGTAATTTGCGGTTACATATCATGGTAGACCATGACGAATTAGCCATTATAAAAGACCGTATGAAAGAATTGGGTTGCTGTAACCGCGTCACATTTCTCCGCAAGATGGCCATTGACGGTTATGCTGTAAATGTTGGCCTTGCGCCCGTAAAGGAGCTTATATCCCTGCAACGCCGGTGTGTTAATAATCTTTCGCAAATAGCCAAATACGCACAGGCACATATTTCTATTTCAAATCTTTCTGCGCTATTTTCAAATTTTGCTTGACTTCGCTTAGCTGGTCTGTTTAGCGGAAGCCGGGGAAAGGTGGAAATAAATAAGTTGCAATTATTGAAGATAGGCCTCGACAAAGCGACACGAGTGTCGTATTATAGTTAAAAAGACATGCGTGTCGCTTACTAAAGGAGAGTTTGTCATGTGTACTATATTCAGAACTGAAAATATAGAGGAACATCGTTTCTTTATAGGCAAGAATTATGATGTTCCTGACCCATGCAAAATTATGCTTTTTATAAATCCTGCCAACGAAAATAAGCAAGCGTTGATAAACGCCCCTGACATGCCTGTATGTTGGGGCTCCAAATATAGAAGCATAACCTACAATCAAGTATGCAAGGACTTTCCGGCGGGTGGGATGAACGAAAAAGGTCTTGTTATTGAGCAAGCATCATAGTACAATGTACAACTAACCGCAGGACAAAAATTGCTTGATGCCGGGTCAGATTTTCCATTCAATTTTAGCACTATCACTTGTGGCGTGTATGCTTGAAATCAGCCCGTCAACTACAAACCGCCGATCCTCAAAGTCTACATTGTCCCAATCGTCCAGATAGCCGGAAATCCGTTCTATCTGTTCGGGGGATACGGCTTCGGCGGTCATATCGGCAATCGCCATCATAAGCGATTGCCTTTTTGCGTCCAGTTCCTCGATCTTGCCGTTGGCATAGGACAACAGGACAGCATTTGCACCCGTGAGGGTATTCAACAACTTTTCGATCTCGGCCTCCGTTTGCGCGAGTTCCACATTCAGCGCGGTTAATTTCGGATTTGCTTTTGTGGGATTGCCCCCGGTCAGCGTTTGAAACTCGCGGAGCTTTTTCACCATTTCGCCGTATATGGACTCCTCCACCTCGCGCACACGGAGCGTCCCGCAACCCTCGCAGTTTTTTGTGTCGGCGCGTTTCCGGCAACGGAAAAACTGATGTACGGATGTTGGACTTTCACAGCACATAAGACCCGCGCCGCACCGTCCGCATTTGATTTTCCCGGCAAGCCATGTTTTCTTCGCCTTTTTATTCGGGCCGCCAATCGTGGTATTTCCTATCAGCTTTTTCCGGCATTGAAGCCATATATCCGAAGATACAAGCCCCTCATGCGGCGCAACGACAAGGATTTGATCCTTCAAGCTGCTATGTTTGCGTTCAGCCACATCCCGACCTTGATAGAGATAACAGCCGTTTGTCCCGGTGAAATCTCCCGCGTCGTTTACGATGGCCGCGCCCTGCGTCTTGAAAAACTCATAGAAGTCGAGGTCGGCCTGTGCATAAACGGGATTGCGTAAAATCTGCGATAGCGTAACACGGGCAAACTCCCTGCCGCCTTCATCCGTAAAGTACCGGGCAATATCACCGAATGAGGTCTGCGGCTCGGCATACATTTCAAAAATCAATTTGACACGCTCGGCGGCATCTGGGTCGGCAATCATCATTTTTGTGCGTATACCGTCCATGACTGTCGGCTCCAGTTTGTAACCATAGGGCGCTTTACCGCTCATGTGGAAGCCCTTTTCACACCGGGAATAATAGGCGTCGGTCACGCGCTTTTGGATGGTTTCGCGCTCTAATTGTGCGAATACGATGCAGATATTGAGCATGGCCCGGCCCATAGGGGTACTGGTATCAAACTTTTCCGTGGAAGATACAAACTCAACATTGTATTTCTGAAACAGCTCCATCATAGTTGCAAAGTCGATAATCGAGCGGCTTATGCGGTCGAGCTTGTAAACCACTACCTTTGAGATGAGGCCCTTTTCAATATCGCGGATCATGGCCTGAAATTGTGGGCGGTCTGTGTTCTTGCCGGAATAGCCTTTGTCCTTGTATTCCTTGTAATTCTCACCCCTAAACTCATGCTTTGAAAACTCTAACTGGCTTTCAATGCTGATACTGTCTTTACGGTCTACCGATTGTCTACCGTAAAATACGTCTATCCGATTGTTCATGTTTAGCTCCCTTTCTATGTGGAAAACGGGAGCCAACCTACATCTATATTATACCTCTGTCGGCCCCGCCTCGCAAGGATGCCTCCTATTTGTGCCGCTTGTCAGCGTATTTGCTGAACACATCGAAAAGGCGTTTTTCAATGTCTTTTTTGCGCCGCTCCCGTTCTTTCGGGGTAAGTATGGGGGTGAGGTTTTCAATGGTAAACGTCCTGTCCCCCATAGGAACGGTTACAACCTCGCTATGATATTTGACTTGTGTTTGCATAAAAAATCCTCCATTCTCACATGAGGACAAAATGTCCCGAAGTACGCCCATTCCGGGCAAGGAAAAAGGGCAACGCATAGCGCCGCCCTTGATCCTTTGAGGGAAACCCGCCGTATTCATTCGGGCTGTCATAAGACAGTTAATACTCCGGCCCGTTCATCCCTCACCCGATATGTCAAGAGAGGAATAGCACCTCTCATATATCAGGACAATTTTTCGCCGTCTCGGTCCCCTGTGGGTTACATTTTTTCAAAAAAGGTTTTCATCGCCGTAAGTCCTCGGCTGATGGATTTGCGGATATTGCGCTCACCAACGCCCTCGACTTCGGCAATTTCCTGTATGCTCATGCCGAGAATATAATGAGCTTCAACCCTCCGGCCCTGCTTTTCCGGCAGGGAGTTTAACGCCCGGCACAAGCGGCAAAACCGCTCTTTCATCTCCAAAACCGCCTCCGGGTTATCGGTCAAGTGAACGCTTGCCGCCGCCTCCGTACCGTCCTCCGCGTCGATGGAATGTACTTTGTTGCGCCGTCTTGTGCGCTCATGCGTTTTGTTATACCGTTTGTCCGCGAGAAGCTCCGCCGCAACCTCGTCAGTCACTTCCACAAACTCGTCATGCGTATACCACGGGTAAAAATCCCGTAAATTGATAGTTGCCATTATATTTTTCCTCCATTCGTTTTTTTGGTGAATTGCGAAAAATCGAATGGAGCTTGGCGGGGAGCGGCATCCCGGACAGCCGCCCCTCACTTGAGGACAAAACGTCCCGAAGCGCCGGGGCTTGTCCGAAAGCAGGAAAACAAAAACCGCGACCCGGTTTGGGATCGCGGCGCTTCGTTGCTTGCATGGCAATTCTTGATAATAGGGCCAAAAAGCCAGCCGATAGCTCACGCCGTTCCCTTCTTTCAAGAGGGGAAAACGCGGCTATCATCAGTCGGAAAATTTTCCCTCTCGCTGTTGTTTGAGGGAATCGTACCGGGCAATCATGTCAAGTTAGGGTCAGTTTCATGTCAGGTTGTGAGCAGCATTATGTCAGGTCGTGGTCAGTTTTTTCCCACTAAAAAAGCAGCCCGATTTTTATGTCGGGCCGCTTTTGAAAACGGCAATTTATACGGCGATCCGATAACCGATACTGCGAACAGAGTCTATGTAGTTTGCCGGATCGGGGTCGGTACGAAGCCTTTGCCGTATTCGTTTGATGTGGCAACGCACAGCGTTAATAGTAATATCCACTGAAATATCTTCACCATAAGCATATAGGTAGATTTGCTCATATGTGAATACTCTACCGACCTGCGACAAAAGTAGTTGGAGGATTTCAAACTCACTCTTTGATAGGATAACCTCATCGCCATGCACAAACACTGTGCGGTAATCCACAAGCATGAAGATGTCGCGGTGTGTGAGAATACCAAGAGCTTTTTTGTTGTGGGAGGACAGCTCAGAAAGGCGATCTATAATGTCCTTATTTTTCTTTATACTTTCTATCAGTTTATCCGGGTCGATGATAAATGTGTCTGCGCCCCGAATAATGCTCTCGGCCATTTTCGTGCCGCTATCCTCTTGTGATAAAACCAAAAGAGGGATTTGCCTCGCTTCCCGCATTACCTTGATCAAGGACATCATATCCGTAACATCATAAGAGGCGATTACAGCGAGATACGGTCGGGTCGAAAACATTGTTACAGCTTCGGGTATGGTTTCCACCGATTGCAAAAGTACATTGTACTTCAGCCATTCTTTCTGCGCCGCTTCAAAATGAGGGCGGCTATATCCTACTACCAGTATCCAGTTTTCCAATATCCGCCCTCCTTTCAAAGTCGGATTTCCTATGGTGTATGAGTTTTTTGTTGGGACACTTCGGGACATTTTGTCCCGAAGTGTCCCAATGGGGAAGAAGTACCCGCCGTCGCACGGTTTTTCCGCTTGTGCGGCGGCTCCATACGCATTGGACTTATTTGCTCAAGAAATATATAGTAGGCCGCATAAAATCAGTACCATCATCTTCAACAGTACGGTCAACTATACCTTCGCGTGAGTAATACCCGATTATCGGCGCATCCAAATCAATATTGGCATACATATCCCCAAATCCGTCATAGAGGGCGTAACCGCTTATGCCATCTTCAATACGCGCAAATAAGATTTCTAAGTGTGCCGTCAATTCATCTTGCGTGTCAAAATATATTACATTTTCTTGCTCATATACATCGTATTCCTCATGTCCCTCTTTAAGCTCAGTATCAATAACTAAACAATAGCCGGGTTTGGAACTCGTTGCTCCTGTATTGGCGGCAAAAGCTGTAACTGCCATAAGCGACATAACTGCGACAACCGCGACAATCAGGCCAATCATAGTTACTTTTTTTGTTTTCATAATAGAAATTGTCCTTTCTTCAATAGCGTTTTTACTAAATGCGCTGCCCAAAGGTATAATTTTTGCCTGTTCTTCGGCAAGCCCTATCAACGTCAGCGCGTAAGATGATTTATTGTTTTCGCCCATAGCATGGATAACCTTTTCATCGCAGGTGATTTCCAAATCCCGGTTTGCCAAGACGTACATCACCCACACAAACGGATTAAACCAATGAACACACGCCGCGATCATCAATAACCATTTCCAAAGGATGTCAAACCGCCGAATGTGCTTCATTTCATGGGTCAAGATATATTTAAGCTGTTCCCGATTTCCCAAATCTGTTGCTTTAGGTATCAATATGATGGGGTGAAACAGCCCATAGGTCAGCGGCGCGGATATATCCGCAGAAACCTTGATTTTTACCGTTCGCCGTTTTAATGCGTTCCTCTGTAACCACTCATTCGCATACTCGTTGTCTGTTGGTACTGCTAACTTGTATGCCTTGCGATAGCGTATATGACTTACAACGAAATATAGCAATATACAGATTGCAACAGAGAGCCAAATCAATACCGGCAAAGGGATAGAAAACGCGTCAGCCGTGACCGCCATCGCTGGCGTGTTTTGCGTTCCCGTATCAGCCGGGTTGAACTGGCTAATCTCTTGCAGTTGACCGACTACCGGAATATCAGCTACATAAAAGGGCAAGGTAGCGCTAAACTGGAACGGAATAAGCAGACGGATTAATGCTAATCCCCATAACAGCAAAAAGGTCTTTTTCGGGATTTTGTGCAGCGCGACAGAGCGAATGATCACCGTCGCAATAATAACGACAGAAGCCCAAAGGCTCATTTGCCAGATAGTCAATTTTCATCACTCCAATCGCTTATTACACGCTTTAGACGCTCAACTTCCGCAGGGGATAATTTCTTGTTTCCTAAAATGGAAGCGACAAGCCTATCCGCCGCACCGTCATATAGTTTGTTTATCAGCTCATTTGTTTCCAATTCCTGCGCCTGTTCCTGCGTAACCAGTGGGCGACAGATAAATCCCGGCTCGGCGCGTTCAATCGCACCTTTGTCGATACATCTTTTTATTAGGGTGTAGGTCGTTGTTTTGCTGTAATCATACTTTTCCTGCAATACATTAGATATGCGGCTTGCGGTTGCCTCACCTTCTTTCCAGATTACGTCCATTACCTTTAATTCAGCGTCATGTAATTTTATATCCATTGGATGCGCCCCCTTTTGACTGCGGTAGAATTCTACAATGCCATTCTACATCAGTCGAAACGGCTTGTCAAGTGTTATTTTCTACTTTGGTAGAAAATATTTTTTGTATATTTGTAGAGAGGAAAGACGCTGTGTATATTGTAGCATTTTTGGCTCTGCAAAAAACCGGCAAGCAGGGCAACCGTGGCCACGGTTGCGATTTTTTCGCGCCGTGGGCGCTCAAAAATGCTTGTTGGGGATTGCCTCCCCAAACCCGGCACTTCGGGACAAAATGTCCCGAAGTCCGGCGCATAGCGCCGGTTGTTGCGTCACAATCGCTAACGCTCTTGTTCCTTGTTTTTCCGCCCACCCGTCAGGCCGAGCAGATGATCGACATTACCTTTCACCGCCACGATCTCCCGCATTTCCTTTTGAGCGGCGCGGTACTGCGAATATAGCGATTTTTTCTCAGCCGTAAGCCGTCCGGCCTCGGCTTTGAGCGCGTCCATCTTTGGGAGCCGTTCACCGTCCAGAAGCTCCCGCATGGCCGACTGCGCTGCCCGGTAAGCGGCAATGTCGGCCTCATGCTCCGCGAGATATTTACTGCTGTATTTTTTCGCCTTGTATTCCTCAAAAACAGGGCGCGTCCGGGCGTAATCCACAACAGCCGATCTCAATTCGCCGTTTCGCTTTATAGCCGCCTCGGTCTTTTGGATCTGCCCGGCAAGCTCATGGAAACGATCAACCGTCCGCGCCGCCTGTTTTTCAAGCTGCGCGTATTCAAGCAGATCATTTTCCTGTAAGTATTGAAGCGCGGCGGCCATCATTTTAAGATTATATATTTTGGCCCATTGTTGATATGCCGGGCCTTTCCCGGCCCTCATGCGCTCCTGTATATCTATAATCAGATTGACCTTGCGCGGCGATCCGGCGGGGAGCGTTCCTCCCGCATGAACGGCCTGGCCCCGGCTGGCCGGGAGCGCGGCGCGGCCTTCGATTATGGCGAGTATGTCATCCTGACTGTACCCATCGCCAAGCGTGGATGCTCGGAGTCGGGTATAATTTTTCTGCCCATCCGTTTTGAAGCTCAACACGCCGCCGCGCCCGTATTTATGCTCATATCCCGCCGCCGCCATCGCCGCGAGAAAAGCGTCAAAATCTTTCGGATGTTCGGCAAGGCAAGCGTCGATTGCCACTTTTAAACGCTCTTGAAAAGCAGGCGGCTTGTCCGGGCCGATCCACTGCCCGTAATGCTTGTATTGTCCTTTGCTATGGAGCTTCGGATCGGTGACAACGGATAAATTATGTTCAAGGCATATCCTGTCGGACAACCGCCGGAACGCCCGCGCCGAGCCGAGAAAATCACGAAACTTCCGGGTACAGTCAAGCGTGGTTGAATTGTAGTAAATGTGTACATGGAGATGCGGCCTGTCAATGTGCGATACCACAAAGAAAGCGTGTTTCCCTTTCGTCCAGCGCATAGCTGTTTCATATCCGATTTCAAGCGCACCGTCATGATCAATTTCGCCGGGCAAAAAAGCCTGTCGCTTATGATAATATAAAACGTCCTTATCTTTTTTCTGTTCCCGGCCTGTGATAGCCTTGTACTGCGCCTTGCTCAACGCAAACTCCGCATAAGCGGTTTCATGGTCACACATATATGATTTTATCAATTCACCGTTGCGCGTCTTTAACGGATTTTGGCCGTAGTCAAAACCATCTTTCATAGTCTGTAATTTTGTTTTGCCTTTGGTAATATTGCGGGATTTGTAATAGGTTGTCGCCATGCACAGTCCTCCTTCCGGGCATAGATAAAGGCGGCTTGTTCAGCCGCCTTCGCGGGTATTCAACATGAGGACAAAATGTCCCGAAGTTATCAGCTTGTTATAAAATCCTTCAGCGAATAATTGAGATCGTCGAGCTTGTCTAAAAGCCATTCCGCGATGGCGGGAAGCCCTAACGGCGAGAGCAGGAACGCGAGGACAAGGATGATGATCCCGTTTGTAACACTATACGCAAACAGTATGACCGCGCCCAGCAAGGCTCCGATCCCGGAAATGATGTTCAGAGCCGCCGCCGCGTAACAGAAAACAAATGACAGAAAGGCTCCCACGATAGTCAGGATCACCACAAACGGCGCGGCGATAATTTTAAGTATAATACGCATATTTTACATCCCCTTTTTGTATAGTTTTACCCTACATATATATTATAACTCCGGGGGCATGGGGCACACAAGGATGCCTCGGTCTTGTAAATCCTGTCCCGGCCTTTGCCACTTGAGGACAAAATGTCCCGAAGTCGTAAAGGCCGGGGAGCGGATAGGCCGCTCCCCATACCTCAAAGCTCCACCACCGCTGCAAGCTGTTTGAGCAGATCGGACAGCGGCCCCCATAAATCGGCGTAATCTTTTTGCAGGGTTTTAATCTCCTGCGGGTATATGCCGCCGTATGTGTTGGCGTTGACCGCGATTTGATTGAGATTATTTGAGCATCTGCGCTGTAATGATACAAGCTCCCGGATGGGCGAGAGGTCAACATGAAGCACATACCCATTGAGCGCCATCTTTCTAACATAGGCCCCGGCGTTGCATATCCCGGCCTCGGCCATGCGCTCCCGGATTAGTTCAAGCTCCTCCGGCGTGACCATAACATGAAGATGGACGCTCCGCTTGCGTTTATCGTTCACCGTTCCTCCCGTTCCCGGCTCCGCTTGCGCGGGGGCGGCTCCTTTACTCTGTCCAATGGCTTGATTGCCGGAACGGGAACGGGCGGGGCCATCGGCGCGTTATTCGGGATGCCGTCGATCATATTGTAATTCTGCTCCGTTGAAAGCTCGGCGGTCTGTAAATAATTGTCTTTTTCGTTCATGGAAAATGCTCCTTCCTTAATCATAAAAATGTGGATATTTTCTCCCCGAAAACGGGGGCGGGCGATATAAACATACCACCCGCCCGGTTTTGGGGTCTGGAAAGCCTGATACAGCACGGTTTTTATAGGGGCAAATATCCACTATCCGCCCCGTTTTTTACGCATATACTCCCGGTTCCGTCTGCGCTGCGCTTTACCCGCGCAAGCATCCGAACAATAGGCCTGTTTGCCGTTCACGGGGAACGGCTCACCGCAGAGGGCGCAGGGGCGCGTTTCCACGGCCCCGCCGCCCGTCAGCGCGGCCTCCAATATGGGATCAAGCGGTAAAACCGCGTTACGAAAATACTTGCAGTAACTTCCCGTCCACCACTTGCCGAGCATATAACAGGAGCAGTCAAGCGGCAGACAGCCGTATTCGTGATCATAATTCGCGCACATGGAAACGACCAGTTTTTTGACCGCCGCCCTTTCCTCGCGGGTCATTTCGCGGGCTTCGGCCTGGCTCATTCGTCATCGTCACCGTACCCGGCGCTCCCGTCCCCGTCATCCTCATACCACGGCGGGCCGTCGTCCTCCGTCTCCGCGTCCTGATCGTATGGATCGGACTCGTCCGCGCCGTAATCAACATCCTCCTCCATACCGGACTGCTGCTGTTTGGGCCTGTAAATCTTGAAGTACCATCCGGCCCCGCCGCCGACAAGCACAACCACCGCCACCAGTAGAAGCGTCCCGGTATTGCCGGAAGTTTCGGCCTGTTCCTGTTCGGGCTCCGTTTCAGTAACAGGTTCGGAGGCGGGCGTCGGCTCCGGCGTAGCGGTCACGGTTTCTTCAGGAAACTCGGCAAGGGCCAGCAGATCGGCCTCTGTGACAGCGTTGAGGAAATACACATTATCCGTTTCCCTCTGCCTGTCGATGACAAGATAAAAGACATTCTCCGCCGGGGTAACGATAGTATAAAACTCCTTGCCGTCCTCGTCCGTGGCGGTATCTACCACCGTCCCTGTGCCGGACGGAGTAAAGGGATTGTCCTCCGTCTCGTCAGCCGCCTCCTCGGTAACGGAGGCCTCCTCAGTTTCAGCGGTCATGGTCGGATCGCCGTATTCCTCGCCGCCCCCGGCGTAGGCCGTCACGGAGAAGCCGCACATAAAAACGACGGCGCACAGCGCCGCCGCCATTATACAGATTTTCTTTCTCATTCGGTTTCAGCCTCCTTGTCGGTATTAGTGTTTTCGGGTATAATAGCTTTGGACTTCGGGACATTTTGTCCCGAAGTGGAAGCGGGGAGTGCCCCGCCCTTGATGGATTGCAAGAGCGTGGCAAGCTCGTCAAGCGGGATGCTCATGCCGCGCACAATATCCACGATCTCGGTATTCTCGATCTCGGTCTTTTTGTGTTCAAGCTCTTTGAGCTTGCCCTGCTGTTCGGCCAGTTTCACCTTCGCCTTTTCGATCTCGGCCTGTATTTTGGCCGTTCTGGATGTTGCCATGATAAAAAATCCTCCTTTTTACGGCAATCGCCCGTAAGCGTATAGATGCGACTGCCAATAGCTTGTATTGATAGATGTGTACCCGATGGGGTTGCCGCAATGGAGCATCATCCCGTCCCCTACATAGATGCCCACATGAGAAACGCCGGGGGTGTCGTATGTGCCGACAAAAAAGACGAGGTTGCCGGGTTTTGCGTTTGACGCGGAAACGGGAGTGCAAATGTTGTAAAGCCCCTGCGCTCCGAGCCGCCCGACATTCCAACCGCTGTGATTGATAACCCACGATACGAAGCCCGAACAGTCAAAGGATGTTGACGGTGACGATCCGCCCCATACATAGGGAAAACCCAAATATTTCTCCGCCTCGCTGATTATCGCGGCGAAAACTTCGTCTGTGAGGTGTTCCGGCGGGATGTCATAACGTCCATATTCCTTATAGGTAGACGCGCTCGGATACAGCGAAACGGGGAACAGGTCGGGCCTGTTGCCGAGCGTCGCCATATACAGCGCGTACCGGGAAAGCTGTTCCTCGCCCATAATGTAGATCGGCAGATGGGATAGATTGAAGTTTTCAAGCGTGACTGTGCAAATATAATAATTATAATAGACGGTTTCGGAATGGCTGTTGCCTTCCTCGTCCGTCCATGTGTCGGTGTAGCTTCTAACTTCCACCACAACCGTTTCCGTCAGGATATACTGCCGCTCAAAAAGCGTTGTCAATGTACCCTGTACCTCTGCGAGCGTCCATGCCCCCTCATGCCATGCGCTCAATATTGAGATCAGCACATAGGGATCATGCCATATATCGTCGAGGTCAAAATGGTACTCGTCATAGCCGTGGGTACTTTCATAGTTGTCCAGATAGTTTTGCAAATCGGCTTCCATCCCGGCGTAAGCTGCCTCCGCCGCGAGTATTTCCGCGTCCTCCGACGGGTATGTGCTTGCCCCAACAGCGCCGCCCAAACCGTTGCCGATGGTGACTGCCGCGCCCATACAGGATTGTAAAATCACAATCAGCATGAAGCACAGCAATAAAATAAGCGATGCAACGGGATGCCGCTTGACAAAGCCCCAAACCGCCTTGACAGCCTTCTCCGTGACGCTGACAGTTTTTTCAGCCGTTTTTTTCGCGGTCTTTTTCGCGGCCTCCCGCGCCTGTTTCTGGTATTGCTTTTTGATGCGCCTTTTTTGGAAATACCGAGAAACGGCGTTTTTATTTAGCTCCGGGTGTTCCTGCGCCAATGTGCGGAAAGTGTAATCGGCGCGGGCCTTGATGTTTTTTCGCTCCCATTTACGGACGCGCCGGGCCGGGCGTGTGCGTATACGATGCTTGATAAAGCGCGTCCCGCCCCGGACAACCGACTCCCCGGCAAGCTCCGTCCGATGCGCGGCCTTTATTCCGACGTTTTCCTCCTCCACTTGATATATTTTCTTGTGGGCGTAGGCCCAAGCCTCAGCCCGCGCCGCCCTGCCAACGGTTTTCACCGGGCCGGGTTTTTTTTGCGGTTTTTTGGCCGCCAGTTTATCACGGGCCGCATTCAGCTTATCGCCGCTCTTGTCCACGCGCCGCCCGGATTTTTCATACCGCTTGCCCTCCCGCGCCGCCTTTTTATCGGCGGGGCGGGGGCCTTTGCCAAAATCGGCCCCGGCTTCACCGCCGGGGGCCGGGCCTCCGTCACCGGGCGGGGCTTCGTCTTTATCGCGCCGCAGACGGTCGGAGGGCCGGGCCTTTTCCCTGTCCTGCCGGAACTTGCCGCCAGACTTCGGGACATTTTGTCCCGAAGTGCCGCGCTCACTCATTTTTAACCGCCTCCGCCATGTCCTCCGGGCGAGTGGTTAAAAGATTATATATCTCACCTCGCGGGAAACGGTCTACAAATGGGATGGTAACATTTCCATAAAAAAGCAAGCCCTCGCCGGAATTGCTATGCGTGATATAGGAAAGCTGATGCTCGGATATTCCAAGCTGTTTCGCTAAAATCTGCCTGTCGCCCTGCGCCTGTGAAAGCAATACCATGAAATCCGTGTTTTCCAGAATGTTCTCCACCTCGCGGCTGGCAAGCAAATCCTTCACGTTTTGGGTCAAAGCTGACGGGACGCATCCCTTTTTGCGTAACATTTTCCAGATGGTCACGCAATAGGAAGCGGTCAGCTCGTCCTTCAAAAGTTGATGAAACTCGTCAAAGTAGCACCATGTAGCCTTGCCCTCGGCGTGATTTTTCGATACCCGCGACCATACAAAATCCTGCATAATGAGCATTGCGATGGTACGCAGGCCCGCGCCAAGCTGTTTCAGATCAAGGCATACAAGGCGGCTGTCAAGATCGACGTTTGTCGCGTTATTAAAGACGTTTAGGCTCCCGGAAACGTAAATCTCCAAAGCCGTTGCAAGCCGCTTCGACTCCGGCTCCGGCTGTTGACACAGAAGCTCGTGCAAATCTTGCAGGGTTGGCATTTTCGCCGTTTGGGGATCGTTCAGAAAATCCCGGTACAGAAGCCGCACACATCGGTCAATGACCGTCCGCTCCACCGGCTGTAATCCCTCTTTACCCGCGACGATTAACTCGCACAGCGATAAAATAAAATCACTTTTGAGCGCCATCGGGTTTTCATCATCGGGCGTAAGCGCCGCCGCGATGTCCATCGGGTTTATGTGATGGGGGCTGTTCGGCGCGATCTCCACCACCTGACCGCCGAGCCGTCGGATCAGGGGGGAGTATTCGCCCATAGGATCGACCACGATAATTTTATCCGTGGTAGCAAGAAAAACATTTACCAATTCACGCTTCGCGGCAAAAGACTTGCCTGAGCCAGTTGACCCAAGATACAAACCGTTGGCCGATTTTAACCGCTTGCGGTCTGCCATAATGACATTGTGTGACAGCGCGTTCATGCCGTAGTAAAGCGCCTGTCCGTCCATTCGTAGCTCCCGCGTCATAAAAGGGATGAAGATGGCTGTTGAGCTTGTAGTCATGCCGCGCTGTATCTCTATCCCGTTGTAGCCGAGAAGCAGACTGCTCATGTAGCCCTGCTCCTGTTGGAAATCTAATCTTTTGAGGGCGCAGTTATATTTCTGCGCGATGCCGGAAACCGTGAAAATATCGTTTTCAAGCCTCTGGCGCGTCGGGGCCGTGTTCATAATGAGGAAAGTCAACAGGAATAACCGCTCATTCCGGGATTGCAGATCGGCAAGCAGGGCCTTCGCATCATTGGAAAAGGTGATGAGGTCGGGCGGCAGAATATCGTAGTCGTAACCGCTCCGCACCGCCTGTTTTTGGGCCTCAATTTTCATTTTATCAATATCGCTCATTTTGGCTTTGATCTTTTTAATGGCCTCGCTCTGATCTACCGTCTGAATGTGCATGGTAACGGTCATTTCCGCATCAAGCTCCAAAAGCTCAAGCAGTAACTTGTCCGACATTTCCGAAGCCATGATCTGCAAATAGGAAACCGCGCCCCATGACGCGCCCACGCGGAACAGGCGGCTCTGCCGGAAATCGAAGCCCGGCGGGGCAATATAGTCCTTTGTGGAAAGCCCCGACTTCGGGATGTCATCCCATGAAAAGATAAACTTTTCACGGCCTCCGGGGTGTAGCTGGCCGTGAAGCGCCTCCAGACGCTCCCGCCCGGTAAGGCTCCGCGCCGCCACGCCTAACTTTTTATAGTTACTTAAAATATCGGCCTCCACGCGCTCCAGACGGGGCCGGGCGGCGGCGATCCCCTCCGCGTTTATGCCGAATGTGATATATTTTGACCGCACAATCCCGTTGTTGCTTTTGGCTATCTGCCCGGTCAGCATATCCGTAAACTCGCCCCGGACGCTGTTATAATCATCGTTCTGCGGCGGGATGTTGACGCGGTAACGGCTGCCGGGACGGGAACGGTGATTGACAAAGGACATCTGGAACGGTAGGGCGCTGTCAAAGTAATTGAGAAATCCGCAGTACCCGTCAAATATGGCCGACTGATCCTCGTTTGACGCAACCGAATAATTTATGTCCTCGTATTCTATGGTTTTGGTATAATAGCCCTCCCGCACCTTGCAGATACCGTCCCGGAGCATTTCACGGTAAGGGATGGTCTGCTGCGCCGTTTGGGGAACGGGCCGCTTGCGTTTACCGCTTCTGGCGGGGATGGGCGGGCGCTTTTTTGTTTGCGTCAAGCCTCTGCACCTCCTTGTCGTTTTTGTTCAGCATGGCGTAAAAGTTATCTGTTTTATATGGCCGCGTCCCCGGCCAGAGAAAACGGGCGCGGACAAAATTCCGCACCACCTTTTCAAAGGGCAAGCCGTCGCGCTCATACATGGCAAGCAAAAATGCCGGGAGCATCAAGCCGATCATCAAGAAAAGCGCCGCGCTGTTGCCGATGACCGGGCGCAAAAAAATGTATGCCGGAACGCCGATCACAGCCGCGCCGCCGAAGCACAATAACTGGCGCTTCGTCAGGTTGAACACCATTTTGGTTTTGACCTTTGATAAATCGTTAGGCACATTTACATAGGGCATGGGTAAAAAAACCTCCTTTCGCACTTCGGGACAAAATGTCCCGAAGCCGGATTAACGGTCATCCCACGCGGGCCGGGTGGCGGCTGTTTGCCTTTCGCCCGATTCCGTTTCCCGGCCATGCTCCCGTGAGCGCCAATAATCCGGGTGATGCTCCCGCAGGGTTTTGTTGATGTGTTCCTCAAATGCCGCCTTGTTGTCGATCCAATGGGGGATGCCCCACAGCTTTTTATCCAAAAGCTCCCGCAGGACGATCACCTCCGCTGTGTTTTCCTCATAACAGAGATAACCGCCCGCCCTCATGCCGTGTTTTCTGGCGGCGGGGGATAGAAACGCCGCGATGTCGTTTGATACCAATATCCCGGCGTGTTCGGGGGTAGTAATCATAAATACGCCGGGGCAGAGGGTGTCGCAGTCCCGCACCTCGCCCCACGGGGATCTGTCAGGTTGCTTGAACATTATTTCTCACCTCCGCTTGAGGACAAAATGTCCCGAAGTCGTTGATCGTGCTGTCTACCTCATTCCCCCAAACGGCCCAACCGGGCGGGGTCTGCCGGGCGAAAAGCTCCACGCGGGGCAGGTCGCCCATCAGCCGCACGATCTTGTCCCGCGCTTCGTCCGGCTTTTTGCTGTGGGCTTCAATCGGGGAAATGATAAATTGATGTATACTGTTGTCTTGTCGTTTGGGTTTTCCCCGCGTCGCCAACAGGCACACCTCCGCGTTGCCCCGTGTCCAGAAGCCCAAGCCGTAAAACCATGTAAGAGCTTTTCGGTTTTGCTTCAGCCACACAAAAGCCACGGTCTTGAAACAGAAGCCCCACGCCTCGATGACGCGCAGGGCCTCCGGGAGCATGGGGAACGTGGCCCACAAAAAAAGCGCGCTGTCCTTCGCCGCAATATCGGCAACAGGCAACGCGCATATTTCATCAAGGCTCATGGTATTATAATGATTTTCCGCCGCGCCCTGTACTCCGTTCCGTTCATACTTCCACGGCGGGTCGGCGTATATGATAGAATATTGTATGAAAATTAACCTCCCTCGGTTGTTTTTCTGATCCGCTCCGCCGCCAGCGCGTAAAACTGCGGCGCGTTCTCAAAGCAAATGAAGCGGCGGCCCGTGTTGATACAGGCCACCGCCGTTGTGCCGCTCCCCACGCATATATCCGCGACAAGCTCCCCTTCGTTTGTGTAGGTCTTTATTAGGTACTCGCAAAGCTCCACCGGCTTTTGCGTTGGGTGTATGCCTTTTGTCACGGCGGGGAATTGTATCACGTTGCCGGGGAAACGCCGCCCGTCGGGTGACTCCGCGCCGGAGCGGGTAAACTTGCCGTAATTTTCGCTCAGGCCCATGCTGGTATGCGTTCGCAGATACGGCTCCCGGTATTCAAACTGCGGGTTATATGTCGGTAAATGCTTGTAGAATACCAAGATATTCTCGGATTTTTTCATGGGGGCGCGGCGGGCGTTGAGAAAGCCCGTCCCCCTGTCCTTGTACCATATCCATTCATAGCGAAGCATCGGCAGATTGGACGCGCCGAGTACCTTGTCATAGGGGCATTGAGCGAAAAGCAGGATCGCGCCGTTAGGCTTGACCGCCCATTCCACCGCCTCCCAAAACTCGGGCAGGGGGAGCGGCACATCCCAATAATTCCGGGTCGTGCCGTAAGGCAGGTCGGTCAGGAGCATATCCACCGAGCCGGGCGGCAGGGAGCGCAAGCCCTCGATCCCGTCCATAAGATGGATGCCGCTATCGGTCATCCCGCGCCGCCTTACCCTTTTCCTTTTCCGGCGCGGGTTTTTCCGCGTTATGTTTCGCCGCCTCCTGCCCAGCCTTTTCAAGCTGATCGCGCATACGCGGTTTTTCCGGGGCGGCAACGGCGGCGGCTCTGGCCTGTAATTTTTCAACCTCCGCGACATAAGCGTCCCGCGCCGCACTGTTTACCTGTTCCTTTATGTCGTCCCCAATCAGCCTGGCCGTATCCCGGTATCCCGTCCGGCTTGTGCTGTCCGGTCTGCTCGGATTGCCGACAAACAGGCCGTTTTCACCGTTGAACACTCTGAAATCATGCACCGTGATCGCGCCGCCGAAGTTGATGCTGGCGAAGCCGATCAATTTGCCCTTCGGCTCGATAGGCCGCACTGTAACGTCTATTTGCATGGGCGCGGCTGTTTCCGTCGCAACCGCCGCCGTTGTTGTGTTGCTATCCATTAAAATAATCCTTCCTTTCACAAGAGGACAAAATGTCCCGAAGTTAATGAGCGCCAAGCACGCTCTTTGCAAGCGATCCTGTTTTGAACAGGGTAAAACATAAAAGCACCGTGTAGCCGATAGCCGCCCATATCGCGCCGATGGGGTCGCCGCTCACGGCGATGCTCTGCACTAAAACCGCGTAGATCGCCACGCATACTAAAATGAGCAAGCCTTGAAAACCCACGGCGCACAGGGATTTGAGGTAGTTCTGGCCCATGCTCCCGTATTCACGATTTGATAAAGTCGCAAGCGGGATGGGCGCTAAACTTGTGAGCAAATATATCTCAACCATACGGCCATACACGATAATGAAAATCACGATATTCAGCGCGATCACGATTACGCCGATAATCAGCGATTGGAGCCACAGGCCGAGCAGGGGGCCAACGTCCATCAGCCATAGCTCGGCTTCAAGCGTCGCCATCATGTCAGATGTGACCGCCGTACTGCCGCCGATGATCCCCCCAGCGCTGTTCACCACGCTCTGCGCCACATCGAATACCGCCATGACGATGTTCCATGCGTTTGACAATATCATCACGGCTAAAAAGGTCTTAAAAACCCATTTGAAAAATATCCAAGTGTCCAGTTGTTGTAAATTGTTGTGGTCAATAATAAGCTGTATAAGCTCATAGGTCGCCACAAAGGTCAGGACAAGCCCGGAAATGGGTAAAACAACCGTTTCGGAAAGATTCCGTATGAGGGAAAAAACGCCGGGGTTAAAAGCCCCCGGCGTCATCCCCACCGTTCCCGCGATCTCTCCGACTTGGGCGTTCACGTTGTCAAACAAGCCGCCGAGATTGCCCATGATCCCATCGATAAGCAAGCCTTTCAGCCATTCGGTGATCCAGTCGGTGAGAAATCCCATAATTCCCTCCGATTAAAACAGCGTTGAGAGCATCGGCACTAAAGTCAGGCCAAGAACAATGACTCCTCCGCCGGCCATAAGCTGCTTGATCCCTTGCGATTTCGCGGCTGGATTGTCCGATCCGTACCCTTCCAAAAGGTTGATGACTCCCCACACGGCAAGGCCCGCGCCAAGCGCGACAACAAGCGTTTGCAGGGTAGTTACCGCAGATGTGAAAAATGCCATAAATGTGTACCTCCGTTTTTTTAGGTCTTTTTGACCCGATTTTTTTTGGAGCGTTTTTAGCTCCGGCCAATAAAAAAGCCGCCCAAAGGCGGCGCGTCACATGAGGACAAAATGTCCCGAAGTGACCTCTATACAAAGGCGTCCGGGTCGTCCAGATCGGAATAATCGAGGATGTCCTCGTCCCCGGTTATATCTCCGTCCTCCGTCCCGTCCACTTCATAAACCGTGTAAACCTCGTCGGGCTTCGGCCTCATACGGCGGTTTACAAGGCGGCTCATGTCAAAAGTGTTTTTCTTGTCAGCTTCTGCTGTGTAGCGGAAATTGGGATGCTTTTTCAGATCATATTTTGGGGAAAGAAACGGGCGCAGGCCCCGAAGCTGCAAAATGCACTTGTCCCCCGGCATTGTGGTCAGCTCGTCCATTGTCATAAGCTCTTTTCCGAGCCGTTGCAGATTTTGGCCGTAGCTTTCCGATTGCCCCCGCGTCCGGCTATCGGTATACATTGAGATTGTTTCCTTGCCGAGCGCCTCGGATAGCTCTTTGACCGTGGTATGCTCCCGGCCCCCCAAGAAGATCACACTGTCCATATTGCCCATAATTGTTTCGGCGTTATCTTTGTAAAGGGCCTTGCACTGGCTCTGTGCCTGATAAAACAGGCACAGGGAAACCTCGCGTGAGCGTATGACGGCCACCAATTTCTCCAGCCCCGGCACTTGTCCCGTGTTTGCGGCCTCGTCCCATAAGACGCGCACATGATGGGGGAGCCTCCCGCCGTGTTTGCTGTCGGCGCGTTCACATAAAAGGTTGAACATCTGGCTAAAAGCAAGCGCAACGATGAAGTTATATGTGCTATCCGTGTCACTGATAATAAAGAATGTCGCGGTTTTTCTGTCGCCCGTGAGGTCGAGTTCTAACTCGTCATAGCTCATGATCTCCCGCAGTTGCGGGATGTCAAAGGGAGCCAGCCTCGCACCACATGAAATTAAAATCGACTTCATTGTTTTGCCGGACGCAAGGCGAAATTTGGCATATTGCTTGACCGCGAAGCAATCCGGCTTGCGTTTGGCAAGGCCGTCAAACATATAGTCCACGGCGTTGCGGAACGACTCGTCATCTTCTTTGACTTCCATACTACTGATAATATCGACAAGCGTGTTGATGTTGCGATCTTCCTCCGGCCCTTCAAAAACGATATACGCGATAAGGGCGCAGTACAAAAGCTGTTCGGCCTTCGTCCAAAACTCGTCGCCTTCGCGCCCGTCGCCTTTCGTGTTTTGGATCAGAGCATTGACAAACTTCAGAATGTCGGCCTCTGTCTTGATATACGCAAGCGGGTTATAGTGCATTGACCGGGAAAAATCTATGCTGTTGAAAACTTTGATCTTATATCCCTGCCGCGTCAGGAATGAGCCGACCTGCCCCAAGATGCCGCCCTTCGGATCGACGCAAACATAACTGCTGTGCGCTTGAAGTAACTGCGGGGTAAGCCAAAAGCGTGTTTTCCCGGAGCCACTTGATCCCACCACAAAACAGTTGAGGTTCCGGGCGTTTGCCGGGTTTTTGGGCCGGGTATTCATGGTAAGGTATTCAGTCCCGGTTAGTATCACGTTGTTTTTGAAAACGGGATCGACAAACGGCCTTATGTCTTTTTGCGATCCCCACCGGGCGCTCCCATATTCCACATCCCTTCTGAATTTCTTTGCGTTTTTTGCCTTATAGTAAATGACAAGCCGTATAATCACGGCTCCGGCGATACCGATCAGCCAATCGGACAGCACAAGGCCCGGCGCTATCGTCCCAAAGGCCGGGCCTGTCGTTTCAATCATGCCGATCAGCTTCGTGCCGAAGTCCGCCCCCGCCGCCACGCGGTAAGCCGTTCCGAGCTTTAAGAATACCCATAGTATGAACAAGTACGGGATATTCGGCAGTACATATCTTCTGATCTTATCGGTCATCACGCGCCGCCTCCCGTTTCCGCTCATGTTCACGCGGCCTTGACCGCGCCTGTTCCCCGAAGTGCTTTAGCTGTTCCATAATGGGCGGGCGTTTGTCCTTCGCCCTTGCCATATACAGCTTTGTATACTCGGAAAAACACGCGGTAATCGCGTCGGCTTGTCCCGATTTGAACAGAAGCAGATATTTTTTAGGCCCGGTTTTATGGAACGAATAATCAACATTCCATTTCCGGGCCACTCTATCGAACAGGCGGGTTTCCCCGTCGAGCGGTATTGTATTGGTCGCCGCGCCGTGGTTCATCAGCTTTTTCACGCTCTGCCGCCCATGCGGTGTCTGCGCCTTTCGGTATTCCTTTTGGATTTTCCGCAGGGCCACCGCCAGAGCTTTCGCTAATACCTTCGCCGTGAGCTTTGACGCTTTTACGGTCAGCGCAACAGTTTTATTTTCAATATCCTCCTGCAATCAATTACCACCTCCACATGAGGACAAAATGTCCCGAAGCGTTTTATTTGCGCGGCTTCGCCCGACCCTGCCCCTTGACGGTCAGAATACCGTCAAGCGTGGTAGCCGTGATGCCGAGTCGGGCGGCAACGGCGATGTCGTTTTTGACATCCTCGCTTATGCCGCGCCCACATACGACAAGCACATGAGCGCGGCGCAAGAGGTCGCGCCCCATGTCGATGCCGTTTTTGTGATCCTCCGGGATCGCGTCATTGAGGAAAAGCGGCAAGTAAAGCAGGGGGCAGATCGGAGAAAATCCCGCCTCGTACACCTCCCGGCAATACCGTGCCGCCTGTTCCGTGTTCTCGTATTCGTCGCCGTTCCAAGCGGCTGTAATGTATGCAAGTGGCCTTTTCATATTCGATCCTCCATATTATTATTGTGTCAACTTATTCCCCCCGCCCCTTTTCAATCTTGAAAAGGGGAGCGGCTCAAAGGAATAATATCCCCGCCGCCGGAAACGGGATAGCATATCCGGGGCAGACCGTCAAGGGTAAACCGCCGCAGGCGGCGGCGCATACGCGCCCTTGACGGCCCGCTCCCGGATATGCAAAGAAAAAGGCGGCGACGGGGAATAATTCCAAAGAGCCAAGCTGCGAGAGGGGCGCGCATCGGGACAAAACGTCCCAAAGTGAAACGGGTTTACTTTTCCCGGTCAGTTTTCTTTTCGGGCGCGGTGATCCCCTTTTCTTTACCCGCCCAATCGTCAAGCAGTTTTATGATCTGCTCTTTCATCTGCTGCGGGGTTTTTTCCTTGCCAAAATATGTTTCAAGCTCCTTACCGGAAATAATCACTTTTAACTCCTCCTTTTTTTCTTCGCAAAGAATACCGTCGATGACATCGCCGTTTAACAAGCCCTTTTTATCAAGCTCCCGCATCCGCTTTGCCTGCTCCGTTGACGGTTTTGCCTGTTCGCTTTCAAGCGCAACGGCGATAAAGTTTTGATTTTTGGGCTTGATGAATGATATTTCCACCGCCGCCGTAAAACCCAACCTGTCCTCGTCAATCGCTTTTTGCAGGTCGGGGACAAGGTCGGTCAACCGAATATACCGCTGTACCTGTTTGCCATTCATAGGTTTACCGTCCACGGTGTTACGCTGGCCGACGATCTCAATAGAACGCTTGCCAAGCTCCTCCTTCGGGACATTTTGTCCCGAAGCGCCTTGATGCTTGATAGCCTCAAACTGCATTTTGAGGGAAGCGGCCTTTTCGCTCGGTAGTATCACGGAACGCTGGCGCAGGTTATCGTCCGTCATGGCAAGTACAGCCTCGTCGTCGGTCATTTCCCGGACGATACAGGGCATTTCAAAATATCCGGCAAGCTCACTGGCTTTTTGCCGACGATGCCCGGCGATGATCTCATAACCGCCGCCTTCAATCGGGCGCACAAGGGCGGGCTGGTTTACGCCCCCCGTCTTGACGCTCTCCACAAGGGCCTTCATTTCAGAGTCGTCCCGGACGCCAAACGGATGATTTTTGAACGGTTGAAGCTCGGCCAGATTGATATATACAATCTGATCTTTACCATTCGGGCGCGGGGCCTCCCTCGGCTGCGGGGGCAGCTCCGGCTCAGGGGCCGGGGCCTCTTTTTCGGCGGCGGCCTTTTTGGGCCGGGCCGATTTTTCAGCTTTGGGCGCTTTTTCCGGCTTTGGCTCCTTTTCAGGCTTAACCGCTTTATCGGCCTTCGGCGGTCTGCCGCCGCGCCTTTTCTTTTCAGGCTCCGGGGCCTTTTCCTCCGGGGCAGGGGGCGCGGGGGCTTTGTCAGGCCCGGCGGTCATTTCCGGGGCCGTGGCATTGCCGACAACCTCCGGCGGCTGATCCGGCGCGGGTGTTTTTTCTATCTGTTCTCTTTTGCCCGGATCAATATTGATAACATTGTCCGGCTTGTTTGGCTCGTTTGTCGCCATGCGATTTTACCTCCTTCGTCAAAATGAGCATAAAAAAAGGGCCTCTGCTTTTCAGCAAGGCCCTGCTGTCTAACCTTTCACCTCCCGTCGCGCCAACAACAAAACGCCGCCCTATGTCCGTTTAGGCGGCGCGTTGTGGTGTAGGTTGGCTCTCTGTTTTCGGTTTTATTTTAATTGTACATTGTAATTCAATGTAAGCAACATTGTGGAATACTCTTTATCCTGACCGTGACAGCCGCCCCGCAATCCGTGAATTGCAATGGATACAGTTGATGTTAGATACATGCGAAACGACAGCAGAAGTAATCGCTAAAAGCAAGGAAGTTCGTATCTCACAGGAAACATCAAAATTACATTATTTTATATGTGACGCTTCCGGTGATACCTGTCACATTGAATATATCTTGGGTGAGGGTATTTATCATCGCAATAGTAGCTTTCCATATCCGGTTATCACAAACGATATGTATAGCACATGCGTAGATTACTTGAATATCCATGCGGGATATGGTGGCAGCAAGGAAATCCGTCAAACAGATATGTCAATTGATCGTTTTGTCGTTACAGCCGATGCCATAAAGAAAATCCCGCTTCAAGACAGACAATACTGCTTTAGAATTTTACAGAGGTCAACTTATGCAAATACGCAATGCAGTATTGTTTTTGATACGAAAGAAGCTGTTGTTTTATATAAAGCGAAAGGCGCTTCCCCTATAGAAATTATAACAATGAAAGATGTGCCATGTGTTGATTATCCCCTTGTGCTGATGCCGGGTAAAGAAACCTTTACTAAACTTACTTTTATTAAAAACTTAGAACTGCTACAGTTTTTCATGGTAGAAAGCAATTACTTCAAAGCAAAAGTAGCCGAAAAAGATATAACTGGCTTGGCACAATATACCTACGGAAAGGAACGGTAGATTACATGCTTACCAAAGGAGATAAAACAAAGCAAACAATTATTAATAAATCCACGCAACTGTTTTCTCAAAAGGGATATGCTGCAGTTACAATGAAAGATGTATGCGAAATATGTGATTTAAGTCGCGGTGGATTGTACAGGCATTTTGCTTCAACAAAAGAAATATTCCTCGAAATATTGAATGATGATAAAGAAGAAATGCAACATCAATTAGAGCAAAGTATTAAAAATAATGCTCCTGCCGATTTTCTATTTGAATACTTTTTGAAACAACATAAAGAGATTATTTTGAGCAATAATGGGATGGCGTTAGCCATTCATGAATTTTCATTTGCGGAAAAGGAACAGGGTCAGTATATGAATGACCGTCTCCATATCGCAATAGAGCTGCTTGTGGAATTGTTAGAATATGGACAAGAGCAAGGCGTATGCAAGGATTTCGATGCCTCAATAATGGCTACACATATAGTTTTTTTGTTAGATAGCATAGAAACATCAGCTTCAACATTGACAATTTCCGAAAAAATGATTGATAATCAACTAAATTTTTTGAAAAATTTAGTAATAAAAAGAAACCAATAAAATCAATTGTGTTTAAGGCGATTCTACTTCTGGCCAAGTTCGAACTGTTGACAAAGCCACCCAGGTTTGCACAGAGAAGGTAAATTCGTGTGATTGAGATAAAAAAAAGTAGCGCCTTGGGAGGCTATCCCAGACACTTTACCATGCGTTTTAGGGTTAAGGCGGTCGCGGATTGTCGCCGTCTATCCAGCACAGTCTTTGAAATCGTAATTGTATTTTGTCTATCTCCCATGTCGTTTTTTACTGAATAAGGCTTGCTATATATGCCGCTACCTCTTTGGGCGACTGCTCCATGCCATCCTTAATCCAGCAGCCGATGATTCCGGTGCAGCCATAGATACGAAAATAGCACTCCCATTTTTGGCTGCCTTCAGGATTTCGCAGAATGGTATCCTTCAATCTTGATTCCGCTTTTTCAAGGTAAAGGGCGAATATTTCTTTGAGTAAATTCCCGTGGTTGGTGAAGACAACACTGAACGTTTCATAATTTGCTTTTATGGTCTCAAAAAGTTCAGTCAGCAATACCTCAATGTTGGTACTGTCAATTCTGTCTATGACCTCCTGCGAGGTTTTTAAGCATTCCTTTTCAGCCTGCTCTATCCAGTCATATGGGTCTAAGTAATACTTGTAGAATGTGGAGCGGTTAATATCAGCCAGTTCACAAATTTCTTTTACCGTAATTTTGTTCATCGGCTTTTCTTTCAGCAGCCGTATAAAGCTGTCTCGAATTACCATTTTTGTATATTCAACTCTTCTGTCTCTTGCCATTCCATATGCCTCCGCCATCAATTTTACTCTATCTGATATATTTCCAACACTTGCGGTTCATGTGTTGATCATCCGTCATTTTACCCTGCGATCAATGATTGTCTGAACGCTCTTTCCATTATACAATACCATCATAGAGACAGAAAATCAACGTTTGTCCACAAAAGGTTTCTGTCTCATAAATCGGAATATGAGAGAGGGGCATGCTGCAATGAGCAGTCAGACAAAAAATATTCCCGCGGATTCCTGTCAGAGCATCCATGTGGAAAGCAAGATTTTTCAAGTACAAATAACAGGATGTCAGGGGAACGACATTCATATCCGGTGGCAGGATACCGGTGTAAGGAAGGTTGAGATTTCTGAGACCGGCGGCAGGCTGGATATCAGGGAAAGCGATCTGGTTACTATATATGGCGTGTTGGGTTTAATAGAATTGACACGGGATAAAGAGCTGATTATTGAAGTACCGCAGGCATTTACCGGAGATATTACAATCAATGCGGCGGGAGGAGAACGCATTACGCTTGACCGTATCCAAACAAGCGGGTCATTAGAAATTCAAACGAAAACAAGGACAACTATATTGAACGCGGTCAAAGCTGATTCTATCCGAGTTGAGGCCAAGCATAGCGGCGGCATTCACGCCAACAATATTGGGTGCGAACAGGATATTACATTGATAACCGCAATGGGAGCGATTATCTGCGGTATGAGCGAGCCGATACAAAACTACGCGGTTAGCTGTTACTCAAAGCGCGGGCGGTGCAACGTGCCATTAACAGATAATTTAGGCAGCAAAACATTGAATGTGGAATCGGGTTCAGGGAATATAAGCGTACAGTTTATGGATGCCAGAAGGTAGTATCGGGAAAGGGAGAAACCGGCGTGCTGTTTTTTGAATACGGGTTAATTTTGCTACTCGCAATATTAATCTCTAACATTATAAATCGCTTTATACCGGTGTTATCAGTGCCTATTATACAAATCGCGTTAGGCGTGATCATCGCATTGCTTCCGATTGAGTTCACGCCCCAACTAAACCCGGAATTGTTCCTTATAGTGTTTATCGCGCCGCTGCTGTTTAATGATGGCATAATGGCCGATAAAAAAACCTTGTGGAAACTCAAAAATCCTATCATCCTTTTGGCATTCGGGCTGGTTCTTTTGACTGTGCTGGCAGTCGGGTATTTGGTCCACTTTCTAGCACCGTCAATTCCGTTAGCGGCGGCTTTCGCGCTTGCGGCGGCGTTGGCGCCATAGATGCCGTCGCGGTTGGAGCCTTGGGTAAGAGGATAAAAATACCGCACACGATCATGGGTTTGTTGGAGGGCGAGTCTTTAATCAATGACGCATCCGGTTTAGTCAGCTTTCAGTTTGCGATTGCCGCAATGATGACAGGTACGTTTTCGCTTATGTGGGCCGGAATAGAGCTTGTTGTAATATCGGTGGGCGGGGTCATTGTCGGGCTGCTGTTTACCCACTTGAAGGTTAGATTTGTAAGATGGCTACGTTCTCTTGGTATGGAAAATGTTACGCTGCATATTTTGATTGAAATATTAACGCCGTTTTTGGTCTATCTCCTTGCGGAGTATTGTAAAGTAAGCGGCATTCTGGCTGTGGTCGCTTCGGGGATTATGCACTCGTTTGACCGGGAAAAAATAAATCCCGAAACCGTAGGCTTAAACACAGCGTCCGCCAGCGTATGGTCAACACTGGTGTTCGTATTGAACGGCCTTGTTTTCATAATATTGGGAACCCAGCTCCCGGCTACAGTCGAAGCAATGTGGGCCGTTTCGCCCGTAAGTAAGTTAAAAATAGTTGCGTATATTATCATCATTACATTGGTTTTAATGCTGATTCGGTTTTTATGGTCGCTGCTTACAATTAAAAAAGATACTTATAAATCGGAATCCCGCTTGAGCAAGACAAAGGCCAGCCTTATCATAAGCATGTCCGGCGTAAGAGGGGCTGTAACGCTCGCTACTACAATGTCGATCCCGTTCCTCTTGGGTGACGGCAGCCAGTTTCCAGAGCGGGACTTGATTATTTTTATCGCTTCCGGCGTCATACTGTGCTCGTTACTGATTTCGAATTTTATCCTGCCCTTATTTCTTGAAAAAGAAGCAAAGACAAACGCGCTTGCTGTTGAAACAGAGGCATGTATTGAAATCGTAAGCAACGTGATAACGCGGCTAAACAACCAGATTACCGAAAAAAACAGAAGGGCGGTATCAAGGGTACTCCGGGATTATTACCAGAGGAAATCCACTCTGCAGCGGAAGCAAAGCGGAAATCCGTTTGATACTGGAGAGGAAATCCGCCTCAAAAAAATGATTTATGAGTGGGAACGACAAAACACCAATGCCATGCTGTGCAATAATGAAATTGATGAGTTTACGGCACAGCGGTACCTGGGTATTTTAGACAGACTGGAAGACAATATATCGAAAAATGAAAAAAATCCCTTTAAAGCCGCGATGAAAAGCGTTAATTTTGCAAAATATGTAAAAAAGTTCGGTAATAAAGAGCAAGACGTGGAGGCGTCTAAAAGGCGATTTTATAATTTATACAGAGCGAACGACTCTTTTGTGCTTCAAAGGCTAAAACAGCTTCATGAAACTGATGATAGTCATTTAATTAGTAAATATATATCCGACTATGAGTTTTCTTTGTCGCTTCAAAACAGCAGGGATGCGAGTCATGAAGCTAACAATGAAGAAGCTGTAAGTGTTGAAAGTATCGCCGCGCTTGGATTTCAACTTGAGCGCGATAACATACAAACAATGTTTGAACACGGTAGGATTTCATGGGAAACGGCGGGACAGATGCGTAGAAATATTTCACTGTTGGAATTGCAGATAAAGAAAGACTATTTTTAGATTAATAAGATTTTAAACGGGAAAAGCAGATAATCAGCTCTCATAAGACAGGGCCTTTATGCCTTGTCTTATTTTTTTGACAAACCTCCTTGACAAAAGTTATCGGAGGACAATGTAAGCGGAAAACTCAATAATATTCGCTTTGAGAAATTGTCCTCCGATTATGAAGCGGAACAGGCCGACTTGAAAAGCAAGCTGGAGCAATGGCAAGCAGAGGTGGACGAACAGGAACAGCATACCGAGCATGTCGAGCGGTTTATTTGCAAGTACAAACAGTATATAGACTTAACGAAATTGACCCCAACCATCTTGAATGATTTGGTGTGCAAGGTCTTTGTAGAAGCGCCGGATAAATCGGACGGAAAACGCAGGCAGAATATTCACATCAGTTATGATTTGGTGGGTATTCTGCCGGAACTGGGTACACCGGCAAATGAAGAAATGGCGTAGCTTTTACGCTACGCCATACTTCCAAGCAAATACTGTTTTATGACGGACTACTTTTTGTCCGGCTTTTTGACTGCTTATACAAAGTAGAAACAACCATAAACACCGACAGCGCAAGGAGCACAAGACAGATGGGGCTGGTCAGGGGCAGATAGCTTCCATCGTTCGCCACCAGCATGCGGCGAAGATTCGTTTCGGCCATGGGGCCCAAAATCAGGGCCAACAGGATGGGGGACACCGGTAATTTCACCTTCTGGAGCAGATAACCAACTACCCCGAACCCAAGCGCAGTCCAAACATCAAAGATGTTGTTGCGCAGAGAGAACGAGCCCACCATGCAAAGAACAAAAATAATTGGCACCAGAATATTATTATCGATGGAGATTACCTTGACAAATGCGGGGAGGCCGGCGGTCGCTACAATGAACATGAAAATATTTGCAATGACCATAGCCGCAAAGATTAAGTAAACCACATCCTGGTGATCCCGATACAACAGCGGGCCTGGGGTCAGCCCCTGAATCATCAGCGCCCCAATCAGCACCGCCGTCACCGGATCACCCGGGACGCCCAGAGATAGCATGGGAATCATCGCGCCCCCGCCCACCGCATTATTGGCGGATTCCGGAGCGGCGACCCCCTCGATTGCGCCCTTGCCAAACTCATCAGAATTCTTCGCGGAACGCTTCGCCTCACCGTAGGCGACAAAGCAGGCGATGTCAGACCCCGCCCCGGGAATACAGCCGATGAATGTTCCAATGATGCCGGACTTTACAATATGACCCATACACCGCTTGATATCGGAGAGGGGAGAGAGCAGCCGCTCCAATTTGCTGTTTATTTTCTGTGCTTTTTCCTTATTCTCAATGCTGAGCAAACACTCTGACACCGCAAAAAGGCCGATCAGGACAGGAACCAGCTCAAAGCCGCTGTAAAGATTCAGAGAACCAAATGTGAACCGGGGATAGCCGTCCATCGGATCAAGACCGATACAGCACAGCAGCAGCCCCAGTCCCGCCGCAATGAACCCCTTGAGCAGGCTCTCCCCGGAGATGCTGACAATAATGGACAGGCCGAACACAGCGATCATGGCAAATTCGGCGGAGGTAAAGTGCAGCGCAATTTTGGACATGGCAGGGGCGAACAAAATCATCGCTGCCACGCCGATCAGCCCGCCCACGGTGGAGGCCAGCACCGACATGCTAAGCGCACGCCCCGCCTGTCCGCTTTTTGCCATAGGGTACCCGTCAAGAACGGTAGCCGCCGCCGCGGGCGTGCCCGGCGTATTGAGCAAAATGGCGGAGATCGAGCCGCCATATACCGCGGAACAATAGATGGCAAGCAGCATTGGCAGGCCATATTCCATGTCCATGCCATAGGTAAACGGGGTCATCAGGGCAACCCCCATGGTGGCTGTGAGCCCCGGCAGTGCGCCAATCACAATGCCACACGCAACCGCAATCAGCATCAGCAGCAGACATTTTGGATTGGTAAGCAGATCTCCCATGGAAGAGAGAAACATTGAGATATTTGACATGCTTCTTCCCTCCTTTCTATAAAATCCCCTTCAGTAATCCAGCGGGCAGCTTCGCGCCGAGCACCATCGCAAAGAGTACATAAATTCCGATGCCGATGCCGATGCTGACAAGTGCCATTTGAAGATATTTTCTATTTTGCAATAGATACATGCAGGCAAAGCAAAACCAGATGGTATCTATGATAAAGCCCAATCCGGTCAACAAAATACAGTACAGGACAAAGAGACCCAATCCGATTCCCAGCTGCTTTGGCGATGGTGTCAGGACAAATGGCTGATCCACATCCGCCCCCTTGCCCATGACGCTCATTACAATTAACGCCGCGCTGAGCGCGATGACAAGCCAAGCCGCAAAACTTGGAAAATAAGCAGCTCCGGGATCATATGCGCTCAGATTCTGCGGATACCCTGCGGTGGTAAATAGAACATATCCGCCCAGCGCAATGAAGATGCAGCCGGTCACAATATTTGCTTTTTTCATACGAAACTCCCTTCGGCAGAATGGGATCGGGCGGCCCTCTGTCATAGCAAAGGCCCGCCCGATCAACGCGGCTTTAGTTTGCCAGACCAAGCTCCTTCATCAGGGTATCTGTCGTGCTCAAATCCTCCGCCAGGAAGCGCTCCCAATCGGCATGATCCAGATAGGCCGGAATCATGCCCATGTTCTTGCAATACTCCTGATAGGCGTCCGAATAGAAGGCATCTGTCAGCGCCGCCTCCAAATGCGCTTTGGTCTCGTCATCCACGCCGCTGGGACAGAACATCCCCTGGAAGGAACCGCCCACACAGTCGTAGCCCTGTTCCTGGCAGGTGGGGTACTCGCTGTAGTCGTCAAGGCGTTCTTCGCTCATAATACCCAAAATTTTCATGTCGCCTGTCTGAACATAGGTGTGTGCAACGGAGAGCTCCGTTGTTGTCAGATCAATTTCACCAGCCAGCATGGCGGTGGCCGCCGAGGACGCGCCGTCATAAGGTACAGCGCTCAGCTCAATGCCAGCCGCCTTCATCAGTCTCGCGGCACAGATGTGCCAAATGGAGCCGGTGCCCACGGTGCCCACCTTCAGCTTGCCGGGGTTCTCCTTAGCATAGGCCACAAGCTCCTCCAGCGTGTTAAAGGGGGAGTCAGCAGGAACTGCAACAACGGAGGGAAGGGTGCACAGGCGGATCAGAGGATACATATCCTCATAGGTAAAGGTCACCAGACCCTGAGGGGGCAAGGTGTTGAGCTCCGCTGTGATGATGCCGATGGTGTAGCCGTCCGGATCGGCGTTCATGATGGCGGCAAAGCCAATGGCGCCGCTTCCCCCGGTCTGGTTGGACACGGTAACCGTTCGTCCGGTCAGTTCGCTGAGCACCGCGCCAATCTGCCGCGCATTTCCATCGGAGCCGCCGCCAGCCGCCCAGGGACAGATGATCTCAATGGATTTTTTGAAGATGTCATTGTAGCTTGTATTCTGGGGCTGTGCAGATGAGTTGCTTCCTGCGGCGGATGTGTTGCTGCTTCCATTGGATTGCTGATTCCCATTGCTGCTGTTTCCGCACGCAGCCAGACCCGCCATCAAGGCCAGGGACAATGCAAGGGCAAGAAAAGATTGCATTCGCTTCGTGTTCACAATCATCGCTCCTTTATCATTTTACAGGGACTCCCCGTTTTGGGCTCAATGGGATTTCTTTCGCGCAATGACTTCTTTCGTGGAAGAAACAATATCCATCACCGACATTTTGTGCTCGGCATACAGCAGCTCCGCATCGCCGGAGGAGCCAAAGCGGTCCTGAATCCCGATTCGCTTCATGGGCACAGGACAGTGCTCCGCCAAAACCTCCGCCACAGCGGAGCCAAGTCCGCCGATGATGTTGTGATCCTCCACAGTGACAATCGCTCCGGTCTCCTGTGCGGCTTGCATCACGGCCTCTTGATCAAGGGGTTTGATGGTGTGAATTTCCGTCACCCGGACATTGATCCCCTCCATTTTCAGCCGCTTGGCCGCCTCCAGCGCCTTGCCCAGCAAAATTCCGGAGACGAAAATCGTTGCGTCAGATCCATGGTTTTCCACCATGTGTGCCTTGCCCAGCTGGAAACGATAGCTGTCGGCTTGGTGGATGTCCTCCTCCGGATTGCGGTGGAGGCGGATGTAGAGGGGCCCCTCAAAATCAAGGCTTGCCCGGGCGATGGCCCGCGCGGACACCTCGTCAGAGGGCTGAACAATGGTCATATTGGGCATGGAGCGGAAGATGCCGATGTCCTCAACGGCGGCGTGGGTGGCCCCATCGCCCCCCACCTGAAGGCCCACATGGGTGCCTATCACAGTGACATTCAGCTTGGGGTAACAGATAAACTGCCGCACCTGCTCACAGGCCCGCATACTGGTAAACACCGCGAAGGTGGCGGCGTAAACCTTGTGCCCGCAGCTGGCAAGGCCGGAGGCCACCCCCATCAGGTTCTGCTCTGCGATGCCGATGGAAAAATCCCGGTCGGGGTATTGCTTGCCGAAGTTTTCCAGGTTACACGCCTTGGTGTCTGCGTTGCACACCACAAAATCATGGTCGGCCGCCAGGGCGGTCAGCTCCTGCCCGAAGGCAACTCTGGTTGAAATGGCCATTATTGTATCCCTCCCAGCTCTGTCATTGCTTGCGCCGTCTGCTCTGCAGAGGGGGCCGTCCCGTGCCAATCGGCAACGTCCTCCATGAAGGAGACCCCCTTGCCCTTGACGGTCTGGGCCAAGATGACCGCGGGGCCATCCATTGTCTTTGCCTTGTCCAGTCCGGCCAGCGCCTGTGCCATGTCGTTGCCATCGGCCACCTTGATGACATGCCAGCCAAAGGCCTCCCACTTTTTATCCAGGGGCTCGATGGACATCACATCATCGATGGTCCCCTTGATTTGCAGGTGGTTGCAGTCCACAATGGCAATGAGATTTTTCACTTTGTGGTGGGCGGCGCACATGGCGGCCTCCCAGACCATGCCCTCTTGCTGCTCGCCGTCCCCCATCATGACATAGACGGTATAGTCCAGCCCCTTCAGCCGGGCGGAGAGAGCCATCCCCACCCCTACGGACAGTCCGTTGCCCAGAGAGCCGGAGGAGATATCGATGCCGGGGGTCTTGTTCATATCCGGGTGCCCCTGCAAAATGGAGCCATATTCCCGCAGCTTTGTCAGGTTGGACGGGTCAAAGTACCCCCGGCGTGCCAGGGCGGAGTACAGGATGGGGCAGCAGTGTCCCTTGGAGAGGACAAAACGATCCCGATCCGCTTTGCGTGGGCTCTGGGGATCAATGTTTTCCAATGTATCAAAATACAGCGCAGTGACAAACTCTGCCGCCGACAGGGAGCCGCCGGGATGGCCGGAGCCTGCAGTGTGTACCATTCGGATCACATCCTGCCGCAGCTGGTTTGCCATGGCCTCCAGCGCGGGAATGTCTCTTGTTTTGCTCATAGCGCCCTCACCTTCTCTGCGACCATGTCAAGACCGGAATAAAAGCTGCACAGCAGCGGTGTTTTCACATCCATTAAATCGGGAAGCAGCGCCCGCATGCTCACCTGGGCCATGACAATGGCATCGTAGCCCATGGTGTCCAGCTTGCGGATTTCCCCCAACAGAATCTCATTGTGTTTGCCGCTGTCTCCGGATGAGAGGGCTTCCCACGCCTCCTGCTGGACATACTTGTCAATCTGCATCTGCTTGCCGGCTTCCGCGCCCAGACGCTCAATCAGACGGCGGCTGGGTGCCTGGGTGGTCTCCAGGGTGGAGATGAGGGCGATTCTCTCGCCCAGCGCCACCGCCTCTTTGGCCATGGGCGCGTCAATGCGCACCACAGGAACTGCGGAAAATTTCTGACACAGTTCCGCTACATCCCCCATGGTAGAGCAGGAGAAGAGAATCAAATCCGCCCCCGCCTTCTCCGCCGCCATGGTGTAAAGCATGGTGCGCTCAATCACCGCCGGTGTTGGCTTGCCTGCCTGGCGCACATCCGCAAGAACTGTGTCATCGGTAATAAAGGTCACCCGGACACCGGGCAGCTTTTCCTGTAAATAGGCCACCGTGTCCTCCCGCTTTGCAAAGCTTGTTTGCAAAATGGTCACCTGTTTTGTTTTTGCCATTGTAATACACTCCCAACTTAATCAATGCATCTATATGTGCCAGTGTTGAACACCTTTCGAATCCACGGTTTTAGTATAATCGCACACGCAGCATTTGTAAAATTGAGATATTTTTTGCATTCAAAGAAAAGTTCTATAAGCCAAATAAAAAGGGGCTGACTTCACAATTCTCATTGTGTGTCAGCCCCTTTTTTACGTGGGGACTTTTGGGGCAAATTCAGTGATGATAAAATCGCGCAGCCTGCGCACAGCCGGCGTCATGTACTGATTTTTTGCCCAGCGCAGATAAATATCCCGGCCCAGCAGCTCTTTATCCTCCTGCACAAAGGGGATGATCTTCACGGAATTGCTGTGGAAGGAGGGGACGATGGGGGCAATGGCAATCCCCATGTTTGAGCTGACAAAGGCCCCCATGGCGGAGCACTCCGCCACGCTGAGGGCGAACCTCGCCTCCAATCCCCGTGACTGAAAACACTGCGCAATATGGCCGGAGATATTGCTGCTCTCACCCAGAGAGATCAGCCCCTCGCCCTCCAGGTCGGTCAGGCGCGCCTCCTCCAGCTTGGCCAGCCGGTGTCCTGTGGGGACGACCACCTTCAGTTCCTGGGTAAAGAGGAAGGTCTGCTGAATATCCTTGTGTTTGCTTTCCCCCGAGATAATTAAGTCAAGGGTGCCCTCCATCAGCCGCTCAATTAGAATCTGATTGACTCCCTGTACACAACTGACCGTAATCCTCCCATTCTCCTTGTCGGCATAAAAACGTTCCAGCACCTGGGGGATAAAGTCAAAGCTGATGCTGTAAATATTCCCCAAATTGATGGTGCCCGTGGAGGGATCGATCAGCTCATAGGCTTTGACGGTAATGGCCTCCATCTTGTCCAGCGCCACCTTTGCATAGGGCAAAAGCGCCTCGCCATATGAAGTGAGATAGGTTTTGTTCTCTCTGCGCTCAAAAAGGGGCAAGCCCAATTCCTTTTCCAGCTCTGAAATGGAATAGGTCAGGCTGGGCTGGGAGATATACAGCTGATTTGCCGCTTTTGTGTAGTGCAGCACCTCTGCCGTCACAATAAAGCACTTGAGCTGCTGAATGGTCATTAGGATGGCCCCCCTTCATACATATGTCTTTCATAAGAATATCACGCGGCGCGTAAAAAGTCATGCCCCGGAAGGAAATTGTGATTGGACTTTTCTTGGTGGCCATTGAAAATCCTGATTGGACTTTTGGCTTTTTTGTGAGTTAAGATGGACTTTGCCAGACTCCCTTTCTTGAATCCACAATTCATTTTGAAAGGTTGTCATCAAAACCATGAAAAAGATTCTGGCTCATCAAATTGTTGATTATCTGGAGCGCCGCGGTGTGGAGCACGTCTTTGGCCTGTGTGGCCATACTGTGATTGCCATGCTGGACGCACTGAAGGATGCAAAGAAGCTGAAGTTTATTTCCGTCCGCCACGAGCAAATCGCCTCCACCGCCGCCGATGGCTATGCCCGCGTGACCAAAAAGGCCAGCGTTGTTCTGTGCCATCTTGGCCCCGGCCTGACTAACGCCACCACCGGTGTACTCAACGCCTCGCTGGACTCCATTCCCATGGTGGTCATTGCGGGCGATGTGCCCAGCTATTATTACGGCAAGCACCCCCATCAGGAGGTGAATATGCACTGCGATGGCAGCCAGTACGACATCTACAAGCCCTTTGTCAAGCGGGCCTGGCGGGTTGATCACGCCGACATGATGCCCGAGATTCTGGACAAGGCCTTTCGTCTGGCCGAGGGCGGCCGTCCCGGCCCTGTGCTGATCTCCGTCCCCATGGACGTGTTCTCCGCCGAGGTGGACACTGAGCTTTTTGCCCGCACTTACAAGGACAGCAGCTGTACCCGCCGCCCCGCCCTTGACCCTGATGTAGCGGTGGAGATTGCCGAAAAGCTGGTCAGCGCCAAACAGCCTGTCCTCCACGCGGGTGGCGGCATCCTGCTCTCCGGCGCGTCCGCCGAACTGGCAGCACTGGCGGAATATCTGGATATTCCTGTGTCTCGCACCCTGATGGGGCAGGGCTGTATGCCCGATACCCACCCCCTGATGCTGGGCCAAACCGGGTTCTGGGGCTTTGAGTTGACCCACAAAATGACCACCGAGGCGGATGTCCTCCTGGCCCTTGGCACCCGCCTGGCCGAGGCGGACTCCTCCAGCTGGTACCCCGGCGTCACCTTTGACCCCGAGCGTACCGCCTTCCTCCAGATTGACATAGATCCCAGCGAGATTGGCCGCAACTACCCCGTGGAGATCGGGGCCATCGCCGACTTAAAGCCCGCCCTGAAGCAGATTTTGTCCGAGGTGAAAAAACTTTGCCCTCAAGCACGCAGCAATCCCGCCCTGCGGGAGATGATTGCGAGGGAAAAGGCCCGTTTCAAGGCAGAGAATCAGCCCGTTTGCAACGATGGCCGCTTCCCCATGACACCCCAGCGTATCCTGCGGGATGTGAAGGCCATTCTGCCCAAGGATGCCATCATCGTCACCGATGTGGGCTGGAATAAAAACGGGATGGCACAGCAGTATGATATCGAACAGCCCGGCGGCATCCATCACTGCTCGGGTCTTGCCACCATGGGCTTTGGCTCCGCCGCTCTGCTGGGGACAAAGCTGGCCGCCCCCGACAAAAAGGTGGTTACCCTCATCGGCGATGGCGGCTTCGGCACCAATCCCTCCGTCCTGGCCACCGCCAAGGAATATGGCATCAATGTGGTGTGGGTGGTGATGAACAACGCCGCCTTCGGCACCATCATGGGTCTTGAAAACGCCAACTACAATACCAAATTCGGCACCGTGTTCCAGACGCCCGATGGCCAGAGCTATACGCCGGAATGGTCTGTCATCGCCCAGGGCTACGGCATTAAGTCCCGTAAGGTGACCTCCGCCGATGACTTCGCCGATGCGTTCCAGGAGGCACTGGACGCAGACGAACCCTTCCTGCTGGATGTGCCCATGGAAAACATTGTGGTGCCCACCCCTGGCTGCTGGAACATCAATGATATTTATACGCCCAATGCGTTGGTTGAAAACGGCCGTCTGGTGAAGAAAGAAAACGGACAGTATGTCCGCCCTGATCACGCGAAATCTCATAAGTAGTAAGGGTCGCATCGATACTTGTTGCCTTCGTATTCTAAAATATAAATGCAGAAAAGGTCACGGCGGACAGCCGTGCCCTTTTTTTCATGTCGATTTACATATCTGGTTAACAGGAAATAGGCTGATTTCCAGCCCGTTTCTATGAATCCTGATCAGAAACAATCAAACTCTGCTCCATCAGTGAAAATAAATTGCTTTTATATTGGTCTGTATTAATTCGTTCTCATAAGCAAATTTTGTAAAATTATTCGCATCCGGATAACAAAAGAAAATACATAGAATAAACAGCAGGCACATTGTTCATGCTGTGTGCATCTCCTTATCTAATTATTTATCAAGGCTCATCAGTTCGTATACCCTGCTGCCAAGCCCGATTTCGGCGGCGTGTTCCAGCGTAAGAAGCCCGTTTCTTGATTCAATCCGGCTGATGAGCGCCTGTCCATCCTCCGCCGCATAAATCAGGTCAATACATGCCTGATCCAGTGCGACCGGATCGGTGGAGGCCAAGATACCGATGTCGTGCATATCCGGTTCGGCGGGATTGCCGTTGCAGTCGCAGTCTACGGAGAGCCGATTCATCACATTGATATAGACAATCCTCTCGCCGTTTCCGAGATAATCGGAAACCGATTTGCCCGCTTCGCCCATGGATCTCAGAAAATCATCCTGACTGCCGCCCCACGGGCTGGTCCGGCTGCTGCCCCCGCTGTGTATCCAGCTTTTACCCTCACTTGAACCAAGGCCAATAGAGATGTTCTTGATTGCGCCGCCAAATCCGGCCATTGCGTGTCCTTTGAAATGGGAGAGGACAAGGTAGAAATCGTAATCTGCAAAGCTCGCGCCGACAAAATTCTCTGTCAAATGCGTTCCGCCCACCACCGGCAGGCTCATAGAACCGTTTGCATCTTGAATATCCACATCGGCAATGTCGGTATAACCGTGGTCTTCCGCTACCTGTAAGTGCATGGCGGTGCTTGCGCGGGAGCCGCCGTATGCGGTATTGCATTCCACAATGGTGCCGTTTACAGACTGGACAAGGTCTTTGATGAGCTCCGGCCGAAGATAATTGCTGTTCGGCGGTTCGCCCGTGGTGATTTTTACGGCGACATTTCCCGTGGGAGCCCAGCCCATTGCCTCATAAACGGCAATCAATCCTTCAGGGCTTAAGTCGGTGGTCATGTAGACGACAGGGGTATCGCCGTTAGTATCCATATTGCCATCGATGATTTCAGGAGAGGTGGGTGGCAATGATTCTGATGATGGCGTTTCCACTCCCGATGATGGTGGACTGCTTGGATTCTCGAAGCCTTTTGTACCGGAGTCCCCGCATCCGGTAAAAAGAATTGTCAGCATTGCGATTACAATGAAAAAAGCAATTGATTTCCTTGTCATATTTTCTGATCTCTCCGTTAAAATTATTTTGCTCGTGACGACAGCAGGCAGTTTGTATAATGAGCGGCGACCGCGAGCATCCCCATAATGGCAAGATAATCGGCAAAAAAGATAATGGCTGGCTGGCCGTAATCAAAAAAAGAAAACTGGATGACATTAAACAGATACAGCACTATCTGATGCTTCACAAAAGCATAGACGCCGTATGCCGACACTGAAGCCGCGCTCAGACGCAAGAGAATTTTAACTCCACGGCTTATCGTTTTCACCCGCAGGGCACGGCGCAGCATACCAAGGATAGATTTTCCGTGCAAGCCCAGATGCACCGATAACAGTACAAATACCCAGTAGGAGGATATATGATGCAGCGTCCGGCCGAAAGCCAATCGGCCTGATATCGGCAAAGCCGTGAACACATGCCGGGAGAGGATAACTCCGCTGACAATTAAGCCGATTGTCGCGATTGAAATAAGCAGATTTACCACAGTCTCGACAGTGCGCCGCGCGCTGTACCTGCCTCTGAAGAGATTTTTGTACCAGGTAATATTCAAAACATGATGCAGGACGAACAGCGAAAGCATAACCGCGCCAATCCATTCATGCGCCAATTCTCCGGTCAGGTGATAGGCCATGAGAATCGGCAGCAGTATTGTCATGATGAGGTCTATCGCCATTTTGAACATTGTTTTTGGCTTCATATGACGCTTACTGATTGAAAATTGCCGTGGCCTGTTTCAGGTTTTCCCTTATTGGAACGCCGAATGGACAGCGTTTCTCGCACTCGCCGCAGCCAATACATTCACTCGCCGTATGCGACAGCGCCGCATAATGTTCGCGCACGGTTTCGGGAACCGCGCCCTGCGCTTTAGCGAGGTTCAAAAACTTCGTGACTGTCGCCACATCGATACCCTGCGGGCAAGGCGCGCAATGGCTGCAATACATACAATGTCCCTGCCAGCTTATTTTGGGAAATGACGCAAAGACAGCCGCATAATCACGCTCATTGTCAGACGCGGTTTCGTAGGAAAGGCTTGCTTTCAGCTCATCTACAGACCGGATGCCGGACAATACCGTTGCCACAGCCGGACGGGTCAACGCGTAGTGAATACATTGATTTACGGTTAACGCCTTTCCTGCCGGCGAATCGTTGCTTAACAAATCTCCGCCGCCAAACGCTTTCATAACGGTAATGCCCACACCAAGCCGCTGGCAGGTTTCATATAGCTTTTGACGATCCGCGTCCATGTTCAGAAGTGGTTTTTCATAGCTTTTCTCCGCCCAAAGCTTTTCTATATTTTCATCTCCGGGCTGCAAGTCGTAGCAGGGATTCACGCTGAACATCAGTACATCAATTAAACCACTTTCCACCGCCGCTAACGCCGCAACGGGATTGTGACTGCTCAGACCGATATGACGGATTTTCCCAGCGGCTTTCAGCTCCAGCGCATAACTCATCATTTCACCATCCGCAATCATGCGCCATGTATCCGCCGAGTCAACATAGTGGATCATACCGATATCGATATAGTCTGTATCCAAATTTTTCAACATGGCTTCAAAAGCCGTCTTGACTTCGCCGATAATCCGCGTACATTTATACTGTCCGTCCTGCCAAATCGTACACAGATGGGCTTGCATGATAAACTGTTCTCTTTTTCCGCGCAAGACTTTGCCGATACGGTTGTGCAAATCCGGGTTGGGGCTGTATAAGTCCATGCAATTTACTCCGGCGTTAAGGGCGATATCAAACATCTCATTTGTAAAGGCTTCGTCACGCCCGTTAAAGCCTTCGCACCCAAGCCCAATTTCGCTGACGTTCAAGCCGGTTCGTCCAAGTTCACGATAGTTCATTTTATATTCCTTCCCCCTATGTCAGTTCATTACTCAACGAGCCCGAGATCGCTCAGCCATTTATTCACATCGCTCTGCGCGTTGCTGACGCGGGAACCGCTGACAGCAAGTCCATCCAGAATCGTGGAGTCCGGACAAAGCGTCTTAATATCTGTAGCGCTCCGTCCCAGACCGCTTCCCTGATGCGTACAATACGGTACAATCGTTTTCCCTGAAAAATCATACTCCTCAAGGAATGTGTAAACCGCCATAGGTATTGTGCCCCACCAGTTGGGATAGCCGAGGACAACAATATCGTAGGCGTCCATATTCTCTACATGTGTAGACAATTCCGGCCTCGCGTCCTCGTCCAGCTCCACCCTTGCCACATCAGTGGTTTCGCGGTAATCCTTCGGATAGGGATCAACCGTTATAATTTGAAAGAGATCTCCGCCGATGGCCTCTTCAACCATATTTGCAATGACCGCCGTGTTGCCCGGTATGGCCAAACTGGCGGAGGTCACCGCGTCAACATCCTCGGTGCCATATGAGTTTCCCGCACGTGAAAAATACACGATAAGTATATCGCTGCCGGCATCGGGTTCCGGCATATCACCGTTTTCCCTTTCGTTTTCAGGATCTTTGCCGAGTTCCGTATTTTCACCGGGTATCGGAGTCTGCTCTGCGTTCGGCTCAGAAGGCTGCCCCGTGCCGGGCATCGTTGACGGTGTATTTTGATGGCTATTGTTCCCGCAAGCGGAAAGCGAGAACATCATCATCAGCGCAAGTATCAATGCCGGGCCATTCCTCATTTTTGTTCTCCTTAGATTTATTCACCCATCGAAAAGTCGGTGGAAGCCGCAAGCTCCGTCTGAGTTTCATAATCCGCAACACGGGCTTTCAGCGTGGAGATGGTGCTTTGAAGCGCCTGGGAACCGAGTACCATTCGTAGCGGCGCGGGTTCCTTATCCACGCTCTCGATAATGCGTACCGCCATACGGACGGGGTCGCCGGGAGCCAGTCCTTTTGAAGCATCCAGCATGTTCAGGAAAGCATGAGACGCTTCGTATTCCGGCATAAGAGTTGCTATTCTGGCGCTTCCATAACGGAACTCGGTACGCGCGCCGCCCGGCTCAACGAGTGTTATGCCGATACCCCACTGCCTGACCTCCTGCGCCACCGCTTCGCAAAAGCTCTCAATACCCCATTTTGTGGCGTGATACATGGAGTTGCCGGGAAAGGCCACCTGACCGCCATAAGAGGAAAGCTGGATGATACGGCCGCCGCCCTGTTTACGCATGTGGGGTAGCGCCGATTTGATCAGCTGGATTGAGCCGGTCAGATTGGTAGCGATGATATGGTCGATTTCCGCGTTGGATAATTCTTCGGCGGCGCCAAACAGGCCATAGCCGGCGTTGCTCACGATTACATCAATCGTGCCAAATTTCTCAAAGGAAGCGTTTACCAGATCGTGAATGGCGGGAACGTCTGTCACATCCAAAAATTCACATGTAAACGTGTCGGGATATTCTTTCATCAGGTCAGAAACCTTTTCTTTATTGCGGACAGTGCCGATTACCCGATTTCCTTTTTTAAGAAGCTGCCGGGTCATTTCAAGACCAAAGCCGCTGCTGACGCCGGTAATGAACCAAGTGCGGTTTTTCATATTGATCTGCCCTCCCTGTGATGTTTTATTTTTCTACCATACGCATATGCTCCGGGGAATACCTCTCACCGGAAACTGGTGTGTCGGAAAGAATTTTTGTAAGTTTAGAACTGTCGTCCGCGGACAGCTCCACATAAGCCGCGCTCAAATTTTCCTGTAAACGGTCAAGTTTTTTTGTACCGGGGATGGGAACGATCCACGGCTTTTGCGCCAACAGCCACGCCAGCGCAAGCTGAGCGGGCGACAATTCCCTTGCGGCGGCAAAGGCTTTGACCGCTTCCGCAATCGCCTGATTGGCCGCGAGATTTTCAGGATCGTTGAAACGCGGAATGGAGCGCCGGACATCATCCACGGCAAATACTGCATCTTTTGTCACAGTCCCTGTAAGAAATCCCTTGCCGAGCGGGGAAAACGGTACAAAGCCGATCCCCAATTCCTCCAGGACCGGCAGTACATCCTGTTCCGGGTTGCGATACCACATGGAATATTCGCTCTGCACGGCTGTCACGGGGAATACTTCATGCGCCCGCCGAATTGTCTGCACACCGGCTTCGGAAAGTCCCCAGTGCAGGACTTTTCCTTCCCGCGCCAGTTCTTTCATTGTTTCAGCCACTTCCTCAATCGGCACATTGGGGTCTACCCGATGCTGGTAGTATAGGTCAATATAATCGGTGCGTAAGCGTTTCAGAGAACCTTCAACGGCTTTGCGGATTGCCATCGGGCGGCTGTCCAAACCGCAAACCTTGCCATTTTAAATATCCCAGCCGAATTTTGTTGCAATCACAACCCGTTTGCGGTATGGCTCCAGCGCTTCGCCCACCAATTCCTCATTGGTATACATGCCGTATAACTCCGAGGTGTCAAAAAAGGTTTCACCCATATCCACCGCTTTACGAACCAATTCAACCATTTCACGTTTTTCCGGAAAAGGCGGGTAGCTTTGACTCATGCCCATACAGCCAAGGCCAATGGCTGAAACCTCCAGACCCAGCTGCCCCAATTTTCGATGCTTCATATCCATGTCTCCCTTTTCATTTTACTTCTGCCGCTTCATTCACACATCGCAGGGCGTTCAAGCTGCGGGGATAGCCGATGTAGGGAACGCACTGTGAAATAATTTTGATCAGGAACGCCTTGTCGTTCCCGATGCGCATATTTGCGGCGGCATGGCTTAATAGCTGCGGTTCGCAGCCGCCCTGCGCGGCGAGGAAACAGAAGGTGATCATTTCCCGCTGCTTATAATCAAGTCCTGTGCGGGTGTACCAGTCGCCAAAGCAGTTATCCGTCAGCCAGTGGTTGATAGGGCGGCTTTCCTCCGGGCCGGATTTGTAAAACCCGCTCATGCTTTCACCGAAAATCTCAATCTGAGCCTGTTCGCCGGCTTGCAACCGGTTTTCTGTGGTGGTGGACGCTTGACCGGGCAGCGGGAGTCCCACACCTTGCGAAACAAGAACATCGTTTGCCGCGTGAAGAAACGGGAATACCCTGCCGATACCGAGATAGGCCGCCGCCTGATAAACGACTTCCTTTGCCTCTACTGGCGTAACGCCAAGGTGAAGCGCGGCGGGCAGCATGGCCTTGTACTCGTCAATTCCCTGACAGCCGACCAGCGTTGCCAGAATCGCCATCATCCGGGTGCGATCGTCTAAATCATCGCTGTTGACAACTTCGTCAAAGGCAAAGTTATCAAACCGTTCGATAAACTCCGGGTCTGTATCCAAAAACTTGGAGTGATAACCGGGGAACAATCTCTCGTGGTAATCTTTTGCCGCTTGCGTCATAGACATTTCGTACACCTTCTTATTTTTTCTCAAATACCGAAGCAACATCTTTCAGCAGATTGCTGATCTCCAGATGCTGCGGGCAGGACTGCTCGCACTTCCCGCACCCGATACAATCGGACGCCTTCCCGCCATTCGTTGTATGAACCATGTAATAGAAATCGCTGTTCCAGTCCTTATGCAGCTTCTTCGCGTTCATACAGGAAAGCAGGTCGGGGATTGCTATTTGCTTCGGGCATCCATCGGTGCAATAGCGGCAGGCGGTACACGGGATGATTTCCTGCTTTTTGAATATGTCGCGTACTTTTGCAATCGCTTCATGTTCTTCACGGGTCAGCGGCA
>Ga0153929_1000078_pt1 | contig 43351 bp, 22 predicted proteins | sample TSNJ013MetaG_FD_104689 | JGI IMG/M metagenome (GOLD analysis project Ga0153929, IMG submission 104689) | Attine ant fungus gardens microbial communities from New Jersey, USA - TSNJ013 MetaG | ecosystem: Host-associated > Fungi > Mycelium > Unclassified | place: USA: New Jersey, Wharton State...
ATCTGTGAAAACTAGAGAACCGCCGCATACCGAACGGTACGTGCGGTGGTGTGGGAGGTCGGCTAATCAATTAATGGTTAGCCTCCTACCCGATCGTAAGCAGTTATTTCGCCGCCGCTAAAAGACGCCCTTTAATCGTTTGCTAAGAAGCATATCGCCTCCCACGGTGGCTGTTTTTTGGAAGAGCTTAGAGACTTTCCATGCCCTCCTGCGTACGTCATACAATCTAAAGTTGGCCGTGAATAGTAACTTTCAGTTTTTACTTTACTCATGGAAAGCATTGACGCCGGATTCTATGTAGATTATAATAAAAATATTATTTATAAAGAAACTGGAAGATGTGCTTAAAAAGAAGTATTTATCAAAGAAAATCAACAAGGAGGAAATCAGAGATGATGGAAAATTTTTGGTCAGCACTAAATCAGGTAGGAAGAGTGATGCCGGTGATAGGAATGTTTGTAGGATTAGCAGCAGCAATCATTATCTTTTTTTGGTTTATGTCCAAGAAAAATGAGGGACGCTTTACCGGCTTACCGGGATGGCTGTATGAATTTTTTCAGTTTAGAAATTATATAGTGGAAGTAGTTTTGAAATTCACCTATGTAATAGCAGCATGCACCTTAACCGGAATAGGTATCTTCAGCATTATATCATTGCAGCTGCCTATGGGTTTAGGCTTTCTGCTGGTTGGAAATCTTCTGATAAGAATTATATATGAAATGTTGTTAATGGTGATTGTTACTGTCAGGAATGTCAGCCAGATTAATAAAAAAATGAATGATATAGATACAAAAAAGATGGAGACGTTTGAATTCAAAAAACCGCCTCTGCCCAAAATGGAAGATTTTATAGTGCCGGCCAAAGTAGAAGTGATCGAGCAAGAGTCACAAACGGTGAATGAGCAAACAGAAACGGATAAATGCTGTTTGGAATGTGGGAAGAAGCTGCAGGAGGGGGATTGTTTTTGCAGCCAATGTGGCAAAAAGGTATAACAGGAAGTTAGAAAGGGGGACGCCGGTCCCCCTAATCCCCTAATCCCCAATAATCTCCCCTCTCTCCGGTCCGTCCTTATTTATTTCTCCAAGCCCGTCAAGATGTGACACTTTCTTCCCCGTAATCTGTTTCCATATCGACATGCCACCCAACATTACGATAATAACACCCAGTTCTATCCAATTTCGTACAATCATTTTCCCCTCTCTTTCTTTTTCCGCAACCGTAATTTCCTCTTTTTATAATCATATAGGATGATGCGGTAATCATTGAAAATAAAAAATCCAAATGTAGTAACGCCCCCTGCGCCAACAGCGCCGAAGACCATATCCATGGCATTCATATCAGACGAGGTATCGACAGGCACAGGCGCCGGTACCGCCGGCAATCTATCCAAATACTCCTCCTGCATATGTGTGTTGTTATTTTCGCATATCCGATATCTGTGACCGGAAACATGCTTTGTAGGTCTTCTGTCAATGATCCATTCCCCATAGTCATGTCCGATTGCCGCAATCGCTTCCGTGTAAGAATCCCCGCACCGCCGGCAGATATATGTTCTGACGCCTTCCGTGTCACAATCCGGCTTTTCTGCAATTTCCGTCACATATTCATGTCCCAGGGCTTCTTCAAAGGCTTCCTCATAGCTATCCCCGCACCTTTTACAAGTATAGACTTTCACGCCGCTCTTCTCACAGGCGGCCGGAGAAACGGTTTTCTCGTAATCATGTCCCGAAGCCGGGATGGCTTGCTCTTCGGTATGAACCGCATCGGTATAGCGTGAACAGATCCGGTATTGGTGTCCTTCTTCGGTGCAGGAAGCTTCTATGTCGGTGAACCATTCGCTCCAATCGTGACCGGTTGCAGGAATTACTTCAATATACTCATATCCGCAAAGTGAACAGGTGTATATGAGTACACCTTCTTCCTCTTCTGTGGCACTATGCGTTATAACGCTATAGTTATGGTTTCCGGTACTGCAGTCGTCAACTGCCGCATCTGCGGTAAGGGGCATGCCGGCAGCCAACAAGGTCAACAAGCATAGTGATAATAAATGATAAAACCATTTTCTCTCATATATCCGGCAGACATAAGACCGGTCTGTCACTGCCATCACCACCTTTCTTTCTCTTTTTGCCAGTAACGCATAATCCGGTGAAGCCTGTTTATTTATCCGGTATGATTTCCCGCAGCATGGAATAATATTTTCTTCCCACCGGCAGCATTTGTCCATCCAGAAGAAAGATATGGTCATAAGTGACCTTGATGATTTGCGATCTGGCGACCAAATAGGAGCGGTGGATTCGGACAAGCCCATTGCCATACAACTGATCTTCGATTTTCTTCAGGCTGGCGCAGTAGAAAGAAAAACGGTCATCCTTTCCATAATGTACCGTCACGATTTTATTAAAAGTCTCAAAATATCGCAGACTTTTCACTGCGACGTTCCGGAATTCTCCGGCACTGGTAAATCTGATATATTCTTCTGATTTCTTTCTGGCGCTTCTTATGGCACGCATAAGGATGTCTTCGATTTTATCCGGCGGCGTGACCCGCTTTACGATGTAATGCAGTGCGTGTAAATCAAAAGCATCTGAATAATGAGTGGTGGATACCGTAAGAAATATGATCTCACCCTTATAATCAAGGGTTCTTAACTTTTCCGCCACTTCTATACCGGAAATTTCCGGCATATTCACATCCAGAAAAACGATATCTGCCGGGTCATCTGCATCATCCGACTCAAACAACAGTTGCTTACCACTCAGATAAGTAACGATTTCAACATCTTCTTTGTGATTATCCGCCAGCCGTTTGAACGCATCCGCAAAATAGTGCAGATCCTGACTGTTGTCATCACAAATTGCTATTTTCAAGTTCTTCGCCTCCCCATATCTTTCGTTATTTCTAAAAAACGATGGCTGAAAAAAATAACATCGTTATTGTGTAGTATAACATAAAACAGCCTCCTCTTCAACTTGACAGACACCGTAGTTTAAGGAGTAAACACCGCAATTGATGGGATGAACGGTCTCTGTAAAAATTCTGTGCTATACTTTCAAAACATGAAACAAGCGTATTTTAAGAGAATGGAAAATGTGGTTTGATAATATTTACCATCTCATTTTGACTGTGGATGCAATTATATGATATGTTATTAGATTACTATCTTGTACAAAAGTACACTAAAATGGTATGAAAACTTTTGGTAATAGAAAATCGGAAAGGAAGTCGCAGATGCTCCGGCGTGAGAATGATATTGAGGAAGAATTAAACAAAGAATTAAGCATAGAAGAGTTGAAAAAAGAGGTTGAAAGGCTTACGGCAGAGCTGGAAAAGGAAAAAGAGAAATCAGCCGCCCTGCAGAAACACCAGGACGACTCCTTTCCCCAGGAGAAAAAAAGCTCCCGTCTGCCCGGTATCCTGTCCAATATCGTATTTTACCTTATCATCATCGGTGTGGTGCTGGGCGCATTCCTGCTGTCGGGAGATGAGAGCAGTCCACGCAATGTGTTCGGATACAGTTACTTTACGGTACTTTCCCCCAGTATGCAAAGAGAAATCCCCAAAGGAGCCCTCGTAATCACGAAGCACATTGATCCGGAGGAAATCCGTCTGGGTGACGATATCACCTTTTTTAAAGACGAAACCACCACGGTCACCCACAGAGTGGTAGAGATCTATGAAGATTATCAGGAAACCGGTCAGCCGGGCTTTCGCACCAAAGGCATTGAGAATCCAGGCCCCGACAACGATATCGTAAGTGCCCCTAACGTAATCGGCGTCGTCCAATTCATCATGCCGGGCGCAGGAGCTGCCCTGGCATACATAAAGAGTAATTTCTGGCTGGTCAGCATTATATGTGTGCTGCTGCTGCTGCTGTCAGTCTGCATAAAGGTATATATCGCAAATGGCGAAAAGAAAGAGAAAACGGTTTAACCAAAGCATGCCGGAGGACCCTGGTCTTCGAAGCTGCTTTGTTAAATAAAAAAAATTATAAGAAGGAGAGTTATAACATGGAAATTGCAAACCCAAAGAAGAGAAAATTCAAAAGACGGTCTTCGGCCATCATGGCCGCAGTACTTGTGATCGCCTTGCTGCTCACGGGTACGTTTGCCTACGTCAGCAAAACCCAGACGGCGCTTAACGAAGCGGAGGGAGAGGTCGATAATGACGTAATCCTGCACGATGATTTCGATCCTGACGCTGATTTTGAGGCGGGTGCCGAGAAATCGGTTTACGCAGAAAACACTGGGGATTCCCCTCTCTATGTACGAATCCGTTTGGATGAATATATGGAAATCGCCGGCGTCTCAATGGTCGATGGCGCAGTAAAAAGTGACGTGGATACCTGGACGACGCACGTTCCTTTGAACAGCTCGACCGTGGACGACTGCCCGGAATTTTTCCATGATTACTGGACATGGGAGATGGGCGGACAAAAATACTATATGCCTAAGGAATTCCAGGATCCTGGAAACATCCTTGCCAGCGGTGCCATTCAGGATGTCGACCCGACCACAGGAGAAGTGGTAGAGTATACCGGCGTGGAACCGAATGTGGAACAAACCCTCAATGCCACCAAGGTCATCACCATGGAGCAATGGATCAATGAAGGAATGAACCCCGGCACTTTCTGGGTAATCGACGCCGACGGCTGGGCATACTGGGCGCAGGCCCTTGATCCCGGAACTGCAACAGGACTTCTGCTGTCCAAAGTAACCCTCTCACCGGTTCCGGACGATGACTATTACTATGCCATCAATGTAATTATGCAGGCAGCATCAAGCGGCGACTGGGGCTTTGATACGGCATATGCAGGTACGACTCCTCCAACCGGCGATGCGTTAACTCTTTTGAATAAGATCGCAGGCATGGAAGCTACGGTAAAAGCCGTAACCATTACAAACGGTTCCCCGGTTTATGTCAATGAAGGTTCACAGGTAGCCCTGTCAGCCAACGTTTCATCAAATAATGGTGCATCCACGGCAGTGACATGGGCAGTTGACAGTACAGCCGGTACCGGAACGGGTAATGTCAGCGTCAATAGTAACGGCATTTTCACGGCAGCAGCGGCTTCAGCGGGCACAACAGCCATCGTGTCAGCCACCTCTGCAGCAGACAGCACAAAATCCGCAACGACAAAGATTATTGTCATCCCCGCCGGAACAACAGTTGTCCAGGGCGGCGATGGAAAGATGTATGTTGATTATGGCGACAACACGTTTAAGATGATCAATGACGACGGCAGTCTGGGCGATCTGATCTGCGGCGGTGCAGATACGACACCGGGAACTGCTGACGACCGTAAAGACGTGATCGTTGCGGACAGCGGCGAGAAATACTTAGGAGAGAATGCCAATGGTTCTTATAATAAAGTAGGTCCGGATGGACTCTTAGGCACTTCCGATGATGAGTATGTATGGAAAGCCAACGACGCATTGCCGATAGATACCGACAATGAAAGCCCCACACCTCCGACCAATCCGAGAGATATTGTCAAGAGCGTAGTAGTATCACCTGCTTCCATAGCTGTCACAAAAGGCGATACCCAGACTTTTACGGCCGCAGTCACTATGGGGGATAACAGCACCGGTACAGATGGCGTGACCTGGTCAATAGACGACACCACAAAGGGTTCAAGCATTAATTCTGGCGGTGTGTTGACAGTAGGGGCAAGTGAGACCAACACCACCCTGATCGTTACCGCAACGTCAAAGAAAGACGGAACGACAGTGGGTACGGCAACGGTAACGGTGAAGGGCGACGGGATTTCTGCCAGTGAAATAACAGCAGCAGGCTTTCAAGTCGTAGCCTATGCGAATGCAATCTATGCGATTACCGGCTGGAACGGCGCAGGGGCCAGCACTGCAGAATATGCGTTGATCACCACCACAAGTGGGAATGCAGGGGGCACTGCGACATTTGCAGACCTCCAGACCGCAATGAATACCTGGTTTAATAATACCTGCCCGGCAGCGGTGAAGGCGGCAGCGGTTCAGCCAAGTGGCGTAACCACAACGACCGCTACGACAGTCACTGCGACAAATCACGGTATTTCAAAGCCTACGGCAACATCGGCAGCCACCTTGACGTCAACGAATAGTAATACACTGGCGTTTGCCTTATCAGCCAGTGAAGTATACAAGTGGGGCGGCGATACAACTGCAGCTACAACGATCAGAGCATCGTCCAGCTATTGGTGGCAGCGGTCAGCCTACGACTCCACGCACGCATGGGCTGTCAATACGGCGGGCACTTACTTCGCCACCGTTCGCACGAATACGACTGGTGTTCGCCCTGCGCTTTGGGTGAAGGTTTCCTAGTTAAATCAGATCTCTGAAATCTTTAAATCTGTCGGCGGGAGCCGACAATCAACCTTGCGGCGTGAGCAGTTTTATCCGCCGTAAGGCGGGCGAAAATTTTGAAATATGAAAAGCGGTATTGCTGCCGTTTGCTATGTATTGTTTAAATCAAAAAGGAGCTTAACATTGCCAACGAGAACACAAAGCGAGTTGACCGTTATTATGAAAGCGAAAGATTTATGCAAATATATCATGACAATTACACAAAAATGTCCAAAGCAATTCAGATTCACATATGTCAGCCGCTTAATACGAAAGATAAAGGATGTTACTGTGCAGACAGAAAAACCAATGACAGCCTTGCAAGCTGCAATGGTCATTTAAAGCATGGTCATACGTATAAATTGAAAGCAAAAACATATAAGGAATTTGTTTTAACCTAATCTGGCAAGAAGTCCCCCACCTCATAGGTGGTGGGATGAATTGCAATAACAAGCCGGGCGGCAGTGGCGGGCATATACCCCCCACTGACAAGAGGTTAAGTCAGTCCGTCCTCAAGGGACGGAGGATGGAGCCGTAGTGCTCCATGTCATCATGGGTAGCCGTCTTGCTTATGATATGGATTGAAATAACAGAAAATCAGAGCAGACGAAGTCTGCATTTCAGGAGGCAAAACATGAAGAAACGCATTACACATAAAAAAGTAGCCGGAACCGTGGGCATTCTGACAGTCGTGGCACTGCTGCTGGCAGGAACCTTTGCATGGTACTCCGGTGTTAATCAGGTTAACGAATTTGTGGGCACGTCCCCCGATAAGGAAATCGTCCTCCACGATGATTACGATCCCGATACCGGACAGAAAGACGTTTTCGTTGAAAACACCGGATCGAGCAGCATGTTCGTCCGCGTCAGGCTGGATGAATTCATGGATCTGACACAGAACACGGCTCCTTCCACAGTGGACTGGACCACCCATATTCCGGACGCAGGCATTGAGGACTGCGGGCTGTCCAATGACGCACTGGAATTATACCATGACTATTTCACATGGCACCTGGGCGGGCAGAAATATTACATGCCGGGTACCCCCGGAACCGTGTCACAGGATTTGAACGATTACGATCCTGCCGGCGCATATTACCAGTCACTCACCCCGGCGGAGCAGGCAAAGGTAGCCCAGACGCCTCTGGCACAGATCATTTCCATGGTTACTTACAATAGTTATACCCAGGCGCAGAAAACCGATTTCATTGGCTGGATCTACGATACCGACGGTTATGCCTACTGGTCACAGCCTCTGTTCAAAGGAGATACCACCGGATTGCTCTTAAATTGGGTTGATACCGCCGCTTCCATCAAGGATCTGCAGGATTACTACTATGCCATCAACGTTGTGGTAGAGGCAGTGGACAGTCAGGATCTTGACATGTGGTTAAGCGGAGCGGCTTCCGTATTTGACGGTACCAAATTCTACGATGAAGCAACACCTGACGCAAAAGCAGCCCTGGATATCATCAGTGCCATCAGGGAAAGCACGGATCCGGCCAAAACCGTTACCGGTCTTGAGATCGATACAGTTCCGGGAACGGTAGTTTACACGAAGGGTGAGGTCTTTGACCCAACGGGATTGAAGCTCAAGGTCACCTATGCCGACACCACCACTGAGATCATTACGACAGGCTACAGCTATTCACCGGCAGGTGCCTTAAAGACCAGTCATACACAAGTCACCTTCAAATACGGAGGAAAGACTGTGTCACAGACGATTACGGTAAATGATTAATCGAATAACAAAGAGGATAACATCAACAAAGGATCACCAGGAGGCATAGGATGGAAGGAGTAAGATCACTGAAAAATCAAGCGTTCTACAAGGTTATATGTCTGCTGCCGGTCTGCATTACAGTGTTTTTGACCGTCGTGACCACTACCCTTGCCTGGAGCAGGGGCCTGAATGTGATCAACGAATTTATAGGCGCCGAGCCCGAAAGCTACACCGTAGTGCTGCAGAAATATGAAAAAGACATAGACGGAACGCTGACTGCCATCCCCATAAAGGATGCGGAATTTTACCTTTACAGAGAAGACGCAGAGGGTGATACCCAGATAGGCGGCAGGTTCTCTACAGATGAAAATGGGCGGATCACGGTTACCGGTCTGTCAGAGGGCGCCTACTATTTCCTTGAGACCGACCCCACCTATGCCTACACTTATGACAGGGACGCAGACGGTGATATCACAAAGTATGTCTTCACCATTGATGCGGGTACCGACAGCACCCGGCCGGTCACGGTAAACGCCTGCAACCAGAGACGGCATTCCAGTCTGGAGATTTCCAAGAAAGTACAAAATGCAGACGGCACTGAATTAAGCCGGGAGCAAAAGGAGCAGGCTTTTGTATTTACGGTCACCTTCTCAGACGGTGGAACGTATCAATACAAAACCGGGAGCGGGGAACATACCCTGGAGAGCGGCGGTACTTTAACACTGACACACGGGCAGACGGCCATATTTGAAAGACTGCCGGTGGGCGTACAGTATACCATTACCGAAACCCCGGTTCCGGGCTATGGAACCACCAGCACCAACAGCCAGGGGCATATCCAGGCAGCAGGTGTTACGGCCGCATTTGTGAATACCTGTGATAAATCACTGACAGGCAGTCTTGCCATCAGCAAACAGGTATCCGGTACCGGAGCGGATCCGGACAAAGAATTCCGGTTTACGGTCACTTTCGATATCCCCGGCACCTACCGCTGCCGAATCAACGGCGGCCCGGAGCAGACCCTGGAAAGCGGCGGCGTCCTGACGCTGAAAGATAACGAAACAGCCATATTTGAAAATCTGCCCACAGGAACCGGATATACCGTAGAGGAAGAGGATTACACCCCGGACGGTTACACGGCTGCAGTGCAGAAAATAGAGGGATCGGTCATCCCGACAGGCTCAGAAGCCGGATTTCATAACATTTATGATTCCCCCATTCCGGGCAGCGGTTCCCTTCAAATCAGCAAACGGGTATCCGGTCTCAAACCGGAGCCGGAGAAAGAATTTGCGTTTACCATTACATTCAGTGACGGAGGCACCTACGGGTACAGCATCAATGATGGCAGTCCAAAGACTCTGGAAAGCGGCGGCAGCATCCGGTTGAAACACGGTGAAACGGCAGTGTTTGAGGATCTCCCTGCGGGTATATTATATACCGTAACAGAGGAAGACATTAGCGGGGACGGTTATATTCCGGGCATCCGGCACATAACCGGTACGATTGCGGATGATACTGTATCAGAAGCAGCTTTCCACAACTATAAAAATGACAAGGGCGATACGACCCTGGTGGTGAAAAAACTGGTCGAAGGAGAAATCCCGGAGACAGACAAAGACAAGGAATTCAATTTCACTGTCACCATAAACGGTGAGAAAACCAGATTTTCCTTAAGAGCAGGCGAAGAAAGAACCTTTACCCTGCCCCTGGGGGCAGCTTACGAGGTGTCAGAAGAGGATTACTTTGCCGACGGTTATCTGCAGTCTTCGGTCATAAACGGAAACGGCACGGCATCGGGGCAGGCAGTGGAATGCATTGTGACCAATACATTTATCGGCACGGTCATGACCGGCATTGGCGGTGTGAAGACATGGGATACTGCCAAAGCTCCCGGCATTGCCCTGCCGGACAGTATTACGGTTTATCTGAAAAACGGCAGCAGGATCGTGGCGTACGAAACAGTCAGGCCGGACAGTGCCGGGAAATGGGAATATACCTTTACAGTTCCCAAATATGATGCTCAGGGAAAGGAAATCAAGTATACCGTTGACGAGGCAGACCTTGATCATTATGAGAAAACCATAAGCGGATATAACATCAAAAACACCTATGTACCGGGAGTGGCAGTCGATTTGGCTGCGGAAAAGGTAGTAATCGGTTCGCCGGAAGAGAAATCAGACTTTACCTTTCAACTCGTACCGGCAACCGAAGAGGCTCCCATGCCGACAGGAACGACCAACCGCACAAAGACGGCGACCGTTACAGGTCCCGGCAAAACAAGCTTCGGCACGGTCAACTTTGACACCGTTGGTGAGTATGTCTACAAAATCACAGAGGTGCAGGGAAACGCAGACGGCTATACCTATGACACCACGGTTTACACGGCAACCGTCCGGGTAACGAAAGAAAATCAGGAATTAAAAGCGGACGTTACCTATACAAAGCAGGGTCAGAACACAGCCGTCCAGCCGGTATTTACCAACACCTATGGGGAAGAAGATCCTCCGGTATCCGATGAAAAAGTCACGATCAGCGGCACCAAGACCTGGCGGCACGGCAGTAATCCGGTTACAGGCCGGCCAGAGAGCATCACGGTCTATATTAAGAACGGTGATACCACTGTTGTGACCAAAGAAGTAACCGCAGAGGACCACTGGAAATGGACCTTCAAACTGCCAAAATACGACGGGTACGGCAACGAAATCGGCTACACCGTAGACGAAGGCGACATCAGCGGCTATGCCAAATATATCAACGGATACGATATCGTCAATACCCACAGCACCTTTAAGCCGGACGAAGCGAAAGTCACGGTCAGCGGAAAGAAAATCTGGGAGCATGGCAGTATTGACGCCTCCAAAAAGCCGGAGAGCATTATCCTCTATGTGAAAAACGGCAGTCAGACAGTGGCCAGAAAGCAGGTCACCGCCGCCGATCAATGGAGCTGGTCCATTTCACTGCCCAAGTATGAAGCCGATGGGATCACCCCTGTCACTTATACGGTCAGCGAAGGAAATGTACCATATTATACCGCCACCGTAAAAGGATACAATATCACCAACACATTCAAGGGATATGACTATCCGGGTGACAATCCGGGAACCGGCAGCAATCCAAAAACCGGTGACAACACCCCCATCTGGCTATGGATAACCGTCATGGCAGTCAGCGCATTGCTTCTGGTTATCACATTTACCGCAGGCAGAAGAGCGAAAAAAAGGAGAAAATAAGGAGAAAATAAGGCAGACCAACCGCATTTTCAGGCGTTAGGAAAATGCGGTCCTGCCATACGAAAGAGAAATAAAGGAGGCTATATGCGGCTTACATTAGAATCAGATTATGCCATCAGAATTGTAGAATATCTGACCAGTAAAAATAAGGTGGTGGGGGCGGCGGAAATCTCAGAGCAGGCTTCTATCCCTCGCCGGTTTGCAAAGAATATCCTGCAGAAATTGACAAAAGAAGAGATCATAAGATCATACAAGGGAATCTACGGAGGCTATGAGCTTGCAAGAAATCCGGAGGAGATCAGCCTGTATGATATTGTGAAAGTTACGGAGGGTTCCCTTGCACTGAACCACTGTAGGCAGGGTGAGAAAAAATGTATCTGTGTGTCGGATATAGGCTGTCCTTTTTCTGAAATATTTACAGAAATGTCTTTAGAACTGGAAACACGGCTGCGGGAAATTAAATTTGGACCGGCAGTTTACAAAAGACAGATGGCAGAAGGAAAATAATTGCCAGTCTGAAGGAGAATGTAAATGCTGCCTTGAGTAGAGCTTCAAGTTTTATGTAAATAAAAAAGCGGATGTAAAGTATAATGATAGTTATATTTTGCATCCGTTTTTATTTTCAATACAATCCGGTAAAGCTTATAACGGCAATGGGAAAAACAATTGGATAAGAATTAATGAAAGAGTAAAAGATTTTTTTGCAATTTCTCTCTGTAGGATTTATAATGAACTTGTAAGGGGATTATTATAATTAAATGGGATGATTTAGATTCCTTTACAGAAGCAGCTTCAGGAAAAAGATAAGGATAAGATTGTGAGGTGTAACCAATGTCAGGACAAATTTATACAATTAATCAGATTAGAGAAAAACTGGATTCGGTATTTAAGAGATACGATATAAGAAAAGCCATTTTATTCGGATCCTATGGAAAAGGAACTGCTACACAAAAGAGTGATATAGATTTATTGGTGGATAGTAATTTAAAGGGGCTTCGTTTTGTTGGGTTTACGGAAGATGTCAAAGAAGCCGTTGATAAAGATGTAGATGTTTTTGATGTGTCTCATATAAAAAGAGATTCAGAAATAGATACTGAGATTGCAGAAACAGGGGTAATAATTTATGAGGAATGATATAATCATTGAAAAGCTTTTGAGGTATATAGCTAAAATTCAGAAGTATTGTAATGGAGCGAATTATGAAAAATTTGCTGTAAATGATATAGTAGTAGAGGCCTGTGTATTTAATCTGAGTCAAATAGGAGAACTGGCGAATAAAATTGATGCGGAATTTGAAAAAGCACATAGCAACATTCCATGGAAGCAGCTTTATGGACTTCGGAATCGAATTGTACATGATTATGAAGGGGTGAATTTAAAGCTGGTTTGGGAAATTATTGATAATGATTTAGAAGAGTTAAAGCAGACACTGGAAAGTTTATCCAATAACTAACCATCGGTGCCAGAAAGAAAATGAATGCCAGTCTGAAGGAGCATGTAAATGCTGCCTTGAAAGAGCTTCAAGTTTTTTATTGAGCTTTCTTATTGCACATGCTATAATCTGCATATGAGTGCCGTGTACAGGGTGGCTTCCTGGTCGCATTGCTTACCTATATAGATAAGCGAAAATAAAAAATGCCTACCCTGTCAGCAAACAGGATAGGCGCGTCCTCATGTAGGAAGTAAATCTACCTTTGGGCTTCCACCTTGTGGGCGGTTGCTCTTTTATATACTCAATATAACATATTTTTTTTATAGTTGCAAGAGTTACTTGCAGCTACAGGCATAAATGGTATATCTATTTCAGAATTTTATCTGATAAAGGGGGACTAAGAAATGAAAAAGTTTTATGGAATTCTGCTAATGTGCATGATGCTGTTCATATATTTACCAATAGTTGGACATGCTTCCTCACAACAATCAAACGTATTAACAAAACCGCAGAGGGAAGCGTATGCCAAAGGGGAAGCCCTGGTTATGCTTAATGAAAAGGATGTGAGTTCATACAGTGGACGCTCATTTGGAAGTGCTTTTGCAGGGGTTACCATCGAGAACACCTGGGATTTTAGCAATACTCAGGATACAGGCGCATCCGGCTTAAAAAGAAGTGCGGATGATTCAGGTTCAACCGTTCTCCATGTTTCTTCCGATACATATTCGACCGATGAGTTAGTCAACATGTTCAGCAACCTTCCAAATGTAGAGTATGCGGAGCCGAACTACTCTTGTTATGCCACGGCGCTAAGCGCAGACACCTATGGGGATTATCAGTGGGCGCTTCAAAACACCGGTCAAAATGACGGCAGTGCCGGAGTCGATATCAATGTGGGTGCTGTTTGGCTGGCAGGGATTAACAGAACGAACCGTGTGGTTGCCGTGATAGATTCGGGGATTAATTACAACCACGAGGATATAAAAAATAACATGTGGATAAATCCGTATGGAAAGGTGCTTTCCGGTGTATACGGCTATGATTTTGCCAATGGAGACGCTGATCCAATGGATGATGACGGTCATGGAACCCATTGTGCAGGCATTATCGCAGCACAGGGCAATAATATTACCGGAATCAGCGGTATCAACCAGTCGGCAAAGTTAATGGCGCTTAAGTTTCTGGACGAAGAGGGTAGGGGCTATCTTGATGGTGCTATTGATGCCTACTATTATATTTATAAGGCGCAGACATTGGGCGTGAATGTGGTTGCAGTCAACAATTCCTGGGGATCTGAGGGTTCATCGAATATTTTCGCCGGTGTAATGGACAAGGTTGGTGAAAAGGGTGCGGTTTCGGTATGTGCAGCAGGAAATGAATCCATAAATGTAGATGCGGAGCCCGATATCCCCGGTTGTACGGACAGCAAATACGTAGTCAATGTTGCGGCGGTGAAAGAAAACGGTGACTTATCTTCCTTTTCTAACTATGGTGTGGAGAATGTGGATATCGCAGCCCCCGGCACAAATATTTTGTCAACGGTCACAGAGGATACGTTTAATCCGACGATCTACCAGAACAAAGCGGACTTATGTGCGCATTTTTCGGATTTTACAAATACTTCCACTTTTTCAGATGATTACAAAATTACAAATGAAAAAGGCAATGTAACAACGGAAATTACTTCGGATAATTATTTTGGCCTGAAAAATGATGATGCAAAAGCATTAAAATGGAATATCAGCAATGCGAAGGTCAACAGTGAATATCATATGTATTTTCCATTTGTTTCAAGTGAATCCAATACACCCGTTTATATGAGCGCAATGGCGAAAATCGCCTCTGCGCCGGTCAGCAATAACTGGTGGTATTATGGTTGTTCGGTTGTGCTCAGTTATGCTGAACTGGAAAGCGATGGTACGCTGCCGGAAGATTACGACCCGGAGGAAAACATGATTACCTGGACGGGGGCTGACGGCAGTCAGGATTATTGGTCTCACATCTTTGGAGCAGCGATGGAAAACACGGATGCAGGGAAAGACTATGCGCTTGTTTTAAGTGTTTATGTGAATAAATCAGGTAATTATACTATTTACCTGGATGATGTGGCGGTGAGCAGGGAAAATGTGGAGGCATCTGCTTTTGGGAAGTATGATTTTTACAGTGGGACCTCTATGGCAGCTCCTGTTGTCACCGGTGCGGTAGCCTTACTGAGTTCTGTAAAACCGACCTACAATGCAGAACATTTGAGTTTAGAAATCAAAAATATGGCAAATACTTCGAGTTACCTGAACGGTAAAGTCGCTTCGGGCGGCATGCTCGACTTAACGAATTATAATGTAGCAAAGCCGTATTTGAGTTTGGCAAAGGTCAATACGAATGGGACGGTCACGCTCAGTGGTTATTCCTTTGGAACGGCAAAGGGAACAGTCGTGGCAAACGGAACGGCAATCGCAAGTGCGAATATCCAGTGGAAAGATAAGGAGATCACAGTGCCGGGGAGCAGCCTCATCAATAAGGTGGTGACCTTTGAAGTAACGAATGGCAGCGGTACGGCAAAGGATACCTTCTATCTGGTGGATGGAAAGAAATCTTTTACAAATGTTGCGGATTGTACTTACATGTTTGACGGAGGCACGTTGACGACGGATGGCGAATCTCTCTATTATGTAGATGGAGAAGGTGAGCTATACCAATACATGCAGAACTATTGGATGCCTCTGGAAGAGATGGATTTGGATAAAATGTTTCCAAAGGCTACGACGGAAGAATTGATTTACGGGGAGTTTTACTTTGATTCTGAACTGGTATATCTGGATGGCAGTTTCTACGGCATTGGCGTGTTGGATAACGGATATACAATGGATTACTCGTTTATCCGTTATAACCTGAAAAAAGACAAATGGGTGAGGGTAGGAAATGCGCCAAGTGACGGAGAGTTCGCTTTGCTTGTTCATTCTACGTTAGCGGTGTATAACGGAAAGCTGTATTTGATGGGTGGGTTAAACACAAGAACCTATGAACCAGGCAAGGCAGTCCGTGTTTACGATCCCGTAAAGAAAACCTGGAGTGCAGGAACCGGTTTGCCGGAAGCCAGATTTTCCGCAATTGGCAGACAGGTGGGAGACAGCCTGGTATTGGTGCTCGGCGGAAACAGCAGTGGAACTTCCCCCAAAACGCTTGTCTATAAGAACAATACATGGACGACAGGAGGCGCAGTTGCAAATCCCCTTAATTACTCCGCTTATCTGGCTCCATCCGATGCGGATAATGGAATACTTATTACAGATGAAGAGACGGAAACAACGGGATATTTTAGAGAAATAAAATATTATCATGCGCCGGTAGGCGTGATTTCTGATGGCCTGATCATATCAGGGCTGCCCAGCGATTCACTGGGAGATACCTATACCTATAGTCTTTCGGGTAAGTCCTTCAAAGCTACCGAGTATCAGCTTACCACAAAGATTACCGGATACGATGCGGCAGGGGTGGCAGTTGGCAGTAAATTTTATGTGATTTATGGAAATGAATCTGATATTTATGATATGGATGATGACTACGAAGATTATGGAGATTATATGACAGGTTATGGAGCAATAAACCTTGTAAGTATACCTGTAAAGTCCGGTTTGTTCTCGGTTTCCGCAGGTACGGTGAAGAACGGTATGATTTCCGGCATCGGAAATTATCTGCCCGGTCAGAACGCAACCCTTGAGGCGGTGCCGAACAAAGGATATTATTTTAAAAAGCTTACGGTAGACGGCAAAGTGATAAGCGGCAATACCACTTCAGTTGTCATGAATAAGAATGTGAAAGCGACCGCTGATTTTGCGGCTTATAAAACAAAAGTTACGTTAAACAACACGAATGTGACATTAGCACCCGGCAAAACCAGGCGGCTGAAGGCAACGGTTAAGGGAAGCGCCAACGGAAGCAAAACAGTAACGTGGAAGTCGAGCAATACGAAATATGCAACGGTTAATAATAGTGGTAAAATCACTGTTAAAAAAGCAGGACTTGGTAAGACCGTTACCATAACAGCAACGGCAACAGACGGTTCCAGGGCAAAAGCTACCTGCAAGGTGTCAATCTGGAAAAGAATAAAGAAAATCACCTTATCTGCGAAGAAAACCACATTAAAGGCAGGAAAAACGCTGCAGATCAAAGCAAAGTTTAGACCGGGAACGGGGATTTTAAAGACCTTGACATGGACTTCAAGCAATACAAAGTATGCAACGGTCAGTACAGAAGGGAAGGTGACGGCCAGGAAAGCGGGGATTGGAAAAAAAGTAACAATTACGGCGACGGCAACGGATGGCAGTAAGGTGAAAGGGAGATATGTTATTGAGATTAAAAAGTAGTATTGAGTAATACCATGACAGACAATAAATTATTATTGGTGGCACAAGGCTAATGTTATAGCTTTGTGCCTTATTTTTTATATTTATTATAATAAAAAAATAAAAATAAATCGTAAGAAAATTAACTTTTTTGGAAAAATACGGGAAAAACGTAATTTATCATAATAATTACGGAGAATAATGAATTGAAGTAAAAGGAATATTTGATAAAATAGATTAAAGGATTAATCTTTCGACAAAAACTATAATAAATTAATGATTTCTAATTTTAATATAAGATAGAATTATTTCCATAGACATGTATGAAGTTTTACATGTGCTGTGTTGACAAATAAACCAGAATTATGGAGATGACAGATGATAGGTCGATAATACTTATCAGTGTGCTCCAGGGCATTTTTGAGAATTCAAGTGTCCAAGTATATAACAATTAAGGAGGTGAATTGAATAAATATATTGTTTTAGTCATTTTAGCAATCAAATGAAACAGGCATTCTGAAGGATATGCACAATAATGTTAGTGATTGCAATGATGACAGATATGATTTTAGGTGACTTTGTCATTGTGCAGGCAGCACCGGCTGAAACAGAGCCGGAGAATTTGGAATTTTGATCAGCAGTACGAATGATATCTATTTATTTTATTGTCTGAGGAAATAATAATGGATTTAGAGAAAGAATTTAAATATGAAAAGGGAGAGAAAACTTTATGAGATTACGTATAAAATCAAGGAATAAGATAATATCGTTACTTATTGTATTTGCGATGATTATTTCTATGATCCCATTATCAATCATACCGGCGATTCCGGTACTGGCCGCTCCGGATGACCTTACAAGAGCTGACATGTACACTGCTGACGAGGGCAATATCGCCCGCAGTGGAACCCCCACCGCCCAGGTCACGAACCCATGGCAGACGGGGACGGGGAATGGTCCAATTGCGCTTAATAACGGCGTGCTTGGCGGGAACACCATCCATAACACCACATGGAATCCCCTGAGTACCGTGAATCCTGTATGGGTCCAGATTGCATGGGACCAGGAGCAGACCATAGATGCCACGCGCGTCATGTGGGCTTGCGAAGGACCTAGCAGCAATATCAGGCTTCCGGTAAGCGTGATCGTCCAATACTGGGATGGATCGGCGTTTCAGGAAGTCACGAACATGAGAGATCCAAACGGCGCCGCCGTAACCAGTGTCGGCTGCGAGGGAACTTATGGACCCAGTGATACGAACTGCAGCAACATGAGGGAGTGGAATGGCGTGACTTTCGATGCAGTATCCACGACCCAGCTGCGTCTGGTAATAACGATCGAGAACGGATCCCAGGGTGCCGGCATCGGTGAGTGGGAGATTTTTAACTACACAGGCGAACCTGAACTGAAGTCCGCATCCATTTCAGGAGACAATCAGATCGTTATGTCGGAAAGCAAGGTGTATACGGGGAACTATACGGTCAACGGTTTGGAAGGCGTTACCTATGAATGGAGTCTTGACAGCCCAAGCGCCGTAATCGTCGGCAGCAATACAGATGAAACGGTTACCGTAAGGGGAACGGCTCCGGGAACTGCGGATCTTGGATTGACGGTACGGCATGAAAGCGGGGTACAGGAAGCCACTGCCACCATGCCGATCACCATAGTCAATATTTCGGGATCTATTGATGGTGCAGCTACTGTATATGAAGGCGTAGAATCAGAATATATTGTTAACGTAGAATCAGGCTCATTAGAGGACATTACCTATACATGGGCATTGGATAATGCGAATGCGACCATCGTAGGCAGCAACACGGATCGGACGGTTAAGATAAAAGGTGTCACAGCCGGACCTGTAGATCTGACGGTTACACTGGGTCATGCGGAGAGCGGTCAATCCATTCCTGTAACCAAGGCCGTCAATATTAAGAGTCCGCTAGATGCAGTAGTAGATTATGAAACCAATACGGCAGCAGGGCGGGCGCCAATCTTACCTCGAAGAGTTGTGGTCAGTGACGTACGATTTGATACGCCGACGGCGAGTCTTGTCGATGGTCGTAAGGGATATGATTTTGGTGAATCCTTTGAGGACAGCTTGATCCCGGTAGTATGGGATATGGATAGCTTCTCAGCTGCTGACTATGCCATTGACAAAGTGGGAGAGTCCTTTACCGTAACCGGTGTGACAGCACCTGACAGCAGGGTCCCCGGACTGAACGCAACTGCCATCATTACCGTAGTAGAACCTATGGCAGCTCCGGATTATAATCATTCCATCACTTCCGAGAACGTCATATTTGAGGATGAATTCTGGAAGCCCAAGATGGATGTAAATGCAACTTCTACATTTGACCATGCCATTACACAATTAGAGAATTATAACAATTCCAATTATACGATTCGTAACTTTAGAAATGCCCGTTCGAGATTACAAGCCGTATGGAATGGCGACGACAATCCTGCCGCACCGGCATATACGGGATACGTATTCCAGGATACGGACATGTACAAGACATTGGAAGCATTCGCTTACAACTTGTCAACCATTTGGGATGATCCCGAAATGCAGGATAGAAAAGTATATTTACAAGACACATTGGACGAATGGATTGGTCTCATTGAGGACATCCAATACGCAGACGGCTATATCGGATCCCATTTCTCCGCACGTTCCACGAGAACGAATGGTACGGCCGGAACACATACAGGCAGGACGAACCTCTCCATGGTACATAGGTGGAGCAGCATGGCCAAGCATGAGATGTACAACATTGGACATTTCCTGGAAGCAGCCGTGGCCTATACGCGTTACTCCGTCGCCACGGGTCAGAACGATTATACTTTATATGAAGTGGGCAAGAGAGCGGCAGACCATATCGTAAACGTATTTGGAGAAGATGGTTATCGCCACGAAGTGCCGGGGCATGAAGAGATTGAGCTGGCTATGATGAAGTTCGCCATTCTGGTAGAAGAATACGAAGGCGTGGGCACAGGACAGAAATACAGAGACACGGTAAAACTATTAATTGACAGACGTGGTGAATCCAATCGTGCGAATGTTCGTGAGAGCGGATACAATGCGGGTACTTACAGTCAGGATTACACACCGCTTAAAGAAGAGACTAAAGCAGTGGGACACGCCGTTCGTGCCTGCTACCTCTATACAGGAGCAACGGACGTGGCAATATCCCTGCCGGACAGTGATACCGATAAAGCAGCATATCTGAATGGCATTGGCAACATTTATGATTCTATGTCCGAAAAGAACACCTATATTACGGGTGGTTTGGGTTCCGGTGAGTCATCCGAAGGATTTGGACCTGACTATGGTCTTCCTGCGCAGGGAGCCTATCTGGAAACCTGCTCCGCTATCGCCGGAGCCAATTGGTATCAAAGACTGAATCTCTACTATGAAGATGCCAAGTATGCGGATTCTTATGAGAAAGCATTATACAATGGCATATTGACCGGCGTGGAATTGAACGGAAAAAGATTCTATTATGGCACTGATTTGGATAGTGCGAATGGTAAAAGCCGTTCAACCTGGATGGATTGCGCCTGCTGTCCTCCGAACCTGATTCGTACGATTGCCAATATCGGCGGTTATATGTACACCGTGAACAAAGACGTAATATTCAAGAACCTGTATGGCGGTAATACGGCCAACATCAACGTGGAAGGAACCAATGTCAATATCAAGGAAGTATCAAACTATCCCTGGGATGGTGAGATCGACATGACAGTAACACCTGATGAGGAGAAGGAATTTACTTTGAACCTTCGTATACCCGGATGGATCAAAGCACAGAAAAACCAACAGGTTACGATTATAGTCGATGGCGAAGAAATCGATGCGACACCCAGCGCTAAAGGTTATGTAGCCATCACGAGAATTTGGCCGGCAGAAGGTACGGAAGTTTATATGAATATGCCGATCGAAATCCGATTAACAGAACCGGATGACAATGTAGGAGCGACCAGAGATTATAGTTCAACGCAGGTGGATTCGAGCTGGAGAAATGCAGACAACAACATTTGGAACAAAGTAGCCATCGAGAGAGGCCCTATCACATATTGTGCAGAGCAGGCAAGCCTCCTGAATTCAACGAATACGGCGGCATCTCAGGTCCGCGTGGGCAGGAATGATGAACTGACTGCCACATGGAATCCCGACTTGCTCCGCGGTATTGTGGAGATTCGCGGTACGATGAAATATGGTACTTCGGATGAATCCACGGCAACCCAGGAAGTTCAATTTATACCATTCTACACCAAGAACAACAGAGGCAACAACAGAGGCGGCAATGGCGACGGTGCAAACCCGAACAACGGCGGATCAATCCGTGTATGGTTCCATGCAGTACAGGATGATCTTGACGTGGATATCCGAGGTGACAAGAATAGAATAACTGAAGATGAGACAGCGAAACTGATTGCTACACCGAAGGTCAACTATGCGGTGAAAGAGCAGGCGAATAGCTATGAATGGACAATTATTGAGGGTGCCAACGTGATTGCAATGGAAGGCGATGCAGTACCCGGACTGACTGCAGACAGCGGTTATGAGAAGATCGGCGGGCAGGGTGGTCTGACGCGTCCGAACTCAACGGCTTACTTCTGCGGCGTGGAGCCAGGCAGTGCAACGGTGCAAGTCCAGATGAAAAATGCAGCCGGTCAGGTAGTTGCTACGGATACGTATGAGATTACCGTAGAAGGTGAGGTTGATTCTGCGACGCCTCCGAGCATCTCCGGTCCTGAAGCTTTGAGTTTGGCAGAAGGTTATGCGGCAACATCATCCACTGCATTTTCATTAGGCGGTGCAACACCGATTACGGTAACGCCAGACACGACCCATGGCGGCAAGATCACATGGAACAACAGCTTGAAAAGATTAGAAATCGCAGCCGGCCTGGCAGTAGGAACTTATCCGGTCGTATTAACCGCAAACAATGGTAATACTCCGGATGCCACAATGACATTTACCCTGACGGTTACGGAGGCACCGCCTAAGATTAGCGGAATGAACGAGATGACGTTGAGGGAGGGTTATGAGGGCACCTCTACGAGTGCATACAACATCACGGGTACGGCACCGATTACGGTAACGCAAAACACGACTTATGACGACAAGATCACATGGAACAATGAAACGAAGAAATTAGTCATTGCGGAAGGTTTGAATGAGGGTACTTATCCAGTCGAACTTACCGTAGCAGGCAAGGCTGAACCAAATGCAAACTTAACATTTACATTGACGGTTAAAAAGGCCGTTGATGCGAAGCAGCTATATGAAGCCCTGGTGCTTTATTACATCTATGATCCGGATGAAAAAGGCGCAGACAATAAGACGGTTAAGGACTATTCCTTAATGAAAAACGACGGTATAATCGAAGGAACACCATCTGCCGCACAATGGACGGGTAATGGATATGCCATCAATTCCGGCAATTATATCAGCATACCCACAACGGCCAATCTGGTTGGACCAAACATGACATTAATATTCACCATGTTACGTACGGCAGCGCAATCTGGCAATGGCAGTCTTTTCAGTGGTCAACAGGCATGGAATTCATCATTTGGCATCTGGATGAACACCAATGGACCATACTGGGCACAAAGCGGTGGCAGCACTAACCTGGGTGATGGCGGATATCCCATGGAAACTCTATGGCCGGTCAATCGTACGAGAGAGTTCGCTTTCTCTATGTCGGCACCGGAGACAGAAGGCAATGGTTCAGGATTCTACATGGTTGATGGCGAGAAGCTGACGGTTACGCCGCCTGCTAACCGGATCGTAACGCCAACGGAAGCACAACTCACCGGCGGTTACCGCATCGGTCAGAACTCCTGGGGCGGTGAGAATTTAACAGATGCTACATTCAGCAAGCACATGATATTTAACAGAGGTCTTACAGAAGACGAAGTGCAGGCCGTATATGACGGTATCTTGAATCCTATTACCGTGAATCACAGTGTCATTGGCAGCGAAGACACCGGTACTCTTACAGCGAAACAGGCCAATGGAAATGATCTGCGTAATGGCGGCAAGGCAATTAGGTCAACCGATGTAGAATTCACCGCAACTCCGGAGCCGGGCTACGAGGTCAAAGAATGGAAAGTAGATGGTGTTGCAGAGCAGACAGCAGGAAATACTTTAACACTTTCCAGTCTTCAAAGTGATACGACTGTGACGGTAGAGTTTGAGTTGAAAGGGATTCTTGAGCTAGTAGAAGAAGCAGCTCAGGCAGCAAAAGATGCACAGGAAGCAGCTGATGCAGCGAAAGCGGATGCTGATAAAGCGAAAGCAGATGCAGAAGCAGCGGCAAAAGCAGTAGAAACCGCAGAAACCGCAGCAGAAAATGCAGAAGCGGAAGCAGAGAAAGCAGCAGCCGAAGCAGCGAAAGCACTGGCAGAAGCAGAAAAAGCAAAAACCGAAGCAGATAAAGCAAAAGTCGAAGCGGATAAAGCATTAGAAGAAGCCGGAAAGTCAGAGACAGCAAGAATTGCAGCGGAAGCAGCGAAAGCAGCAGCCGAAGCAGCGCAAGGAAAAGCAGAGGAAGCGCAAGGAAAAGCCGAAGCAGCGCAAGGAGAGGCAGAAGCAGCGCAAGGAAAAGCAGAGGAAGCGCAAAGGGCAGCAGAAACAGCGAAAACAGCAGCAGAAACAGCAAAAACGGCAGCAGAAACAGCCAAAACAGCAGCAGATACAGCAGCTGCGGCAGCAGAAACAGCCAAAACGGCAGCAGAAACAGCCAAAGACGATGCAGTAGCAGCAAAAACAGCAGCAGTAGCAGCAAGAGACGAAGCTGTAACGGCAAAAAATGACGCTGCAGCAGCAAAAACAGCAGCTCAAACAGCCAAAAACGATGCGGAAACGGCAAAGAATGACGCTGTAACGGCAAAATTGGCAGCAGAAGCAGCAAAACTGGCAGCAGAAGCAGCAAAAGCAGAAGCAATAGCAGCAAAAACGGCAGCAGAAGCAGCAAAAGCGGATGCAGAAGCGATAAGAGCAGATGTAATAGCAGCAAAAGCGGCAGCAGAAGCAGCGGCAGAAAAAGCAGATAAAGCAAAAGCAGATGCTGAAAAAGCAGCAGCAGACGCAGCACAAAAGAAAAAAGATGCAGAAGAAGCAAGAATAGCGGCACAAAAAGCTCAAAAAGCAGCCGAAGAAGCGCTGAAAGCAGTACAGGAAGCACAGGCGGCAGCGAAGAAGGATGCAAATGCAATCGATTTGGCCGGAAGAAAAGTTAAAATCAATTCTGCTAAAAGAACAAAGAATAAAATAAAGGTCACTTTGAAAAAAGATACGGCAGCAGCCGGATATCAAATTCAATACTCATTAAAGAAGACCTTTAAAGGTAAGGCTACCAAAACCACAAAGAATACCTCCTATACAACCGGCAGTCTGAAGAAAAAGACGTATTATGTTAGAGCAAGAGCATATACAACTGATTCCAGAGGCAAGAAAGTATATGGACAATGGAGTAATGCAAAAGTAGTTCGGGTAAAATAATAAATGTAACTTTATCAAAACGTAATTAATTATGGTTCCCTCAATAGATATAGTATCTATTGGGGGAACTTGTTTTTCGAAATAAAAAAACTCCCGCAATTATGCACCATTGCACCAATTGCGGAAGTTTAAGGGGAGGATAAGTATTTTTCATTTCTCTTTTGCAAATTGCTCATAATTGGAGGGGGATCCAATCATCAAGCATACGCTTAATCAAATAGTAGTACCGACGTTTTAACCGACGTTACTTTCTATGAGATTAATTATAGTATGAGCAAAAAACATTATCTTATACAATTATTTGAAATTTTTTATAAAAAAAATTATTTTGAAAAAAACTACAAAATGTTATATAATAAACCTATTGCTATACAAAATAAGATTATATAACAAAGGATGGGATAGAAATGGGATTATTAAAAGAATGGAGAGATATAGCGTATTCTCAGGAAACAGATAAAAAGGAACTGCAGAAATATTGGACAGAGTATTTTTTGGTTGAAAAAGGGATTTATGAACAGCTTTTAGAGAACCCTGAAGAAGAAGTGAAAGGAACCGTAAAGGAACTGTCTGAGAAATATGAAACACCTGTTTTGACGATGGTTGGTTTTTTGGATGGTATTAATGACAGCTTGAAGATTGGGAATCCGATTGAAGAAATGGATGAAAATACGGAAGTAAGCCTGGCATTCGACAAAGAAAAATTATATAAGAATATGGTAGATGCAAAAGCTGAATGGCTGTATGAACTTCCCGTCTGGAATGAAATCTTTGATGAAGATACAAAGAAAGATCTTTATAAAGAGGCCAAAAAAGCCAATACCATTGTAAAGGGAGAGAAGGTTGGCAGGAATGATCCATGTCCTTGCGGCAGCGGAAATAAATATAAAAAATGCTGTGGTAAATAGAATCTATCCGCCATTATGTCTGCTAAGCTGATACGCCGCCCACAGCAAATACACCAAGGCGTTTTTGAATTTGGGAGTAAAGACAAAGGAGAAAGAGTGTTTATGAGCATAGGCTTGATTATCTTAGGCATACTGTGTTTAGCGTATTATATCTTTTTGTGGACACATGGACTGGATTTTTCTATTGTTTGGCTTTGCTGTGCTGCTGCATTAATATGCGGAGGCCTTATAAGAAGCTATATGCATCGGCATGAGCTCCATCTGCCGGGGGCTGTGAAAGTCACAGGTGGAATTATTATCACAATTGGAATTATCTTCTTTGTTGTAGTGGAAGGAATGATTTTTCATGGAATGATGAGAAAAGCAGATTCCAACCTCAACTACATTATTGTATTGGGAGCGCAGGTACGGGGAGAGACACCCAGCAAGGCACTTCGAAAAAGACTGGAAAGGGCAGCCGTATATTTAAAAGAGAATCCGGACACCAGGGCAGTGTTGTCAGGTGGTCAGGGAAGAGACGAAATTATTACGGAAGCGGAAGCGATGTATCGTTATTTGAAAAATGCAGGCATTGCAGAGGAACGGCTGATAAAGGAGGAGAATTCTACCAACACAGAAGAAAATTTGCGTTATAGTGCCGAAATGATAGGAGATAAATCAGCTCGAACCGGAGTGGTAACGAATAATTTTCATGTTTTTCGTGCAGTGGAGTTGGCTAAGAAACAGGGATATACGAATGTATCAGGTATTCCTGCAAAGTCAGATCCGGTGAATCAGCCGCATTATATTGTACGTGAATTTTTTGCGGTGGTTAAAGAAAAAATAGTCGGAAATATATGAAACGGCATTCCGACCGGAATTTTAAAGATAAATAATAAGCAGTGAAGCGGATGAAAAATGTCCGTTTCACTGCTTGCTTTTATATTAGGACTTAACTTTTGCTGGAATTGTTTTTACCATTTACCACCGCCACCGGAACTGCCTAAAGTCATATTCGTACTGCTGAATGTTAGATTTCCAATTAAAGTGCTTCCGTTATAGAATGAATAAGTTGAATTCTTTTGGAAAGCAGGTGTTGAAACTACAATAGATTGATAAGCCTTAGGCGGTGTTACTTTGATTATTTCATTATTAGCAGAATCCTTTACGATAAAAGTCGTACCTGCAGAAGCCGTTGAAGTAAGGGTGACTTTTACGGAGCACTGGGTAGAGGTAGAGGATGGTGCCTGAGCCATACCTGAACTGCCTGCTGCGATTATAGTTCCGCCGCTGATATTAAAAGTACCATCATAATCCAATGCAGCGTTGCCATTATCGGTAGGACCGTAAACTACGACATAACCGTCGGTCATAAGGAAATCTCCATTTACATCGATACCATCGCCGGCTGCATTGACCGTAATGTTACCGCCAGAGATTGACAGCGAACCTTTAGAGGTGGATGCGGCGCCGCCTCCGCCAGGACGGAATTTATCATTCGGATTACTGGTAGTAGTTGAATCCACGCCGCCTGCCGCATTGATACCGTCATCGCTGGCTATTATTGAAATATTGCCGCCTTTCAGATACATATCGGCGCCTTCAATTCCTTCATAGGACTTCAGAATAGTAATATCTCCATCATTGATGGTTAAGGTGACGTCAGCATGAATCGCATCATCACCGGCGCTAAGCGTCAAGGTTCCGCCATTGATTTCTAAATCATTGTTGCTGTGTACGGAATCATCCACAGAATTAATTTGGATGGTACCTCCGTTGATTTGCAGCAAACCGATACTTTCCGTATCAGAAACCAAAACACCAGAGGCCAGACCTTTATCTGTTGATTGAATATTGATATTTCCACCGTTAACAGTAAGACCGGCATCTGCCTGTATCCCGTCATCATACGCCTGGATATTGATATTTCCTCCATTGATGAAAGCGCCCAAAACCGCATCGGCGAAGACGCCATCGACGGGATCAGCGGTTAGTTTTAAGCCGTCCCCGGTGGTGGAAGTGACGTTGATCGTTCCCCCATTGACAACAAGAGAATTTTTGCCGGAAATACAATTATTGCTTGCAGTGACATGAAATGTCCCGCTTTCGATAGTCAGAATCTTCTTGGATTTAATGCCATTCATTAACGGAGCATTCACATTCAGGGTTCCTTTACCGTCAATGGTCAGGCTTCCATCTATATAGATCGCAGCGTCCGGATCAGACTCAGTTGTGATACCGGTCACATCATTAGTGGTATTATCTAATATTGTAAGGGTAACATCTGTTGTTCCTTTTGTCGTATAGATGGCAGAAGAGATAGAATTATTTAAAGTTACGCCATTTAATATCAGATGAATGTCCAGACTCTTCGTATCGCAATAAATCTGATACTCGCTCATGGTTCCGGTAAATACGTACGTACCGCTTTGCGTAATTGTTACAGTACGTTCATCCTCGTTAAGAGTAATACCGGAGGCATTTTCTGTAAGGGTGGCACCTGCAGTGGAAAAACGGGCAACATAATAGTCAGTTCCTTCGGCACCTAAAGTCTCCAGTGCAGGGTTCTCTTCGGGATCAATTTCGATTTCCGTTTCTGATTCCGTTTCAGTCTCTGGTTCCTTTCCGGATTCCGTCTCGGAACCAGTATCCGGATTCACTTGAGTTTCGGATTCCTGGTTAGTCTGGCTTTCCGGCTCGGTTTCATCTGTCCTATCAGCCACCGCAGATTGTATTTTAACAGTGGAGTAAGGGCTGTATACATTTTTACCATTTACAGTGCGGTACGTTCTGATTTTGTAATAATATACGGTTTGAGATTTTGCGGTTGAATCTGTATAGCTCAGTGACTGACTGCTTTTAACTTCCTTGATTTTCTGATAAGAGCCTGATTTGTCAGTACTCCTGTAAATCTCATAGCCGCTAATGCCTTTTGTCTTTGCTGACGTCAGTTTGATTCCATTACTTGCAGCCTGAGTCTGTAAAACAGGTGTTGTCAATACCGACTTACCGGATTTTATTTTAGAAAAATTACTGTAGGTTAGCTTGCTGCTTGCTTTTTTGTAAGCCTTGATCTTGTAATAGTAAGTTTTTCCGGTTTGAATGCCGGTATCTGTATACTTCGTAGTAGAGCCGGAACGGACAGTTTTAATTTTTTTATATCCGCTGTTTTTCTTTGTACTCCGGTAAATAACATATCCACTTGCCCCAGACACTTTTTTCCATTTAACCAGCAGCTTATTATAAGCTTTTGAAGTAACAGATAAAATCTTGGGTTTCGCAATGCTGGTATTTGTGGCTGCAAGCACGGTGGAAGTACCAAAGATGGATCCGGAATCAGGCATACAACTTGTTATAACAAGTGCAATTGCGATTGAAATACATAATTTTTTTAGTTGCTTCATGTTGATATCCTCCTATCTTTACATGCAATTTTTTCCTATAATTAAATATATAATATAAGACTGAAATTAAACTGAAATCAGACCAAAGAATTATGAAATCACCGATCAATAAAAATATGAAGCAGTATTCCGGCCGGAATTTTATAGATAAATAATAAAGTTATTTTTTATTTCAAAAGGTCTTAATAAGGAAGGTATAGCAGAAAGGATTGTAATTAATGGTAAATTGATATTTTTTATTATGTTTTCTTAATTAAGTCTTAACTCTCTTGCACTTGGGAACAGCCTGTGATATAAACTGAGTGTACTACCTAAATTAGTACACAACACACACATAACTTTGTAAGGAAGTGGGGTATTATGATAGTGATTGATTATCAGAATCGGCAGCCGATCTATGAACAAATTGTAGACCGTTTCCAGACATTGATTATTACCGGAGCTTTAAAACCGGATAGTCAAATTCCTTCGGTTCGTTCGCTGGCAGTTGAGTTGTCCATCAACCCGAACACGATTCAAAAAGCATATGCTGCTTTAGAGCAGGAAGGATTCATTTATCCGGTAAAAGGCCGGGGGAATTTTGTGTCGGGGAACAGTGATTTAAAAACAAAAACACAGGAAGTATTTTATGGTACAATGAAGCGGCTGATACGGAGGGGGAAAGATTTGGATATCGGCAGGGAGACGCTTTTGAGCAAAGCGGCGGAGTTTTATGAGGAGGAACCATATGATAGAAATTAATGGAGTAAATAAATCATTTGGTAATATCAAGGCCCTGGATAATGTGATAGCTTCCATACCGGATGGCAGTATTTTTGGACTTGTAGGAACCAATGGAGCCGGAAAGAGTACCATGCTGCGTATATTAAGCGGCGTCCTGCAGGCAGATACCGGAATGGTACTGGTAGATGGAGAAGATATTTATGAAAATCCGGAAGTAAAACACAAGGTATGTTTTTTGGCAGACACGGCATACTTTTTCGCAAATGCAACGGTCAGAACCATGGCAGATTATTATGCAATTACGTATCCGGACTTTGACTGGGAACGGTTTGAAGAGCTTGTTGCGAAATTTGGGCTGGAAATGAAACAGAAAATCAATACGTTCTCAAAAGGAATGAAAAAGCAGATTTCCGTTCTTTTAGGGATTTGTACAGGAACAAAATATTTACTTTGTGATGAAACGTTCGATGGTCTTGATCCGGTCATGCGTCAGGCAGTAAAGAGCATTTTTGCATCGGAGCTTATGGTTCGGGACTTTACACCTGTGATTGCGTCCCATAGCCTGCGTGAACTGGAAGATATTTGCGACCATATAGGCCTGCTCCATAAAGGAGGCATTTTATTGTCGAAAGACCTGGAGGATATGAAGTTTCATATTCATAAGATACAATGCGTCATTCAGGACCCGGTGCTGGAAGAACAGATGTTAGCTGAGCTGCATGTATTGCAGCATTCTAAACGGGGTTCACTTTTGACAGTAGTAGCAAGAGGGACAAAACAGGAGATTCTAATGTGCATCGAAGGGAAAAATCCTTTATTTTCAGAGATCATTCCGTTGACATTAGAGGAGATCTTTATCAGTGAAACGGAGGTAGCCGGTTATGACGTCAAAAATCTCATTTTCTAAATTATTAAAGGAAGATATGAAACGCAGAAGCTGGCTTATAGCTTTGGTATCGGTATTATTGTTCATTGCTCAGCCGGTTATCATTTTATTTCTGGTGGAAGGGTTGATGGATTCGGCAAATGAAGGCTTAATGACCCTGGCGGAAGTAAAAACAGATTATATGAACCTGATCGGTTTTGAAGAAAATTATTTAGTTGCAATTTTGCTGGTACTGTTTGCCGTATTAATTGGCATCAGCGGTTATTCCTACCTGCATTCCAGGGTACAACTGGATTTTTACCACAGTCTGCCGGTTAAGCGTCGGAAGTGGTTTCTGGTTCAGCTGGTCAGCGGACTATTGATTTTTGCAGTGCCATATTTCTTGAGTACGGTACTTTCGCTTTTGGTTGGAGTTGCTAACGGGATTATGGAAGCCGGAATTTTTGCGGCGGCAATGGAAAGCTTTATAATCAACATACTGGGATTTATGGTGATATATCTGACAAGCATATTGGCAATGATAATGACCGGCAAGATCTTAATAGGCATTATGGGATTTTGCACCTTTCTGGTATATGGACCGGGCGTTATTTTTGTACTGAATAATTTGATCGGCAGATTCTTTACGACAGCTATTGGTGAACAAGCATATGGAATGGCTTATTCATTGTCTTCCCCCATATTATTATGGTTGAAAGTAAGGGAAAAATGGCAGGTCTATGATAAGGAAACCGTAAGTGCATGGATATATCTGGGAATTTTAATCTTATTGGTCATTGTATTGTTCGGACTGTGTATGTGGTTGAATACAAAGCGGAATACGGAAGCGGCGGAACAATCTATGGCATTTTCGAAAACAGAAAGTGTAATCAAAATAATGTTGGTAATTCCGCTGTCATTGGCCATAGGGTTGCTGCTGTCTACAATGGCGCATCGAAACTTTGAAGTCTGGTTTTTTATCGGCATCCTGCTTGGTGCGGTACTCATAAATGCCATTATAGAGTTTATTTACCATTTAGACATCCGTGAATTATTTGTCCGAAAATTGCAGTTGGTACTTGCGGTTTTGGCCACGGCAGTGATAGGATGCATATTTCAGTTTGATTTTATCGGTTATGACAGTTATCTGCCGGCGATGGAGGACGTAGAGCAGATGGCGCTATATTCATATGGAGTCAATGGAAGTTTTGCCTACAAGGTAACAGAGGATGATGGCATTACGCGAGTTGAATATGGTGAGCGGGCAGCATTGGATGAAATGGTGATTTCTGACTTTGAACCAATCTATGAAATAGCCGGAAACGGTGTCAAAAACGTAAGAAAAGAAACGGAAGGGATGGACTTAGTTCCCGTCTCCGTAAAATATGTTTTAAAAAATGGAAAAAGCGTCTACCGCAGTTATCAGATAGACAGAAATGTTTTTATGGAAAGTGAACAAGCGTTATTCACGCAAGAAGAATACAAACAGAAAATATATCCAATCTTTAGCATAGAATCGGCAAATATACAAAGCATGTTTTTAATGTCACTTAAGGGGGAGGTGCAGTTAGAATTAACGGCAGACCAAAAGGCAAATCTGTTGGAGGCGTATAAAACCGAACTACGGGAAAGCACTTTTGATGATTTCTATTATGAAAATATGTCAGCCAGAATCAATCTGGAGTATATGCGGGGGACACAGGCTTCTTCGTGGTATAGTGAATATGGATATCCGATTTCGAAAAACTTTACAAAGACTCTGAGCTTGTTAAATGAATATGGGTACCAGACAGAAACTGAAATAAAGGCAGAGACAGTATCGAAAATTACGATATATAACTATAATACAAGTCAGACTTTATTTTACTCGTCGGAAATAGAAATCAAAGAAATTTTAGCGGATTTTTATGCGGGAAGTATAGATATGGACTACGGAAATATTGGTGGGTTAAACTATGATTTAGGTGTAGAAATTATTATGAAAGACGGCAAGGCGGTCTGGGGAAATTTTAAAAATGAAGTCATACCGGATTGCGTATCAAGTCAAAGCGGATACTCGTAATCCGCTAGGTTGCTAAATAAAACAAATGTAATTCGGGGGCTGATCCATATCAGCCCCAATCTTAACATCTTTTTTACACACAAATGTGTCAAAATTCGATATAATGTGTTTGTCAGTTGAAAATAGCATTGACAAGAATTTTTTGGATACAATGAGAGTGAAGGCATTGTATTGGGAATTGGGATGCAAGACTTATATTGTAGGAATTTGTTTGCAATGTAGGTCTTTTTTTTCGCAATATTGAAAAAGGAGAAAACAAATGAGTGTAGAAATGATATTGACTTTATTAGGAGGCCTGGGATTATTTCTCTATGGAATGCAGATGATGAGCAATAATCTGGAAGCGGTTGCGGGAAGTAAGATGAAAGGTATTCTGGAAAGATTGACCTCGAATCGTTTCCTTGGTGTATTGGTGGGTGCTGTGATCACGGCTGTAATCCAGTCTTCCTCTGCGACTACGGTTATGGTAGTTGGATTTGTGAATACCGGACTGATGAACCTGCAGCAGGCAGTCTGGATTATTATGGGTGCGAATATAGGCACTACCATAACGGGACAGCTGATTGCATTGGATATCGGTGTATTGGCTCCTCTGATTGCCTTTAGCGGTGTAATGCTTTTAATATTTTCCAAGAATAAGAAGGCACAATATATAGGCGGCATTATTGCGGGACTTGGTGTTCTGTTCATAGGAATGGGAATGATGAGCAGTGCGATGTCTCCGCTTCGCGATTCAGAAGCTTTTGTTAATCTAATGACAAAATTTTCCAATCCATTGCTGGGAATCCTGGTGGGGGCAATATTTACGGCAGTAATTCAGTCTTCTTCCGCCTCCGTAGGCATTCTACAGGCATTGGCAGTGAGTGGATTAATTGGAATTGACGGTGCTGTTTATGTACTGTTCGGGCAGAATATAGGAACTTGTATTACGGCGGTATTAGCATCTATTGGGACGGGCCGGAATGCGAAACGGACCACAATTATTCACTTAATGTTCAATGTTATGGGAACGGTTATATTTGTAGTCATTTGTATGATAACACCATTTACAGATTGGCTGGCTCATTTTACGCCGAATAATCCTGCGGCGCAAATTGCCAATGTGCATACGGCATTTAATATTACAACCACCTTGCTTTTATTACCCTTTGGTAAGACACTTGCCACCGTTGCAACAAAAATATTGCCGGATAAAAAAGAAGAAATTAAAGATGAAAATAAGTGGCTTGACGAAATCATGGCAGTTCAGCATCCCCTTGGAGCCTCGAACATTGCCATCAGCAGCTTAAAAGAAGGAATGAAAGAAATGCTGCAGCTGGCATATAAAAATGTGGAGCAGAGTTTTGCGGCTTTTGAAAATCCGGATTCATTTGAGATGGAGAAAATAAAAGAACGGGAAGAAGCGATTGACCTTTATAATGTGAAGCTCTCCCGGAGAATTTCAAAAGTGCTGTCTATTGAAAAATCATTGGATGATATTAATTCCGTTAACAGTATTTTTAAAATCATTGGGGACATTGAACGCGTTGGAGATCATGCGATGAATCTGGCAGAATATGCAATAACAATAAAGGACAAAGGACTCCATTTTTCTGCCTCTGCATTAAAAGAGATTGCAGAGATGAAAAGATTATGTGCTCAGGCGATGAGTGAAATTATGGATGCCGACGTAGGAAACAGCCATCAGATATTGAAAAAAGTAGTTGGATATGAGCAGCAGATAGATGATACAAATGAACAATACCGTGCAAACCAGATCGAACGTATCCGTAAAGGTGGCTGTGACATCGAAACTTCAGTTCTCTATACAGAGATGCTGACGGATTATGAACGTATCGGAGACCATATTTTAAATATCGCACAGTCTTATGAAAAAATCACACAGTAATAGAAAAACAAAATTACGCTGTCATCCAGAGCGAAGTAACAGACCGGGTAACAAACCATGGAAAATACAGTGATTTAGGGATTTACTTTATTAGATAAATATGATATATTTTTTGTGAGATGTATTGTTTTTTTATCGAATATTATTGTATAAAGTCAGAAAATAAAAAGTATTAACGATACGGAAAAGGAGCCGTATCGTTATATGTATTTTTAGGTTTGGTGTTGTATGGTTACATATTGAATGATGACTAACTTTATAACAGGCATATTTTTAAATCTGAGGTAAGACTATCCTTTTGGGAATAAGAATACCGTCATGATTTAAAATTGCTGATGATAATATATTTAATGATCACCGGGAGTTTAGTATGAAAGAGAGGGAAAATGTTATGTTAAAACTAAATGTGAATAAGAAACGTAATAGACTACTAAACAGCATATGGAGTTTAATCTTAATCTTATGCATGGTAACATCTTCGTATGCAGATGTATTAGCATCAAAAGGGACTGAAAATGTTGCGGAAGTTACCACACAGGCCGTCAATACCGGCACGGAGTCCGAAGGAGAGACAGGCCTCCTTGGAAAGATAAAGGCATTCTTTGCGGGTCAGACCAATATATCGGGCAGAGCAGGATTGTCGCTGTTTCGTGATGAGAATTCATTGCCGGAATCGATTACGGTTATTTTATACCAAAATGGACACAAATTCGATGAACTAACTGTAACTTCGGAAACGAATTGGTATTATGAATTTACCGGCTTACCGGAAAGAGATGAGAATTATAAGAAGTACATATATACAATAGAGGAAACACCTCTCGATGAATGGACGACTGACTATGATGGATATGATATTATTAATACGGCTTTACCAAAGGTTGAGGTGCGGGTCACTAAGATTTGGCATGATAATGGCTTGAGCAATCTGGAAGATCAATATCCTGACGGTGTCCAGATAAATCTATATCAAGATGGAGCTCTATATGATTTTAAAACAATCACTGCAGAGGATGATTGGAAATGCGTATTTGCAGATCTTCCAAAGCATGATAATAAATTTCATGATTACACATATACGGTAAAAGAAACTACAACCGGCAATTGGGATGTTGTATATAGCACCGCGGACAGATCAATAGATGATGTAATCGGGTATACCATTACGAATAATTTCTATGAAGTTGGCAAGCTTGAGCTTTACAAAGAATGGGATACTTCAATATTATCTTCCGGGAATTCCCAATTTAATGAAGTGATATACCCTGATGTTAAAGTAAGGCTTTTACGGGACGGCAGCAGATATGGGAATGAGACATATACGCTGGGCAAGGATAATAAATGGTCGCTCACTATAGAAGATATAAGACTAACGGATGAGAACGGGCGTTCTTATAAGTGGTCATTAGAAGAAGTGACATCAACAGCCACTACAATAGGTGAGGCAATACCGGATGGTGTCTGGAAAGTGACGGGAGACGGACTTACCATAAGGAACACATTGACAAAGAATACGATGCCCATATCCGTTACGAAAAGTTGGACGAACTATTCTGTAGGCGGTAAAGACATCCGTCCGGAAAAAATAACATTCTATCTGTGGCAAAATGGTACGAAAGTGGCTGAGAAGACAGTAGCTGTTGGGACCGCTGAATCCGCTTCTTATACGTTCGACAATACCTGGCCAATATATGATTCTAAAGGAGATAAATATGAGTATGAGATTACTGAGAAGCCGGTAGATGATTTTGAGACGGCAGTAGGTAATTTTGATTATAAGAATTATAAATGTACCGTAACGAATACAGGGAATTTGATGGAGATAAAAGTACAAAAGAGCTGGGAAAACTATGGGGAGTATGAGGATCATGGCAATGTGCGGCCGGCTCAGATAACGTTTCGTCTGAAACAAAACAATGTAGAAGTAAAAGAACTTACTGTGGTTATTGACGGTTCTACTCCTGCTACTGAGACTTATTCGTTAGGAAACTGGCCAATACGTAACGAAAATGGTGCAACTTATACATATACATTGTCAGAAGACAGCATAGAAGGCTTTTATACAGGATCAATCGAAACGTCTACTTCCAATAATGTTCGTACGTTTTCACTAACCAATTGGGGGGAGAATTATCCTGAGGAACCGGAGCCTTGTTATTGTTATGATGATTATCAAAGCAATACTGAGAGCTTTATAATTAGAAAAGTATGGGAGGACGATGGGAGTCATGGTGCACCCGTTGTTGTGTCAGTGCAATCATCAAATGGTTCTTCGTGGCGGTATACATTAACAGACACTAATTTTAGTGCAAGAAGAATAGATGAAAATACAATGGAATGGACATTTTACTTTGAAACTTATATGGTTGGGTATAGGAATCATGGAGAGTGTGCACACAGTGAATACTGCGGGTGTGGTGAAAACTGCTGGGGCGGAACAGATATTTTTTGGGAAAACTGGATAACCTACGAGGTTAAAGAAGAGGACGTTAGTTATTATGGTTATACTTCAGATACAACCGACTATGTGGAGTTTAGCCCTGAGTCTCGAGTAACAATAACCAATACAAAGGAAGAGGAACCCGATGAGCCTTGTCGTTGTGATAACTGTGAAGTCGGTTACGAATGGCAATCTGCGGAGTATACGATCACAAAAAAATGGGAGGACGATGGGAGTCATGATGCTCCGGTTGTTGTTTGGGTGAGATCATCATCTGGATCTGTGGAAAAGTACACATTGACAGAAAATGATTTAAATGTAACAAAAAAAGATGATAATACAACGGAATGGACATTTGACTGGGATACTTATGAAACCTGCTTTAAGTATCATTATGCGTGTTCAGAAACCTGCGAGTGTGGTCACTGCGGATATAAAGAAGAGCTGGATGGAAGCACAGAAACCTACGAGGTTAAGGAAGAGGACGTTAGTTCTCATGGTTACACTTCAGATACAACCGACTATGTGGAATTTGATTCCAATAATCGTTCAGTAACAATAACCAATACAATGGAATCTCCGGAAGAATGGGATACAGAAACCAAGACTGCATATGGAGATTTCAGGGTAATCAAAAAGTGGGCTGACTATGATAATGAATTAAAGCTGCGCCCCACTTCCGTTAAAGTTGATATATATAGGATAACCACGACGGATGTAGGAACGGAGAAGGAAGAAATAAGCGAACCGGAGCTTTATGATACCGTTACGGTAAGGCTGAGGGATGACGGCACCTGGTATTATGAATGGGAACGCTTACCTGCTTACGAGTTTCTGACGAGTAATCGCGGTAATACGCTCACAACGACTACATACAGCTATTACGTAGAGGAGCACCCGATCACATTGGTGTCAGATGATTATTCTTATACTTCGACAAAAACAGATTTTGCCTATAATAAAGGTTTGGATTGCTACGTTTCCACGATAACCAATACCTTTGCAGTCGTTGATAATGGAGAAGTTTCAGGAAGCAAGATCTGGATAGGAGACAGAAACAATGTGTATAAATTGCGGGCAGATTCTGTTGAAGTTGCAGTTTATGCTATCTTATCAGATAATACACAGGTTCTGTTAGAGAAAAAGACAGTAAATGCAGAGAATAACTGGAGCTATCATTTTACCAACCTGAAGAAATCCTATGTAAAAAACGGAGTATCTTATTTGGTGACGGATTATCTCGTAAAGGAAGTAAAGGTTCCGGATAATTATACAGTATCCTATCCGGAAGGTACTTATGATATTAAGAACACGATAAAGCCGGAAGCATTACTGACAGAATATGAAGTGGATGTAACCTGGCAGGATGATGTGAAAGGAGGAGACGTTCGCCCGGACGAGATCATACTTGATTTATATGCGGATGGCGTCGTGGTAGATACCATCACATTACCGGTGGATGATTCCGACGATCCGCTCACTCACAAATGGGACGAGCTGCCCAAATACGATATCACCACTGGAGAAGAGATCATCTACTACGTAAGAGAACGTGAGGTGGATGGTTATACCACTACGCATGATGATTCAAAGGATGGTTCTTCGACCAGTATCGTAAACACAATTATTTCCAGAGAGGTAACAATTTCCGGTAAAAAATACTGGCGTGATGATTCAGGCGAATTAAAAGGCACCAAGACCTGGGTTGATCATGAGAATGCTGCCGGATTAAGACCTGAGAAAATCACAGTCCATGTATTGCTAAATGGGGAAGTTTATGATTCACAGGAGGTAACCGGTGCGGATGGCTGGACTTATCATTTTAAGAATCTGCCGAAGTATGATGATAATAACGAACGATACACATATTCCATAACAGAAGATGCAATAGACGGCTACAGCACAATCATATATGGAAAGAACATAACCAATGTATTATATGGAGTTGACCCGGTCACTACCATTGATGTAAAGGGTATTAAGACCTGGGCTGATAATAATGATGCTGCCGGACTAAGACCGGAGGAAATCACGGTTACTTTATTACGTAATGGAGAACCACAGGGTTCACTGCAGGTAACAGAAGCAGACGGCTGGGTTTATAACTGGAAGAATTTACCGAAGTATGACTCGGAAGGAAAAGAGTATGCATACACGGTAGAAGAGACAGCAGTGAAAGGATATAAAGCGACCGTTACGGGCTATAATATAAAGAACACATTATTAGAATTTGTGGATGAAACCGTAGATATAAACGGAATCAAGACCTGGGTTGACCATGATGACAGTTTGCGCCCCGGATCCATTTTCGTATCTCTATTCCAGAATGAGAAGTTATATGGAACGAAAGAAGTCACGAGTGAATATAACTGGAGCTATAGCTGGCTGGAAATGCCAAGGTATGATTCCGATGGGAATGCATATGTTTACAGGATAGAAGAAGCTCCCGTCGCCGGATATGTAACCAGCTACGATGGTTATAATATTACCAATACAGTGGAGAAAACCAATACGAATGATATCACTAAAGTGGATGTAAATGGAATCAAAACCTGGGTAGATGGCAATAATGCTTCAGGTGACCGGCCCGGCTCAATCGCTGTGATACTATATCAAAATGGTGTATTATATGAGGACGCAGAAGCACTGATTGCAGATGGCAGCAATCAATGGAGCTACAGCTGGACCGAATTGCCGAAATATGACGAAAAGGGTCAATTCTATCGTTACACGATCAAAGAAGACGATGTGCAGGGATATGAATCAACCATTACAAATGGTTACAATATTACCAATACATTAACGGATATAGAACCAACTACCATTGATGTGAATGGAGTTAAGACCTGGGAAGATCAAAATAATATTGCCGGTACCAGACCGGAATCCATCACGGTGAAGCTGTTGCGTAATGGAGAAGCCTACCAGGAACAATCGGTGGATGCCGGATCAAATTGGAGCTACACCTGGACGGGATTGGACAAATATGATCTCAGTGGAGCTGAATACATCTATACAATAGAAGAAGCCGAGGTCGAAGGATATGTATCATCCGTTCGAGGATACAATCTCACGAACACATTAATCACGGAAGACCCAAGCACTACCGTAGATGTAAATGGAATCAAGACCTGGGTTGATAATGATGATGAAACAGGACGCCCGGAATCCATCACAGTTTCGCTATATCAGAATGGTAAATTACATGACACCAAAGAAGTCAAAAGTGACAGGAACTGGAGCTATACCTGGACGAAACTGCCCAAATATGATTCTGCCGGAAACATCTATGAATACACTATAAAAGAAGAGCCGGTAGAGAATTACAAGACCACCATGAATGGCTATAGTATCATCAATACCCGGGATGATATTGATACGCCGGTGACGATTGATGTAAATGGAATCAAGACCTGGGTTGATCAGAACAATTATGCAGGTCTAAGACCAGACGAAATCATCATTAAGCTGTTAAGAAACGGTCAGGTTCTGGTAACGAAAACGCAGGCCGTAGACAGTAGCTCAAACTATAGCTGGAGCTTTACAAAATTACCTTACGCAGACGCAGCCGGAGAACCGTACGATTACTCCGTGGAAGAAGTGGCGGTAGACTCCTATACGACAACATATGACGGTTATTGCATTACCAATACCTACACGGATATGGAGCCAACGTTTACCGTGGATGTAAATGGAATCAAGACCTGGGTGGATAATGGCGATGCATCGGGTGACAGACCTGACGCCATCAAAGTTTTCCTGTTCCGTGATGGAAAACAATATGATTCAAAAACCGTAACCAGCGAGGCGAATTGGAGCTATAGCTTTAGTGCATTGCCAAAATATGATTCCAATAAAAAAGAATATGCCTATACAGTAATAGAAGAAACGATTGACGGTTATTCAACAGCTGTGAATGGTTATGATCTCACCAATACATTCAAAGGGATCGATCCGAAAGCTACCGTTGATGTAGACGTAGTAAAGACCTGGGTTGACCAGAATAATAATACTGGAAAGAGACCGGTTTCCATAACAGTAAACCTTTTACGAAATGACACGGTAATTGAAACACAAGAAGTAACAGGGGCAACGAATTGGATCTGTAGCTGGACGGATTTGCCAAAATATGATGATGAACTTGCAGCTTATCGGTATACAGTAACAGAAGAACCCGTAGACGGATATCAGACCGAGATTGACGGTTACAATATCCGGAATATATTACTTCAACTTGTAACAATGGACATTGACGGAAGCAAGACATGGGTTATGAATGCCGGAAGCGGAGATGTGATTCCAGATTCAATCACAATCAATCTTCTGCAAAATGGCAGAGTGCTGAACACCAAAGAAGTCACAAGTGCTGATGATTGGAAGTATAGCTGGAACCTGCTGCCTAAATATGATTCTTATGGAGATGAATATGTTTATACCATAGAAGAAACTGCAGTAGATGGTTATGACACTACAATTGACGGATATGACATTACGAATACGGCTACAAAGGATGAACCGGAGATTAGTAAAACCGTAGAAGGAAAGAGCCATCTTGTTCTGACGAACCGTGAGGATTCTTTTGACTGGATCATCACAGCCAGCTTCAATAATACGGCGGCTGAGTGGGAAACAGCAAGCATCGTAGATGAACTCAATGAATTGCTGGAGATCAAATCCGTAACCGTTCGGGATGCGGATGGAACAGATGTAAGCAGTAAGGGAACCTTGACAACAGATGACAATAAAGTGGTCTTTGCATTGGATAAGGAAGACGGCAGTTATGTATACCTGTCAGGTCAGACCTATACCGTCACCATAACTTCCAAAATCCGTGAAGGTGTAACAGATGAGCAGCTGCTGCCATATATCCAGACCGCAGGAATACCAAATCAGGCAGTATTGATGTTTGGAGATGGGAATCAGACGGTAGTAACAGAAATACCAAAGGTAACACCGCCGTCAGAGGAACCGGGAATCGGAAAAACAGTGAATGGCAAGAACCATGAAGATTTAGCCAGCCGCGATGAAGCCTTCAACTGGATTATTACAACAGACTTTGGAACCGCAACGAATGACTGGGATAAGGCAGTCATCTCGGATAAGATTAACGACGTATTGAAAATTGAATCAGTAACCATCGAAGATGCCGAAGGAAATGACGTAAGTGCAAACGGAACACTGACCACCGATGGAAACAACCTCATCTTTGAACTGGCGAAACAGGATGACAGCTATGCATACCTGTCAGGCCAGACCTACACCATCACGGTGGAATCCAGGATTAAGGCAGAGGTCACAGATGCCGAATTGGCACCATTCATAGAAGACGGAGGAATACCAAACCAGGCGAAGCTGACCTTTGGTGACGGAAGCAAGTTCGTTGAATCCGAGATACCGACGGTAACGCCTCCAACAGAGGAACCCGAGATTGGAAAAACTGTAAATGGTAAGAACCATGAAGATTTATCCAACCGCGATGAAACCTTCAACTGGATTATCACAACCAGCTTTGGAAACGCAACAGCTAACTGGGATAAGGCAGCCATCACAGATAAGATTAACGATGTATTGGACATTGAATTGGTAACCATCAAAGATGCCGAAGGAAATAACGTAAGCGGAAACGGAACATTGACCACCGATGGAAACAACCTCGTCTTTGAGCTGGCGAAACAGGATGACAGCTATGCATACCTGTCAGGCCAGACCTACACCATCACGGTGGAGTCCAAGATCAAGGCAGGGGTCACAGACGCCCAGTTGGCACCATTTATAGAAGACGGAGGAATACCAAACCAGGCGAAGCTGACCTTTGGTGACGGAAGCAAGTTCGTTGAATCCGAGATACCGACGGTAACGCCCCCGACAGAAGCACCGGAGGAACCGGAGATTGGAAAAACCGTAAATAGCAAGAGCCATGAAGATTTAGCCAATCGCGATGAAACCTTCAACTGGATCATCAAAACGGACTTTGGGACCGGAACGGCTGACTGGGATAAAGCAGCCATCACAGACAAGATCAATGATGTGCTGGACATTGAATCGGTGACCATCAAGGATGCCAAAGGAAATGACGTAAAAGAAAACGGAACGCTGACCACCAATGGAAACAACGTCGTCTTCGAATTGGCGAAACAGGAAGACAGCTACGCATACCTGGCAGGTCAGACCTACATCATCACGGTGGAGTCCAGGATAAAAGCGGAGGTCACGGACGCCGAACTGGCACCATATATTGAAGCTGGAGGAATACCAAACCAGGCGAAGCTAACCTTTGGTGACGGTAGTGAATTCGTTGAATCCGGGAAACCGACGGTAACGCCTCCGATAGAGGACCCTGAGATTGTAAAAACAGTGAATGAAAAGAGCCATGAAGATTTATCCAACCGCGATGAAACCTTCAACTGGATTATCACGACCAGCTTTGGAAATGCAACGGCCGGCTGGGATAAGGCAGCCATCTCGGATAAGATCAACGACGTATTGGAGATTGAATC
>Ga0153929_1000081_pt1 | contig 41633 bp, 26 predicted proteins | sample TSNJ013MetaG_FD_104689 | JGI IMG/M metagenome (GOLD analysis project Ga0153929, IMG submission 104689) | Attine ant fungus gardens microbial communities from New Jersey, USA - TSNJ013 MetaG | ecosystem: Host-associated > Fungi > Mycelium > Unclassified | place: USA: New Jersey, Wharton State...
TGCTTATGCATATGATAAAGTGGGGAACAGACTGCAGGAGACGGAAAGCGGCACAACGACAATTAACACATACAACAGCCTGAACCAACTTCAGGCAGTAAAGCAAACGCAGGGAACAGCAGTGGCATCAAACCGTACGTATACCCATGACCGGAATGGAAATCTAATAAAAGAGATGGACGGAATTAATGGAAGCTTGGTAGAATATGTTTATGATGTGGAGAACCGTCTGGAAAAAGAAACAGTAAGTCAAAATGGCATGGTCACATTTGTTCAGATGAACCGTTATAATGGAAACGACCAGAGAGTCCAGAAAAAAGAAGATGGTGAAGCGATCAATTACTACTATCAGGGAGCGACCGTGTCTGCAACAACGGATAAAAATGGAACATTAACAAGCCACAACCTGCTGGAAGGGGAAAACGATATCATAGCCTCCGGCAGATATACGGGCAATTATGAAGGCGGCTATTTCTTTTATAATCAGGACTCCAGGAATAGCACTACCTCTATCTTGAGCAAAGAAGGTAAAGCGGTACAAAATTACCGGTATAGCGACTTTGGTGAAACAGAAAGCAAGGGAAGTGCTGATTTTAGCAATGAAGTCTGCTATACAGGTGGGATTTACGACAGGAGTACAGGGCTGTATTACCTGAATGCAAGGTACTATGATACGGTTGATGGAAGATTCATCACACAGGATACATATAGGGGGGAAAAGGGTAAGCCTGCTACTTTACATTTATATATGTACTGCGAGAATGATCCAATCAATCATATAGATCCAAGCGGTCATAAGTATATAAAAACACAAGGACCAGATGATAAAGTTGATGGTAAAAAAATGAAAAATATATCATTAGGGAGATATGGTAATATAGCAGATAATGGTTGTGGTGTTATAGCCGTTTACAATGTATTAATTTCAAAAGGATATAAGGGTAGTTTTGAAGCTGTTATATTTTTTTTAACAATGTCACTATACGATTATGTAGGTGTAGGAGGTATAAGTCCAGCTTCGATAGAAGTCTATATGTGGACTAGATTTTCGAAAGTACATGCTGATTTCCGTGCTTCAAAATGGAGATCTATAGGGAAGAAGTCCGAAGCGGTTATTACACTTTTCAAATGGCCAAATCAAATAGCTGCGCATTACGTTGCGGGGATAAAAGCAAAAAATGGGAAAGGGAAAAGATTCAGATTCTATAATACTTTTAGTGGCATTAACGGAAAAAAAATCTCAATGAAGAAATATAAATCTACTTTAAAAGCGAACCAATGTACTCCGCTTTATTGTATAGGAGTAAGTTCAAAATGGAGGTGGTGGTAATATGAAGAAAAATATTTTTTGCTTTATTATGTTATTGTTTGTTGTATTATTTATGAATGGATGCACTGATTTTCATAGTGGTGAACGTCCTTATGATTATGGTCGGGCAATATGGACTGCCGAATCATTGGATATTTGGTTTTTGGTAAAGGATCCTTATGATGATTATGGTGGATATATGTATCCTGAGGGTGAAATGTCTGTAGGAGATGAGACGGTATCTTTCACAGTAGATTTTGATAAAGGAATATCAGTTTTTTTTATGAATGATGAAGAATCTTTGTTTGCGGGTACTTGTAAATTTAGTCCAGAGAAATTGATTGTAAATTTAAAAGAATTCAAGCATTTAGATAATGTTTTCAATGGCGAGGTAGATGAAATTGTCTTTAACAGAACCGCTATTGATGAATGAGGTTATTCAGTAGGATTTTGAGTATTTCTTGTTATTTAAATTGGAAAAACGTGTAAAAGGGAAGTGGAAAAAAGTGAAGTTCAAAGAAGATGCCAGGTTCCCAAAATGTTTATATGTATTGAAAGGCAACAGCAGCAATAAAGTGGATTCATAATAAAGCTTTTAAGATTAAATAGCGATCGATTTCAATGAATCATCAAATTATTTTCATTCAGAGCCGGGTTTTCTCGGCTCTGTTTTTCGTTTTTGTTAATCTCTTTAGCTGACAAGGACACAAAATATTAAACGAGACTTAAAATGTTTATGAAAAACAGCCAGGGATTCCTGGCGTCCCCATTCCCAACCCCTTAACTATTTTACTTTTGGTCTGTAAATAGTAACAATATTCTCCCACTTTTCCAAAGAAAACCATAGTAATACAAAGAAATTTGTACTATAATCAATAAAAAAGTCAATTAATATATAATCAGGCGGTAATTTGGAGGACTTATGTTATTAGAAATGAAATCTGTTTGTAAATCATTTTTGGATGAACAAATATTAAAAAATATCAATATTGAAATCGAACCAGGGGAAGTCAGGGCATTGATAGGTCCAAATGGCTCCGGAAAATCAACGATTGCAAAAATTCTATCCGGTTTGATACAGCAGGAATATGGAGAAATTATATTTGACGGAAAACATCTAAATAATTCCAATCCGACCGTAGTGCTCAGTGAAGGAATTTTTACGTTGTATCAAGAGCATTATCTTCTTCCGAATATGTCAATTGCAGATAACCTTTTCCTGGGAGACTATGAGAAAAAACTGAATATTTTTGTCAATAAACATGCCATCAAAAAGAGAACGATTGAGGTCTTAAAAAAGTTCAACTGTGATTTATCGCCCGATACGAAAGTTGAAAATTTAAATCTTGGAGAACAGTATATAGTTTCTGCGGCAAAAGCATTTGTAAAAAATGCAAAGCTGTTTATTTTTGATGAACCTACCGCCGGACTTTCAAGAAGGGAACGTGATGTTATTCTGGGGTTGGTTAAAACCCTGAAAAAAAGCGGAATCAGTGTGCTTTATATTACTCACCGAATGAGTGAACTCCGCAAAATTTGTGATAGTGTTTCGATCATGCGTGATGGTCAGATCATTCTCACTTCGGATATGAATGAAATTTCAGACGACAGTATCAGGCATATGATGGCAGTCAGTGACGGCTGCCTGAATCAAAAGGAAAATGACAGGATTTTGGCTGAGACGGTTCTTGTAGTAGAACATCTCAGCAAAAAGATGGCGTATAAGGATATCAGTTTTGAGCTAAAGGCTGGTGAGATTCTTGGCCTTGTGGGAACAAATGGGTCCGGGAGAACGGCGCTGTTGAAGACAATCTTCGGCGCTTTGAATCAAGATAGCGGAAAGATCTATATCGGGGGCAAAGAAATTAAAAATCATAACATACACACGGCCATCACCAGGTATAGAATAGGATATCTTCCGGATGAACGGTTAAATTCCGGCATTTTCCCGGATATGACAGTCCTTGATAATATCATGATTCCAAAGCGTAAAACGGAACATTCTTTTTTCGTTCAGCAAAAACAAGAAATGGAATTATTCATTGAGCATGTATTTGAAGAGGGATATTTTCTAACAGATCCCTGTAAGCCTATCAAATATATGAGTGGAGGAAACCAGCAGAAATCCGTATTTTTTCGCTGGGCAATTGCAAATTCCAGGATTATATTATTAGACGAACCAACGAAAGGGATTGACATCGCTTCCAAAAATGAGATGTATAACATCATTTTAGAACGGGCAAAGGCAGGTGTATCCTTTGTGTTTTGTTCCTCTGATATAGAGGAACTGGAACCCATATGTACTCGTATTTTATCTATTAAACGCGGGCAGCTTGAAGGTGAAGTGTAGCAATATACACCAGGTAGATTGGATGAACAGGGAGGTGATTATCCAATGGAAATGTTTTTCATCGAACGGCCAAGACTAATTGCCATTCAAGAAGAAGACCTGGATAATCGCGGAATTATCACAAATTTAAGTAAGCATTTGGATGTATATGTATTTTGTTTTTCGCATGAAAACCAATTGCAGATAATGATAAATCACTCATTGACAACCTTGAATGAAGGTCAGGTTCTATTTGGACAGGCATGTCAAAATACATTAAAGATATTTGGCACAGGTACGAAATACTATATTTTGCAAATAGCCTGTGCAGAATTAAAACATCTGTTAAAAAATTCCATTACAATTGATTCTGCCAACAATATGTTTACAGTAATTGACCTTGCTGAAGAAAGCAGTTTATTAAAGTCCATGTGTGAGCAGCTTCTCAGAGAAATAAAAATGAAACGGGAGTCTGAGATGGTTACATCCAGCATTCTTGAATGCATTGTGTTAATGCTGGCACGAGCATTACAAACGAACAGCAGAGACGAAGAAAGTTTTGTCAAACGGACACAAAAATATATCCGGGAGCATTACAGGGAAGATCTTTCACTATCCGATCTGGCCAGCCACGTCAATGTCAGCGTATATTATCTTTCCCATATTTTCAAAGAAAAAACCGGCATTTCTCCAATGAAATATGCAATCAACTGCCGTATGGAACAAGCCAAAAAACTGCTGATAAACAGCGCTGATTCTATATCGGCTATTGCGTTGGAAGTAGGGTATGACAATTCCAATTACTTCAGTATGCTGTTCAAGAAAACGGTTGGACAAAGTCCTTTGCAGTACAGACGTAAACATAAAAAAATCTAATCACTGAGCATGATTGTACAATAATGCCAAAAGAAATAGAGATAAATAGCAATAAAAACACATGATTACAGAGTGATCGGAGGCTGAAGCTAATATACATATCAGTATTATATAATATATTTGCATTTTACAGCAAGAATATGTATTTTATGAGCAATATAATTAATGAATTGATATTTTAATCATGTTAAATTATAAATACAAAAAGGTATAGCGACCGCGGCGTTATTACCGAAAATAACAAACACCCTTTGGGTGAACCAGATGTCCAAATAGCATGGACATGAATAATGAGAGGAGTGATTTAATGTTTAAGTTTAAGTACAGCTATGATGCACTTGTATATTACGGTGAAGAACCCAAAAAGAGCATTGAACGATGCGCAAAGTTCGGCTATGATGCAATTGAACTTTGCGGCGAGCCAGATTACTATGACGTAAAAGAAGTAAATCAGCTTTGCAAAGATAATGGAATTGTGGTTTCTTCCATTTGCTCCGTTTATAATGCTGACCGTGATTTAGCTCATCCTGACAAAAAGAAACGGGAGCAGGCATTGGATTATGTAAAGAAAGTTGCTGAATTTGCTGCAGCTATTGATTGTCATATGATGATCGCAGGTCCTACGGCAGTTTGCAAGACGGAGTCTCTGACAGACTTTGATCAGGAATACCAATGGGGTATTGAAGGCATCCGAAAAGGTGCGGAATACGCAAAACCGTTGGGTGTCAATCTTTGTATTGAATGTTGGAACCGTTATGAAACCTATATGCTGAACCGACTGGATCAAGGCCTTAAAATGGCTAAATTGGTCAACATGGATAACGTTGGGGTTATGGGTGACTTGTTCCATATGAACATTGATGAAGGAGATATCAGCGAAGCAATTCGTAACACTGGTTCCTATCTGACACATATGCATTTTGCCGATTCTAACAGAGCGGCACCATCCAAAGGACATCTGGATTTCCTGCCTATTATGCAGGCATTGAAGGATATCGATTACAAAGGCTATATTTCATTTGAATTGCTGCCCGCAGGTGCGGATCCTTTCGCAACACTGAAAGCCGGGGGTGGTCAGGAATTCTTCGATGATTATACGAAACTTGCGATTGAGTATTGTAAAAATGTCGAAAGTAAATTAAAGTAATTTTACAAAATTAGTAAAAGAGGGTCATTATGAAAATTGAATTACAACATATTACCAAAAGATTTTTTGGCTCAAAGGCGTTAGATGATGTTCAGCTGATTTTAAACAGTAACGAGATCAATTGCCTTGTTGGCGAAAATGGTGCCGGCAAGTCCACAATTATTAAGGTACTGGCAGGTTTTCATTCACCGGATAGCGGAGATATTTTAATCGATGATAAAAAAGTGGTCTTCCACAATCCAAAGGACTCTCAGCGTAACAAAATTGCGGTAATCCACCAGGAGCTAATGCTTGTTCCGGAATTGACGGTTGCAGAAAATATTTTTCTTGGTAACTGGTTTCGAACCGGTGGTTTGGTAGACCGAAAAAGAATGAATAAACGCGCAAAAGAGATTCTTGACAACCTGGGAGCACAGATTGAACCGACGAGTTTGATTTCTTCTCTTTCGACAGGAGAGCAACAGCTTGTTGAAATTGCAAAAGCTCTTTCCAAAGAAGTGGAAGCACTCATACTGGATGAACCGACCGCATCCTTATCAGAAGTGGATGCAAATCGATTACTTGGAATTGTGAAAGAACTTCGTGCTCAGGGGATCGCTATATTGTACGTATCTCACAGACTGGAAGAAGTATTTCATATTGCTGACAAGATTACGGTATTTCGTGATGGCAGATATATTGGATGTGAAAATAATAAAGATGTTACGAAAGACCGGATCGTAAGTATGATGGTGGGTCACAAGGTTGGCAGTGAAGAAATACGTCATCGGGTTGAAGACGTTGGTGAAGTTGCATTGAGTGTTCAGAACCTCTTTAGTAAAAAGAAATTCCAGGATATCAGTTTTGAGTTACGTGAAGGCGAGGTATTGGGAATAGCCGGTTTGGTAGGTGCCGGAAGATCTGAAATCCTGCGTGCCGTATATGGTGTGGACCGTTATGATTCCGGTGAAATTTACATATATGGTGAAAAGAAAAAGTTCCGCCATCCGGTTCATGCAATGCGGTCCGGAATCTCTCTGGTACCGGAAGACCGTAAATTACAGGGCCTTGTACTTGAGCAATCTGTCAAGAATAATATTGTTCTTGGTATACTGGATAAAATCAATAAATTCGGATTTGTTAATACAAAGCAGGTTGAAAAGATTTCAAATGATTTTGGTAAAAGGCTGTCTGTAAAGATGGAATCTATTCATATTCCGGTCAATTCTCTAAGCGGAGGCAATCAGCAAAAAGTTGTTTTAGCAAGAAGTCTTGCTATGAATCCTTCCATTCTCTTGCTTGATGAACCAACCAGAGGGGTAGACGTGGGTGCGCGGGAAGAAATTCATAAGTTAATTGACGCTGCAGTAAATGAAAAACTGGCAGTATTGATCGTTTCTTCGGATATTCTTGAACTCCTGGATTTAAGTGACAGGGTTATCGTTCTGAGGGATGGGGAAATAGTTGGACAGTTTGTAAACGGTGAGATAACGAAGGAGGAGGTGATTAGACTTGCAACGGCTTAATCAGAAAAAGAATATGAACGCAAGTCAGATTATTAATAAGTTGGGATTGCTGTTAGTATTGTTTATATTCGTAATTATAATGATGATTCTTTCCCCGAGCTTCTTAACTTGGGCAAACCTTCGTAATTTATTGATTCAATCTACAATACTGGCAACCCTTTCCCTGGGTGTTACATTTGTAATCATTACCGGTGGGATAGATATTTCCGTGGGATCGATTGAAGCGCTTGCAGCAGCGGTTGGTCTGGATTTGATTGTAAATCATAATGTACCTGTGGCCGGCGGTATTTTAATTATGTTCGCTATCGGCATTTTAATCGGTCTTATCAATGGTGTTGCAGTAGCAAATTTCGGAATTCCGGCAATGATTGCGACTTTGGCAACGCAAAGCATTGCAAGGGGCGCCGTATTAGTTTATACAAATAGTGCAAATGTGTATGCTCCGCCTTCCTTTTCGCTTTTGACCACCCGTTATTTCCTGGGATTACCCTATATTGTATGGGTGGTAGTAGTTCTTGCGGTGATTGCATGGTTAATCCTTTCTAAAACCGTATTGGGACGTTCTGTATATGCGGTGGGAGGCTCTGAATTAGCGGCAAAACTTGCAGGTATCCGTACCAGGAGAGTAATTGCCGCCACCTACATGATCTCAGGTTTTACAGCAGCCATCGCAGGACTGCTGCTTACGATCAGACTGGAATCCGCGGGACCAAGCGCCGGTGACGGTACAGAAATGAATGTCATTGCGGCAGTCGTCATTGGTGGTACAAGCCTGTTTGGCGGCAAGGGTACGATTCCCGGTACAATCCTCGGTGTTATCCTGATTTCACTTGTATCAAATGCAGTAAATCTGCTTGGTGTCCCTCCGGCATGGGATAAAATTGTAAAAGGTGTTGTTATCGTGATAGCAGCATTGCTTGATGCAAACCGTAACAAGATAGGTAAATCGTTAAAATAAAACCTTATATTAGGAGGTAAATATGAAAAAGAATATTGCTTTATTATTAATGACAAGTTTAATCATTTGTATGTTCAGTGGCTGTGGAACGAATGCGGATACAACAGAAACTACGGAAAATGTTTCCCAGGAAACGAAGAAAGAAACTACTCAGGAAACGACCGTGGAAACCACTGCCCAGACACAGGCAGAAAATGAAACCTATAAAGTAGCAGCGCTGCTGTACAGCCGGGCTTTTGAATTTATGGTAGCTCTGGATACCGGTATCCAGGATAAATGCGCTGAATATGGTATGGAAGTCACTGTTCTTGATGGGAATTCCGATAGTAATACCCAGATTACCCAGATCGAAGATTGTATTACCGCAGGATATGATATCATTCTTTTAGCGGCAAACAATTCCGAAGAACTGGTTGCCGGTGTGAAAAAAGCAAATGATGCGGGTATCCCTGTTGTTACCCTTGATGGCGAGGTTGGAGAAGGTTGTGAAGTTCTCGCTTCCGTAACTTTTGACAACTATGCCGGCGGTGAGACTGCAGCCGAAACGCTGATGTCTCTCGTAGAGGCCTGCTCCGTACTGGAATGCAGCGGCGCTTCCGGTGCATATCACGCAGTCCGCCGTGGCGGCGGTTTTGAAGATAAGATGGCTGCCAATGAAGACTATGTAGTAATTCCCAACGATTGTAACTGGGATGCAGAAGTTGCTCAGAACGCAGTTGTTGATACTTTAACATCTAATTCGGAAGTAAAAGCGATTTTTGCCCACAACGGTGAAATGATACGCGGTGTCATTGCCGGTCTGAAGCAGTTGAATATGCTTTACCCTGTAGGCGACGAAAACCATATTACAGTAGTTTCTGTTGACGGAACGGCAAACGAGCTGGACTATATCCGTGAAGGATATCAGGATGCCTGTGTGGAACAGAATCCGTTTGACATGGGCGGTTTAGCAGTACAAATTGCTTACGAATACCTGTCAGGTGGAAATACAGAACCTGAATACCAGCAGTATGTCTACCCGCGGGTCATCAATGCAGACAATGTTGAAGATGAAGTGAATTGGGCAAATCAATTAAATTAAGTACGACAATTAATAAAACAAATAATAATCGAGGTGTTTAAAATGAAGAAACTTCGTGTGATTCAGATTGGTACCGGCAATTGGGGATTTAGCTGGATAGAAAAAGCGTTGGAATCTAAGGATATTGAATTGGCCGGTATCGTTGATATGAAACAGGAAATGCTGGATTATGCAGTAAATACTTATCACCTTTCTCGTTCTATGTGCTTCACCTCGCTTGGTGAAGCGGTTAAAGCAGTGCAGGCGGATGCAGCATTTGTTGTTGTTCCTCCCAAGTTTCACAAAGATGTAGCGATAGAAGCTCTTAACTGCGGCTTGCACTGCCTTGTAGAAAAACCTCTGGCTGAGAATATGCGTGATGCAATCGAAATGGTAGAAACTGCTGAAAGAGTTGGAAAGAAACTGATGGTCAGTCAGAATTACCGTTTTAAGAAAGCGCCTCAGACTGTCAGGGAAGTTGTTAATAAAAAATTTATCGGTGAAATTGGCACTGTGTTTATCAATTTCATGAAGAGTCCTCATTTCGATGGCTTTAGAACAGAGATGTTTGAACCTTTGATCAATGACATGAGTATACACCATTTTGATCAAATCCGGGGCATTCTTGGTCTGAAGCCTGTCCGTATCAAGGCTGCTTCCTGGAATACCAACTGGAGTTGGTTTAAAGGTAATCCTGTTGCTTCTGTCATTTTCGAAATGGATAATGGGGCTACGGTATGTTACAACGGCAGCTGGGTTTCCAGCGGCTGGGAAACAACCTGGGATGGCGATTGGAGAATCCAGGGACCCGGTGGTGAGATTCACTGGGATAATAATAAGGTTGTAGTTCATCCTGCGGACATCTTTATTTCCGTATTCCAGGATGGGGCAACTGAGCAGAACGGCACTCTCGTTTTTGACCTGGTCGATATGGAGAATGAAGAACGCATGGCGGCTATTGCTGAATTTGCAACCGCTGTTTTCGAAGACCGCCAGCCGCAGACCAGCGGTCGTGACAATCTTTACAGTCTGGCAATGGTAATTGGCGCAATGTACGCAGCGAAGACCGGAGAAACCGTTGAAGTTGAGCAAATGTTTGACCCCTCGCTTTTTGATAAATTTGACGGCTTAAAAGAATAATTCAAAAAGAAAGGTAGATGATCATGATTAATATAGGAGTAATAGGATGCGGGAAAATCGCACAGACCCGACATCTGCCGGAATATGCGGACAATAGTGCCTGTAAGATTGCAGCGGTATTTGATATTAATATGGCACGTGCAGAGGAAACAGCTGACAAGTATGGCGCAAAGGCATTTGGCTCTTATGAGGAGCTGCTGGCAGTGAAGGAAGTTGATGCCGTCAGTATCTGTGCGGCCAATGCCGCACACGCAGAAATTACGATCGCCGCTTTTAAAGCCGGTAAGCATGTATTATGTGAAAAGCCTATGGCTACTACGTTTGAGGAATGCGAGGCAATGGTAAAAGCGGCAAAGGCGGCCGGAAAATTTCTAATGATTGGGCATAATCAGAGACTGGCTAAGGCCCATGCCGCAGCGCATCAGTTGATTGTAAATGGAGAAATAGGACGTATCCTTACTTTTAGAACCACATTTGGTCACAGCGGTCCTGAAACCTGGTCCATTGACCCCGGTAAAAATGTCTGGTTCTTTGATAAGAAGCTGGCCGCTATGGGTGCCATGGCTGATTTAGGCATTCATAAAACAGACCTGATTCAATATCTGACCGGGCAGAGAGTTACGGAAGTTACTGCATATGTGGGAACTTTGGACAAGCGTAATGCCAATAATGAATTGATTGGCGTAGATGACAACTCAATCTGTATTTATAAAATGGATGGCGGAGCGGTCGGCACCATGACGGCAAGCTGGACTTACTATGGTGCAGAAGACAATTCTACTATTCTCTATGGTACGGAAGGCATTTTACATATTTATGATGATCCTGCATATTCTATTGTTTTAGAAAAAAGCAATGGAGAAAAAATTTATTATGCTTTGGATCAGATTCAAACCAATGACAATCAGACAAAATCAGGTATTATCGACTTGTGGATACATTGTCTGACCGAAAATGTGCCGCCGGAAATATCAGGTGAAGATGCATTGTATGCAATGAAGGCTGTCTTTTGTGCACTTGAATCCGCCAAAGAAGGAAGCTCGATAAAAGTTTGATTGGAGGAATGTATTATGAGACCTGTTTCTTTAGCATCCGGTCAGTTTGGTGACCTGAGTCTGGATGAACTTTGTGTGCTCGCAAGCAGGTTGGGATATGACAGTCTGGAACTTGCAACACATGCACATTTCGATATAAACCAGGCTCTTGATGATGAGAATTATATTAATAATGTAAAACAAACACTTCATAAAAATAATTTAAAATGTTATGCTGTTTCAGCCCATCTTGCCGGGCAGTGTGTTGGTGACAATTGGGATGAAAGATTGAATAATTTCGCTCCTGCCGCAGTTTCCGGTCAACCCGGGAAAATCAGGGAATGGGCAGTTGCTGAAATGAAGAAAACTGCAAAAGCGGCACAAAAATTAGGTGTTTCCATTGTCACTTGCTTTATGGGCTCTCCGATTTGGGCATACTGGTATTCTTTTCCGCAGACTACCAAAGAGATGATTGATGCAGGATACCAGAAAATTTATGACTTATGGACTCCTGTTCTGGATGTGTTTGATGAATGCGGTGTGAAATTTGCACTGGAAGTTCATCCGACTGAGATTGCATTTGATTACTATTCTACGGAAGCACTGCTTAAAAAGTTCAACTACCGCCCTGCTCTTGGCTTGAATTATGATCCCAGCCATCTGGTTTGGCAGGGAGTGAATGAACTGACTTTCTTAAGAGACTTTGCTGACCGTATATATCACGTACATATGAAGGATGTAAAGCTGACAAATAATGAAAGAGCCGGTATTCTGGGTTCTCATATAGAATTTGGCGATACCCGCAGAGGTTGGAATTTTGTTTCCGTAGGTCACGGGGATGTTGATTTTGACGGCATTATCCGTGAGTTAAATCAGATGGGATATGATGGTCCGCTCTCTGTTGAATGGGAAGATTCCGGGATGGAAAGAGAATTTGGAGCAAAAGAAGCTTATGAATATGTTCGTAAGATGAATTTCTCTCCGTCACAGACAGCATTTGATGCAGCATTGAAAAAAGATTGATTTACAAAGGAGGCTAAATTTATATGTATACTTATAGTATGACGCAGTGGATTGTTGGGAATGAAGAGATAGAATATAGTTTTAAGCGGTTGAAGAAGTATGGCTATGATGGCATCGAATTCGCAGCAGAAGCTCAAACCCTGGAACAGGACCGGATGGTTGAATTGCTGGAAAAGTATGATTTGATTTGTACGTCACTGTGTGGTATTTTTCCGGAAGACAGAGATCTGACTGCCGGTGACCCTGACAAAGCGGAAACGGCTATCCGATATATTCGTGCAAATGTTGATTTTGCGGTTAAAGTCGGTGCCCCATATATGATTGTCGTACCTTCTCCCGTTGGACGTACCGAGCTTCCGTCAGGTAAAACTTATGAAGAATTGTGGGCAAACGCAGTTAAGAATATCCGTATTGCAGCAGACTATGCGGAAAGTAAGGGGGTTCGCCTCTGTATTGAAGCAATAAACCGATATGAAACTTATTTTGTGAACACTTTGACTAAGGCCTATCAGCTGGTGAAAGAAATCAACCATCCGGCAGTTGGTATTATGGCTGACATGTTCCATATGAGTTTGGAAGAAAATAATATTGAAGCAAGCTTACGTATGATATCCGATAAATTAATGCATGTTCATATTGCTGATAATACACGGGAAGCTGCGGGTCTTGGAAATACTGATTTCAAGGGAATGTTTTATACTCTTAGAGACATCGGATATCAAGGACCGCTCACTATGGAATTCATGCCAAGACTGGCCAATCCTTATGCTTCCGGTGATGTGGAAACACAGTCTGTTCTTATGGATGGATACGCCGGGCAAGCCATTCGTTATATGAAAACACTGGAAAAAAGCATTATGTATTCTTAATTTCTGTTTCGTAAAGTATTTTTTAGATAAAAGCATGGGTATTCTCATGCTTTTATTTTTTATGAATTTTTTTATGAAGTTTTTTATGAGGGGACGGTGAGTTTATTCTTCAAACAATTATTATTTTCATCATTATACTTCTGCCTGTATTTAGCAGGAGATAAACCAGTGTATTTTTTGAAAGACTGAGAAAAATAATTAGATGAAGAAAATCCGGTCATCCTGGCAATTTCCGTTATATTGTTATTTGCAGTTCTCAGTAAAATCTTACTATGTAAAATCCGTCTTTCCAATAGATAATTGATCGGAGATATTCCGAAAGTTTTTGTAAACTTATGAGATAAATGAAATTTATTTTGGTGCGTAAGTGTTGAAAAAAAATCCAGAGTAAGATGTTCATGGTAATGTGAGTCAATGTATTGCTTGAGTTGTTTGCATTCACAGGAGACATCTTTTTGTGTGTTTATTGAAAAAGTATCACCTGTTATTCTGGTGATTTTAAGCAGCAATATCATAAGATAATGCTGGCAAAGTTGTTCATAAGACTTGTAATGATGTTGAACTTCCTGAAGCATGGATCGAAGCAGCGGCAGAATGATATGGCTTTGGGTATGTAAATCAAACACATTATATGCATGTAAATGATCTTCTCCGTTAAATTTAAATTGAAGGTTGTCAATTCCGAGTGCCGTATATTTGAGCGGGTGTGAGTGGGAAGATATTTCTGTGTGCTTAATATTGGGGTTAATAATGATTAAAGAATCTTTTTTAATTGGGATGCGCTTTTCTTCAGAGCAAAATAAACCTTTTCCATCGAGAACATATATTAGTTCACTGAAACTATGGCTGTGGTATAAACTGACCCAATCCTTCCCATAAGTGGAAGAAGAGATATATAACAGACGTTCCGCAAAACTTTGTGTAGAGAGTTCCATAATGGAATATTTTACATGTGGCATAAGAATCTCCTCCATACTATTTTTAATAATTCTATCATGTATATCAGAAAAAATCAATATATATAATATTTGCAGCAACAAATTGATAGATTTCCCGACAAAAAAAACATATAATATAATCACGATATGGTACAAAAGACATAAAAGAAGTTTGTAAATGCTAAAATATTTGGTAATAATGTTTAAGATTGGTAAGAAAAGTGGGTAATTAAAAGAGTTTGGGAGGAGCAAGATAATGAACAAATTCTCGAATGTGTAAATTTAGTAATCAAAAGGACGGTTATAATATAAACAGTGTGGTAAAGGAGAAACAAAGTTATGACTGATAGGAAATTGAGAGGAAGGGTTACGATTCCTACGGATTTAGATGTGATCACGGAGACATTGGAACTGATTGACCGCTGGGGGGCAGATGCAATTCGTGACTGTGATGGGACAGATTATCCGGAAGAATTAAAGAATATAGAAGCGAAAGTTTATGCGACTTACTATACGACTAGAAAAGATAATGAATGGGCAGAGAAGAATCCGGATGAAATACAGCAGATGTATATTATGACTTCCTTTTATTGTGCTGTTTCGGATGTACTTGAGATCCATCTGATGGATCATCTGCATCCCAAAATGCTGAAGGTTAATCATATAGATGATATTTCAAGATGGTGGGAGGTTATAGACCGTACAACGGGTGAAATTGTTTCGCCAAAATATTGGTTCTATGATGAAATAAGCGGAAATGTAATTATAAAAAATACAAAGCAGTTTCATGAATATACGGTCAGCTTTCTGGCATATCTGATTTGGGATCCTGTACATATGTATAATTCCATTGTCAACGGCTGGGATGACGAAGAACGTCAGGTTACCTTCGATGTAAGACAACCTAAGACAAAGGAATACTCTATGAACCGTCTTCGTGAATATTTTCATAAAAACCCTCATGTTGACGTTGTACGTTTTACTACTTTTTTTCATCAGTTCACATTGATTTTTGATGAATTGGCAAGAGAGAAATATGTAGACTGGTATGGATATTCTGCTTCTGTCAGTCCATATATATTGGAGCAATTTGAAAAAAAGTCAGGTTATAAGTTCAGACCGGAATATATCATTGACCAGGGATATATGAACAACTGCTATAGAATACCTTCGAAAGAATTTCAGGATTTTCAGGCATTCCAAAGAGAAGAAGTGGCGAAGCTGGCTAAGGAGATAGTAGACATTACCCATGAACATGGGAAAGAGGCCATGATGTTTCTGGGAGACCATTGGATAGGAACGGAACCTTTTATGGAAGAATTTCAAACTATTGGACTGGATGCCGTGGTAGGAAGTGTGGGAAATGGGGCGACACTCAGGCTCATCAGTGATATAGCCGGAGTGAAGTATACGGAAGGGCGTTTTCTCCCCTATTTTTTCCCCGATACGTTTCATGAGCATGGAGATCCGGTAAAAGAGGCAAAGGTAAATTGGGTCACGGCAAGAAGGGCAATACTTAGAAAACCAATCGATCGCATTGGATACGGAGGTTATCTGAAATTGGCGCTTAAGTTTCCGGAATTTATAGATTATGTGGAAAGTGTTTGCGATGAGTTTCGGATTTTATATCAAAATATCAAAAATACAACGCCTTATTGTATAAAAAAAGTGGCTATTTTAAATTGCTGGGGCAAGATGCGTGCATGGGGCAATCACATGGTACATCATGCGATCTATCATAAACAGAATTATTCTTATGCAGGTATTATTGAGAGCCTGAGCGGAATGCCTTTCGATGTAGTATTTATCAGCTTTGATGATATCATAAAGGATCCGGGAATATTGTCAGATGTGGATGTCATCATAAATATTGGAGATGCAGATACTGCGTATAGCGGAGGAAGCAATTGGATCAATGAAACAGTTGTTAAAACAATAAGGGAATTTGTCTATAAAGGGGGCGGCTTTATTGGAGTAGGCGAACCTACCGCCTATCAATGGGAGGGACGTTATTTCCAGTTAGCTAAGCTGATGGGGGTAGAAATGGAGCGGGGCTTCAGCCTGAGTATGGACAAGTATAATTGGGAGGAACACGATCATTTCATCACGGAAGACTGCGGCTCGGAGATTGATTTTGGAGAAGGAAAAAATAATGTATTTGCTTTTGAGGGCACAAAAATTATTAAACAATTAAAGCAGGCGGTTCAGATGGCTGTCCATGAATTTGGGGCAGGGAGAAGTGTTTATGTCAGTGGTCTGCCATATAGTTTTGAAAACAGCCGTATATTATACCGGGCTATATTGTGGGCAGCCCATGATGAAGAACGGCTTAATCGATGGTTTAGTACAAATTGCAATGTAGAAGTACATGCATATGTGAAAAATGGTAAGTATTGTGCAGTAAACAATACTTATGAAGCCCAGGAAACAACAATATATAAAGGCGATGGCTCTGGTTACTCACTCGTTCTGAGGGCAAATGAGATCCGTTGGTATGATATCTGATATCTAAGGAAATATAGTAACCGGATACTATATGACTTTTTGGATATATTTTAAAACTTAATTTCTCAATTTTAAAAAAGGGAGGTAACATTATGAAACGTAAACTTATCAGTACGTTGTTATGTGTAACTATGGCGGCGGGTATGATGACCGCCTGCACCGGAAAAGGTGAAGGACAGGATAACGCAGCAAATGAGAAAACCTCAGCTGCAGAGAGCACAAATGGAACCGAAACAAATACTCCGGAAGAAGTTACGGGAGAGAAACAGATTTTAAAGGTAGCTGCCTTAGAAGGCGGTTACGGTGGTGAAATGTGGGAAGAAATAGCAAGGGCGTTTGAAGAGATTCATCCTGAAGTGAAAGTGGAACTGACGGTCGATAAGAAGATTGAAGACGTTATTTCACCAGCAATGAAAGCCGGCGACTATCCGGACGTAGTACATTGTGCAACCGGACGTGAAGCGGGACTTACGGAAACGCTTACGAAGGAGAAAGGACTTTTGGCATTGACAGATGTTATGGATATGCGGATTCCCGGTGAAGAGCAGATTGTAAAAGACAAAATTCTGCCGGGCTTTTTGGATACCCTGGGAACAAATCCTTATAATGATGGCGTAACCTACTATGCACCAATGTTTTACAGCCCCTGCGGACTGTTCTACAATGCAGGGCTGCTAAAGGAAAAAGGCTGGTCCGTACCTGCTACCTGGGATGAAATGTGGGAGCTGGGTGACAAGGCAAAAGCGGAAGGAATTTCCTTATTTACGTATCCTACACCTGGATATTTTGACGCATTTTTATTTGCTGCATTGGAATCCTCGGGGGGAGTTGAACTTTTTAACAAGGCTATGACTTATGAAGATGGCATCTGGGAAACACCGGAGGCTACGGCTGTATTTGAACTGATAGGGAAACTGGCAGATTATACAGAACCAACGACTGTGGCGAATGCAAACAATGATAATTTTTCGAAAAATCAACAGTTGATACTGGACAACAAGGCCATCTTTTGTCCGAATGGAACCTGGCTTCCGGGAGAAATGGCAGATGCGCCAAAATCAGATGGTTTTGAATGGGGATTCACGGCAGTTCCGGCAGTTGCAGCAGATGCAAAGCCATCCTCTTATACGTTCTTTGAACAGATGTGGATTCCTGCTGAAGCTAAAAATCAGGAGATGGCTAAAGAGTTCGCAGCGTTCATGTATTCAGATAAAGCTGCGGGGATATTCGCCAATGCAAATGCGGTTCAGCCGATTAAAGGTGTCAGCGATTCCCTGAATGCCGAAAATCAATTATATTATACGATTTATGACGGCGATGCTGCAGTAGCAGTTATGGGTGGATTTGCAGCAACTACCCCTGTGGAAGGTGTTTCTATGGCGGATTCACTGTTTAATAAAGTAAATAGTGTGATGAGTGGTGATGTGACTGTTGAAGAATGGCAAAGCGGAGTAGAAGCGACCAGTGATCTATTAAGAGAGGCTATGGAATAACAGGTTTCCTTATATAAGTTGAGAGGCTGCGAAAGGCAGCCTTTCTAAGAAAAGGTGGTAGACGACTTGAAACATAGTAAAGGCAGGGGTGCATTTATTGCCGTATGCGTATTGCCTGCAGTAATATTATTTATTATTTTCATGCTGATCCCAACAGTTAATGTATTTCAAATGTCATTATATAAGTGGGGCGGATATTCAAATAACAAAGAATTTGTAGGATTGCGAAATTTTATGATCTTGTTTCAGGATGATAAGTTTTACAGAGCATTTCAAAACAGTATTTTGTTAATTGTACTGGTTACTATTTTTACGTTAACCTTTGCTCTGATATTTGCAGCTGTTCTATCCAGAGAAAAAATAAAGGGACAGAATTTTTTTAGGATTGCATTTTATATTCCCAATATTTTATCTGTGGTGGTTATTTCGGCAATTTTTTCAGCCATATATGATCCGGGTAACGGGCTTTTGAACAGTATTCTGGCAATTTTTCGCGGAAAAGATGCAAGTCCCATCCTCTGGCTGGGGGATCAGAAAATAGTGATATATAGCCTGATCATTGCAATGATATGGCAGGCAATTGGATATTACATGGTAATGTATCTGGCCAGTATGTCCGGTATACCGGAGAGCTTGTATGAGTCGGCGAATCTGGAAGGAGCGGGTAAAATCAGACAATTCTTTGAAATTACACTTCCCTTGATTTGGACGAATATCAGAATTACGTTGACATTTTTTATTATCAGTTCTATCAATATGAGTTTTCTGCTTGTAAAAGCAATGACCAATGGAGGACCGGATGGAGCTACGGAAGTGTTTTTGAGTTATATGTATGGGCAGGCTTATACCAACTCATCTTATGGTTATGGTATGGCAATCGGTGTCGTAGTGTTTTTATTCTCCTTTGGTCTTTCGGCGTTGGTGAATCTGGCAACCAGGCGGGAAACGCTTGAGTTTTAGAATATGCTCCAAAAGAAGGAGACGAAACAAGAGGAAATGATGAAATGAAAAAACGAATTATGAATGGCGGCATGCCATCTAAAATATTGATTTATATACTGCTCATAGCGCTGGCAGTCAGTATTATTATTCCGGTAGGCTGGGTATTTCTGGCATCCATTAAAGAAAATTCAGAATTTTATGGAAATCCCTGGGCATTTCCAAAGAGAATATACGTTCAGAATTTCATCGATGCGTTTACGAAAGCAAACATGGGTGATTACTTTCTGAATTCAATTATCGTCACAGGGCTTGCTATTGGCATTTTATTGGTAGTAGCATTGCCGGCATCTTATGTAATATCCAGATATAATTTTATAGGGAGAAAACTCTGTAAGGTTATGTTTATGGCCGGATTATTTATCAATGTAAATTATATTGTGGTTCCTATATTTTTGATGTTTGTTGATGCAGACAGGGTGATGATAAAGTGGTTTGGAAGTGGCATATTCTTAAATAACCCATTTGTACTGGCGCTTGTTTATGCCGCTACGGCCCTTCCATTTACCATCTATCTGCTTTCCGGATTCTTTGTAAGCATACCCAAAGACTATGAGGAAGCTGCATTCGTAGATGGAAGCGGCTACTTTAGAACTATGGTTACCATTATGATGCCGATGGCAAGACCCAGCATTATTACTGTAATTTTATTTAATTTTCTTACGTTTTGGAATGAATATATTATCTCTATGACTTTGCTTACGAAAGAGTCGAAGACACTCCCCGTAGGATTGATGCAATTGATGCAGGCACAAAAAGCGGCAGCAAATTATGGACGCCTTTATGCAGGTCTGGTAATCGTAATGCTTCCAACGCTGATACTCTATATGCTGCTGCAGAAAAAACTGACGCAAGGTATGAGCCTTGGCGGTTTGAAGGGATAGGAGGTGACAGCTATAAAAAAATGGTTAAAAATAATCATAGAAGAATCCATATTTGCAGTATGTATAGGCTTACTCATATATGGACACAGGCAGACAGGACTCCGGAATCTGGCAGGTATGTTAATTGGTTTGTTCGGGCTTTTGGGGCTTTTATTTATCAATAATGTGGAACACAGACGTTGAAAACAGTATGAACTAAAATAGCAGGAGTTATGAATGGAGGAAGGTACATGAGTAAAAGAATCAGATCAAAAATATGTTGTGTAATACTTTTATTTAGCATGATACTAAATTCCCTGCTGCCTGTCACGGCAGCAGCGGAAACAAATAATACACAGGATTCGGTGACAGTTAAGGGCATGGTAACGGATAATAACAATGTGCCTGTAGCGGATGCAAAGGTAAGTCTTTCTGAAAAGACGGCTTATACCGGGGAGAGTGGTATTTTTACGATTCAGGATGCCAGGTCCGGAGTACATAAAATAGAAATAGAAAAGGCCGGATACCAGATTTATTCAGGCAATGTTACCGTGGAAAAAGATGGAAGTGGGTCTGTTGTCCTTAAAGACTTAAAACTGGAAGAACTGAAAGAAGTCAAAGAACTGAAAGAAGTCAAAGAACTGAAAGAAGTGGAAAAAAAGATAACATTCTCCACTAAGACGATCGGATCAGATGACATGAACGTGATAGTGGCAGAAAAGTTTCCAAGTGCTGTACAGTATGTTATGAAGAAAGAGGGGAATAAGACCTTCGAAGGTCAGCCGCTTAAGATCAATACTGTTACCATCAATAATACGCCCATTCAGATAGCAGAAAAAGATGTAAGCAGTACCTTCGATGCTGCAAGAGCAACTTATATTCTGAATGTAAAAAATACGGCGGGAGGTATAGATGCGGAAATTACGGCGTTATTAGAGGTAAAAGACAATACCTTAACCTTTCACATCACCAATGTAAAGAATCGTCTGGATAATGAGAAATATCCGATACAGACCATAGAGATACCAAACCATAGTCTGGTTTCGGTAAATACAGCCCAGACAGGTTCAAATCTGAAGGGTGCCAGAATGTCCACAAATACGACGATCAGTGGTGACACTTACATGGAACTGAGCAGCGAAACGGTCGAGAATAGTGCCGATTTCATGTATGCATTTGTCTCTAACAATGAATTAAGCGCCGGTCTTTGGAGCAATGCGGAACATGAAGGTACGGCTGCCTATGCCAGAGTGTATGGCGGAAGCAGGAATACAAGGGTTGAAGCATCCATATCCGGTATACCTGGGGGGATTAAGACCGTAGGTCTGGCAAGTACACCCTGGTATTATCAGCGTAAGATCACAGCCAAGGGTAAGGAATATGTAATTCCGGAAACAGAAATGCCAATGGCAAAAATAATCATTTCCGGTGACCAAAACAATGACAAAAAGATTGACTGGCAGGACGGAGCCATTGCTTTTAGAGATATTATGAACAATCCATACAAGTGTGAAGAAGTACCGGAATTGATAGCATGGCGCATTGCCATGAACTTTGGAGGACAGGCACAAAATCCATTCCTTACGACACTGGATAATGTAAAACGGGTGGCGCAGCATACGGATGGATTAGGACAATCCGTTTTGTTAAAAGGATATGGAAACGAAGGGCATGATTCGGGTCATCCTGACTATGCAGATATTGGAACCAGAATTGGCGGTGCCGATGATATGAATATCATGATGGAAGCCGGCAGAGAATATGGAGCCAGGTTTGGTATCCATATAAATGCCAGTGAAATGTATCCGGAAGCGAAGGCTTTTGGCGAAGATATTGTAAGAAGACAAGGAGATGGAAGCTTAAGATATGGATGGAACTGGCTGGATCAGGCTATCGGAATAGACGCACTGGCAGATCTTGCCATGGGGCTGCGCAAGAGCCGTTTCGATGCTTTGAAAGAGAAGGTCGGGGACAATATGGACTTTGTCTATATAGATGTCTGGGGAAATCGCACAAGTGGTTTGGAAGACTCATGGGAAACCCGAAAGTTTACAAAAATGATTATCGGAAACGGATGGCGCGTGGCAACAGAATGGGGTTCCGCAATGGAGTATGATTCCACGTTTCAGCACTGGGCAACGGACTTGACTTATGGAGGTTATACGTTAAAAGGTATCAACAGTGAAGTGATTCGTTTCCTGCGTAATCATCAAAAAGATTCCTGGCCGGCAGATTATCAGACTTATGGCGGAGTTGCAAATGCACCCTTGCTGGGTGGTTATAATATGAAGGATTTTGAAGGATGGCAGGGAAGGAATGATTATGATGCATATATAGAAAATCTATATAAGTATGACCTGTCAACTAAATTCCTGCAGCATTATAAGATAGTAAAATGGGTGAATGGAACAGAAATAGCTTACCCCGCCAGTGGTAAAGTAACGGAACATAAGTGGATACCGGACATGCAAATTACGTTAAGGGATAAGACAGGAAATGAAGTAACGGTAACCAGAGGCAGTAATGATGTCAATTCACCGGATTTCCGTAAGAGGACTATTACGCTCAATGGTAAAGTGGTTCTGGTCGGAGCTATAAGGGGAAATGGTGGATATAGCGGAGTCAGTCAAAGTGAAGATACGGAAAGTTATCTGCTTCCCTGGTTATGGGATGCCAAAGATGGCAGTGACTTAGCATTTACAGATCAGAAGCTGTATCACTGGAATCTGGCAGGAGGCGTGACAACCTGGGAACTTCCGGCAGAATGGGCAAATTTAAAAGCAGTGGTGGCTTATCGGCTGACAGACCTTGGAAAAACAGAAAAACAAACCATTCCGGTTGCAAACGGGAAGATAACGCTGACAGCGGAAGCAAAGACTCCGTATGTAATTTACGCAGGAGAAAAGGACAATTTAGACATCAAGTGGAGTACAGGAATGCAGATCATAGATGCAGGTTTTAATGGTGGGATGGATGTATTGAATCAGGTTTGGGAAAAGGAAAGTGGCACGGGAAAAGGTACTGCGGTCATAGCAAAGAGCCAGTACAGCAATCCAATGCTGAAATTAAGCGGCGATATCACTTTGTCACAGCCATTGACGGGTCTGGTCCCGGGTGAGAAATATGTTGTGTTGACAGGCGTAGATAACCGCAGTGACGCCATGGCCTGGGTAACGGCCTCGGCCGAAGGCAGGGTGATTGGATCCAACTTTACAACCAGGTCCATCGCAAAGAATTATGTCCAGGCTTATACTCATAGTAATAAAAGCGCAACGGTGGATGGAAGCAGCTATTTCCAATTCATGTATCTATATTTTACAGCACCGAAGAGTGGTAAGGTTACGCTGAAATTATCAAGAGAAGCAGGAGAAGGAGATACTTATTTTGATGATATCCGTATTATCAGAGACAATTCTAAGAATATTACCAGAGATGAAAATGGAGAAATAATCAAATTTGAACAGGATTTTGAGAACTCGGTACAGGGAATTTATCCATTTGTCATAGGTCCCATAGAAGGAGTGGAGGATAACAGAACTCATTTATCTGAAAAGCATGCACCATTTACGCAGGCCGGTTGGGATATTAAAGGAATGGACGATGTATTGGCAGGCACCTGGTCATTAAAGACCAATGGTCTGACGGGAAGAAACAATCTGGCATATCAAACGGTTCCGCAAAACTTCCGGTTTGAACCGGGTGAGAGATACAAGGTAAGTTTCGATTATCAGTCCGGTTGGGATGGAACTTATGCATTTGTAACCGGTAATGGAGAATTCTCTCAGAAGTCCATCGTGAAATACCCTCTGCAGGCAGCATGGGGAAAGACCAGACATATAGAATTTGATGTGCTTGGTGAAGCATCCGGTCAGTCCTGGATCGGTATTTATTCCACCGGTATTATGCCGGATACATCAAAATACAATAATTCGCAGGCAAATTTCAGTGGTTTGAAGGATATTGTACTGGATAATCTGGTAATTGAAAAAAGACAGGTAGATGATTACAGAACGGTATTAAAGGAATTACTGGAAGAGTGTGAGAAGCTTGATAAGTCACAATACAAACCGGAGTCATGGAAAGAATTCGAAATAGTGCTGGCCAGGGCACAGGTTATGGCAGATTGGAAACATGCATCACAGAAAGAGCTGAAGAACGCTTATATGGAACTGTATGCTGCAAAAGCTGCATTGGGACAGCCGATTACCAATACTGCGGAGCTTGATACTCATGACATCACTCTTGATAAAGCAACAGTGACGGCAGGGTCGGCTCAGAAACTGTATGGTAATATAGAAGGTCCTGCGGAACTGGCTGTGGACGGAGACATAGCTACTTATTGGCACACAGCCTGGAATGAAAATGCCGTTGAATTGGGTAAGGCCTGGTTTGCATTTGCATATAGCGAGCCGGTTACAGTAGATGGTCTGCGCTATTTGGCGAGACCAGGGGCAGCGAATGCAAACGGAAAGATTAAAGATTATGTCATTGAGGTCAGTAAGGACAATGGCGCGAGCTGGCAGAAGGCTCTGGAAGGAACCTTTGACACAGGAAGTACGTGGCAGAAAGCAGAATTTAAAAATGCAATAGATGGAGTCACTAATGTAAGGCTGAACGTAAAATCTTCTACAGGTCAAAGTGCGGGGGAGGTCAATACCTTTGCATCGGCAGCAGAAATACGACCAACATGCAATAAAACAGTCAATGGTAAAGATGGAGTAAATACTACAAAGCTGTCAGTTCTGATAAAAGCAGTGGAAAGCCTGTCAGAAAGAGATTATACATCAGACAGTTGGAAAGTATTAACGGAGGCTCTAAAGGCAGCAAAAGGAATCCTGGAAAAAAGCGACACAAGCCAGAAAGAGCTGGATCGGGCTTATCAAATGTTGAACAGTGCCAGAAACCAACTGGTACTGGAGAAGGAGAAACCAATAGACGATGATATACTGGTACTTAAAGTTCCCAGGATCTCCAAAATATCTCCGGCAGGGTATAAGAAGCTTAAGATTACCTGGAGTAAGGTAAATGGTGCTGATGGTTATGAAATTTATCGTTCTAAGAAAAAGAACAGCGGATATGAAAATATTAAGACCATCACGAAAACCGATACGACTTCCTGCCAGATCGAAAAGCTGAAGACGGGAACCGCCTACTATTTTAAAGTACGTGCCTATGCAACGGTGAATGGCAAAAAGGTTTATAGTGAATTTTCCAAAATTAAATCTGGAAGACCGGTACCAAAACAAATAAAATTATCTTCTGCAAAAAATGTTACAAAAGGGAAGATAACTTTAAAATGGAAAAAAAGTAAAGATTTAAGTGGATATGAAATTTACCGCGCAACAAAAAAGAGAGGTAAATATATACAAATTACAACAGTTTCAAAAAGCAAGACAAGTTATATGGATGGTAAGAATCTGGTAAAGGGTAAGAAGTATTATTATAAGATAAGGGCTTATAAAAAAGTGGGTAAAAAGAAAGTACGTGGCGCTTATTCTGAAATAATATCTGTGAAGTTCAAGAGATAATCATCCCCCCCACTGCATCTTGAAAAAGAGGTGGTGGGGGGGTATTACAAGTAATTAAAAAAGGAGCAGACAAAATGGATAAGAAACCGGTTTTAGTAATTTTAGCAGCAGGAATGGGAAGCCGTTATGGAGGATTAAAACAGATAGATCCTGTGGACGATTACGGAAATTTGATTATTGATTTTTCAATTTATGATGCCAAAGAGGCAGGATTTGAACATGTGATATTTATTATCAAAAAATCCATTGAAACAGAATTTAAAGATTTGATTGGTGACAGGATTGCCAATGAAATGGAGGTTTCTTATGCGTATCAGGAAATAGACAATATACCTGAGAATTTTATAATTCCGGATGATCGAATCAAACCATGGGGTACAGGGCATGCGCTTCTTTGTGCAAAGTCTGTTATTAATTCACCGTTTGCCGTTATCAACGCAGATGATTATTATGGAAAAAAAGCATTTAAAGATATTTTTCAGGCTTTAAGCAATCAAAAGGATGGCGAAAAATACCAGTATGTTATGGCAGGATATCAGCTGTCTCAAACCCTTACGGAGTATGGACATGTTGCCAGAGGAATTTGTACTCTGGATGATAGCCACAGACTGCGAAAGATTCAGGAAAAGACACGTATTGAAAAACGTGGGGAGGCGGCCGCATTTACGGAAGACGATGGACGGACCTGGAATGAACTTTCGGCAGATACAACAGTGTCCATGAATTTCTGGGGATTTACGGAAAGTATACTGGATGAATTAGAGGATAGATTTGAGAAATTTCTGAGTCGGGATTTACCTGCGAATCCTTTAAAAGGAGAATTTTTTCTTCCATCTGTAGTGGATGAATTATTGCGTGAGGAGAAAGCCGAAGTTACGGTACTTCCGTCTTTTGAACGCTGGTATGGAGTGACCTATAAGGAAGATAAAGAAGCGGTAGTCAAAGCGATTCATGAAATGAAGGCTTCCGGGCAGTATCCGGAAAAACTATGGGAAACTCTTAGTGATACGGCACAATGTGCCAGGATTACTGACGCACTGAAAGCATTTCAGTTTACCGGAACGTTACACCGTTGTGAACGGTATGGAAATGGTCATATTAATGATACTTTTCGTGTAGATATGATAGATAACGGAGAAGAGCACAGTTATATTTTGCAGAGAATCAATCATGAAATTTTTCGCAATCCAAAAACATTGATGAAAAATATCACCAGAGTCACAGAGTTTTTACGGGAAAGGATTTTGGAAAACAATGGGGATCCGGAGCGTGAAACGCTGAATTTGATTCCGGATAAGGAAGGTAATAATTATTTTATTGATGTTCTGGGAAACTATTGGAGAGCGTATTTGTTTATCACAGATGCGGATTGCTTCAGCCAGATAGAAAAGCTGGATCATTTTTATGAGAGCGCAAAGGCTTTCGGTCGGTTCCAGAAACTGCTTTCCGGATTTCCGGGAGACCAGCTCTATGAAACAATTCCGGATTTTCATAATACTCCTCTTCGCATGGAAACATTGAAAAAAGCAATCAGAGAGGATATTTGTGGGCGTGCCGCAGCGGTAGAAAATGAAATCAGGTTTATTATGGAGCGGGAATCACAATTGGGAATTGCAATGGAACTTCTGCACTCCGGGGCTCTGCCTCTTAGAGTGACGCACAATGATACGAAATTAAACAACGTTATGATTGACCGTACCACGGAAAAGGGAATCTGTGTCATCGACCTGGATACGGTTATGCCTGGTCTTTCCATTTTTGATTTCGGAGATGCCATCCGATTTGGAGCCAATATGGCGGCAGAGGATGAAACTGAATTATCTAAAGTCAGCATGTCATTGCCGCTGTTCGAACTTTATGTAAGAGGATTTATGGAGGAATGCGGAAGCAGCCTTACAACTATGGAAATTCGAATGATGCCGATGGGAGCAAAGTTAATGACACTGGAATGCGGAATTCGTTTTCTGACGGATTATCTCCAGGGGGATACTTATTTTAGAATACACCGGGAGAATCATAATTTGGATCGCACCAGAGTACAATTGGCGCTTGTGAAAGATATGGAGAATAAATGGAAATGTATGGAGGATATTGTAGATAACTATATAAGATTGAACTGGGAATAAGATTTCCCTGTTGGTCTTAGAGGACTGTTAGTGGCAGTATAACCCGTGTGGGTTATACTGCCACTGTTTTCGGGATTTCTTATTTCCCGGTTCTTATTCATCAATAGGAAAGGGAGCTCTATGGTCTATTATTCGGCAATATAATATATGGATACGTAACCACATTTTGTGGGGTTGTCTAATTTGTGCAGATAAGTTACACTGAAAAAAAAGAAGTTGGAAGATTAGCACAAAAAAGCAAATATGAACACGAGTCCAGTTTTTACCTTTTTATATACGATATAGAGTGGGAAGGGCGAGGGATCATTATGAAGAATATAACAAGAAAAGACATAGCAGAAGAATTAGGCGTATCAGTATCTGTTGTATCAAGAGCACTTAACAACAGCGGATATGTGAAGAAAGAAAAACGTGACAAGATATTATATGCAGCCAAGAAAATGGGGTATGTCCAGAATCCGATTGCCATAGCGCTTCAGCAGAAGCGGACAAACCAATTGCTGTTTTTCTGTGATGATTTGACAGCAACGTATTATAACCAAATGTATCACGGAATGGCAAGAGAAGCGAAAAAGAAAGGGTACCATGTGCTGGCCGTAATGAATGAGACAGATTTTGAAATGGTGAAGAGCACAATGGCAGATGGAATCCTATTTCCAAATGAGACGGTTGCAGAGGCATATGCGTCAACGGTAGGGAAAAACTACTATCTTCCGTCGGTAACTGCCTGTTTTGATCCGGGGCATTCTTTCTCAAAAGCGATGCCGACAGTAATGATTGACAATGAGGATATTATTAATACAGCAATCGATTATCTGATCTCAAAAGGGCACCGAAAAATAGGAATGACATTACCATTCAACTATGGATATGTGGATCTTCGCTATCGCTTCTGGAAAGAAAGAATGAAGATGGAAATCGGAGAGGATTATAAAAAGTATGTAATAGATGTGCAGCAGAACATCAGGGAGAGTAATGAGCGGATGGGAATGCCGGATGAATGCAGCCCGGTCGTCGAAGATTTCCTATACTCTGACTTATTCTATATCGGAAAAGAAATTGCAGAATATTATGTGAAAATGAAATATCGCCCGACAGCGATACTGTGTTTCAACGATGACATTGCATTTGGAACCATAGAGCGGCTGAAGGATCTGGGCGTCCATGTCCCGCAGGATGTTTCAGTTATGGGAATCGACGGAGTGTTTACCAGGGACAAATATACACCCAGGCTTACTACGGTCAATATGTATCCGGAGCGGCATGGAGCAAAATGTGTAGAGATATTGATAAAAGTATTAAATGAACAAAAATATAAATATGTGAATCACTTTAAAGTATCAGTTTCGGAAGGTGAGAGTGTTCGGTCAATCCGTTAAGAGAAAAGAAATAGAGGGAAGAGAGGAAACCAGAGTGATGAGATACAGAAATCCAATTATTTCAGGCCATAATCCGGATCCATCCATTTGCAGAGCAGGAGAAGATTACTATATCGTAAATTCGTCGTTTGAGTTTTTCCCGGGGGTTCCGATTTATCACAGCAGAAATCTCGTAAACTGGGAACTTATCGGTTATTGTCTCACGAGAAAAAACCAGTTCGATATCAGTCATACAAAATCATCCGGAGGTGTGTTTGCACCAACGCTTTATCATCATGACGGAACCTTTTACATGATCACGACAAATATAGATAAAGGAAATTTCATTGTGTACACAGAGGATATCAGAGGAGAATGGTCCGATCCGGTCTGGATTGATCAGGAAGGTATTGATCCGTCTCTTTTGTTTGATGAGGACGGTACGGTTTACTTTCTGTCTGCCGATAATGACAAAGGTGATGCTGCAATTTTATTGTGTACGATAAATCTGCGCACCGGCGAAAAGCTTACGGACACAAAGATCATCAGTCATGGCTGCGGAGGGAGATATCCCGAAGGACCACACCTGTACAAACTGTTTGGTAAGTATTATTTAATGCTGGCAGAAGGAGGCACGGAGTACGGCCACATGGAAACAATGCAGAGGGCAGAATCTCCCTACGGACCATATGAGCAGTGTCCCCATAATCCGATACTGACCCACAGAAACGATATGCGTGGAGAAATCTATTGCACCGGTCATGCGGATATTGTAGAGGACACAAACGGAAACTGGTGGATGGTCTGTCTGGCAACAAGACCGTGCGGAGACAAATTCAGCAGGGTGATGCTGCATAACCTCGGGAGAGAGACATTTCTCACACCCATAATATGGGGCGCAGACGGCTGGCCTGTGGTTGGAGAAAGAGGCCTGATTTCACTGGAAATGGAGGGAGAACTTCCGGGATATGAAATTGCGGAAATCAACAGAGATTTTTATGATGATTATCATAAAAATACATGGAACCTGCATTACAATTTTTTGAGAACTCCCGAAATGGAGAACTACGTCATCGATGAAAAAAAGAAAGAATTAACTATGAAGGGGACGCAAGTTACCCTGAATGATGTGGGAAGTCCCACCTGGATTGGAATAAAGCAGCAGGGATTTGATACCGTCAGTACGGTAAAGGTTAAGACACCATCGCAGGAAGAAGGTATGCGGATAGGAATTACTGCTTTTTATAATGAGTCTTATCATTATGAAATGTATATGACAATAGAGAAAGGAAAAAGAAAAATCTGCCTGGCAAAGTATGTGCACGATATCTTTGCAGTTACAGGGGAGATGTTGCTGCCGGATGAAGCAGAAGAAGTCACGCTTCGATTGGAAAGTGACAAAGTAAATTACACGTTCTTCTATCGATTTAAAGGAAAAGAGTTTATAAAGCTTGGACAGGGTCTGACCATTGGCCTGGCAACAGAAGGAACGAAAACAATGACTTTTACCGGAACCTACATAGCTCTTTTTGCTGAGAAGGGGGTTGGGATATTCAAAGACTTCAGCGTGAAGGTTCTGGACTATTAGAAATGGGGATTTTATGGAATTATTAAATAAGCACAATTTGATTGAATTTGACGATGCAGGTAATATTCAGATATTGATGAGCCCGAAGAGAAAACGAAACTATCTGGCAAAGGGTGGAGGTCAGTTGTTCCGCATTACTCTGGTTGAAACGTACGAAGGTACGATTTTACCTGGAGAACTTGCATTAACACCGGAAATGGCAGAAGAAATTACAGTGAGAAAAAAAGAAAATACGGTCCGGTTAAAATTCAGGAAGCTTGACGGGCTGGCTATATCAGTTACAGCGAAAATAGAACTTGCAGACAGAGAAGTGAGATGGAGTCTTTCATTTCAGAATCAGACAGCTTTTGCGGTAAAGGAAATCGAGTATCCCTGGTTTGTGTTTCGTACACCACTCGGAGCAGATGCGGAAACGGAACGATTTCTGGTTCCCAAAATGGACGGAGTGCTTCTTGGAAATCCGAAGCTTCACCCATGGCAGAAGGATGAAAAAGGGACATACACCGAAAGGTACTGGTATCCGGGAGAAGGAAAGCAGATTCCAAAGAATTTGTCGGTACAGTTAACGGCCTATTATGATAAGACAGAAGGAATATTAATTTATGCAGATGATAAAGCGGGACATCCAAAGAAGATCGGACCAGTATTAATAAATGAAGATGAGGTGGATTTGGCACCGGTTCATCTAAGACCTGAAGTGGCAGGACTTGATTTTGATCTGGAGTATGAGGTGGTGACACAGTTCTTTGAAGGGGACTGGAAAGATGCGGCTATGCTTTACAGGGATTTTGCGAGGACGGCACCCTGGTGTGACCGGACGATAGAAGAAAGAGAAGAAATACCGCAGTGGATAAAAGACGGAGCCTTTTTTCTAAGCTTTCGACTCCGTTATCAGAAAGAGAAAGAGAACTTTCTGGAGCGGGTACCGGAGTTCGTCAATAGATGGAAACAGGTAATAAATATGCCGATGGTTGCCATGATGTGCGGATGGGAAAAAATCGGGGAATGGGCAGGACCTGACTATTTTCCGCCTTATGGCGGAGAGGAACGTTTCAAGAAAATGTGTGACGGTATCAAAAGGGATGGAAATAAAGCATTTACGTTTGGTCTCTCGGGTCTTAAGCTTCTCATCAGAAGAAGAAAAACGAAAGCAGGTGATCAGCCGGAGCTTGCCGTAGATTACAATGGGAGAAAAAAATTCCGCGAAGCGTATATTCACTATGCAGCACTGGATATCAATGGCATGCCCATTATAAAGTCAAATATGGATGCCTGGGACGGTGTACATTGCTATGCGTGTCCGAAAACGGATCAGGCCATGGATCAGATCTGCGGCGCATCAATCAAAATGCTGAAGGAGTATGGAGTGGCTGTACAGCAGGCAGATCAGGTGCTGGGCGGCGGAACTGCTGAATGTTACAGTAAGAAGCACGATCATCTGCCGGGCAGAGGCATCTGGCAGGTGGAAAGCCTGAAACATATTTACGAAGAAACAAGAAGACAGTGCAAGAAAATCAATCCCGATTTTATTCTGTCGGAAGAATGGATTTCTGAGCCATATATACAGCATCTCGATATTTATCATTGCAGAAATTATGACAAGCCTCAGGGGGGACTTGAAAGTGTACCGCTTTTCAGCTTTCTGTATCATCAGTATATACCGTGCTATGCAGGGGACTGGACATCGTTTCTGCCGACAAATAAAACGGGAGTATACTTTCATGGATGGAATTTTGTATGCGGAAACTTACCGGCAGGTTCTCCCATCGATATGTTAAAGGAGTTGGAAAATCATGACCCCGAAGATGCAGACCCGTACATTCTTGAAATGGCTAAAAATGCATGTGCAGCATTTAAGAAGAATACAGATTTTCTGATTAAAGGCGAAATGCTTCCGACGGAAGAATTAGAGTCAGATAAAATGCAAATCAGGATCGAAGGCTTGGATTTTGGATTCCCGAGACCGGAAATAACAGTCCCCTCGGTACTGCATATGTTCTGGAAAAACCCGACAGGCAGGGTAGCATGTGCTGCAGCCAATGTTTCAGACAGTGAAAAACAGATAACACTTCCGATTGCACAGTATGCTTCCCGGATTAAATCAATCAGTCTGGAAGTAAACGGCGAAAGGATAACAAAGAAAATAGAAATCAGAAATGGCGTGCTTGAGCTTACCATAAGCCCCAGGGCTGCGGTTATGGTTCATGTAAACCAGGAGTGAGGAGTATAGATTATGGAGAAAATGTTTCGTAATAAGAAGGCAATTGTATTATTTGTCGGACCGGCATTTCTTTTGTTTACCGCGATACTGCTGGTACCGGTAATACAAATGATCTATTACTCATTATGCGATTATAATGCACTGAAAGCACCGGTGTTTGTCGGTCTGAAGAATTATAAAACACTGTTGTTTGATGATAAGACGATGCAAATTGCATTAAAGAATTCATTATTTTTTATGATATTTTCTGCAGTAACACAGCAGATCATAGGAGTCTTGATGGCGGTAATGCTGACCAACATTAAAAAGGGGCGTAATTTCTTTAAAAACGTCATCTATCTACCGACAGTACTTTCATCAGCAGCGCTCGGACTTTTGTGGGCATTTATTTTTAATCCCAAGATAGGATTAAACCAGCTGCTTGAAATGATTGGTATAAAGGGACCTTTGTGGCTGATGGAATCAAAAGGATTCATTGTACTTCCTATGATTGTTATCGCTTTTGTTTCCCTTTGGCAGTATGTCGGACAGAATATGATGCTGTATATGGCGCAGATTATGGGCATATCAAAAGAGCTGTATGAAGTGGCCTATATTGACGGAGCTTCAAGAGTAAAGGCATTTCGCTACATTACCTTGCCGCTGATTAAGCCTATGTTTATCACATCGCTTTCCCTGAATTGTATCGGATCGCTGAAGTTTTTCGATCTTGTCTATAACATGACACAGGGAGGTCCCAACAACAGAACCCAGGTACTGTCCACGCATCTTTATGAACAGGGATTTGTGTATTTTAAATATGGATATTCCAGTGCCATATCCGTAGTGCTTTTGATTTGCTGTCTTTTCGTTACTCTGTTCATTAAAAAGGGCATAAAAATTGAAAGCTATGAATCATAGGAGGGATTAAGGTGAAAATAAAAGCGAAAAGAAAAATCAGTAAAAAAGTACGCCCGTGGGAAATTTTGATTTATTTAATCTTATCCGCTCTGGTTGTAATATATATTGCGCCACTTCTTTGGATGTTAAATGTATCCCTGAAAACAAATCAGGATGTGTTGACGGAGCCGTTTAAGCTTCCGGATGTGATTGAACTGGGAAATTATATCAATGCGTGGGTAAAAGGAAATCTTGGAAGCGCAATGATGAACTCTGTTCTGGTATGTGTGGTCTCGCTGATATTAAGTCTGGCACTTGGTTCCATGGCGGCATTTGCCATTGCCAGAATGCGCTGGAAATTAGCAGAAGGAATGATGGGGTATTTTCTGATTGGAATGATGATCCCGGTGCACTGTGTACTGATTCCACTGTTTGTAAGATTCTCTAAATGGGGTTTGACCGATTCACTGACGGGGCTAATATTGCCATACACGGTGTTCGCCCTGCCCCTTGTGATTTTTCTTATGAATGGTTTCTTTAAAACGATGCCGAAAGAAATCTATGAGGCAGCATGTATCGATGGATGCGGTATTTATGGATGTTTTTTCAAAATAGCGCTCCCATTGGCAAGAACTGGTCTTTTTGTAGCCGGATTAATGACATTTGTAGCAAACTGGAATGAGCTATTGATGGCACTGGTATTTATTTCGGATTCCGGCAAGAAGACACTACCGGTAACTTTGACATATTTTGTAGGCCCTTACTCTGTGAATTACGTGCAAATGTTTGCCGCAATTATAATTGCATTGGCGCCAACCATAATTGTGTATATCATTTTCAGTAATCAGATTGTGGAAGGGTTGACTACAGGAGCTGTTAAGGGATAAAAGTAACTGATAATTGAATAGTATAAGGAGGACAGGTATGAAAAAACAAATGGTATCAATGCTGTTAGTATTGGGAATGGTCATTAGCCTGATGGCGGGGTGTTCTGTGTCCACAGATACAGGTGAGGAATCAAAAAGCAGTTCCGGCGGAAATAAATCTTCCGGTGGCGGTACGGAAATCAGCTGGATTTTTTATGATGATCTTGACGTATCCACTGATCTGGTTACGAAAGGTTACAAAGAGGTAATTGAACGCTTTAATGAAGCTTACGACGGGCAGTATCATGTAAATGTAATTACGACGCCTCGTGAAGAGTACGATACAAAACTAAATGCACTGATCGCGTCCGGTGATGTGCCGGATTTATTCACCTGCCATCCGGGGCCGCGTATGAAGCAGTACGTAGACGCAGGTTTAGCAGCGGATTTAACCGATATCTTACAGAAAGACAACCCGGACTGGTATGGCTCATTTACAGACGGAATTTTCGAGAAGATATCCTACGATGGAAAAATTATGGCGATTCCGACAAATTTTTCAGCATCACTTACCTTTTACAACAAGGAAATTTTTGATGAAGTGGGCATAGAACCGCCGACAACATATGATGAGCTTATCGCAGCCTGCGAGAAAATCAAAGCAGCAGGATACACACCGATTGCATGCTCAGCAAAGGATCCGTGGTGCATTTCCATTATTGCAGGTTACCTTTGCGACAGAGAAGGCGGACCGGATAATCTGGAAGGTATCGCAAACGGGATCCTGGACTGGACAAGTGAATCCTACGTGAAAGCCGGAGAAAAGCTCGTAGAATTATCAAAGTATTTCCAGGAAACGGCAGCAGGAGATTCAAATGATCAGGCAAATGCCGAATTTACCGGCGGGAAAGCAGCCATGCTTGTTCAGGGCTCCTGGGTGATTTCAGAAATGAACGGAAGCAAACCTGAGTTTGAAGAAAAATGTGGTGCGTTCCGGTTCCCGGCAATCGAAGGTAAAGCAGATCCGGACAGAATGATGGTAAAGACCGATAATATTATGATGAGTTCTGATATTGACGGAGATAAGAAAGAGGCAGCGATTGCTCTTCTGAAGTACTTCACAGATGAAACAGCACAGAAATACGTAGGGGAAGTGGCAGGAAAGTTCCCGACAACGAAAGTAGATATTGATGAAACAAAAGCGCCGAAACAGTATGCATACGTGGAAGAAGTGCTGGGAAATACGACGGGAACATTCGGATTCTACAATGAGTCTCTGGATTCGGCAGAAGCGGGAGATAACTTTGATAATGCCATGGTAGATATCTATCTTGGAAATCAGACGCCGAAAGAGGCATTGCAAAAGCTGCAGGACTTCTATGAGAAAAATGTATGGAACAAATAAAGAGAAAAGCCAGGGAGCTGGTGGGAAAGATGACTATTGAAGAAAAGGCAAGCCAGCTCTCCTATCAGTCTCCGGCAATAAAACGACTTGGAATTCCGGCATATAACTGGTGGAACGAGGGGCTTCATGGGGTGGCAAGAGCCGGAACCGCTACAAGCTTTCCGCAGGCGATAGGATTAGCGGCCATGTTTGATGAGGAGCTTTTAAATAAGATTGCCGATGTGATTGCAACCGAAGGAAGAGCTAAGTATAACGAAAGTATAAAGCATGCGGATAGAGACATCTACAAAGGTCTTACCTTCTGGTCGCCAAATGTAAACATATTCCGGGATCCCAGATGGGGAAGGGGACACGAGACATATGGAGAAGATCCGTTTCTGTCCTCTAAACTTGGAGCCGCATTTATTAAAGGGCTTCAGGGAGAGGGGGAAGTGATGAAATGTGCTGCCTGCGCAAAACATTTTGCCGTTCACAGCGGACCGGAAGACCTGCGGCACGAATTCGATGCGGTTGTATCAGAAAAAGATCTTCGGGAAACTTACCTGCCGGCATTTGAAGCCTGTATAACAGAGGGAAAAGTGGAAGCGGTGATGGGAGCGTATAACCGTACAAACGGTGAGCCCTGTTGCGGAAGTTATCGTCTTCTAAGAGATATTCTCAGGGGAGAGTGGAAGTTTGACGGACATGTCGTTTCAGATTGCTGGGCGTTAAAAGACTTTCATCTTCATCACAAGGTGACAAATACAGCAGAAGAGTCTGCGGCTTTAGCCATTGATGCAGGCTGTGATTTGAACTGCGGAAGTATATATTTATACATTTTAAAAGCATATAGAAACGGGCTGGTAACAGAAGAACATATCACAAGAGCGGCAGAGCGATTGTTTACAACCCGCTTTAAGCTTGGCATGTTTGAAGAAACCCAATATGATCGGATACCGTATGAAGTGGTGGAGTGCAAAGAACATATTGCCCTTGCGTTAGAAGCGGCAAGAAAAAGCATAGTACTTTTGAAAAATGACGGTATTCTCCCGCTAAAGAAGACGAAACTAAATAGCATTGGAGTCATAGGCCCTAATGCAAACAGCCGTCTGGCACTGAAGGGGAATTATTATGGAACAGCATCCAGATATATCACTTTGCTGGAGGGAATCCAGGATGAAGCCGGAGAGGATGTAAGAGTTCTTTATGCCCAGGGATGCGAACTAAAAGAAGATCGTACAGAACCCCTTGCCATGGCAAATGACAGACTCAGGGAGGCGCTCACAGTTGCAGAACACAGCGATGTTGTAATCCTGTGTGTCGGGCTGGACGAAACCATGGAAGGTGAAGAGGCCGACGAAGGAAATCACTATGGATCAGGGGACAAGGAAGATCTGGAACTTCCTAAGGTGCAGAAGCAGCTGATTGAAGAAGTTACACAAATTGGAAAACCGGTAATTATCTGCATGGTTTCCGGAAGTGCGATGAACCTTTCCTTTTCCGAAAAAAATAACGGCGCAATCCTGCAGATATGGTATCCGGGAGCAAGAGGAGGAAAAGCAGCAGCTGATATTTTATTCGGAAATACTTCTCCTTCCGGGAAACTGCCGATAACATTTTATCGCAATATAGAGGATTTGCCGGAATTCACAGATTACAGTATGAAAAACAGAACGTATCGCTATTATGAAAGGACGCCCCTCTATCCTTTTGGCTATGGGCTGACCTATGGAGAGGTTGAATGCATGGAAGCCGTTGCCGGGGAGGCAGAGGAAGGTGAAATTGCGGTCCATGTGAAGGTGAAAAATCAGGGGCAGTTTGCGACCGATGATGTAATTCAGTTATATCTAAAGAATAAAGACTCCGAATTTGCAGTTCGCAACACCTCACTATGTGGATTTAAGAGGATTAATCTTGCTGCAGGTGAAGAAAAGGAAGTAGAGATGGGTATATCAAAATCTTCTTTTAAAATTTATGATAACGAAGGGCACCGAAGATTAGACGGCAGTCAATACGAAATCTATGCAGGTACATCTCAGCCGGATGAAAGAAGCGTTAAACTCACAGGAAAGAAACCGATTAAAATGGAACTATCTTTATTCCGCGGGCAATGAGCCAAGTGCAGGAATGCTTTTCTCCTGCATTTGACGAATGCTGCGAGAAAATAAAAATATTTCTAAAAAATACAACTTCCTTTTTCTGTTTTGTCCTAATTATGGCAAAAGCTTATTGTTATAATAGTCATATCAGATAAATTTAAGGAGGAGCAAGTATGAACAGGAAGTATAAGAGAGTCCTATCGTCAATCATGTCGGTAGTGATGCTGTCAAGTTCAGGAGCAGCAGGAGGTATTAATACGGTACATGCTGACACATCCGATTCAACGGCTGCGTATTACTGGGATTTTGAAAATGTGACAGGAACAGATGCAGGATACGGCGCAATAATGAAAGCGGGTGCATCTATTGTGGATGATTCCGAACGTGGCAATGTTTTAAGTCTGCCGGGAGGCGACAATGGTCTGGGCGGATATTTGGAACTGCCGAAAATTTTCAGTGATGTAACGAGCGAAGGATTTACCTTGTCTATGTGGGTAAAGGCGGCAACGTCTGCGAGTAATTATCAGAGAATTTTTGAGGCAGCCAACAGTGAGCTGGGTGCTACCTGGGATGGAGGTCATGGCTGGGCATCGCCGGAATTTGGACTTACTCCTGGTGGCAATGACTATGATGTGTCTATTTTTGTGGGAGAGTCTGGAATGTGGGCGACCAACAGGAGCAGATTGAAGTATAATGAAACCCTGGTGAGAGGTGAATGGCAATATTTAACGGTCAGCGTAACACCGGATTCCTATAAAGTTTATATAAATGGAATGGAAAAGAATTATACTCCCGTTGGTTGGGAGACAACAGACTTGGACGGTACTCTGATTGCTTTGTTTGAAGATAATTTTATTCAAACTTTTGAGTATGTATCTCTGGGACGAGGTCTTTACGGTTCTGATGGAGACTTTGAAGGTGAACTGGATAATGTATCTTTTTATAAGAATGCATTGACAAAAGAAGAGGTGGAAGCGCTTGCAGTTTCACAAGGTCTTCAGATCGGAAAACCAAATCTGCAGGTGCTATACAATGAAAATAAAGACAGAACAAATGACCAGAATGAATATACATCAGAAAGCTGGACTGTATATGCAGCTGCCTTAGAAGAGGCAGAAAGTGTGTTAGAGAATGATAATGCGTCATCACAGGAGATATTGGACGCTTTAAATAACCTGCAGACAGCAGTTGAGGGATTAACGCTCAATTCATCTTCTGAGTATTACTGGGATTTTGAAAATGTAACCGGGTCAAATGCAGGATATGGTGCATTATTAAAAGCCAATGCAGCTGTTGTGGATGATTCTGAACGCGGTAAAGTTTTAAATCTGCCGGGCGGCAATAATGGCCAGGGCGGATATATGGAACTTCCGGAAATTTTCAATGATGTAACGAGTGAAGGATTTACATTATCCATGTGGATAAAACCTGACACAGAATCAACGCCTTACCAGAGAATTTTTGAGGCATCCAACAGTGTCCTTGGGGCGACCTATGACGGTGGATATGGCTGGGCATCGCCGGAATTTGGACTTACCCCCGGTGGCGGCGATTACGATGCATCCATTTATGTAGGAGAACCCGGAGCGCAGGCGACCTATAGTACCAGATTTTCACACGAGAAATCATTGGAAAAAGATCAATGGCAATATTTTACAGTCAGTGTAAAACCGGATTCTTATCAGATTTATTTAAATGGAATCGAGCAAAGCTGCAGTTGGGACGAAGCAACGGTGGGCGTGGTATTGTCTGCGTTATTTGAAGATGACTATATTCAAACGTTCCGGTATGTATCCATAGGACGGGGGCTTTATACTTCGGATGCAGATTTTAAAGGTGCATTGGATAATATTAAATTTTACAAAAGAGCACTGACCGGAGACGAGGTAGGCGTACTTGCATTGAGTGAGGGAATCACAATTGACAAGACAGATCTGCAAACCTTGTATAATAGTAATAAGGATAAAGAAGAAAGCAAATATACAACTTCAAGCTGGAATACATTTATTACGGCGCTAAATACAGCTAAGACGGTATTGGACACTGCTGATACAGAACTAAGCCTGAGCCAGGTAGACGATGCATATACGCAGTTGCAGGCAGCGGCTGCAGGATTGACGGAAAAAGGAGATAAAACAGAACTTCAGGCGTTATATGATTCTAATAAAGATAAAGTTCAGAGCAAATATACGGAAGCAAGCTGGAAAACATTTGCTACTGCTCTGGAAGAAGCCAGGATTTTGTTAGAAACCGATAATAATGAAGTATCGAAAAAACAGTTGGACAGTGCAGTGACAAAGCTGACGAACGCAGTTCGGGGACTAAAAGAAAGTACAGACAAAACAGCACTTCAGGAGGTCTATGATCTGAGCGTAAACATAACGCAGGGGAATTCTACACAAGCAAGCTGGAATGCATTTTTGACTGCCCTGGAAGAAGCTGGGAACATATTGAACAGTAGTTCCGCAAGTCAGGAACAGATAGACAGTGCTTTGGATAAATTGCAGAAGGCAGTTCAGGGTTTGGCTGCGAACGTTGACAAGTCAAAACTTCAGGCGGCATATGATGCTAACAAAAATAAAAATCAAAACACTTATACGAAAGCAAGCTGGAGTGTATTTGCGACCGCATTGAGTGAAGCAAAAACAATGTTACAAAATTCAGGAGCAGCTCAGACGGATATTGATAATGCACTTAATAAATTGAACAATGCTTCCAAGTCCCTGATTACCATTAAAGTCATGAACAAAAAATCCGTAACTCTGGGTATTGGTGAAAAATTCCAGACTTATGTTTCCGGCAGCCGAAAAGACTGCTATTTCGAAACAAGTAACAGTAGTGTGGCAAAAGTATCTTCGACGGGTGTCGTTACGGCAGCGAAGAAGGGGACTGCAACCATTACGGCAGTGAACAAAAACGGAAATGCAATTACTTTAAAGGTAACAGTGAAAAAGGCACCTTCTAAAATAGTAAAATTAAATGCAAAGAAGAAAACGTTAAAGGTGAATGCTACGTTTAAAATCAAAGTAACTCTGCCAAAGAATACGGCAAGCAACAAGATTACTTATAAATCCAGTAACAAAGCAGTGGCTAAGGTAAGTACGAAGGGAAAAGTAACTGCAAAGAAGAAGGGAACGGCAACCATCACTGTAAAGACGTTTAATGGAAAGAAAAAGAATATAAAAATTACGGTAAAATGATGGAAAGAAATATAAAAGTATAAATAGAATGACCGGTAGAGACATTTTGGAATGATGTGCTCTACCGGTTTTTCTTTTGTTCCATCAGATAAGGGGGCATATTTTAAAAGTGCGAGGTTATATATGTTGGCTGTCAGGACGCCACTATGGGAGGCAATATGCTTTACGCAAACAGGGCAACGCTCTGGCGAACTAACAGCTAACTCCGACCAAGTCAGCGCCCAGGAACGCCTGGGCGCCGAGGTCTGGTGTGCCCGGTGGGCACACGTTCTAACGGGTGAAAGTCCCCAATCCGCCCGGCAGTGGGAAGGATACAGCCGAAACCAAGGGTGTCCA
>Ga0153929_1000089_pt1 | contig 40812 bp, 25 predicted proteins | sample TSNJ013MetaG_FD_104689 | JGI IMG/M metagenome (GOLD analysis project Ga0153929, IMG submission 104689) | Attine ant fungus gardens microbial communities from New Jersey, USA - TSNJ013 MetaG | ecosystem: Host-associated > Fungi > Mycelium > Unclassified | place: USA: New Jersey, Wharton State...
CAACCGCCGCCAGAATATCTTCTTCATTATCGTAGCTTTCAGGCAAGAATGAATATAACTTCTTTGCAAACAGGGCTATTTTGTCGCCCGGCCGAACACCGTGCGCCTCCGCAAATGCGCTCCCAAGCAGGCACAACGCCCCGCTGCCGGCCAATGAAGAAGCGTCAAGTCCCCCGGCATACGTGACAGTGTAATCGTTTATATGCAGGGTGTCTTTCAGATAGCGGTCAAAATCGTTTGTGAGGGTGATGGAATTATTAAGATCCAGGCCGTTTATAAGCACGTCAAAGTCGCCGTAGTAATAAAAATCGTTTACCAAACCAGATCTTGACAGCGGATTTATGGAAGAGCTTGAAAACTTTAAGGCTCTTCCCTTCACTTCAGTCTCACGAAAAACGTCTTGATATGTTAATCTAGTCAGCACAAGCAGTCCGACGCCGGTCGTCAGCACAACCGCCAAAATCAGGGAAATTGCAGTTTTTCCAACGCCGCGCCGCATATGACGGAAGATATAAGCGGTCACATGGCGCAGCGCGCCGTATTTTCCGCGTGGCGGCATTTTATCGTGTGCAACGGGGGACGGCTCGATTTCCCGCCCTGCGGAAATGGCGTCAGGACCCGCAGCCGCCGGGATTGCTTTCATGTCCACGCCCACCCGTATCACGTCGCCCTGCAGCAATTCCAGCGGGGGCGTCTTTCTCATTTTCCGCAGGAAAAGCGAAGTGATAAACGAGGTGAATATCAGTTCGCAGAGCAGGCACAGAATGATTGCGCCGATGGGAAGCGACGCATCCACAACATGACCGTCCTGTGCGCCGGCCATCATGCCCTCAAGTGCCCCGGTCACCGCGTTTGACGCATAGAGAATCCCCGTTATTCCGCCTGCGGGTATTGCCAACGCGGACAGCACGCCAAGCGGCAGAGCGATTGAATTTCGCACCATACCGCCGGGAACGCCCAAAGCCCGCATGATGGCGTAGGTCTTTTTATTTCGGCCAATGTAAAGATACACTGCGAGGAGCAGTGCCAGCGCCGCTCCGGCCAAATACAGCACGGTAGTCAGAAACGCCGTCCGTGAGCCTGTTTCAAAGCTGTCTTTCATACTCAGCCAGCCTCCGTCCGTGAAGCGCATGACCACATCCATTTCCGTAACGAGCGGTTCGGCGGCCTCCTGAAATGCTTCTATGTCACGGGCATTCTCTATAAGGAGGCTGAATTCACCTGCAGAGATTTCATGATCGGCGGGGACTTCGACCGGCAGCAGCGAACTCGGCACGAAGATCGTGCTTGGTGTGTAGCTCCAGTCCCCTTCCGATATGCGCATCGAAACGTCATCGACAAATTGGTATGCGCCGACAATTACAAGCTCTGCGGTATCAACAAAATTTGAGATACTCTCTCCGTTTCTGGCCTGTGCACCCCACAAAGGGGATTGCCGGAACAGTTTGTCGCCGAGTTCTATGCTGACCCTGTCGCCTATGGACAGATTGTATGTTTCCATGAAAAGCGTATTTACGACGCAGGCATCGGTATCCTCCGCCATCAGCGGGCGTCCTTCGGTTATCACCATATTGCGCTCGTTAAAACGCGGTATGGATCGCATGTCTGATGTATACACAATATCATAGGTATAAACTCTCTGATTGATTGCTTCGATCATTCCTTTATGAAAAGAGAACGCCTCTGTTTCGAGGTAACGATCCGTCAATCCGTCTAAAACACGAAAAACCTCCTCGCCTTCATTATAAGCCAACTCGGGTCCGGCCACACCGTAATCTGCTCCCATGACCAGACATCTGCTTCCTTTGTCCAGTTTCTCAAAAAACTCCAGAGGAAAAGGATTTTCATAAAAGACGTGATCTTCTATGGCTGAGGTCCTTATTATGGTCGGTTCTTCAAGGTCAAGTTTAAGGTCGCCGGCAAGCACCGTAACGTCATCAAATGCTAAATCTATGAAATCTTCAGTGCCTTCAACTCTGTCATATCCAATGTAAGTACCCTCTATTACAAAACTGCTCCTCCTGTAAAAGGAGTAGTCATTGTCGATCAAACGCCTGCATCCTTCTACTACCCCGGCTGTCATATACCTTGTATCCGCCAGCGTAACGCCGGGTAATGACGAAAACTCTTCAATCTGCTCATCCGTCGGCCAAGGTTTATCCTCCGTGTCATTAATGACTGCGACCATAGATGAATCCCCGACTTCCGCTGTCGATTCAACATCCGGCACTGTGTTATCCAAAGCGGCAACACCGCTGTAGAAACTCTCGGCGCGCGTTGTTTCCCGCGTTGTAACGGCGTAATCCGTGATGCGTGAAAACAGGGCAAACGAGGCGGCGGCTATTAAAGATAAAGTCATTATGGTTTTCAGCGGAGAGCGCAGAAGTGTTTTCAAAGTAAGGGACTTGCGCATAATTTCACCTCCCAGTATGATTTTTTGATGCTGCTTATAATATAAAACTTTATCATATCTACCTACACTTGTCAACTATTACCTTTATAATCTAGGTATTGACTTTTAAATTAAATTATAATATATTTAAAAGAAAGAACTGAGACTTGTAACTGAAATCAATTTCCAGTGCAACGTTCACTAAATACCTATGCAAAGTGCAGTAATTTACATAGGTATTTTGAGAACATTGTACTACACTCAATATTAAGTTTAGAAAGGAAATAATAACTTGTGAGCCGAAAGGATAGCTTAAAAAAGGGAACAAACAATATTGAAATGATTTTACTAAGCATCCTTAGTGAAGATGTTTACTATGGTTATCAGCTTGCACAACTTGTGAATGAATATTCAAAAAGTCTGCTATCCATACCCGAAGGTTCACTTTATCCTGCATTATACCGTTTACTAGACAATGGATATATAAGTGATGAAAAAAGGCAGATCGGAAAAAGATTAACAAGAATTTATTACTATATTGAACCCTCCGGAAGAGAATATTTTCAAACACTGCTAAGTGAATACAATCGTCTTAATGAGGGCATTCAGAATATTTTGTATCGTAAACCAGACAAAAAATAGCATAGCAAAAGGGACGGTGCTGAACCGTCCCGAGTACCCTATAATTAAAAAGCCGCCCATCAGGACGGCTTTTTCGTCTTCTATTTATAATTCACCCACACGGCACCATTATCAGCAGATCTTACACAGTTTTCCACCCAGTGGACCCCCTGGATTCCATCCTCAACATTCGGATACCAAAAATCCACTGTTTTACCTTCATCAGCTGCTGCCATAGCCAGGGCAAAACGGCCATAGAGATTACTCCATGCTTCAAACAGTCCTTCCGGATGCCCCCCGCTAATCCGATCTTCTTCCCGCGCACTTTCCGAAAGATAACCCATGCTGCGCTCCAAAATACGGACAGGTTCTCCCTGTACCTCAAAAGTCAACTGGTTTGGATGTTCATCCCACCACTCCAAAGAAGCTTTTTCCCCTATTATGCGTATTTTCTGGCTATGCATGGAACCGCTATTTACACAACTGCACCACAAATATCCAATTGCACCATTTTCATATTCCATAATCGTCATTGCATTATCTTCCAGCGGAGCCCTGGATGCCACAAAAGACTGACGGCTGCACATCAGACGCTTGATTTTCATCTCCGGCAGCATTACCTCCGACAAATAGAACGGATGGGTTCCAAGATCTCCCAGCACATAGGACGGTCCTGCAACTTTAGGATCCACACGCCACTTTAAAGACGCCGTGTTCTTCTCTACCGCTGCATTATGGAAGCCATGAGCAAATTGCATATTAACGATGCGGATATCTCCCAATTTACCTTTTGCAATCAGCTGCCTCGCTTCCTCAATCATTTGATATCCCGAATATCCATATGTAACCCCTACAACCTTATTTTTTATTTTTGCTAACCTTCCTAATTCTTCCGCTTCTTCGCTTGTGAAACACAACGGTTTTTCACATATGACATGCAATCCCGCCTCCAGTGCCGCTTTCGTAATCTCATAATGCGTTCCGTTGGGTGTCGCAACGGATACCGCCTGAATGCCATCTTCTCTCTTTGCTTCTTCTTCAAACATTATTTTATAATCCGGATAACAACGGTCTTCCGACACATTAAGCTGATTCCCAAATTTTTTCCCACGTTCCGGATCAATATCAAATGCCCCCGCTACCAATGCAAAACAAAAATCACGCATCGCCGCCGACCGGTGAACATATCCTATCTGCGCTCCCTGTCCACCGCCGACCATTGCCCATCTGAAAGGAGTTACCACCTTTTTCTCACCATGGTACACATTTTTTCCTCCCTATATTATTTTTATCCTATATTGTTCCATCCCATGTGGAAGTCTCTGTCTTTTTACCTTCCTCTTCATCAAACCAGTGGGTGGTCACAACCTTCGTCTCAGTATAAAAGTGGTATCCATCTTTGCCCAAACAGTGCAAATCTCCGAAAAAAGAATTTTTATGCCCGGAAAACGGATACATACCCACGGGTACCGGGATTCCCACATTAATTCCAACCATTCCTCCATCTGTATGGCGGGCAAATTCTCTGGAATAGTACCCGCTCTGCGTATAGATTACAGAGCCATTGGCAAATTCATTCCGGTTCATCAAAGCCAGTCCCTCTTCAAATGTCTTCACCCTCTTAATACAGAGTACCGGGCCAAACACTTCGCAGCTTCCTACCGTCATTTCTTCAGTTACATGATCCAGAATCGTTGGTCCAAGATAAAAACCGGACGCAAACCCTTCCACAGTGATATCTCTCCCATCCAGCACCATGGCTGCACCTTCTTTGATTCCTTTTTCAATCCAGTCCGTCACAAATTTCTTATGTCCCATATTTATAACCGGCCCAAGCTGTGTGGATTTATCATAAGCTGGTCCGACTTTCAAATTCTTTGCCAGCTTCACAAGCTGTTCTACAAGCTTATCCGCAATTCCTTCCTGCACAACCACAACCGGAAGTGCCATACAACGTTCTCCCGCACAGCCAAACGCAGAGTTGATAATACCCGCCGCTGTTCGTTCTACAGGTGCATCATTCAATACAAGCGCATGATTCTTTGCTTCGCAAAGTGCCTGTACACGCTTCCCGTTTGCAGCTGCCGATGAGTAGATATGAAGCCCTACCCCCGTCGATCCTACAAAAGAGATTCCCTTGATGTCAGGATGCTTCAAGAATATTTCCGCTTCTGCTCTGGAACAGGTAACAATATTGATAACGCCATCCGGAAGTCCCGCTTCCTTATACAACTCTGCGAACCGGAGTGCCGTTCTGGGCGTAAAGCTTGCCGCCTTAATTACAATCGTGTTACCGCATGCAATACAAATCGGTGTCATCCACCCCATTGGAATCATTGCCGGAAAGTTAAATGGCACAATTCCCGCAAACACACCAAGCGGCTCTCTGTACAATACCGTGTCGTACCCGGCGGAAGCATCCATAGTGCTCTCACCCATCATAAGAGAAGGTGCTGCAATTGCCTGTTCCGTCCCTTCCTTTGCTTTCAGCACATCGCCCTGCGCTTCCGACCATGTCTTACCATTCTCTTTTGCCACCACTTCAGTCAGTTCATCCATATGCTTAATAATCAATTCTCTTACCCGATAGAGTATCTGCACCCTCTTTACGACAGGTGTAGCGGCCCATGCCGGAAATGCTGCATTCGCAGCTGCAATCGCCTCATTTACCTCTTTCTCGGTACAGCACGGAACCTGCGCAGTAACTTCACCTGTACTCGGATTATAAACCTCCGTATATTTTTTCGTTGCTGATTCTACGTATTCTCCATTAATAAATGGCCTTAATTTTATCACTTTACTCATATTCTCCTCCTAGATCATGAAATCCCGAATTTTAGCTACCATAGTATCGTATCCCTGTAGAAATTGTTTCAAAGTTTTTCTTGTCGCACCATACCCATCGAATTCTGCCGGTGACATTCCATCCGCCTCATATGTCCGGTCGAAATCCGGAATATATTTCTTAAGCTGTGCCAGATAGTTCCCATCTACCGGATGTTCCATCCTGTTTTCTACTGTAATATCACTCTTTACGAACTTCCGTATCCAACCTGGAGGAATGGTCAGGGACACCTCTCCGCCAATGAATTCTGACCAGTGATGGTGATTCCGATATGCGGCTGCTAACAGTCTTGTCTTATAACCGCGTTCACGATAAATCTCATATGCATGTTTGAACACTGCCACACCTGCAAACTCCAGCGCAGCCGGATCCATAATAATTCCCTCCTGATTTACAACCGACTTCAGCCAATCATCAGTTCTCCCAACCATAATCGTGCATACCGGAAACAATTCACTATTATCCAGATTTTCTGCTTCCCTTCGCTTCAACCCTCTTTCTATCGCCTCTGCCACTGCAAGCGCCTGTGATACAGTAAAAGACACAGTAGCATTAACAGTCACTCCCTGATATGTACACTCTTCAATCGCTTTCACTCCGGCCTCCGTAACCGGCATCTTCACCATGATATTTGGTGCAAGACCATTAAAATGCACCGCCTGCTCCACAATTTTTTCCGCACATCTGTAATATTTTGTATTCGTCTGAATTGAAATATAACCAGCTCTCTTATTTGTTTCCCAATATACCGGTTCCAGCAATTTCGCCCCTTCAACCGCCATATACTCATTCAGCATCCATGCAATCTCATCCTCCGAAGCATGCGGATGCTCCTTTACCAACGTCTCAATTTTCGACCGATAAGCTTCCAGTTCCTTCTCCAGCACCTGTCCTACAATTACCGGATTTGTCGTTGCCCCAACCGCACCATGCTCCAGTGCAAACTTAAGATCGGTTATCGAACAATTGTCATTCCAGAATTGTGTCGGTGTTGTACCGCTCATTTCATGTAACGGACTTTTATAGTTCTCCATTTTCTCTACCTCCAAACTTTTTAAAATAATTGATATAAAACTACAGTCAAAGCGGATACTCGTAATCCGCTTCCCTACTTACTCGTAACCTCCCGGTAAATTATATTCATGCCGCGATGTGCTATCGAGTGCTTTCATGTGCTTTCATAATATCACACACTGAGCTTGCGTGCAATACTTTTCTTTATATTTTTTTATTTTATTACAGTTCAACTATCAATGTCATTAAAAACTGTAGCTGATTTTCATATATTCACACTTACTGTTCACTGCATAAGGAGACTAAGGAACCACGCTTTCAAACATACAGGCTGCCAAAAACCAGCCACTGTGAAATGAGAGGTGCGTTGCCCGCGTATACGTAAAGCACCTCTCATTTCACAGTGGCGTCTTTGCATCCATCATGTTGAAATCCCCACCTTTTGACAATAATTCGTGCACGCAAAAAGCACGCGAACCGTCTCCCGATTTGCGTGCTTTCATCTTTTATCACACAATATTATATCTCGTTTTAATGCTAATATCCGTATAAATAAATTCCTGTACCGGCCGCTGACCCCGAAGCAACATATCTGCCAGTAGCATCGGCGCCCGATATCCCTGTTCATACCCTTCCTGATCAATCAGAAAGTCCACAACACCCTGCTTCAACGCCCGAACTGTTTTAGGAATCAGATCATACACAATAACTTTAGGCCGATCCTGCAGATTCAACGAATCAAATGCCCGCTCAATACCCGCCTGCCCCCCTGATACAACAAAAATACCGCTGATATCAGCAAGGCTGGTCATAACATTGACAATAATCCTCTCCACCTCCGCAGCATCATCATAACTGCCAAACACACCCGCCACTTCCATATCCTTATAATTCTGCTTTATTGTCTCAATAAACCCATCTACGCGATTACTATTAGCATTATTACTAAAAAACCCAGTTATAATAAGTACTTTTCCTCTTCCACCGGTCAGCATTCCCATAAGCCCCGCCGCAGTCTGTCCACTCTTCTTATTATCCATCCCGACAAAACAGCTTCGACTGGTCCCCACAATATCCGCATTAAATGTCACCACAGGAATCCCGGCACGTTCTATCAGACCGTTTAGTTTCTGCCTCACCCGCTCACTTTCAACCGGCATAATAGCCAGTGCATCAATCTTCTCTTTTTGCAGTTCTTCAATCGCTTCCAGCTGTTCTTCTTCATCCACCGATTCTATCGGCTTTATGCACAACTCCACCCCTCTTTGGGCCAGCTCTTTTTCCGCCTCTGCAATCCCCCGATTTATTTCCACCATGAAAGAAGCCTTTGCCAACTGGGTAACCACGCCTATTTTCATCTGCCTTTTTGCTTTCACCGTCCCGGTTTTCTTCCTGGGTACATAACCGATTTCATTCGCAATATGAAGAATCCTTTCTTTTACTTCCGGATTAATTCTTCCTCTGTCATTCAATGCACGGTCAACCGTTCCCCGTGACACACCCGCCATCTCCGCAATCTGCTGTATCGTTCCTGCCATTTTTCCACTATCCTGCCTATAATTTGCACACTGTGCATACATTTTTTCTTAATTATAATAAGAAAAGCCGGTTTTAGCAAGCTTTAAAGAACAATTAAATCATGTTTTCCTAATATTTTTTCGCATATCAAGTACAACCGAGCCAATGATAATAGCTCCTTTGAGGATATTTGTCATATTATCATCAACACCCATAAGCACCAGTCCGTTATTAATGACTCCAAGGATCAGAATTCCCGCAATTACGCCAGTAATAGAACATACACCGCCGGTATGCGAGGTCCCTCCTACGGTGGCTGCCGCAATCGCATCCAGTTCATAGTTCAGCCCTGATGTAGACGGATCCGATGAACCCGCACGCCCAGCCATTAAAATACCGCCTATTGCAGCCATCACGGAACACCATACATATACCTTGATCATGTTTTTTTCCACATTGATTCCTGCGACGCGGGCTGCCTGTACATTGCCGCCAATCGCATATAGACTTTTTCCAAAGCGTGTATGTACGAGTATAAACCATGCTAAAAACGCAATTATAACAAATACAATGATGATCATCGGAATTGCAAACACTTTACCGCTTCCAAAGAAACGATAGGAATCCGAAAGGTTAGAAATTGGTCTGTTCGAGAAAATCTTCGCTGCCGCACGGCAAATCAGCTGCGCACCCAAAGTGGCAATAAACGCCGGAATCTGTGTATATGCAATAATAGCGCCAATGCATCCGCCAATCGCTGCTCCTATCAGAATTCCCAGAAGAATGGAAACAGCTGCCGGAAGATAGATTCCTCCGCTTAATGCTCTCGTTGCAAGATCTGCAGGCTGCACAAGCGCTCCCGTTATACCGCCAACCAAAGCGGCAACTGCCCCAAGAGACAAATCAATTCCCTTCGTCAGAATTGCAAAAGCTACTCCAAATGCCATAATACCTTTAATCGCTTCCCCTGTTAACAGCGTTCTCATATTTGCGATACTCGCAAAATTTTTATTTGCAATCGTCATAAAAACGACTAAACCTATCAATACAAGCCAGATTATATTATCCGATAATCTTTTTTGTTGTTTCACACTCATTTATCATTCCTCCCATACCTACGCTTCTGCCTGTGTTTCTGTGTCCAGAGTCGCATATTTCATGATTATTTCCTGGGTCATTTCAGAGCGTTTAATAATTCCTGTAATTTTACTTTCACGCATCACTACAACTCTGTCGGCAATACCCATGACCTCCGGCAGTTCCGATGAGATCACTATAATCGCTTTTCCCATTGCCGCAAGTTCTGAAATTATGTTATGGATTTCAGTCTTTGCACCTACATCAATTCCCCGTGTAGGCTCATCCACAATTAATATATCTGGATCCGTCAGAAGCCATCTGGCAAGCAGCACTTTCTGCTGATTTCCGCCTGATAAATTTTGAATCAGCGAAGCCATAGCCGGTGTCTTAATTCCAAGTCGTTCTATATATAGCTTTGTGTCTGCATCCATCTTCTTTGCATTTACAGGAAAACCATAGTTTTTCAGATTGGCCAGCACGGAATTCATCTTTACACTTAAAATTCCTATTATCCCATTTCCCCGACGATCTTCCGTAAGCATGCCAATATGATTTTTAATAGCATCCTCCGGACTTCTTATAGATATCTCAATACCGTCTTTGTAAATCTTTCCGTCAGTTTTGCTGCGGATTCCAAAAATGGTCTCCATTGTCTCCGTTCTTCCGGCACCTACAAGTCCGGCAAATCCTAAGATTTCTCCTTTCCGAAGATCAAATGAAACATTTTTGACCGCTTTTCCTGAACATAAATTTTCTACCTTCAGTACTACCTCCCCGATGCTGCATTCTTTCTTCGGGAACATGTCGGTGATTTCACGGCCAACCATCAGTTCAATCACTTTGTTCTGTGTCAGATTTTCGGCCCTGTCCGTAATGATGTATTCCCCATCGCGGAAAATAGAAATATCATCGCTGATGCGAAAAATCTCTTCCATTTTATGGGAGATATAGATAATAGCAACGCCCCTGGATTTTAAATCTGCAACAATCTGAAACAAATCTTCTACTTCTGTACCTGTCAGGGCAGATGTAGGTTCATCCATGATGACAATAGATGAATGATAGGAAATCGCCTTTACGATTTCAACCATCTGCATTTTTGCAACCGTAAGATTTTTCATTTTTTCATCAGGATCAAGACTCATACCAATTTTTTGAAACAATTCCAGGCAGTCTTGCCGCATTTTTTTCCTGTCTACGATCAGACCTTTTTTTGGTTCTCTTCCAAGCCATACATTATCACTGACCGAACGCTCCAGAACAGGTGATAATTCCTGATGAATCATAGAGATTCCGGCATCAAGCGCCTCCTGTGTTGTTTTAAAATTGACTTTTTTTCCTTTATATATGACCGTTCCCGAGGTCACGTGCTGCATTCCAATCAGACATTTTACCAGCGTGGATTTTCCCGCACCGTTTTCCCCCATAAGCGTATGCACCGTGCCCGGGCGAACCTTCAGCTGCACTCCTTTCAACGCCTTTACCCCTGGAAATTCTTTGACAATATCCTGCATTTCCAGAATAAATTCTTCACTCAATACCATCACCTCAATTTTTCAATATAAAATCATCTGGCATCGTACTCGGCTACGTTATCCGCAGTGACCGTTTCAAACGGAATCCACATAATATATCCCGTTTCATCCAGCTCATAATCCGAATTTTCGTTAATTGCCTTACCCTCGACCAGATTCTGTGCAGCTATCATGGATCCTCGTCCCTGTCCCTTTGGATCCTGGAATACAGACATATCCAATGTGCCTTCCCTGATTGCCTGGCGCCCATCTGTGGATGCGTCTATCCCTACTACCGTTACAGTTGCCGGATCGATTCCTTCTGCGGCTAAAGCTTCAATCGCTCCCAGTGCCATAGCATCATTATTGGAAATGATACAGTCATACTCTATTGTATTCAACAATGGCGCAATCATATCCTGTGCCATTTCGCGTGTATACTCTGCCGCCAGAGGTGAAGTTGCTTCCGTCGCTGTGATTCCATTATCTTCCAGGCTTTTTAACACGGATTCTGTCCGAAGGGTTGTTGATGTCTGTCCCAGAATACCGTTTAGCAGAATATACCTGATCTCTGTTTTACCCTCTGCTTTAAAATGCTCTGCCAGCCATTCTCCCTGAAAATAGCCTGATGTATTTTCATCGGAACCAACATATACAACTCTCTCGTTTAAAACAGAAGCATCCGCCGGGTACCGGTTTACAAATACAACATACATATCGCCTGCCGCTTCTATACACTGTGCTGCTGTTTCCGGGTCAACCATGTTGATGATGACTGCTTTTTGCCCATCGTTTCTGGCTGTCTCAATAAACTGCAGCATTTTACTTGTATCGCTCTGAGCATCCACCGTAGTCAGGCTCATCCCTAATTCCTTTGCCACTGTAATTGCCGCTTCTTCCATTTCACTTAACCACTCATCGCGCTGTGACATGATAAACGTAATTGCACCAAGGCTGTCCTCTGAACTTGTATCTTCAGATGCCGGGATGCTGTCTTCCAGACCCGCATCTTCAGATGCCGGAGCACTGTCCTCTGAACTTGCGCCACCAGATGCAGGAGTGTTCCCACATGCACTAAACAAACTTACTGTCATCACCATTAACATAAAACATACCAATACATTTCTCAAACTCTTTCTTTTCATCATACCTTCTCCTCTTCTTTTTTTACTTGAAAAGTAATTCCTTTTCAATTCGTTCTCTTGCTTCCGGTGCCTGTTTATTCATCTTTTCTGGAAATCCGAAATAGGACACGCAGGCAATGGATTCTCCACCAATACGAAATTTTCGGTCTGCAAATTTCATGTCGCGAAGCGTATTGAAAATCTCCGGAAAATCAACATCTGCTTCTCCCATCCCCAGATGCTGGTGCACCGTCACATCTGCACTGCCGCGGCTATTCAGCCATGGAGGATTCACGATGTAACGGCAATCCATACTCTGATTAAATGTATCTGCAAACAGTACATGAGACAGATCCTCTCCCGCATATTCCAGCATTCTTCTCACCTCCCCTCTTCCCTGGTCATAGAAAAATCCGTGAGCCGTTGCATAGACATATTTCAGGTGATCCGAACGAAACGATTTCACCATATCACAACATTCATCATTCCCTTCACAAAAATCAAACGGATGGGACTGAATTTCTACTCGGATGCCCTCTTTCTCAAACAATGGCAGCAATTCTTCCATGGAGCAAAACCACATGCCATTGCAGATCTCCTGTTGGTTCGGGTCACCGGATAGTTCGGTGTTAATAACCTGAACACCCAGATTTACCGCAATTGCAATTAATTTCTTCCAATTCTCCACCGCAAACCGTCTCTGCTCTTCTGTCGGCCCGGACCAGCGGTATACACAAATCAGCGAAGACAGTTCGACACCGGTCTCCTGCAAAGCTTTTTTATACTCCCGTTCACATTCTTTAGAAAACAGCGGATGTTTGTAAAACGGGTTAATTCTCGGATGCGGCGACTGTTCAATATACTGATATCCCCAGTCTGCCACCTGATGTACCATTCGGTTAATATCCATCTGTTTCGCCAGCACATCTACATCAAAGGCAATTTTCACTCCTGTCACTCCTCTCTATAATTCCAATGTCATTATTTATAATCCTGTTTTTACCGCAATATACTTCCTGGCCTTTATTGCATATTCCAAGGGGTCTGCTTTTGCCGGATCCTGCTCGGCTTCCACAACGACCCAGCCCTCATAGTCTGCTTCTTCCAATATTCGGAAAATCGGGGAAAAATCAACATCACCATCTCCTGGTACCGTGAACACACCCTCGCGCACACCTTTCAGAAAACTCCATTTCTCACTGCGGGATTTCTCCACCATATCCTTTCGGATATCTTTTAAATGAACATGGCTTACCCTCTTTACATATTTCTTCAACACTTTCTCCGGATCAATTCCTGCAAAGGACAAGTGTCCGCTGTCAAAGAGCAGGTATACCAACCCCGGATCGACCAGTTCCATGAAGCGTTCAATCTCTTCTTCTGTCTGTACAACCGTTCCCATATGATGATGGAAAGCCAGCTTCATCCCCTTGTCTTTGGCTATTTTTCCAAGTTTGTTCAGACCATCTGCCAGCAGCTTCCACTCTTCCTCATTCATTACATACTTTCCCTCCCAGACCGGCTGCCCCAGTTTCCCCTGGATACTGTAACTCTGTTCTGAAACACCGATGATTTCTGCATTCATTGCTTTTAAGAAATCTGTCTGAAGGATGAAATCCCTCTCGGTCACTTCATATGGTTCTGATATCAAAAAGGAAGAAAACCAGCAATTGCAGATTTCGATTCCCCGCATGTCAAGCGCCTTCTTAAGCTTAGGCACATCGGTGGGATATTTCCCGCCAATCTCGGAACCGGTAAAACCGGCAAGTGCCATTTCACTGACGCATTGCTCAAATGTATTTTCTTTCCCAAGATCCGGCATGTCATCATTCGTCCAGGCAATCGGCGCTATCCCAAGCCTCACTTTATTTTTATCCAGCATCGCTTATTCCTCTCTTTTCTATGGTCAGGAACTGTCGTAAAATTCACTGCACGATTTGGCGGTATATTTTCCGACAGTTCCCTACGCAAAATATTTTCCCACAAAAGCTTTCGTTACTTCTGCTGCTTTTTTCACATTTTCATCATGTGGCAGCTCATAATATTCCGGACGAAACTCCTCTATCGTACACACTCCGTCGAATCCGATTTTCTGAAGTGCCGACGCAATGCCTGCATGGTCAATCACACCTTCTTCCGGCCATAATCTCTTATCATCCCCGCAAGAGCCCAGCGGCAGATCTTCACAGTCGTTTAAGTGATATGCAAATATTTTTCTGCCATCCGCTTCCTTTAAATCTTCCAGCTTTGAACACATTTCATGGAAATGAAACGTATCCACCGTTATGCCCACATTTTCACGGTCTGCTGCTTTTACCACATCGTATGCTGTTTTGAACTGATTTATGGAACAGTTGGGCGCTCCGCAGAATTCCAGTGAAATGCGGATATCTTTCCCGACTTTGTCTGACAGACAGCGCAGTCTCTCTACTGCCTCTTCCTTAATCTCTGATACGGATTTGTCCTTTACGTCAAAAGACGGAACGGTGATCAGCATCTTCATGCCAATTGCCCTGCACACTTTCATAATGAATTCTGTTTCTTTGTCAATTTCTTTTTTTCCGGCTTCGTCTCTCTGATTAAAGAAAACCAGCGTGTTATATGCCCACGGTTTCAGGCGGTGCGTATCAAACCATTCTGCCAGTTCCTCTAATGTGTGTTCCTTCAAATATTCTTTGATGCAGTCAAAACGTATCTCTATGTAGTCAAACCCATACTTTTCACAAGCTTCCAGATCGGCAATCAGAGATTGCCCTTTGCATTCCAATGCCGTTGCTTCATTAAATCCAATTTTCACTTCTATATCCTCCTGCATTCACTATTTGTGGTATTACATATAAAACTCCGGTTTTTCCATTGTCATTACTACCGGCTCAATTCTCCCTGTTTCCTGCGCTTTCACGAGTGCGTCCGCTGTTACCGCTGCCAGGTATCCATCCCATGCCGTCGGTCCGTCGATCACACCGGTGACCGCATGATCTACCCAATTCTGCACTTCCACATCGTATGCATCATTAAATCTGACGAAGCAATCCATGTCTATCGTTGTTGAAAGGGCTGCATTCTTGCGGATATAAGGATAGGCCGGTTCCGGCATCCTTACCATGCCGTCTTCACATACCACTTCGCAGTTGATGTCATATCCGAATTTACAGTTTACAAACACTTCTATATCAATGCACACACCCTTTTTGGTCCGAAGCAGCATGATCTGCGGATCCTGTAACCTTGAATGAGAATATTTTGTAACCCTTGGCATAATCACCTGCGCCGATTCGTATTCATCATCCACCAGCCAGTGCAGCACATCAATCTCATGAATCGCCGTATCATGCACTGCCATTGGTGTATCATAATTGGTTCCCACTTCCGGATTTCTATGGGTGCAGTGCAGCATCAAAGGTTCTCCATACTTTCCGGAATCAAGCGCTTCTTTTACCTGACGGTAACCTTTATCATATCGTCTCATAAATCCCGTCTGAATCAAATGTTTTCCGGAAGCCATTTCCGCACCTATCACTTTCAGGCAATCCTCTGTGGTTGTTGCCAGAGGCTTTTCGCAGAACACTCTTTTTCCCGCTTCAATCGCCTGCAGCAGCGATTCCGTGTGGGCAAACCCCGGCGAGACAATGAATACCGCATCCACTTCCGGGTCAGCAATCAGATCTTTACCATCTGCATATACCTTCGCACCACAGATTTTCGCCGCCTCCTTTACATTTTCTTCAATAACATCTGAAACCGCAACTACTTCTGCTCCTTGAATCCTCTTAGTCAGACGGCTGATATGGTCTTTTCCCATGCCGCCGCATCCAATTACACCTACTCTTAACATAATGATTTCCTCCTTTTTATTCCTGCGAGCAATGAGCCAAGCGCAGGAATGTTTTTCTCCTGCATTTGGCGAATGCCGCGAGGGTCAAAGATCCTGTAGCTTGCTGCGAGGTCTTTGACCTGATTTCGAGAGTCCAAATTCATAGTTTTCATAAAACAAGCTCTAAAATTCAACATCATTCAACCACAAATACTGTTTATCTTCATTTCGGTCTGTCTGATTCCACGGATTTCCTTCCAAATGACGAATCATCCAGCATGTATACATTTGATAACCGGGAGCCACTGCCTGTGGATGAAGTTTTCCGCCGGGAATGGCTGAAAAACTTCCATCAATACTTTTAAATACCTGATCTCCTACAAAACTTGCGCCAAACCCTTCCGGTCTGTCAAACAGAAAGTAATACGTTTCCGGCTGCGGATGTCTGTGGGGCAAATATCCGGACCAATTGCCTCTGTCATTTAACACCTCTCCCAGGACCATATTCGAATATGGGGCTATTTCAATATCAAAAATGGTACTTACTCTTCTTTTTGCTACATTCCCAAACTTTCCGATGCTGGAATAGTACCAGGGGGCATCTTCCGGCCTATATAGTTTATTGGGGAACCTCCTTTCATTAAGAGTGGATTGCACAAGTATTTCAGATTCACCTTCGGCTTCTACTGCAATTTCTGTATCCGTACATATATGGGCACACCAGGGCCCCTCTGTAAATACATTCTTCCTGCCGGCCTCATACTCTCTTCCTTCCATATGAATTATCACTCTTCCTTTTAATAGCAATACCGCTGTCTCTTCTCCTGTTTTTTTAATGCGCTTCACACTGCCCGCTGCCAGATGATAAACCCGAATATCCATTAACATATCCCTGTAATCATTATTGTATGTTGTTAAAATCTTTTCTCCTGACTGATCAAACTCAGGATAGCCAAATACCTTACTCATCTTTTCACCAACTTTCTTTGTTTTCTATGCAATGTCAAATTTTATGTATTTTAACTTTGCATAAATCAATAATCCCTTGCTTCTCTTCTTCCTTCTATTACACTTTCACGAGCCTTTTTTACACTTTCCTTCACAGAAGTCGTTGCAATCCCTACATTCCACCAGGATTCGTAACCGTCTGTCATGGTCTTGGGAATCACCTTTAAGTCAAAGAGACAGGCAACCGTTTGGCTCTTTGCATCTGTTAAGGCTGCTTCCAGCTCATCAATCGTTCTGCAGGTATAAGATTTCAAACCATAACCCTCCGCAATTTTTGCATAATCTACCGGAATCAGTTCCCCGTAAGGTTTCTTCCCATCCGTATAGCGGAATTCCGTAGCAATGCTGCCAATACCATGGTTCATTTCCAGATTGTTAATGCAGCCGAATCCACAATTATCGAATACCAGTATATTTACTTTCTGACGCTCCTGAATAATCGTCATGATCTCGCTATGCAGCATCTGAAAACTGGAATCTCCCACTACACAATACACTTCATGATCCGGCTCGGCAAATTTCACTCCCAATGTTGCAGCGACTTCATATCCCATACAGGAATATCCGTATTCCGCATGATACCCGCCTCGTTTATCTGTGGTCCACATACGCTGCAGGCAGCTGGGCAGTGACCCGCCCGCCGTTATGATCGTTGCATCTTCCTCAATAATTCTGCGAATCGCCGCAAGGGCTGCTGTTTGTGTGATCTTTCCATTGGTCATTTTCACAAATTCAGGTATTGTCCTTGGATCCCTGGCTTTTATGATTGGCTCAAACTCATGACCCGTGTATGCAATTTCTCCTAAACGTACCATCTCCTCATCCCAGATTTTTTTTGCATCGGCAATCTCATTGGTGTATCCCGATACATATCCTTTTTCCTTAAGCTTCCCTGTTAATGCCACTACAGTTTCCCTGGCATCCCCTATCGCCTTTACCGCATCTAATTTGTAAGCATGATATCTGTTGTTATTTATGGTGATAAATTTCACGTTTTTATTCCCGAATAACCGCTTGGAACCAGTTGTGAAATCTGACATTCTGGAACCGATGGCGATCACAGCATCCGCATCCCTGGCAATAATATTCGAAGCATAGGTTCCTGTCACACCAATCCCTCCCAAACAGTATGGGTGGCTGGATTTACAGGCACTTTTTCCTCCCTGGCTCTCGCCAAACGGAATCTTGAATTCCTCACAAAATTCCTCCACAGTCTCCCCTGCTTCCGAATAGCGAACCCCGCCTCCGACTATCACGATCGGCTTTTTTGCATTTACTATGATTTTTACAATGTCATCCAGTTCTTCCTCTACCGCAGCAGGTCTTGTGATTCTATGTACTCTCTTCTGAAAGAAATGATCCGGATAATCATAGGACTCCCCTTCCACATCCTGACAAAGCGCAATGCAGCAAGCTCCGGTTTCAGAAGGATCAGTCAATACACGCATCGCATTGATGAGCGCAGTCATGATCATCTCCGGTCTTGTAATTCTGTCCCAATATTTGCATACCGGCTTAAATGCATCATTCGTGGTTACTGCCAGACTATAGCTCTGCTCCAGTTGTTGAAGTACCGGATCCGGCTGCCTGGTGGCAAACGCATCTGCTGGAAATACCAGAAGCGGAATATTATTTACGGTGGCAGTGGCACAGGCTGTTACCATATTGGCCGCTCCCGGACCGATAGAAGAAGCACAGGGAATAATCTTCTTTCGGTTATTCTGCTTTGCAAATGCAGTTGCCACATGGCACATACCCTGCTCGTTTCTTCCCTGAAGTACTTTTAACTGACCAGGGTCGGTATCCAGTGCTTCTCCCAGACCTACTGCAATACCATGGCCAAAGATGGTAAAAAATCCTTCTACAAATTTTGTTTCAACTCCATCCATAGAAATATATTGATTATCTAAAAATTTAACAATTGCCTGTGCAACCGTCATTCTTGTTGACGTCACCATGCCCGCATTCTCCTTTTCTCTACTATACACGTTTGATATAATTTTTCTTTATATCATCTGCATGCAGTTATAAATCTGCGATGCTTTCATGTGCGTGCTTTTTTTATTTTCTTTGTGCTTATTATCATAACACACACTTTATGTGCGTGCAATCATTTCTTTTGATTTTCCCATTATTCTCTATAATGCACAAATATCGTGCCTTTTAGTTGTTTCTATTAACAAAAACACGCGTGCGTATGCGTGCTATTTTTTTAAATTTATACCGGATATTGGAGATTGCCGTTTCCCTAACATCCAACCAGTGTATTGTATAATTGAGCAAAAAAGATGGATGCGATCTCAACCTATCTACATTATGCAGCGTGGAAGTTGGGGTAACGATGGCGTTTTAAAGAGCGTTTACCGACACGCCATGACTGGGAATGCAAAGGAAATGAATCAAAAAGCAAACGACTATTTTAGTACTATGCAGCACAAAATGCAACAAAAAAATAACCCCTAGTAAATATAGGGTTATAAAGAGGCGACAACCAGATTTGAACTGGTGATGAGGGTGTTGCAGACCCGTAAAACAAGACCCGGAACCTGCTAAACTCTGGGGTTTTGAAAAGCTGCCCACCTTATTGCCACCTTATCAATACAAATGAGTCCAAACCCATTCCAAGTATAATTAGTGCCGATGTAATGCCATAAGGGTATTCGGTTTGTGTATGGCAAAGAGAATATCGGCTTCCAAGAAAGGGCGTATTAATAAGAGCGTCCTGGATGAGTCTAAAGAGACCATGATGGAAAAACTCCATCTCACGCATGGCGGGTATCTTACGAATGCTGCAATGTCACGAAAAATAGATAAAATCCGTGACATTGCAGGCAGTCCTATCCACTGCCCCTTACTCTGATTACGGTAAGGCACGAAAACAATTTTGTCTGTCGTGTTGCGGTGAACCCGGATGCAGTTGCAAAGGCACTGGCACGAAGTTATCACTGGACCATTGCCCCAGGCGGAAATACAGCGCTGCATCTCCTGGGATTATCTACTCAGGTAACGGCTGTCTGGTCCTATATCAGTGACGGACCATATAAGACTTACGAGTGGAATTCTACAAAACTTGAATTCAAACACCGAACCAATAAAGAAATCACAGGATTATCCCATATGACAAGTCTGGTTATACAGGCACTGAAAACACTTGGCAGGGCAAATGTGACCCGGGAGGTTATTGAAATGCTTTCAGCAAAACTGAGTGATACAGACAAAAAGACCATGCTCAAAGAGGCCACGGAATCAACGGATTGGGTTTATGATACTATACGACAAATATGTGAAGGGAAAACGAAATCATGAGAAAAGTAGCAAGACTATCAGACAATGACCGGAGGGAGCTGTTTAGAGATACCGTAGATAAAATGGCACTCATACAATCTTACTAAACTATCGAATATTTTATCCTTTTTATTTTAACAGAATCCAGATATTGATAACTTTATACACAAAAATGGAGCGTTGCTCCATAGATGATGATCCATCTATAGGGCAACGCCCCGATTTTTTCCCCTCAGCTCTGCAAATTATTTTGTGATTTTTACCGTGCTCTTCTGCCCTTTATTTTTCAACCGTTTTTCGTAGGCACTCAATTTCTTTTTGGGAACTACGATTTTGGCCGCCTTGTATATTCCTTTCAATGCCTGTCTTCCTACTTTCGTTAACACGGCACTTCTGATTGTGATTTTTCTCAGGTTCTTACAGTTATAGAATGCTTTTGCCTGAATCGTTTTTACATTCTTTCCAACCGTAGCCTTCGTCGCTTTTTTACAGTTCTTAAATGCAGCGTTTCCAATCACCGTAATCTTAAATGTCTTTCCTCCGATTTTAACGGTATTCTTAACCTTGATTGATCTCAGCGATTTTGTTTTTACACCGATCAAGGTTACGGTTCCCTTTCCATTGGTATTCGCATTTGTCACTTTATACTTGTAATTGCCTACGGTATAGGTTCTCCCTTTTTTCATGACGATAGCGAACGATGCGGTTTTTGTTCCCTGGTAATCACCCTTACCCGTGATCACCACTTTCGCAGTACCAATATTGGTGTTTCCGCTGTAAGCAATCGTATAGTCTTTATTTTTGACTAGTGTTGTGCCGTTGTAGGTTAATTCCATATCCGGGGTGATGGCTTTTCCGGTGTAAACCTGTGATGCAATATTACGCAAGGACACTTTTGAGATATCTGTTTTGGTCGGGTCCACCACAGGTTCTGTGACCGTCACCTCACAAGTCGCTGTAAAGTCTCCGTCTTTTGTAGTTACCGTTATGGTCGCGCTTCCTGCTGCAACTGCCGTTATCGTTCCATTCTCCACAATCACTTTACCCGTATCGGAAGAATGCCATTCCACGCTCTTATTGCCTGCATTCTCAGGCTCTACGGTTGCTGTCAGCAGCTGGGTATCGCCCACGGCAAGTGCAGCGGATGTTGGCGTAAGCGCCACGCCGGTCACACTTATTTTCTGTTCTGCCTCTTGTTTGAGTCTTTCATATTCTTCCCGGGCCGCCGTCAAAACAGCATCATTTTCTACCAATGCTTTTTGTGATTCCTCAAGAGCATTGTAGGCTGCTTCCGCGGCTTCGATCTTGGCCTTTGATGTGTCAGAATACTTCACAGTGCCGATTTGATCGATCAGTTCCATTACAGCGAGAACTTCAGGATCCGGGTCCACTACAGGTTCTGGCACCGTCACCTCGCAAGTCGCTGTAAAGTCCCCGTCTTTTGTAGTTACCGTTATGGTTGCACTTCCTGCTGCAACTGCCGTTATCGTTCCATTCTCCACAATCACTTTACCCGTATCGGAAGAATGCCATTCCACGCTCTTATTGCTCGCATTCTCAGGCTCTACGGTTGCTGTCAGCAGCTGGGTATCACCCACGGCAAGTGTAGTGGACGTTGGCGTAAGAGTTACACCAGTAGTGCTTATCGCCTTTGTTCCGTAAACCTCCATCTCATAGATGGAAAGTCCCCACCCTGCGGGTCCGACTCCGCTGGCGGCGTACATACGGACATACCTTCCCCGCGCATCATCCATTAAGATCGTATCCTGACCACCTCCGAAACCTATTCTGGTAAAAGCGGTGGTCCATGAATCTCCGTCTGTTGAAACCTGAATCAAATAATTAGTCGCATAGGAAGCTTCCCACTCCATTACAACCTTATGAATATCATAGACATCGCCTAAGTCCACCTGCAGCCAATTAGGTGAAGTCTGACCGCCGCCCCAACGGGTACCTTTATCTCCATCAAATGCACTGGAAGGTCCCTGCCCTGTCTGGGTTGTGGTGTTCAGCGCAGAAGCGGGTTTATTAAGTGCAATATTTTCTTCTTCTATTTCACCTGTATCCTTAAGTTCTATATGGATCGTGGTTGGAATATCCTGCTCAAGCTCTATAATCCGGGCAATATCTCCATATGGTGACTCCTTAATGTCAGCTCCCTCGCAAATGATGCTTTCTATTCCCGTACGTTCAATCAAGGTTAACTCTTGACTGATCTTGGATGTTATGGTAACATCGACCGTCAAGGCGTCCATATCCCATGCGAGATCATCGATGGAGAACTGGCTGCGTCCCAGCATACCAGAGACAGAACCTGTCTTCATTGTTTTTGGCAGTGCCGGCAGAAGCTCAAGTCTGCCCTCGTCTGAGGTGGCAAGCATCTCCATAAGGATCGTAGGAAGTGAGTTCGCAACATCGGTGCAATACGTCGTACCATTAACCGTGTAGTGGTCAGTGGCCAGACTGGTGAAGTAGTACTCCTTGCCCAGGCGTAAAAGTTTGGATGTTACGGATTCTGCATTGTTCAGATTAGCGGCTATAAGTGCCCCGTGCAGTAATCCGTGTCCTGCATTTTCATAGCTGCCCTGATCTTTTCTCCGCAGGGATTCAAGCGCTGCCTCGTATTGTTCCTGATTGCTTTCCGCGGTAATCTCACGATAAGGCCATACCGGCATCTGCCCACTGGAATGGCGGTGCGTATATGAATCGCTGTTCGCCAGAGACGGCCAGGCCCACTCAGCCAGCGCACCGTCGTTATTGATGATATAGGGCGGCAGGTGATCGAGGCGCTCTTGCCAGATGGGTATTTTGTCCGCATCCTTGTTCAGCTTACGGCTAGTCTCGATTAACGTTTCAAGTGCAAAACGTGCGCCCGCAATATCATATACGGAGTTGATTGTAAGTGATACGCCGCTTGGAAAACCTTTTGGTGCATTTTCCGGTGATATGGATCCGGCAAAGATATAGTTGCCATTTTCATCTTTTTCCTGCAGGAAATCTTCATAAAAGTCACCCATTTCACGAATCAGCGGGTAGTATCTTTCCGTCAGAAAAGCTTCGTCACCCGTGGTGAGATAATACTCCCACAAGGGGTAAAGCAGCCAGGACACTCCGCCTGTAACATATTGATATGGATAATAGGTATTACTGATGTTTGAAATAAGTCCTTCGCCGTTAGGGGTATTACCGCCTGTGAGCATGCCTCTTGTTCCCAGGAGCTTTGAGGCATTGGTCTTGAAACCATCTTTCCACTGTTCGTTGAGCCAGAAGTAGCCTTCCATGGCTTCCGGCATATTGCCGATATTTCCTCCGGATATCTGGAGATTTAAATTTGCGTCAAGATGGTAGTAACCATCCCAGCCCGCCCCTGCATTGCCCGTCCAGTTCCCCAGAAGGTCCGGTGCATATTTATCACCGCTGGAACCCAGCATCAGATAGCGCCCTGAATAGAACAGCCTTTCATAAAGAGCGGGATTCAAGGTGCTGGAAGCTCTCTGCTCTGTCAGCAATTCCTCATTGGATTTTGCGCGGTCTTCTTCGGAAGCGCCTAAATCCATTGATACTCTGTCAAATATTTCTTTATGAACAGCGGTGTGCCTGTCAAGCAGCACATTGTAATCCGTGCTGAGCAAGTCCAGATCCTGTTGGATCTTCTCCTGACTCCAATCTGCCTCAGCTGTCTGTCCACCTTTATAGGTACCGTTGTACCGCTGTGTGCGGGTAAGCATCAGTACATATGTGGCATTTGAAATGGACATTGCGTTACCGCTTAAACTCTTGACACCATCGGTGATTACTTTTGTAACGCCCTCATAACCTGCATCATAGCGGGCGCCCGGATATTTCACTCTGATGTTCAGGAAATCTTCGGTATTGTTATGTGTAATGCCATAACCATCCATACCCATGCCCGCATCCCATTCAAGCCCGACCGTGCAATCCAGCGTCTCGCCCGCAGGTGCCGGCATGTATTGTACGGTTACATCGTCGGTCCTGGAAACAAAGGAGGTGCGCTCCCAAACGCCCTTGTCATCGTCCCAGTTTACGGAAACCACACCACTGGAATAATCCGTTGCCCGATGGTAATTTGATACCGTGCCGTTTTGCGGCATGGTGATTGTCATTTTATATCCGGGATGCTTACTGCCCTCGCCACCGTCTTTCCAACCGTGCACCGTATTCGCCCGATTGCTGGCGTTTTGGTGATTTCCAGCAAGCAGCTGATCTCTGATATATTGCAAATCGTTGTCAGATACCTGATTGAACGTCCGTTCTGGCGCCGCTTCGGTTCTGGCTATGAAAAAATCCTTGTCATTATAGATAACCGTTTCATTTAATGGGTTTCCGAACACCAGAATTCCCTGTTTACCATTACCGGCGGGCAATGCTTCAAGCCAGCGTCCATAGGCTTGCGGATACGTGGTTGACACTCCAACTTTGGAGTTACTGTTATATGCCGATGTACTGGTGGTAAGGGCCTTGCCTTTCACGTCATTGTTATTAACGGGAATTATCCGGAACGTATATTTCTGGTTTGCGATGTCAAGCCCTTTTACATCATAGGACAAAACGCTGCCCGTCAGATCAGCAAGCTTCTGATTATCCTGATATACTTCATAACCTTTTATGCCCTTGCTGTCGGTTGCCGCCGGCCATGTTAGCGTAAGGCTGGTGGTTGTTACATTGGACATCGTGAGTCTTTTCCCCGCAGGCCAGTCAGGTCCTAAGTCTACCGGAACAGCTTTGCCATACACCTCAAACTCGTAGAGAGAATATCCCCACTGTGCAGCCTTTTCAACACCCTGCATACGCACAACCTGACCCGTAACCGCAGGTTTGAAGACAATCTCGTCTGCATGGGCGCCTTTGCCCTTGTCACCTGACGTTTCTTCGTAGACTTTCCTGAACGGACCGGCAATGCTGTCGGCAACCTGGATTTCATATTTGCTCGCATAGGAATCTTCCCAATTCAATACAATTCTGTCAATGGTATAGGGGGCGCCCAGGTCTACCTGTATCCATTCATCATCGTTTGGGTTGCTGCTCCAGCGGGTTTCGCCCGAAGCGTCAAAGGCTCTGTAGGCGCTTCTGTCCAAAAGCGGCTGACTGCCGTCTACAACCGATTCCGATGATGCCTTGTAGGCGTCAAGGGGCTTATTAAGAGCCACGTTTTCAGCAACAATTTCGGTACCGTATATCTCAAACTCATAGAGAGAGTAACCGTAAGTACCGCTTGCCGCAAGACCACACATGCGCACAGACCGCGCTTGTATGTCCTCCTCAGAAAGGTCAATGGTCTCAATTCCGCCGCTGCCGTTATCCTGCGTGTATATTGGCGTCCATGTCATATTCTCTTCGGCGTGCTCTTTGTTTGCATTCCATGCTGCCCCATTTCTCTGGTTCGTTGATGTCGCAAGGGTTGAATCCCCTCCGCCTGCGTCGTCGGAGACTTCAATTCTATACTGTTTCCCATAGGCTGCTTCCCACTGGAGAACGATTTTTGTTATGTCATATTTTTTGCCCAGGTCAACATAAATCCAATCTTCATCCGTAGCACTGTTGTGGTCGTTACTCCAACGCGTGTTCGTATTGCCATCAACAGCCTTATCGGCCGAAAGGGAGTTAGACCCGTCAAGACGTGCATAGGAAGCATAGGCATCACCATTAACTGAAAGATTGACAGGGAGATTGGGGTTAACCGGCGGCGGTTCTGGCGTATTCTGGCCTGCGATCGGCCATAGCGTATACTCATTAGCGCCGTCTTTCATATCTGCGAAAGGTCCCGCCACACTGCTTCCCTGTACATATTCATTGCCAAAATAGTCGGTTTCAACATCTGCAGGAATTTGCTCGGAGACGCTCGAATCCGGGAATGCAATGTCGCCTATCCCGGCCTTGGTCGCCGGAACCAGTGATGCGTTCGTGTTATCAAAGTCAAAACTGATTTTCATTCCCGTGCTTGTCGCTGTGTACTCAACATTGGATATCGCACTTGATTCGTTTACCTTTGTATGGGTTTTGGTATATCCGTTCTCGGTACTGGTGGCAGGCATTGCAGTGCCTGTTGAAAGGTTATTGTACCAGAAGAATTGTTGGGAAGGCTGTTTTACTTCCCCACCCACTGTCATGGTACCCGGCTCAAACCAGTAGCAGTTCCTGCCTTCTCCATCAACATTGACACTGTTATTATCAATAAACAGATTGTTGGCGAATACAACACCGGAAGCGTCCAGCATCCGGATATCGCTGTTGCCGATAAACACGTTATTATCCACAAGGATCGGACCGTGGACGGCTTCCGCATAATATCCCCATGGGCAGTTCATAACAATATTGCCCGTCACGCGGATACCCTGATTGCCCCAGTCTGTCCATATGCCAGCGGAATTACCGCCCTTGGAGCCTTTGATATAGTTGCCTTTGATAAGGCCGTAGTTGTTGTAGTGCAGTTTAATCGGAGCTGTTTCTGCGCCGCTGAATTCGTTGCGGTAGTTGTTGTCCTCAATCATATTGTATGAAATTTCCGTATTATATGAGAACACGCCGGCAATACCGGATTGTCCGCATTTTGCGATATAATTATTCCGGACAATGTGAGAGCCGTATTGATCCGTTTCGGTATAATGGGTTCTCCATCCGTCCTGCGGACTGCTTCCTCTGTTTCCGCCCCACAAGTCGCAGCCGAGACCAACGTCGATTCCGATCGTACGGGCGTTCAGGACCTTATTGTTCTGGATAATCCATTTCAATCCGCCATAAACGCTGATGGCGCCTCTTTGTGCACGGCTTGGCTGGTCGGGAAAATCCGAATACCAGTTGGCAGCATGCATAATCGTAAAGCCATCCACCGTTATATATCCAAGCCCCCATACGTCAGGTGCAAACACTTGCTGCCTTACGTTAATTTCCGCCAGTTCTTCATTGGGATTGGTTTTGCCAAAGTTAGCATAAATCGTGGTGCTTTCGTTGCTGCTGACTGAATACCAGGTTTCAGCTGCACCTGATACTTTTGCAAGGCTGTCTTTCTGTGAAAACGCCTCGCCGTCCAGATAAACATCACCGCAATTATATCCGGCAAAGGTCTGACCGTTTCCGCCTACGGGATGTCCGGTTAGATACGGATTGTAGCTGCCGAAATAAGAATCCGGAAGCTGAATGCTCCATACGTTGCCACTGTAATTGACCCAGTCTGTAATCTGCTCGGAGCCTTTGATAAATACTTCTCCATCGCCTGCATTTGTATATGTAATACGGTTTTCTTCGCTTGTACCTCCACGTTCCGGTTTTACGGTTTCGCGGTAGATTCCCGCATGCACCTTGACAGTATCACCAGGCATTGCCATCTGCGCAGCTTTATTGATCGACTGATAAGGCCGTTCTGCCGAACCGTCATTATCGTCGCTGCCGGCAGCGGCACTGACATGGATTTCCTTCGCTTTTTGTTCAGTGTCGGAATCCTCTTCCATTTCCATGCCCCGGATTTCAAGCTCGAATAGTGAGAAACCGTAATTACTGCTTGCCTCAAGACCATACATACGCACAGAGCGTGCCTGTATGTTTTCTGTGGAAAGATCAATGGTTTCTGTGCCGCCGCTGCCGCTATCTTGCGTGTAGACCGTCGTCCATGTCATGTTCTCTTCGGCGTGCTCTTTGTTTGCATTCCATACGGCATCATTTCTCTGGTTTCGTTCTGTCGCAAGAGTTGAATCCCCATCGCCCGCGTCATCGGAAACTTCAATTCTATACCGTTTCCCATATGCAGCTTCCCACATGAGAACAATTTTGGATATGTCATATTTTTTACCCAGGTCAACATATATCCAATCCTCATCGTTAGCGCTGTCATGGTCGTTACTCCAACGCGTACCGGTATCGCCATCCACGGCCTTGTCGGCCGAACGGCCGGCCGTCCCCTCAAGGCGTGAAAATGAAGCATAGGCGGTGCCGCCAGGCGAAAGGTTTTCGGGTTCATCCACTTCATCACCGGCTGCATATACCGGTCCCATAAAAGCCGCTGTCGGAACCAGCAGCACAACTGCCATTAAGAGACTTAACAGCTTATTTAGCTTACATGTTTTTCTCATTATTCCATCTCCCTTTTTGTTTTGTCTTCTCTCTAACCGCTAAAAATCCGGCAAAACCGCATCGTAAGCCTCTGAACGTACGGATACGTCATTTGTGTCGAGAAGCTTTGCTATTTGTGATTCAAAAAGCTTATTTTGCATCAGATCAAGTACAACGCTGCGTCGCCTGTCGGCACAAACTGCCTTCGATAGCAGCGCAGGACTTTCCCTTTCCTCAGGACTCATATTTATGTACTCGCTGAGATAATCAACTCCTGTTTCTTCAATAAACGTTTTTATATCACTATCCGTTATCTGATCCCGTAACGATTGTATCAGTTGACTTGTTACGGCATCCATAAAAGCGGAGTAACGCCATTCATTTTCACCGACGATAGCGGAGTCGTCTAACGGTTCTGACCAAAACGCCCCGGCGTAGTCTGCGCTGACCACGTCAAAATTGTCAGTTTTAAGGATTCCACTCTCTCTTGCCAGTACAAAAATGGCTTTTGACCTGACGGCACTTTCCAGTGCATATTGCTTTAAAAGTAACAGCGGGTTTACGTTACCGTAATCCACGCTCCACGCCTCAACATTGTTGTCCAGCGTGACATCACACTCCTGCTCCACTTGCATCCTTACATAATAAGCCTGCAAACTCATTTCCTGCCGGAAAAGGCTCTCTTCAATGTAAAAGCCACCAAAGTCCGCCACGGCATCCGGCAGTGTTCTATTCATGTTCATACATGATGACAGGAAAAAAACAGACAACAACATGAGTGCTATGAACCTGCCTCTCATAAAACCTCCTTTATTGTTTTAAGTTCCTATACCTATTATTTTAGGATAAATATGAATTGTTACAAGTAGATAATCCTACGATATTATCTACTATTTCATCTAATTGCCATTGTGGTTTTATCAAAGTCCGGTTGCTTTATGTTTTTCACCAATTGACGTAATTAAAGCCTCGCACCTGCCTTCCATTTCATATTCACCGCTGTCTGCAGCCAGAAACAAACTGTCACCTTTGCGGAAACCCAATTGCTCTTCTTTACAACGGATCATACCCTCTCCCTCCAATATCAAAATACTGGAAAAAGAATCCTGTGTAATAAACCCGCATATTTTTTTCATTCGAACGCCATCCAGGCTTAACTTATCCACCGTGAAATAATTACAGTCTGCAACATGCGGATTACAGGATTTCCTTTTGATCGGTATTCGGTTTGTCACTGCCAATGCCTTGTCTATATGCAGATCGCGCTGCCTGCCATCTTTTCCGATACGGCCGTAATCATATACCCGATAAGTCACATTTGAATTTTGCTGGATCTCCGCAATGACAATCCCTTTACCGATCGCATGAATCGTACCGGCTTCAATCAAAAGTACATCCCCTTTCTGAACCGGCACCGCATTCAGCGTTTCTAAAAGGGTATTTTCCTGGATCCGCTGCTTAAATTCTTCTTTGCTGATTTCCCGGGCAAAACCATAGTATAAACAGGCATCTTCCTCACAGTCCGCTACATACCACATTTCTGTCTTTCCATACTGGCCTTCGTTTTGCAGAGCATATTCGTTACCTGGATGCACCTGAATAGATAAGGCTTCTTTTGCATCGATCAGTTTGATCAAAATCGGAAAATCTGTAAATCTTCGGCAATTGTAACCCAGTATCTCTCTGCCATGTGTTTCTATGTACTCCGGTAACGTCCTGCCTGCTTCTTTTCCATTCACAATCACAGACGGGCCTTCCGGATGACAGGATAGCTCCCATGATTCCGCAAGAATATTACCCTGGTAATTTTTATGATAATTTTTCATTAATTTATTTCCGCCCCAAAGATAGTCTTTAAAGGCCGGCTCTAATTTTAATATTGCCATTTCTCTCACCTACTTTACACTAAGGAACTGTCTGGAAATAACCTTGCCGATTCTATGACTGATTTTGTCAATTCTTTCAGCTTCTTATCAGAATCATCCAGACTATTTCCTTTCACTCCCATATAAAATTTAATTTTCGGTTCGGTACCCGATGCCCTCGCACAGCACCAGGCATCGTTGCTTAATTTGTAATACATCACATCCGATCCGGGGAAATCTATGGAATGTTTTTTACCTGTTTTCTGATTTATAACTTCCCCTTTTTTATAATCATATACTTCCAACACTTCAAAACTTCCAAAAGAGACTGCCCCATCCATACGAAATGTTTCCATAATCGCTTTTATTTTTTCATTCCCTTCCTGTCCTTCTAAAGAAATTGTATAAAGTTCTTCTCTGAAGTACCCGTATTTCTCATATAAAGCCATCATTTCATCCCACAGGGTATGATTTCGTATTTTACAGGAAGCGGCGATCTCACATAGCATCATCACGGCGCCAACCGCATCTTTATCTCTTGCATAAGTACCCGTCAGATACCCATGGCTCTCTTCGAATCCAAATATGTATTCCTGATTTCCATCCTGTTCAAATAATTTTATCTGCTCTCCAATATATTTAAATCCGGTGAGTACTTCTACCAGATCCACTTGGTATTCCTGTGCCAGCGTATCGGCCATCTTTGTGGTAACAATCGTTTTCACCATGGCTCCATGGGTTGGAAGTGTGCCCATCTCTTTCTTATTTCTCAGTATATACTCTGCCATTAATATACCGGTCATATTGCCGGTGAATCGGACATATTCACCCGTTTTTCCGTCTTTTGCATATACGCCAAGCCGGTCTGCATCGGGATCTGTCGCAAGTACAATATCCGCATCCACCTCTTTAGCCCGCTTCAGGGCAAGTGTAAAAGCGTTCGGATCTTCCGGATTTGGATACTCCAGGGTTGGAAAATCTCCATCCGGCTGTTCTTGTTCCTCTACCACATATACCTGTTCAAATCCCAGTTCTTTCAATCCTCTTTGAACCAGCGCACCTCCGCTTCCATGCAGGGGAGTATATACGATCTTCAGTTTATCAGCTGCCTGATGGACCACTTCCGGGCATATAGCCAGTTTTTTAAGTGCCAAAAGATACTTCCTGTCCACTGTTTCACCTATGGGTATATACATATGGTTGCTGACAGCCGTTTCTTTGCTGATCGTCCTGATCATACTTACATCCGTTATAAAACGAATCTGCCGTATGATTTCCCTGTCAATTGGAAATGTAATCTGCGCGCCATCGCTCCAGTATACCTTATATCCATTATATTCCGGAGGATTATGGCTGGCTGTGATTACGATACCCGCGGCGCATCCCAATTCTCTTACTGCAAATGACAATTCCGGCGTTGGCCTTAAGGATTCAAAGACATAGGCTTTTATCCCATTTGCTGCCAGGCATAATGCCGCCTCCTCTGCAAATTGTGCTGAATGATTCCTTGAATCATAGGCAATGGCCACGCCTTTTCCCCATACGTTCTCAGTAATCATATAATTCGCCAGCCCCTGGGTTGCCTTACAGACGGTATAAATGTTCATACGGTTGGTACCGGCACCCATAATTCCTCTTAAGCCTCCGGTTCCAAAGTCAAGTTCCTTGCAGAATCGTTCTTTTATCTCGCTTTCTCTTCCCAGAAGCCCACGTAATTCCTCTTTTGTGGATGCATCATAATAATTGTCTTCACACCATTCCTCGTATTTCTCTTTGTAATCCATGTTGATATCCTTTTTTCTTATTCTATTTTTTCCTTATCCGATAGCCGTCTCTGTATTGTTTTGGTGTAATCCCGGTTATTTTTTTAAATAGCGCAGAATAGTATTTATAATCTGCATATCCCACCTGATTTGAAACTTCATAGATTTTCAGATCATTTCGTTTTAACAGTTCCAATGATTTTTCTATTCTTAAGTTGTTCAGCCAGTCAATAAAATTGACTCCCGTTTCATTTCTAAACAGCTTGCTGAAATAATTTGGTGACACATGGGTGGCATTCGCGATATCAGTCAATGTAATATTCTTTTGATAATTTGCCTCCATATATTTGATCGCAGCCAGAATGATATTTTTATATTTTTTATTTTTGTTATCTTCCATGCCATGATACATCTCAAGCACCAAATTAAGAAACCAGTCATAAATATCCGCTAACACCTCAAATTTACTTATCTCGCTATATGGATTGATGTTTTTCCCAATATATACTTCCAATGGTATTTCCATAATATCCAGTTCATTAATCATGGTATTTAATAATCTGCAGCATGTTTCTTTTACCAGTTCCTCATCAACCAATCCATTTTCAAATTCTGCAAATAACTTTTTCACAGTCACATGTAATCCTTCTTCGTCGGACTCTTTCATAAAGCCAAGAAGCTCTCTCTCTACCGTGGCAGGGAATGCATATTCCCTGGAATTCTTAAATTTTTTCTTAGGATTGTATATATGAATGTTTTTTGTTTCTGTATAAAATTTATATTTGAGGGCCTCCCTGGCCTGCTTGTATGCATTTCCCAGATCTGCAAAACGGTTACAGCACTGTCCGATTCCTATACTGACCGATATGCCAAGAAAATAATCCACGTTCTCCTGAATTGCTTTGCATATCACGTCCATAAAATTAACCCATGAACTATGTGTATTTACAATTCCTGTCAGTTGATTCGTGGTATCGTCCGATATGACCACTCCCCTATTGTTTTGCATCAGAGTTTCCTCTGCGATGTTGGAAATTGCATATTTTTGCAATTCTTCATCTTCCATTGATAATTGCCCGGGATGGCCTTTTGAATCATCAATTGCTATAACAAAAACTAAATAATTCGGACCTCCCAGATAAATATGCAGCTTTTCAGCTTCCGCCAGAATATTACTCAGACTATTGGGGTTATGGATCAGATTACGGATAAATTTTGATTTGATATGAAAATAATTTTTATTTAGTAAGGATCTGGAATCTGTTATCTTTTCTTTATCTTTACGCTCTGACTCTATTTCCTTTTTTAATTTGATTACGGCCGCAATGACCTCTTCATTGCTGACCGGCTTTAAGATGTAATCTTTCACCCCTATCTTCAATGCATGTTTTGCATAAGTAAAATCTTCATATCCGCTGATTATCACGATCTTAACATGCTCTTTGACCTCTCTTAGTTTTTCGGCAAATTCCAATCCGTCCATCAGAGGCATACGGATATCCGTGATCACAATATCAGGGTCTGTTTCCTGAATCTTTTCCAGCGCCGCTGCGCCATTGGAGGCTTCACCTGCTATGAGAACACCGTATTTTTTCCAATCAATACTCTCCCGTATCCCTCTTCTGACGATTGCTTCATCATCTACCAGCATAACTCTAATCATCTTAGTCCCCCTACAAAGGCTGCCTTACAACAACTTTCATTCCTTTTTTTGTCTCTGAATAGAATTCCAACCCATATTCCGCTCCATAGTGGAACCGGATTCTGTCATTTACACTCTTTAATCCGAACCCGCGGTTCTCGTCCTGTACCTTATGCAATAACCCGTAAAGCTCATTCACATCGGCGCCGATCCCGTCATCCTCTACTTCATATACCAAAGCATCCTGTTCCCTGAATATCTTTACCGTAATTGTGCCTTCGCCCCCTTTTTTTTCAATGCCATGATGTATTGCATTTTCTACAAGCGGCTGAAGAATCAGCTTGACCACATTATACTTTAACAGCGCCTCCTCCACTTCAATTTGAAACCGGATCGCTTCTTCAAACCTTGCTTTTTGAATCAAAATATAGTAATTTAAATGTTCAATTTCTTTCTCTACGGTAGTGATGTCCTTACCGCTGTTTAAGCTCAGCCGGAACAATTTGGATAGCGCCTGCACAAGTTTCCCGCTTTCCACAGCTTTTTCCAATTGGCAGATCCAATAGATCGTATTTAATGTATTATAAAGGAAATGTGGATTGATCTGCTCATGCAGGGCTCTTAATTCCGCTTCTTTTTGCTTTAGCTGGACAATATATACCTCATTGATCAGCTCGTTCAGTTTCTTAGACATCTTATTAAAACTTTTACTTACCAGAGATATCTCATCATTTCCTTTTTCTGAAAGAACAATATCAAAATTTTCATGCTCCAGTTCATCCATGGATTTCCTGAGCGCTTTCAAAGGGCTGAGTATGCGGATGGAGAAGAACAAGCTGATCAACAGGCAAAAGACACTGCCCAATAAAACAGCGCTCACTGTAATATTCCTTATAATGACATTATCTTTCGCAAGTTCATTCAGGGGGACAATATTCAGTAATTTCCAACCCGGCCTGACCAGTTCCACATAGGTGATCATCATGTCCTGCCCGTCTATCTTTTTTAAAAAATATCCGCTTGATTCCCGGACATACTCCTGGTCCAGATACTCTTTATCTACGCATGTTCCGATGTTGTCTTTCTTTACGTCTGAAATAACCGTATAATCATCGTTTACGATGACCGTCTGGCTATTGGCACATAATTTATTGGTTCCATAGATTTGGGATATGGTGTCCTCACTGATATTTATTTTTATGATGGCCAGGTTTTCTGAGAGGCGATTGGGGTCTTTCAGGACTTTCAGAAACGCTACCACGTTCATTTTAGTATTGTCATAATTCGTGACCGTATCCGATATAATCGTTCCTTCTCCTTTCAGCTCAATCAATTTCTTTTCCATTTCACTGCTCACCTGGTTGCTCGCACTGGCCGTATCAAATACCATTCCATTATAGGCCTGCAAATATACGGAATAAATGATAGGCTCAAACGCCACAAAACTATTTAAAATATGCTGTGCGTTTAATGTGTATACACCCAGATTACGTTCGACCTCTTCCGATTTCTGCAAACATTTTATAAAATCTTCATCTCGCCATAAATACATAGCCGAAGAATCCATTGAATTTAATATCGTATCAATATTATCCGCCATTTGCATGATTGTATTATAATTTGATTGGCTTACCTGTTTCTCAATAATATTTACCGATTTGATGTAGCTAAGCCCCCCGACGATCAGTGATGACAAAATGGTAACACACAATGTAATTAGCAAAAACTTGTATTGAAGACTGAATATTTTTTTCTGCATCGCCTGTTTCTCCAATCCTGATCAGAAATAGTTAATTAAATTTTACTTCACAATACAGTACAATACAATACAAGTTTATAACGAATGTAAATATTGGTATTAATCGAATAAGTCCAGCAATTCATTTAAGGAAACAAAGGCCAAACCAATGCAAGTATCACAGCAGCCGTAGTAAATGTAAAGCATCCCTTCTTTTTCAATAACCGCCGTAGGAAAAACTGTATTCGGAATCACCAAACCAGATTTTTCATAATATTCTTCGGGTTCCATGATATGATTTTTCACTCTTCCCAATACTTTCGCAGGATCATCCAAATCCAGCAGCATGACGCCCACCCTGTAGACGGATTGTTTATCCACGCCATGGTAGAACAGCAGCCATCCTTTTTCAGTCCAAACAGGGGAAGCGGCCGCCCCTATTTTCGTACCTTCCCACTCCATACTCTCTGCCACTGCTACCAGAACCGGCTCCGACCAGGAAAGAAGGTCATCCGAATAGGATAACCAGATACCCGGTATATCCGTATGGTATTTTTCTCCCACATATTGCATGGGGCGCCGTAAAATCGCAAATTTCCCGTTTATCTTCTTTGGGAACAATGCATTGTCACGGTCATCAATTTCCGGCGGGGTGGTATAAGTCAGCTGTCTAAAGTTTATATAATCATCAGATACTGCAATACCAGATCGGGTAATCATGGGTTCCGTATTCGTTTCTTTCCACTGCGGATAATGCTCCGGATAATAATCCGGCAGCGTATATCCGGTAGGCCAGCAATCAAAAGCATATGGCTGAAGTGCATAGCACATGTATAATTTCTCATCAATCCTTACTACACGGGCATCTTCCACGCTTCCCATGGGATAACCCAGCATATCTGCAGTAAATACAGGCTTATCCAGGATCGGCTTAAAATGGATGCCGTCATCACTTTCCAACAAACCTATGCTGGTTTGAAACGGCTTCAGCGAACCGGCAGCTCTTTCGTACATATAAAATTTTCCATCCTCATAAATCACTCCCGGATTAAACACCGACGCTTTTCTCCAGCCGAATACTCCCGGAGTAACAATTGGGTTCTCATTACATCTCTTAATTTCAATCATAGCTGTCTCCTTATCTATCACCTAGCCCTTAACTGCACCTGCCGTCATTCCCTGGATAATTTTCTTATTAAAAAATATGTATAAAATGATGACCGGGAGCGCAGACAACACCAGAGCCGCCATCAGTATCGTATAGTCTGTTGTATACTGCCCGTAAAAACTGGTCAGTCCAACAGGCACTGTCCTGAATTTATCATCAGTTACAAGGACAAGCGCAAATGGAAATTCATTCCAGGTATCCAGGAAAGCCAATATTAAGGCCGTTGACATTACTGGTTTACAGATTGGAAATATGATCTTGCGCATGGTGCACCAGACGGTAGCTCCGTCCATATATGCCGCTTCCTCCAGTTCCAAAGGAACCGATCTGATAAAGCTCTCAAACAAAAACATGGACAACGGCAATCGGATCGCAATATATGGAATCAGCAATGTATAAAACTGATTATCCATTTTCAATGTCTTCAACTGAATAAACAATGGAACGATGAGTGCATAAATCGGCGTCAGCATCCCCACCAGAAACAATGTGTAAATAAAATTTCTCCCTTTGAATTGATATCTGGCCAACGCATATCCAATGGTAAAAGCAAATAAAAGTACAAAGATAACAGTGATTGCCGTATTAAATGCACTGCTGATAAAATTCATATACAACCTGCCTTCGATAAATGCGGAATAATAATTTTTGAACTGTATCCTTGCAGGCAATGAAACAATATCCATCATAAAATCTTCTTTTGTTTTTACGGAAGAATACACGATCCAAATAATTGGGAAAATACAGATTGCCGAAAACAGCAATAGCAGACCATTATATAGAAACCTGCCGCCTTTTCTTATCAGGTATTTCATTTCTTTCTCACCTCCGTAAGCTTTCTGAACAAAATAACAATTGCAAAGCTGATTACAAAAATACCAATCGATATGGCGCTGCCATAGCCAAGCTTCATGCTGACAAAGGAAGTATTATATGCATATTGGGCAAGTACCATAGAACTGGTACCAGGGCCGCCTCCTGTCAGCACATAGATATGAGTAAATACCAACATGTTAGATGAAATACTCAGCATGACCGTAACTTTAATAGAATCAAAGATCAAAGGAAATGTAATATAACGTGCTTTCTGTATCCCGCTTACACCATCCAGTTCACATACTTCATAAATTTCCTTTGAAATCCCCTGCACAGCCGACATGAAAATAATCAATGGAATACCAAGATACTGCCAGATCAACGGTACCGTCACTGAAAAAATTACGGTTTTCGGACTGTCCAGCCATGGCTTAATCCACGATTCCAGGCCAATCATTCTGAGTACGGCATTCAGGATTCCATAATCACTGCTGTAAATCATCTGCCATATATATCCTACCACAACAGCTGATAAAACCACCGGAAGAAAAATTACAGTTCGGTGCAGTGCCTTAAATTTTGTATGTTTCGATGTAAGAAGCACCGTCAGAAGGAATGCGATTCCCATTTGAATGATTATATTTGCAAATACTATGATCAAATTGTTTTTCAGTGAAGTCCAGAATATTTTATCCTTTATCAACTCCGCATAATTCCCCAACCCAATAAAGTGCTTATTCGGTCCAATCGACCAGTCTGTGAAACTGTAACCCAGTGCCGTGAACAGTGGTACAATCACAACAAACGCATAAATCATCAATCCCGGCGCAATCAAAAAGAATAATGTTTTTTTATCTATTTTCACAGAGCTGGTATTTTTCATGATCCATTACCCCTTTCATTTATAAATGGGGACCAAAAAGCCCCCATAAAATTATTTTTTATTTCTAATAAACCTTGTCAAATTCATCCTGTATTTTCTGAGCCAGCTCTTCAGGGGTTACGGCTCCAATCATTAATTCCTGTAAACCACTGTTCATGACACTTATCACTGCCGGATCCAGAAAAGAATCATAAATCGGTGTAAATGTAAGATTTGCTGCCATTTCACTGTATTTGATTGCCAACTCGGAAACATTGCTCTTGTCATAGTCCTCCACGATATATGCAGCCGGTTCGCCTAATTCTGAGATTGCCTTTGCATATTCAGGACCACTGATGGCTTTTAAAAATGCTGTAATCGCATCTTTCTTCGCATCATAGTTTTTAATCCCAACTGCAAATCCGGACCCGGATCCGCCTGAAGTTGCAGCCGCATCTTCTTTTCCGCCCTCTACTGCCGGTAGTACTGCTACTTCCGTATTTGCCGCAATGTCTTCCGGGCCTGCCATAACTGCGCCCACTGCCCAGCTGCCTTCCATAAACATAGCTGCTTTTCCGTTAAAATACAACGTTTTCTGCTGGTCGTTGTTGATACTGTTCATGTCAGTGTTAAACATTTCTGAGGTGCCTAATTCCTGCAACGCTGCCAATGCCTGTACAAACTCCGGATCGGTAAACTTCGGACCGCTTTGATCCATAATGCCCTTAAACCAGTCCGCACCTGTGTAACGGTCACCTAACGCACTTAAAATACAGGATTCTGCTACCCACTGCTCTTTATTTCCCAGAGCAATCGGTGTAATTCCATTTTCTTTAATCTTCTGAAGCATGGCTGTAAAATCAGTCCATGTGGTCGGGAATGTATCATATCCGGCATCTGCAAGAATCTGTTTGTTGTAATAAATCACATGTGTACTCAGCATAGAATATGGAACCCCATAAATCTTGCCGTCGTCACTCAAATCATCAAAAGACGATGGTATATATCCGTCTTTCCATTCGGCATCTGCATTTAATATGTCATCTAAAGATGCCACCAGCTCATTTTTGGCAAATGTACTTAGCTCAGAGCCCTTACATACAAATACATCCGGAAGGCTGTTGGAGGCCGCCAGCGTTTTTAACTTCGTATAATATGCTGACTGGTCGCCAATTGCTTCTTCTTTAATAATAATGTTTGGATTTTCCTGTTGGAATTTTTCTATTGCAGCTCTGACACTTACCGCAATATTTTCAGTATTATCTTCTGCCCAGAGATTCATAAATGAAATTTCAATCATTTTATCATCCGCAGTATCCTGAGCACTTGTTTCTCCTGCGGTGTTCTCCTTGGCTTCTGTAGCTTTTGCAGCGTCCGTTTCCGCAGAATCACCTGATGTCCCTGTCCCGCATGCAGTGAGCAGCATGGAAGCTGTCATGGTCATTGCTAATAAGATTGCGATTTTTCTAAAACGTTTTTTCATCAATTTCTTACCCTCCTATTTTTGGTCCTCTTAAATTGAATTTCAGCTGATCTATATCTAATAGATATTGTACGTTTATATTACTTTAGTTTTGGATTTAAAAACAGGTACTAATCTTACTAAACTATCGAATATTTTATCCTTTTGTATAATAATCGTGGTCCCCCGACATAGCCAGGACGGCGTATTGCATCGGAAACTGTTAGACTATTACTATTATCATAGACGTAAATTAAGAGTTTTCCAGTAGTCAATCCTGGGCATATCAGTAAGTGCTACAAGAGAATAGGGCTGCCACACAATAAAATGTGTGGCAGCTCTGATATTATTTTGTGATATCTGCCTTTACTCCGTAGACCTCCATCTCAAAGATGGATAATCCCCATCCATCAGGTCCGAGTCATTTGTAATTTTCCGGTCTAAAAAGGGGGTTTTAGTATCGCTAATATTTGTCAACACACATTTGTTGATCAGCGACAATTAACTTTGACATTTTACAATAATGTCTGCCGTTTCACAATAAAGGTCACCAGCTAATCATTTGCGTTGCCGCCATTGCAGAACTGCAAACGTCCAATAACACTACGGTTAGCATTTTGGAATGGCGGTTTAACAAAGTTACGGTTGCGAAAAGAAGAGGAATACGATGTATATGAAGTTGATTTTGAAGCAAAAGAATGGAGATGAGGAAGGGATTGAATTTACCGATTAATGTCGTTTCACTTTTTGATGGAATATCCTGTGGTAGAAGAGGTAATATAGGTCTATAAAACCACCTATACAACGCTTAAATACTTTTGTCTGCCCTATCTTAAAAATTAATTTTTAATGTTTGACACAATAAAGAAAACCTCTGAACCCTCTATTTTGCAGGCTTTTTGAAGGATTCAGACCGGATTTAAAAATATCAGGCACAAAAAAATAACCCCCGATTTACTAAGGGTTATTTAAGAGGCGACAACCAGATTTGAACTGGTGATGAGGGTGTTGCAGACCCGTGCCTTACCACTTGGCTATGTCGCCATATATAATTATAGTCTAACAAAGAGTAAATGATATGTCAATCACACACTTATATATAATATGCACTAATCCTATCTTATGTTACTCTTTAATGACTCCTACGGGAATCGAACCCGTGTTACCGCCGTGAAAGGGCGGTGTCTTAACCGCTTGACCAAGGAGCCGCTTTCTTC
>Ga0153929_1000091_pt1 | contig 40575 bp, 46 predicted proteins | sample TSNJ013MetaG_FD_104689 | JGI IMG/M metagenome (GOLD analysis project Ga0153929, IMG submission 104689) | Attine ant fungus gardens microbial communities from New Jersey, USA - TSNJ013 MetaG | ecosystem: Host-associated > Fungi > Mycelium > Unclassified | place: USA: New Jersey, Wharton State...
ATCATCGGATTTGGCCGCATCGGCCAGGCCACGGGCCGCATCGCAAGGGCCATTGGAATGCAGGTTCTGGCCTTTGACGAGTTCCCCGGCGAGTCCGGGCGGGACATCGCGAATTATGTCAGCCTGGATACTCTGCTGGCAAATTCCGATGTCATTTCGCTGCACTGTCCCCTACTCCCCTCCACACAGGGGATGATCCGCAAAGAAACTATGGAAAAGATGAAGTCCGGCGTCATCCTCATCAACACCTCCCGCGGGCCGCTGGTGGTGGAGCAGGATTTGTATGACGCCCTGGAATCGGGAAAAATATTCGCCGCGGGGTTGGACGTGGTCTCCAGCGAGCCCATTGAGGAGGACAACATCCTCCTCAAGGCAAAAAACTGTATCATTACCCCCCACATCGCCTGGGCCCCCAGGGAGAGCCGACAGCGGCTGATGGACATTGCGGTGTCCAACCTGAAGTCTTTTTTGGATGGTACTCCGGTCAACGTGGTCAATCCCTGAACCGTATCAGGCGGCCAAACACCCTTTTTTGACGCGCTCAAGCCCTCGCCGCAAATTGCGGCGGGGGCTTAGGCTACAGTTACAACAGGCAGTGAGGTCAATCAACCGCTCCGCCCGCCGTGCCGCATCCAGCCTCACACCACCCGAAACTGAAGCGGCGCCCCGGAAGCGCAGGCTGCAACATTTTGAGCGCAGATCAAGCTGACCGCGCCGATCGCCTCCTTTGAGTACATCCCTATGTGCGGCGTGATAATCACATTGTCCAACGTGAGCAGGGGGTGATCCCCCCTCGCCGGCTCCTCTTCCAGCACATCCAGCGCCGCCCCTGCCAGGTGCCCGGAAGCCAGCGCGTCATATAGCGCCCCCTCATTGACAATCCCCCCGCGGGCCGTGTTGATCACATAGGCGCCCCGTTTCATTCTGCCAAGCTCCGCCGCGGCGATCATATTCCGCGTCTCCTCTGTCAAGGGCAGGTGGAGCGACAGAACGTCACAGGCTGTCAGCACGTCCTCCTGAGTGCATAAGGTGACATAACCCTGAAACTCCTCCGGCAGTTCCCTGATATAGGGGTCGTACGCCATCACCTTCATCCCAAATCCAACCGACCGCCGGGCCATATGTTTCGCAATCGCGCCAAAGCCCATCAGCCCCAGCGTCTTTCCGCATACGTCCGCGCCGACCGCAGTCTGCCATCTCCCCTCACGCACCCAGCGGTTGGTCAGAACAATATTACGGGCGGCCGACAGCATTAAGCCAAACGCCAAATCGGCCACCGCGTTGGCGTTGGTTCCGGGCACATTGCATACCAGAATTCCCATCTCCCCCGCCTTGTCTAAGGGAATGTTGTCCAGGCCCGCTCCATGCTTGCAAATAATGTTCAGCTTGGGGCACCGCTCCATCACCGCTTCAGAAAACTCGTGGGCGCCAATGATGAGCGCGTCATACTGCACAATGAGATCTTCAAACTCTCTCTGATTAAACTCCTTCCCCTTCATTGTGACTTCAAAGCCGGCTGTTTTCAGTATGTCTAAAGGCTCGCTGCTGATCTTGCCAAAGGAACGGGATGTAATTAGAACCTTCCAGCTCACTGTGGTGCTCCTTTCATACTTAGGATCTTCTTTAGTCCGCTGACCGCATAGCTTTTTGTACTGGAAATGGGCAGCCAAAGCACCCGGTCAATGAATCGGCTGCCCTCAAATATCATCGAAAACAGCCGGAACATGAATTCGTCCGATATCAACGCCACGGTACGGCAGTTTGTCCAACTATGCTCACAATAATATTCCAGCGACTTGCGCACGCCGCTGTTGATCACGCTCTCCCCATAAGAGAAGCGCTGTTGTGGCGTCCCCTGCTCAAAAATACGCATGGCATGGCAGATGTAGATTGCCCGGTTGAACCCAAACCGCTCCAGGTTCTCCCTCCCCTTTCGAACCATATCCGCATCCAGCTCCATGCTCTCCTGACTCAGAATGGGGGAGAGGATCGTCTCTTTCTTCAGTGCGTAAAACAGTTCTCCAGTAAAGTTTGAAATGATGTCTGTAATCCGCTCCCCCTGAATATAGGTCACATGCGTGTGGGATCCGGGCATAATCAGCGCAATATCGTGCACGTCTTCCATTGACCTCAGCTCCTCCAGCGCGCCAAGGATCTCAATTTCCTCCCCCCGCATGTTGTTCACAAAATCAAACTCCTCACTCAGCGTCTTGAGTCCGGGGACAAGGAGTAGTTCGCGCCGGAAGAACTCCTCCTCATAAAAGCTGACCAGGCTGTCCGCAAAACCCTGCACCGTCAGCGGAAGGGCCAGATGCGGCGCCTCTTTCAGCCCGTATGGCGAGGTCACCATGCCGGAGGCGTAGATGGCGCTGATGTCTTCCTCCTCCAAAGAATTGGCCGCCAACATCTCATCGTAAAGCGCCTTCAACCCCTCCCGCAGCGGCCGGTTGCTGCCTGCGATGGCAGAATCCTTTGAGCCCACGGCCCTTCTGGCTACCGATTGAATCCGGCAGCTCTGATCCAGCAGATAGGCCCTGCTGTTAGAGGTTCCGGAATCGAAATAGACCAGATAGTTCTCCTTCAAGTGCCCTCACTCCCTATGCTTCGTAATTCAGCGCCTCAACATAGGCTTTGGCCATGGAGGTAATTTCATCGAATCTGCCCTCGTCCACCAGCTTTGGACTGACCAGGTTTCCTCCAACGCCCACGCCAATGGCACCGGCTTTGATGAACTCAGCGCAGTTATCCACGGTTACATTCCCAACCGCGGTTACAGGGATGTGCTTAAACGGAGCTTTGAGCGCCTTGATGTATCTGGCGCCCAGAACACCGGCCGGAAACAGCTTCACAATATCTGCGCCGCACTGATAGGCAAAGGCGGTCTCCGTTGCGGTCATAGCCCCTGGAATGGACACCTTGCCCAGGCGTTTGGTCTCACGGATGACCGCCTCGTCCACATTGGGCGAAATGATGTACTCCGCCCCGGCCTCCACTGCCTGCCGGACCTGCTCCGGCGTCATTACAGTGCCCGCGCCGATGCACACCCGCTCCCCCAGACTTGCCCGAATTGCCTCAATCCCACGAAGGGTGTCCTTGACTCCCTCTTCATCGGACTGGTCAAAGGTAACCTCAATGCAAGGGATCCCTCCCCTCTCCAGCGCTTTGGCCAGGCCAATCATTTTACTGCTGCGAATCCCGCGCACGATGGCAATGATCTTTCCCGCGAAGATGTGTTCCAACACTGTCTGTGTCATTCTAAAACCGCCCGCTTTCTTTCTATTGTTTCTTTTCCGTACTGTACGGCAACCCGTCAAAACTATTTTTCACTTTTGCTTGTGTCGGTTCTCCGTTTCTGTTATGCTTTTTTTATCAACCTTGGCATAGGAGGCACTCATGGCAAAGAATACCGCAAAGATCACCCTGTCTGAACGTATCTACGAGCGGATCCACAAAGATATTATCAGCAACCAAATCAAACCCGGTGAAAAAATCAACATCCGGGAGTTGTGTGAGCGCTATTCCGCCAGTGAAACTCCAATCCGCCTGGCGCTCAACCGTCTGGCAACAGAAAATATCATTGAGCATTTCCCCCGCCAGGGCATGCGGGTCAAGCCCCTGAACATCAATATGTGTGAGGAAACCTTTGACCTGCGCCTGATGCTGGAATGCCACTACATCCCCAATGTGAGTATGACATTAAATGTAAACGAGGCCATGCGCTCCGCTCTGAAGCACAATGTGGCAATCAACCTGGAGGTCGTGCAAAAGCTGAATTCCAATTCCACCATCGATGACTATCTGGAAAACTACAAATTTGACATGGAATTCCATGAGTTGCTGCTGAAATGCTCCGGAAATCAACTGCTGCTGGATTTATATCATCACCTGAACCCCTTCCTCTATGTCAACTATGTGTACAGCAAGCAGTCGAAGGAGCGGCTGTTAGCCGGAATTGAGGAGCACAATACAATTTTACGGGCGCTCCTAGACAGCGATGAGGAGAAGGCCCGCCAGGCGCTCACCGTCCATATCCTCAACTCCAAACAGGTCATCATTTCAATCCTGAAAATTGAAACGATCCTATAGCTTTTTTGCCCGCCAGGCCGGTCCGGAGGTTTCTCCGAACCGGCCTGTTTATGAGTTTACCAAACATTCCCTCCCCCATTGAACGGCCGGTTACAGGGTTTGCTGCGCATCCGGATCTTTTCGCCTCAACCCCCTCACCACTCCGCGACCGATCCGTCCTGATGCCGCCCAGACCGGATTCTTCCAGCTGCGGGGCTGTTTGTTTTCTTCCAGCACCAGACTCTCGTTGACCTCGACCCCAAGCCCCGCGCACCACGGCAGCTCCACAAAACCATCCACAAAGGCCAAGTCCTCAGGGTTGAGCATGTAATCCAGCACCTCGCGCTCTTTATGATAGTGGATGCCCATATTCTGCTCCTGTATAAACGCGCGGTAAAGCCCGCGGGTGAGTTCCAAGATAGATTCCAATGTCCGAGCCGCAAATGCCACAGCATTTGACAGCAATCTTAACCGCCCCTTCTTTCGGTTCCGGCTGTGGAACATCCCTCAAAACAGCCTGCTCAGGACCCGCATAGACCAAAGCTTTCATACTTTCATCTCAAAAATAATTTTATTTGTACAAAATTTTATTTTTATTTATAGATTTTAAATTTTAATTTGTCTGCATTTTATAGTGAAAAACATGCATTGTCAATAAAATTTATGATTTCCGCTTGAAAGGGGCATCCTCCATGTTGCGCTACCAGCTTGGCATTGTCGGGCTTTCTGTTATGGGCCGGGGGCTGGCCTTCAATCTGGCAGAGCATGGTTTTTCGGTGGCTGGATACAATTTAGAGCCCGAGCTGACTGCGTCCTTTGAGTCAGAATGCCATGACAGTGGATCCTCTGTCTTAGGCTGCGCCTCCTATGAGACACTATGCGCCGCCCTGGAACACCCCAGAAAGGTGCTGCTCATGGTGCTTGCCGAAGCGCCGGTAGATGCCGTTCTGGACGGTCTGCTCCCCTATCTCGACCTGGGAGATGTGATCATCGATGGCGGTAATTCTTATTATTCTGATACCCAAACCCGTCAGACGCGCTGTGAAGCTTGCGGAATTTACTTTCTGGGCCTGGGCGTATCCGGCGGCGCGGATGGCACGCGTGTTGGCCCGGCGCTTGAGAAAATCAGCCTCAGTGACCTGTGCGCGCGGTACGGCGTCAGTTCCACCCCAATTAAACAGGCGCTCAACCGCCTGATCGCCGAGGGATTGGTAGAGAGTATTCCACGCAAAGGCTGCCGTGTGAGGGCTTTTAGCTGGTCAGACGCGGATGAGCTCTTTGAATTGCGCCTGATGATGGAACTCTACTTCGCCCCACAGGCCACTGCCGCCATTCAAGCCAGCTCCGTTCTGCGGTCCAGGTTCGAGCAGAATATTAAGGATAATCTTGTTCTGGTGCACAGCTTCAGCACTGCGGACGAATATTGCACCACCTACGAAATGGACCAGCAGTTCCATGAGTTATTGATGATAGCAGGCGGCAACCGCGCCGCGCTGCGCTTCTATAAGAGCTTGAACTCCCACTCATACGCCGCCTACCTGTTCGGCAAACAGCCCCGCACCCAGACAATCAACGGCATATTGGAGCATCAGTCCATTTTTGAAGCGATGTTAAACGGCGATGTTCCCAGCGTCTGTTCTCAAATTGAATCTCATATCCAAAATGCCCGCAAAAAAATCAGTCTTTTCCTTAAAATGCGGGAAACCGCCCCATGATGAATCGAAATCGAACAGAAAGAAGCCCCCGAAGACATCGTATCTCCGGGGGCTCCTTTGCGCATTTTGGATCATGAATCCTTCTGTTGCCTGCGGCACGGCGAAACGAAACAATGCAGCGGACAGACTGCAGGGCCGGCCAGATGGGGGTAATATTTCACTGCAGATCATACGGCAATCCTACGTCAACAGAAGTCAAGTACTTGTTTCAGCGTATATGCTGAAACAAGTACTTCTAAAATTCAACCAGGGAAAGGGAACCATCCTTACCGCTTACGTTGATATAAAAACATCTTTTCACATCATTGGCATCTACAAACGTGATTCCTGTTGTCGGAAATATCCCAGGGAAGTCCGTGCTGGCCACAAGCGGCTGTTCAGGCAGCCATTCATCCATGGAGTGCAGTGTCTCTCCTTCCAAAAATACAACGTTATCGTCATCAAAGTTATAGTCGACCTTGATATATCTGAACTCTTTTACCGCTGCGTCCGTTATGAGTATAATTTTTATGGCGTATTCATATTCGACATATTCGTCAATATAGGAAGGGTATTGGCTTAACGTCTCATCCGTTGCATAGTCAACATGGACCGGGATTTCCTCCGCCCCGGGAACAGTTGATTTGGATGGTTCCGGTGTATTTCCGTCTGATGGGGAAGAACCAGTTGACTCAGACGATTGCGACCCATCCTCCGCTGCGGGTGAATCAGTACAGCCGGCCAGAAACAGCAGGGCAAGCACGGCCAGAAAATAGAATACTATCTTAGATCGCTTCATAAGAACATCCCTTCCTTTCCTATTGTTTCAGGCACAAAATATCCATGAAAAGGAATGGACATTTTATGCCTCAATTTCGGTTGCCGCGCAAGTGGCGAGAAAATGGCACATTTCGGATCGGCGTGATTTTTCACGCGAACTAGATAACACCAAAGAGTCTGCCCATTGCTAATATAAAGTCAAACATACAAAGCTCAATTTGTCAACCCATGGAGCGCACTGTGCAAAGCACGGCCCAAGCCGTGTGGCAGCCATATCGCAGGCAGAACTGTTCCAAAATTAGAAATTTAACTATATTTTCCATCACCAGGTATCACGATAAAATACAAACGGTGGAAAGAAGCAGTCTCTCCTGTCCCTCTCTTTTCGGGCATTTATGCTGTTCCACGCTCCTGCCCCGAGGCGCCCAGGCTGGCAATGAACTGCTTGGCTGTCCTGGGGGTCCGCCCAGCGTGGCGGATCTCCCATTTCATGGCCTCGGCGTGAAGTCCCTCCCGCTCCATCTCCACCCCGGCCAAGCCCGCCAGGTAATCAACCAGCGCCAGATACTCGCCTTTTTTCATGGTGAGATATGGGATTCTTAGGCCAAAGCGCTCGGCCAGGGCGGTTTTTTCCGCAATGGTCTCAAAGGCGTCCACCTCATCCCCCGCCCGGTCTGAAAAGGTCTGCCGCACCAGGTGTCGGCGGTTGGAGGTGGCGTAGACCGCCACATTGCTTGGCCGCCGCTCCAAACTGCCCTCCAAAATAGTCTTCAGCGCCGAGTAGGTCCGGTCATCCTGGTCAAAGGCCAAATCGTCAATGAAGAGGATGAACTTTTGCTTTCGCCCCCGCAGCATTCGGATGAGCCTGGGAAGCTCCCCCAGATCTCCCTTGTCCACTTCAATGAGGCGCAAGGCCTCCATCCCCCCCAGATAGAGCAGGGATTTCACCGTGGCCGACTTTCCGGTTCCGCCGTCCCCAAATAGCAGGGCGTTATTGACCGCCTTTCCCTCTACCAGCAGCCGGGTGTTGTCCACAACCTGATTGCGCTGCAGCTCATACCCCATCAGCTCCTCCGGCCTGGGGCAGTCCGGATCCAATACGGGGATCAGCTCCCCCCGCTCCCAGACAAACGCCCGGTACCGGACAAACAGCCCGCTCCCATCCACGCGGTAACATTCTGTCAGCGCGTCAAAATCAAACGGAAGCGCTTCACTCCACCGGGGAAGATGCTCCAGCACAGCCGAATATTCCTCTCCCAGCAGCTGCCCCATGGCCGCGATGAAGCTGTGACAGGGCGTTTGGGCCAGGCGGAGCAGCGTCTCCACATCCCACCGGGCAGATTCCTCTAACACCGGATCACGCCGCCCCTTCTCCACCAGCTTGGAATACACTGTCTCGGTACAACGCAGCTTCTCCCAAAGCCAACTGCCCAAGCCGGTGTGGCCGCTCTGGCGCAATGCGCCAAACAGCGTGGTATAGGCCTCCAGCGCCTCCTCTCCCGCTCCCCGGGTCAGCGCTGACAGAAGCTTTTCCGCCAGCTGCATGACTGGCTCTTCCATCACATTTTTATAGGTACATACGCCCCGCAAGGCGGCAGACAGCTCTTTGATTGACATGAATCCCGCTCCCTTTTCCATACTTTTCTCATTTTAATTGGAACATGCCTCTCTTGTCAATGTTCTTATCCCATGATAAAATGGAACGCAGACAAACAGAAATGAGGAACTGCTCACATGGTTACCATCGGCGGCATCACAATCAGCACACCTCTGGCGCTGGCCCCTATGGCCGGAGTGACAGACTTGGCGTTTCGCACCCTCTGCCGGGAGCTGGGCGCAGGCCTTACCTACACGGAAATGGTCAGTGCGAAGGCCCTGTGCTATCAAGACAAAAAATCCATTCCTCTGCTGAAGCTGGGCGAGGCGGAAACCCCCGCCGCCGCCCAGATTTTTGGCAGCGACCCGGTTTCTATGCAGGAGGGCGCCGCCATCGCCCACGAGATATCAAAGGCCGATTTCATTGACATCAACATGGGCTGTCCCGTTCCCAAGGTGGCGGGCAATGGCGATGGTTCGGGCCTGATGCGGGACCCGGACCGAGCCGTACGGATTGCACAGGCAGTGCTCCGGGGCGCCGGGTGCCCAGTGACCGTAAAGATGCGCCTGGGATGGGACAAGGGGAGCATCAATTGTGTGGAGCTGGCAAAGGAACTGGAGCGCGTGGGAGTTTCCGCCATTGCCGTTCATGGGCGCACCCGTAACCAGATGTACTCCGGCACGGCCAACTGGGACTGGGTCCGGGAGGTAAAGCAAGCGCTATCCATCCCTGTGATCGCCAATGGAGATATTGTTTCGCCTAAGGACGCAGTGCGGATTATGAGCTACACTGGAGCGGATATCGCCATGATCGGCCGCGGCATCTTCGGAAACCCGTGGCTCTTCACGCAGTGCCGGGCGGCATTGGAGGCGCGGGAAATCCCCCCCATCCCGCCACTGGCTGAGCGCTGCGATGCAGCAGTGCGCCAGTTTCAATTGTCCGCCCTGCATAAAGGAGAAAAAATTGCCTGCTTAGAGGCCCGGCGGCACTACGCCTGGTATTTAAAAGGCGTGCCCCACGCGGGTTACTATAAAGAGCAGATCGTAAAAATTACCACCCTAGACGATGTCTACCGGGTAACTGCGGGGATCAAGCGCGATCTGTGCTGATCCCCCCGGGAGAAAGGCAGGTAACTTCGCCGTGACAGAACAGGAATTGGTAGCCCTGGCAAAACAGGGTGATTGTGACGCCTTCGGCCAACTGATTATACAAAACCAAAACCGCATTTATTCCCTCGCTTTGCGCATGGTGCGCCACCCTGAGGATGCGCTGGATTTAAGCCAGGAGTCCTTCCTTAACGCTTGGAAGGGACTCAAGCAATTCAAAGGAGACAGCAGCTTTGCCACCTGGCTGTACCGTCTGGCCAGCAACGCCTGTATTGACTACCTGCGCCGGCAGAAAAAACGGCAGGCGTTGGAACAGGCGGTCTCTCTCGATGATGATAGCCCGACTCAAGCTCATATCCCCGCCCTCACCTTTAATCCTCAGGATGAACTGGAGCGCAAGGAGCTGCGCCAGACATTGGAGGACGCGCTTTGGCATCTGAGCGCGGAGCACCGGCAGGTTTTGATCCTACGGGAGCTGGACGGTCTCAGTTACCAGGAAATCGGCGACCTCCTCTCCCTCCAGGTGGGAACCGTAAAATCCCGCATTGCCCGTGCCAGAGTTTCCCTGCGCAATCAATTGCTCCAACAGGGGAACTTTCTCCCCGGCGGTGCGTCTATCTCCATAGAAAAAAAGGAAAGGGAGTGACTTGCCATGGTAGACTGCGACCGCGTCCTTGATCTGATCAGCAGACGTCTCGATGAACCGCTGTCCGCCGGAGAGCAAGCGCTGCTGGACAGCCATTTAGCCTCTTGTGAGTCTTGCCGGACGCTCTCTCAAGACCTGAATGCCCTGTCCCCCGCCCTTTCCCTGCTTTCGGAGATTCCTGCCCCCGAGGGCTTTGCAGACCGCGTGTTATCCCGCATTCGAGAGGAGACACAGGAGAAAGCCGTTTCCCCTGCCCGGCCTCCATCCCGGCGGACACACTGGAAGCACTGGGCCGCTATGGCCGCCTGTTTTGTGCTTATAGGGGGCACGGCTTACCGCTTTGGCCTTTGGCCCACCCAAAATGGCAGCGCCAGCGGCACATCTGAGGCTGACGCCGGGGTTGGCATCGAATCCATCAGCCCCGCCCAATTCAATGCGTCCGGCGGCGAGAGCTGCGTTCTCCCAGAAAATGATCCCCAAGTAAAATCCTCTTCCAGAGGTGCAAACATCGATCATACGGCGGGAAACCCATCCGCTTCTGATGTGGAGGGGACCGCAGAAGACGCGGTGCAAGTGCAGCCCCTGTCCGATTATTATAGCCGCCTTGCCTCTCTGCTGGGCGAAACACCGCAACAGGTCTATTTCCTGACCGCGGACACGCCACTGCCCCAGGACGTGTCCTGGCAGGAGGGCGATGGCTTCTTTTACGCCCAGGTGGAGGAAGCGCAGTTTTCCCAAATCCTTCAGAGCTTTGATGGCGAGACCCTCCTGTCCAGCGGAATCTCCGGAACGTTTTATATTATCTCAATCTCATAATCCCCACATCATCCCCGGCGCCAAAGTAGCTTACTTCGGCGCCGGTTTTGTATGTTATCCTGCTTACAAATAAACAGATAACATCGCACTATTTTTTATTTGTAAGCAGCGCTATGCGGCACAGCCCATACAAGTTCATACACGTTTGTGCCGTCCAAGGGTTTCCTGTTTTTCAATATGATTCGTACGAAAGCCGTTTCCGCCCGGTCTGACCTATGGTTCGACCCGATCTTCTTTTTTACCACATTTTTTGCAACCCTCACAAAAAAAGTGATTGTCAGTTTGTTCCTTTTGATATATAATAACCAACAGCATGTTATGTTCTTAACGCAAACATAGGGCGTTCCAAGAAACATAGCACCAACCCAAACAAAAGGAGTGGAAATAAGCATGAGCTATTCTGTACAAAACATTCGCAACGTCTGCCTGCTGGGTCACGGTGGCAACGGAAAGACCGCACTGGCAGAAAGTATGCTTTTTTTGACCGGCGTCATTGACCGCATGGGCCGCACAGCGGACGGAAACACCGTCTGTGACTATGACCCGGAAGAGGTCAAGCGCCAGATTTCTATCTCCACCGCGGTGGCTCCTGTGGAGTATAAGGGCTGCAAAATTAATCTATTGGACACACCGGGCGGCTTTGATTTTTCCGGAGAGGTCATGCAGGCCCTGCGCGTGGCGGGCGCGGCAATCATTGTCTGCTCCGCGAAAGACGGCATCAGCGTGGGCCTGGAAAAGGCCTGGAAATACTGTGAGCAAATCGGCCTGCCCCGTTTTATCTATATCTCTAAAATTGACGAGGAGAACAGTGACTATAACGCCACCTTTGATGCCCTGCGCCAACGGTTTGGCAACAAGATCGCCCCGGTTGTCGTTCCCATTTGGGATGAAAATAAAAAGGTGACCGGCATCATCGATGTGGTCAATAAGCGCGCCTATGAAATGAAACATGACAAACGGGTGGAAATAGACATTCCTGAAGATAAAACCCCCGTCATTACAGAGTTTAACGATGCGCTGAAGGAATCCGTGGCAGAGACCAGTGAAGAGTTTATGGAAAAATTTTTCTCCGGCGAAGACTTCACCTATGCGGAGATGATCCAGGGCCTGCGCCAAGGCGTGCGGGAACAGTCCCTGTTCCCCGTTCTCTGCGGCTCTTCCGTACAGAACATGGGTACGCTCATGCTGATGGACTATGTTGTGGATCTGCTGCCTAACCCCATTGAGGGGCCCAGCCAAACCGCCACTCTTCCAAACGGAGAAAAGGAAGCATTCGTCATCAATCCAGGCGGCGTACCCTGCGGCTTTGTCTTCAAGACCGTCTCTGACCAATACGGCAAATACTCCTTTATTAAAGTTTACTCAGGCGCCATCACCTCTGACCTCTCACTCGTCAACGCCCGCACCGGAGCCACAGAAAAGCTGGGCCGCCTTTATCTCATGCGGGGCAAAAAGGCCGTTGAGATCAAGGAAATTGGCTGCGGAGACATTGGCGCCATCGGAAAGATGGACCGTGTAAAAACCGGAGACACCCTGTGCGACAACCGCAAGGTGGTCTCCATGGAGCCAATCCCATTCCCCGAGCCTTGCTACTCCGTGGCCATCCTCCCCAAAACCCGCGGCCAGGAGGACAAAATCGCCTCAGGCCTCTCCCGCCTGAATGAGGAGGATCCCAGCTTTGCGGTCACTCACAACAGCGAAACCCATCAAATGGTGGTATCTGGCACAGGTGATATGCAGATCGATGTATTGGTGTCAAAGCTCAAATCCCGCTTTAATGTGGAGTCAGAATTAAAGACTCCCCGGGTTCCCTATCGGGAAAAGATCCGAAAAACCATCTCAAAACAGGGGCGGCACAAAAAGCAGACCGGCGGTTCCGGCCAGTTTGGTGATGTTTGGATGCGCTTTGAGCCCAATTTGGAGCGCGAAGAGATGGTCTTTTCCGAGGAGGTCTTCGGCGGCTCTGTCCCGAAAAACTACTTTCCCGCCGTAGAAAAGGGCGTACGGGAGGCCGCCCAGCACGGGGTGCTGGCAGGATATCCGGTGGTAAACTTAAAGGCCGTTCTCTATGACGGCTCCTACCACCCGGTGGATTCCTCCGAAATCGCGTTTAAAACCGCCGCCATCCTGGCTTACAAGGCCGCCCTGCCCGAAGCAAACCCTGTCTTAATGGAGCCCATTGGCGAGCTGAAGGTCACCATTCCAGACAGCTATATGGGTGATGTCATTGGCGATTTGAATAAGCGCAGAGGACGTATCATGGGCATGAATCCCACCGGGGATGGCGACCAGGTGGTGGAGGCGGAGGTCCCCATGGCTGAAATGGCAACCTATGCCATTGATCTGCGGGCCATGACTCAATCCCGCGGCTCTTTCACGTTCCATTTCGCCCGCTACGAGGACTGCCCTCCTGCGGCACAGGCCAAGGCAATCGAAGAGGCCAAGGCAATGGCGGAAGAGTAACTCTACATTTAAAAATTGTGTCAAACAGATCATGAAAGCGTTCAGGAGGGCGTGCTGCCTGCATATCACAGGCGGCACGCCCTTTCGCTTTTTCCCTTACGCTCATCATTTGCCTTATCAGCTTGAGTACGCCAACATCCCAGGCCTAACACGCTTCATTGTGCGGCCGGCCTGTAAAATGCAGGGATATTTCCAAAGCCTAGTGGCTATTCAAAGCTACCTTGACGGTTGAGGGAATCCAAAAAAACAAGTAACTGCCGACTTACCTGAATAAACCGACAGTTGCGGATGCGGGTCAGCGCGTTATAGCAAAATTTTTGAAGCGGTTTAAGACGAAATTCTTTACGAATCAGTCCAAACTCAAGCAATCAAAAGCTCAAAATTAATTACCAATTGGATTTTCAATCAGGGTCGCTGCAATAAATTCGTGGTGGTGCCCATCTTCAACCTCGGTATTCGCATCAATAAAGTGAATATGGCGTTCATCATCGCCTTCGCCGACTTGTATATTGAGTTCCGTTCTTACGCAGATCGGATGAAAGTGATTTTCATAGAAGTCGGTATTGCTGCGAAATTCATGAATGTGTCCGCCGGGTACCCGAATCACTTCGCCTGTAATACCGGCGAAACGGTGGTTATGCGGATCCTCTCCTAATTCTGCAAGGCGAACACTGCCTATAAGCTCATGAACGTGAGTTTGTTCTTCTCTACAAACACTACAGCAAGGGACGCAGGAAAAGCAATCTTTGCATCTCATAATTTGCAACCTCTTATTTATAATACTGGCATTGATCATGCAATATCGCCTGAAATACATCATGCCAATGCATTCTATGCAGGCAGCAAGAGGGGAGTTCGCGGCGGAAAAAGAGACGGCCAGATCAGTGCGAACTTGCGGTCAATGCAGCGGCAGAGCGAGCGTCTGTTAAATGACGCTCGCTCTGCCGCTGCATTTTAGTCCATTTTCATCAGGCGGAAGATGCTGCCATTTTTGTGATAAAGCGTTTGTCGTCCTTAATCCTTTACAATCGATCGTTCCAGTCGATCTCCCAGCCGGCTCAATATCTCGTTTGAGATTGTCCCTGCCTGCTCTGCCATTTCACAGGCGGTCAGCTCAACCTCTCCGGATTTCCCAATGATAACCGCAGTATGACCCCGATTGATACCTTCAATCTCCGTAACATCAACCAATAGACTGTCCATGCAAATATGACCTATCACTGGGGCCTTCCGACCATCGATCGCTGCCCACGCCGATGTGCCGGAAAGCCCGCGCGGGATACCATCCGCGTACCCGATCGTCAAAACAGCAATCTTCATATCGTATGGCGCTGTATATTGAAGCCCGTAGCCGATCACTTCGCCCGCCGCCACATTCCGTACAAGCCCTATCCGCGCCCTGACCGATAGAACTGGGCGCAAGTCCAAATTGTTCTGCCTGAAAAGCCGGGACTCGTCAACCGCGCCGTAGAGCGCTATGCCCACCCGCGCGTAATCGCACCTCAGATCGGGATAATTGAGCACTCCATAACTGCTTTGGACATGTGTTTTGGGGCGTTGAACGCCGCGCTTTGTGAGTTCGTCCAATACACTCTGGAAATGCGCGATCTGCTTTCGCGTGAAATCAACGGCATCTTCTTCCGTGCTGTCAGATGTGCTTAGATGCGTATAAATTCCCTCTATTCGCAGCGTTTTGCACTGAAATAGTTCTATGATCTGATCCATATTCTCCGCCCATTCTCCCAAGCGGTGCATCCCCGTGTCAATTTTGACATGCACTTTAACCGGCTTGCCGTAGCGTTTCAGGAGCATGGCGTAGTTGTAATCAATTACGGTTTGCGTAAGGCTGTAACGCCGCAGCAAGTCAAATTGAGCCGGATGTGTAAACCCCAATATCAGGATCTCGCCCTTGACGCCGCCTTTGCGCAACGCGATCCCCTCTTTGACCGTTGCCACGCAGAAAGCCTTGATTCCTATCCTGTTCAGTTCCTTTGCTATCTGTACCGCGCCGTGACCGTATGCATTGGCCTTGACCACAGCCATCAGAGAACAGCCATCCGAAAAAAAACGATACAGTTCTGACACGTTATGGCGCAGGTTTTTCAGGTTGATTTCAGTCCATGCCCGGCTCTCAATATCAGGTTTTCTTTGCCTATACTCAAAAAGCCTGACAGCGATGACCGCGAAGGCCAGTGATGTTAAGCATACAAGCAGATAATGAACCAGGCTGTTCTCAACGAGCAGGCTTTGTTGCTTGACGAGCTTGGCAAAACCGCGCACCATAATAATCACCATGGGATGGATGATATAAACCAGCATGGAATACTGGCGAAACGGCTTGTCTGCTTTGCCACTTGCTGTAAGAAGCAGATGAAACAAAAAATACACACAGGGCAGCAAGAACAAATACATGCTGTCATGACGCGGCAGTTCAAGCGCATGTAATGCCGCGCCCTCCGCAATCATAGCGCCCAGCGAAAGGGTGAACCCTATGGCGCTGTTTCTCCGGGGCAGCGGTTTTTCCTGTTTGCGCACCAGCACTCCGAGCATAAGGAACACCGGCGCGTAGAAGAACCCATTTCGGGTGTATCCGCTGAGCGCAAAGATGGCATTGTAAATCAGGGACAGAACAGGATGCCCGGCAATCAGCCCGTAGTAGCTGTCGCCCAGCAGACCAAAAAAGTACAGTATGACGGTCAAGCCCGCAACCACCCTGTAATCCAAGCGCCGCAGCAGGGGATATAGCAGGGCAACCCCCAGCATGGAAGCCGGGAGATACCACAGGTGGTACATTGTCCCCTCGAAAAACAGTGCTTTCAGGAACAGGATAAGGCCATGCTCGCCCGCAAAGCGGCCTGTGTAAAGATTGACCGGCAAATACAGTAATACCGCCGCACCATAGATAAGCGTTGTTTTTTGAAAGAAGCAAAGCAGCGGCGCTCTGTCCGCGGCGTCTTTCACGGTATAGCGCGGCAGCATAAAATACCCCGTAAGCATCAAGAAGAAAGGAACCGCGATCCGCGCAAAAACAAGCGTGAACACCATATCTGCCGTTTCACTCAAACTCGAAAGCGGGGCGGTGTGGATGGCAACAATCAGGAGCGCAGCAACCATTCTGAACTGATCGATTCCGGCGTATCTCTTTGTCTTTTCCATAATCAGCACCATTTCGTGATGATAAAGCCGTCCACGTTATTGCCCGATATACGATATGGTCTGTCCGTGGCAGCCATTTCCGCAATCCCATTTTCCGCTTCCATAAAGCCTATTTCATAGGCCCTTCCGCACCTGCTGAAACGCAGCCGTTCTCCGTTAAACGGATAGCCGCGCAGCATCGTAATATATTCCTCAAGGGAAAGCCCGCTTTGCCGAATCATGGTGGCGTGGGGAACACCGACATAACGAAAATGCCATGGCTCATGCCCGATCCGCGTGATATGCTCTTTCCCCTGCGGGTAGCGTTCGATGAAGCCGTACCGGGCAATGGCGTCCCTGAACTTCTGGCATACCCCGTCATACGGAAAATCGGGCGTTAGGGGATCAATGTCCTGCCCGGCCAGCGCCATATCCACCGCCAGCCCGGTTTGATGCTCGCTGTGCCCGGGCAGGGCAACATATTTTTCCGTGAACTCCCGCCCGTTTTCGCGCAGAGAGTCCAGGTAGATCGCTTTTTGCTCCTGCCTGGAACGGAATCCGCTGACCGCCGCTATCTCCATCTCGCAGGACAAACGCTTCATTGCCATCTGCAAAAGCGCCGCTGCCGTGCCGATCAGCAGAACCTCATGCCCCGCGCTGCCGACAGGGGCAAGGCTGTTTTCATCGTTGCTTGCGCGCATGGGGTAGTCCGCGTTTACCAAGATCAAAAATCCCTTGTACACATCCTCTTTTGTAAGCTTTCTCACTTCATCACCGCCGCTGCGATCAGCCTGTCAACGATTGCCTCGAACGAATGGCCCGCGTCCTTCATCATATTGGGGAAGCGGCTGTGTTCGGTAAAGCCCGGTATCGTATTGACCTCGTGAAAGAGAATCTCTCCGGACGGTTTTAAGAACAGATCCACCCGTGCAAATCCTGTGCAGTCCAGAGCGCGATAGATCCGCCCGGCTGTCGCCTTAATTTCCTCCGCCTTTTGCGCTGGTATTCTGGCCGGCACATGGATTTTAGAAGTTTTCAGCGTGTACTTTTCGGTGAAGTCAAACAGGTCGCCCGCAAGCTCAATTTCATCCACCGAGCCTATCATCAAATCCTCTCCGCTTCCTACAACAGCACAGCCGACTTCGCAGCCCTCGACCCGTTCCTCAACAATAACCTTGCTGTCGTGCTCAAAGGCCGTCCGCGCGGCATCGCGTAAATCCTCCGGCACCTTAACGCAGGTAACGCCGAAGGACGACCCCGCCCGTGCTGGTTTCACAAAGACAGGATAGGCCAGCCCGGCTGCCCTTTTCACGGCGGTCTCGATTTCCGCACGGCTTTGCAATGTAATGCCGCGCGGCGTGTTGACGCCCGCCTGGCCTGCCACGATATGCGCCAATTCCTTATCCATACACAATGCGCTTGACAACGTGCCGCACCCGACAACGGGGATGCCCGCAAGCTCCAATAGCCCCTGCACCGTTCCATCCTCACCGTTTTTTCCATGCAGCACGGGAAACGCCGCGTCAATGTGTGTCATCCGCCCGGTCTCGCCGTCAAATTCCACGATGCCGTGAATGTCCCGGCTGGGCGCGATAAACGCCCTTTTGCAATCGGCATCGTTACGCCATGTATCCACGGCGATCCGGCTCACATCGCCGGTGAAACGGAACCATTCGCCCAACTGGTCAATGCCGAGCATCACCACATCGTATTTGTTTTTGTCTATGGCCCCGATCACGGCACCCGCCGATTGCAGAGAAACGCCGTACTCGGTGGAATGTCCCCCGAACATTACGGCCAATGTCAGCTTGCCCATATGCTTTTTACCTCCCTGATTTCCGCGCCCTCTGGCGGGGATAGCAGATCTCACAACCTGTTTTGCGCAACGCAGACTTTCTCCTGTTTTTTCGTCCGCGGCCGCGTCAATTTCTGCGCCGGTCCTTTTCCGCCCGAGGATAAGCGCCCGCTTTCAAAAAAAGATAGCCCGCCTCTTCCAGCATCTTCAGTCTACCAGAATTGGACGGGCCATACTTTAATATTCAATTGTTACTTTCCTAAAAAAAGGTGAAGAATTCCTTTACATTTTGCTCATTTCCATTGGCAGGGTAATTGTAAAAACCGTATGTTCCAAATCGCTTTCCGCCATGATTGTACCTCCGTGCAGCGCAATGATTTCTTTCGCAATGGATAATCCGAGCCCGGCGCCACCGGTGGCGGAGGAGCGGGCGTTGTCCAGCCGATAGAATTTTTCAAAAATTGACGCGAGCTTGTCCTTTGAAATGCTTCCGGCGTTTTTAAACTCAATTTTCACCATGCCGTCCTGCCGCCTTGCCGTTATGTCAATGATGCTGTTCTCCTCACTGTACGCAATGGCATTTTTCAACACGTTATGAAAAACCCGCGCCAGCTTATCGGGATCCCCGTAAACGTTCAAATTTTCATCGGCATGGATAGCCGTCAGCTTCCCGCTTGCGGCAAGCTGAGGATAACACTCATCGGCCATCTGTACCAGCATATAGGAAAGGTCAATGTTCTTTTTTGAGAGCGTCATCGTTTGGAGGTTATACCGTGTAATCTCGAAAAATTCGTTGATCAGCTGTTCAAGCCGGTAGGCTTTCTCTGCCGTGATATGCACATACTTTGCTCTTTGCTCCGCCGGCATGTCCGGTGCCTCATCAAGCAGGCTCAAATAGCCGATAATGGAGGTAAGAGGCGTTTTAATGTCATGGGCAAGATAGACGATCAAATCATTTTTGCGCTGCTCGGCTTCTTTGGCAATTCTGGCATTCCGGGCAACATCCTGCTTGGCTTGATTCATACGGTCCTCCACTTGCTTAAGCTCCACAGGCAGCCATATCAGTTCATCGCCGGGCACAATCAACATTTCGCTGGCTTCCACGATAGTGTCGATATAGCCCAGCGTTTTTCTCCAGTAGACGCCAAAAACAACGATAAAAGAGATCAATCCACACATGGTCAGGATGATGGCCGAGTTGCGTTCGATCAGCTTAAATAACCGGTACAGAAAATCGTCAGGATGCCAGATGAATTGTGCCAGCAAGATTCCCGAAAGGATATAAATAAGGATGATAGCGGCGACAGACGTGAGCAGTGTAAAAAAGAACCGGATAAATACAGTTCTAGATACCCCTCTGCTCATTGCGCCGGGTCGTTTCTGTTTCAATTTTATAGCCAACCCCCCATACCGTTTTGATATACTGAGGATGATCCGTTGCTTCGCCCATCTTTTCGCGTAAATGCCGGATATGTACGGTGACGGGATTGTTGCTCTTATAAAAATACGCATCGCCCCATATCTCGTGAAATAGCTGCTCCGAGCTGACCACATGTCCCTTATGCTCGCAGAGTATCCGCAGAATTGAAAATTCTGTGGGCGTCAGAGACAAGGGCTTTTCATTTAGTAAACATTCATGCGTATTTACATCAATGACTAATCCCGAATGTGTCATGATTCCGTCCTTTTGTGTCGGAGCGGTATTATATTTTTTATATCTTCGTAATTGCGCTTTTACCCTCGCAACTAATTCAAGCGGACGAAACGGTTTTGTAATATAGTCATCCGCGCCAAGCGTCAGGCCTGTAATTTTATCCACTTCCGCATCCTTTGCGGTCAGCATAATAATGGGGTAAGCCTGTTGCTCCCGTATCTTTTGGCAGATTGCAAGACCGCTCGTGCCGGGAAGCATGATATCCAATATGGCAAGGTCAAGCTCAGTTTTACCAATGCACAGGAGCGCTTCATCGGCGGTATAATGTTTGAACACCGTGTAGTTCTCGTTTTGTAAGTACAGCTCAACCAAATCAGCAATTTCCCGTTCATCATCCACAACAAGTATTTTGCTGCCCACGATAACCACTCCTTCCTATGAGTATAATCCTTTCTATTTTATCGAAATAAGAAAGATTATTTATCATCATTGCGTTTCGCCATAATACCTTTTCTTCCTAACATTAACATCTGTCAGCCGTCCCATTACTCTAATCTCTAAACTCAAGCAACCTTGATGCCGGTATTCGTAGCGCATTTGCGATATTGAAAAGAACCTCTAAAGATAAAGTAGTGATCATGTTCGGCGCTTCAATTTCCCCAAGATATTGCCTGCTCATACCTGCTTTTTCGGCAAGCTGGTCTTGGGTCATGCCTTCCCGCTTGCGATAGAACGCAATATTCAACCCAAGTTCAATGTATTTATCTCTGTTTTCAACTGACACCTTAATATTCCTTGCCATGTGCAATCACCTCATACAGTAAAGTGTATCGCACAGAGAAAACAATATAAATTTGTTATAAGCAAGTAATTGACAACTATTAACAAAGATAATATAATTATTGACAAACAAGTAACTAAAATTGCGCTCTAAAGGTTAGTGATTGTAATGCCAGACCACAAGGAAATGTACCGGATTCTTTTTCGTAAAACATCAAAAGCAGTCTTGGCACTTCAAACGGTTCAACAGGAAACAGAAGCACTATACATGGCCGATGAAGAAAACTATTCCCCGCAAGGCGAATACCTTACAGGGAATAATTCAATCCGGATATAGCACGAATCCGAACCCTTCGCCAATCGGAAAGACTGGCGAAGGGTTCGGATTATGTGCGTTTGGTACGAGTGGCGATACAGCATTTACAGTAAAAACTCAGTAATATCAGTGGTTTTCTGGTAGTTGATAAGCAGTATTTACACCCGTTCCTGTGTTTTTATTCTGCCATTCAACGCGGTTTTTTTAGACAAAACCGCGTTGAATGGCAGTTAGTTTCCTCCTTGCATATTATTAGGTAACGGGTATAGGGAATCATAAATGTGATGATTCAGGTCGATACCTCATATTTATGGAAATGGATATATATTCTTTCGGGGATATAACAGCGGCACTGCAAAGCGCACAAGCAGGTGATACATTGCTGCTTAATATAAAAAACAACATAATTTTTACCAATACAGCTTTAATCAATAAAAGTATTACAATTAACTTGATAAACGGCAGCGGCGATGAAACGGTTGCGCTTACGATTGCAGACGGAGGAACTTTCCGCCACTTCGGGACAGGCGGAGCCAGCATCGACAACATAACGATGACTGTGGGCCCTGGCATCATCCTTGACGGCCTTGAAACCGTCCGCTTTTGCCGTTCTGCCACCTCTGGACAAAATGTCCAGAGGTCAGTCAGACAGGCATGGAGAAACACCCGCCACTGCACGGCTTTTTTTGTTGACCGTCAAGCGGTAGGATTTTTTTGTATTTAGATTTTTATTCATAGGTGGTTAATACTCCGCACTGTTTTAAGCAAGGCCATTATTGGAAACGAAAGGAACAACCACACTGCATAAAAAACGAGATCCCCCACGCTATGCTTCTTGCCTGCTTCTTAATCTGCTATATACAAAAGATACAACAAATAGGACAAGTGCTATTATAAGCTGTAATGTAATATAGCCTAAAACCTTCGATATGTTTTGCCAATTAAAATTAGACAGCTTTCCTATCGCATTATTCGTTAAAACATACCAGTAGCTCGGAACAAATCGTGCAATCTTTAGCGTACTGCTGTTAAGCATTTCAAGCGGTACAAAAACACCTCCTATAAAAGCAAATCCCAAAGATACTACAGTAGAAACCAGTGTTAATAATTTTGTGTTATTTAGTACCATTCCAAACAAATAGCTCAAAGCCAATACGACAATACTAAATGCAAAAGCATTTATTCCATAAAATATTAAATGTTGATTTATAACGTGATTTTTACTGGTTATTACTCCTAATATAACAAAAACGACTAAAAACATGGTTGTAAATAAACCATTGCAAAATAATAACTTTAGATTTAAGTTTCTTATTGATATTGGAGCAACGAGGTTTCTTCTTTTGATGGATAGCTTTTGAAAGGTAGCCATAATCGTTCCAATAATTAAAATAAAGCTGGCAACCATTACATAAGATAAATAATTAAAATAGGTTTCGTAATATCCATTATCATTTTGACTGTGCATAGAATCAAACAGGGATACGTTGGATTTCAATGCCATATTAGTTTTTAACACATCTACCAATTCCGTTGTATTATCGAAAGTAATATATGTTTTTAAAACAGCAGCGGTATTCAAATAATTATTTATGGCTCCGTTGATTGCCATAGATGTAAAAGAATCAGGAATGCTTTGTTTCTTAACGAGCGCTTCACCGCCGCTAAGAAAATTTTCTTCAAATCCTTCGTCTATTTCAATTACATATTCTACTTCTCGTATGAAAAGCGCATCATCAATTCGTTCTTCCGAAACTTCAACAAACTCGCAATATTTATTTAAATATTCATATAGTCCCTGTGACAGCAAACTCCCATTATCCTTATTAATAAAAGCAGTTCTGATTTTGGTATCCGTAAACGTTTTTGATTCATTGGCTGATTCTTGCGAAAGTATAAATAGAACACCTGCAAAAATAAGCATATATATTAATATCACAGATGATTTATTCTTGATATTTTAATATAAGCCTTAATAACTCCCATGTTTTCCCCTCCTCATATACATAATAATCATACAGCTTAAAATAGCGGCTATGATTGACAAAATAATCATGTTGTATGCGTATTTGCTTAAATCGCTATAATAGTACAAACTATATAAACAATCTGTAATAAGATGTACCGGATTAACAATTGTAAGCGCGGGGAATTTGCTTGACACGATATATTTAACGGAGGGAATCATTAATCCTGCTAAAAAACCCCATATTAATGTTATGCATGTTAAAAAAGCGTCTTTTTTCTTCTCCGTTCCTTTCATAAGCAATGCAATTAAACAACCAAATAAAATACCAATGATTGAGCCAACAAAACACACAAATATCACATACGGCAATTGCGTTCCAAAATCAATCTTTAGAATGTTACTCATAAAAGCAATCACAAGCAATACGCCTGTAAAATGCAAGGCAAGACTTGCCGATAAATTGCAAAATAACAGTTTTGCCATGCTATAGGGTGCTATGTTTACCCTTGCCCCTCTTGTGGATAATGACGCGCTTATATCAGCTCCCTCCCGAAGTCCCCAATTCCCGCCATAAATGCAAACCATAGCTAACAACGCATAAAAGTAGATAACTGTATAGTCCATGTTAGTGCCGGAAGCCTCATTCCGGTTCTTTAAGTAATACTCCCGGTCAACCATATCTTCCATAACAGCATTGTAATTGATGGATTCACCTTGTATCTCTTTTGTTATGATATCTGCAACGCCATACATTTGCATGTAACTGTTTAGTACATTTTTCGCTATAGTCGCTTTTATATCCGAATCCTTTACAACAAGTTCCGGCATTTCTCCCATAACGATATAGCCTGTCACTTTATTGTTATCAAGCAACTGCTCCGCCTCTGCCTGATCAACAAACGCAACACTAAAAATAGGCAGCCCATTTTCAAATGTTACATCCTGCAATGTCTGTTTTAGTGTTGCCTCATTGCTGCTCCCTGTGCTGATTGCGGCAATATTTATTGTTTTAAGCATATCAGTTTTCCCAAGATCAGCGAATGCATAATGATAAATAATTGCAAGAAATATTGGAAACAGCAACGCCCAAAATAAGCTTTGCCTGTCTCTATATAAACACTTTATTTTTGTGCTGAATAGTGTAAGCATTGTTAATATCCTCCTGCGGTAATTGTTCTGAATTAGTCTCTTAGTTCTTTGCCGGTAATCTCTAGGAATACATCGTTTAGAGTTGGCATATCAAAATATATCTTATTAAACGCTATATTTTTTTGCTGTAAAAAATTGATAAGCTCGATTAAACTGTTGCTTTCCTTTTTAGCCTTAACTTTTAGAATATTATCCAAATATTCTATAAAAAGATATTTCCCTGATGATTTCAATTCATTTATAATAGCGTTGTTTATTTGAGCTTCAACAGCGATGGTTTCCCCTATGTTCACACTATCCTTTAAGGTTTCCTTTGTACCTATAGCAACCACGTTTCCTTTATCAATAATCGCTATATTGTCACAAACTTTCTCTACTTCCTCCATATAGTGGGTTGTATAGATAATGGTAGCGCCTTGTTCATTCAATTTTTGAATGCCTTCCAGTATTTTATTGCGGCTCTGAGGGTCAACAGCAACAGTAGGTTCATCTAGGATAATGAGCTTTGGTCTGTGGGCAATGCCGCAAGCGATATTCAATCTTCTTAAAAGACCGCCGCTTAACTTTTTAGGATAAAAATTTTTAAAATCTTCAAGTAATACAAAAGCAATTGCATCCCCAGTCAAATTCTTTACTTTATTTCTATCGTTAATATACAGGCTGCAAAAATACTCAATGTTCTCATATAACGTTAATTCTTCAAATACAGCTACGTCCTGCATAATCACGCCAATATCTTTTTTTATAGCCGTTTCCGTCTCTTTCATTGTGCTACCAAAAATTTTGATTGTACCCCTATCATATTTAACCAGCGATAAAATGCAATTTATAATCGTTGATTTCCCTGAACCGTTTGGCCCTAATAATCCAAAGATTTCTCCTTTTTTTATTTTTAAATCTATACCATTTACAGCGATCAACTTGTCGTATTGCTTGAATAATCCATGAATATCTACTATCGTTTTTTGTTCCATGCTGCCAGCTCCTTATCAAATTATCAGTTGCTATTCCCATTTTACTGATGATTCATTAGCCGTTCAATAGCAAAACGTTGAAGTGCACAATTTTAAGGTTGAAGTGCATAAAAGTTGTTATCCGTCTGTAATAACTCTTAAAATAAAATAAAAACAACCTGAATACGGCACTTATAGCCATGTTCAGGTTGTTTTGGCAAGTTCAACTTTTTATAATTTATTTTTTAACCGCATTCTTTTAATGCTATCATTAATATCGTCTGCATCTTTTTTATTCTCTAACGCCATAACGCCAGATACACATAAATAGGTGCAAATACATATGATAACGGTAATAATCGAATCCTTATGCGAAAAGGATATATTATTAAACACAACTCCCCATAACAAAACGCTAATTAAAATATCAATAATGTGAAAAATTCTTTTTATACTTTCACCTTTACGATTCCATAAGCAATCTATTAAAAACATGAAAAAGGCAATTGTCGATGTAATAATAAAAAGTTGAATGCTTACAGAAATATTCATATCTTCTATGATGCCTGTCCATGCCAATACAGCGTTTATAAGAATCAACATGGTGAAAGAATAGCAATCTATCTTTAAATAGTTTTTAATTGTTACCATCTTTATCTACTCCTGCTCATTTATTTTTTGCTTTAACAGCATAACATAATTACGATTTACAATTAATTTTTCACCGTTTTCTAACGTTGCCTCTAACTTGTAGTTTATAATCGGCCGGACACTAACCAGCTTGTAGATATTGATAATACAATTTTTGCTAATCCGCTGAAAATTAATGTGTTTTAGCTGTTCTTCGATTTCCCATAACCTTTGTACGCATTCATACACATCTTTCTCGCAGTATATAAAAGTTTTTTCATCAACACTTTCAAAGTAGAAAGTATTCTCTATCTTGATTGAATGGGTTTCCCATCTTTTTTGCCTATTATGGAAAAGCCATATAAACGAATCTCCTTAATGAGTTTTTCTAAAGCCAAGTCTATCTGGCCGCATTTAATAAAAATTTCTGTCGTTGCATATTGGTCAGATTGTTCTATGGTTAATTCCACTTGTTCACCCCTTAAAAATCAGCTATTTATTTTTTAAAACACTTGTATCACAAGAATGATTTACTAATTGCCATATTATCTATTATAACGTACATATAAGGAAAATAAAAGCCCGCAGCTTCGCTTTGGATTTATTCTCAATAAACAATACTCAAAAAAAACAGCAGCTTTCCCTCTTTCCACGTTCCCGCAAACAATTCCAGTGTGGCCATACTGGAATTTTTTTCGCGCCCCCGACCCGAAAAAATTGCTTGCCGCTTCGTGGAGAGCCGAAAATCGTCCCTATTCATATCGAGTTATTGTGGCTATTAACTGATTTGCTTTAACATTGGGATGATGATATTTTGTTCGATTTACAGTCTTGTTTTTATAGTTAATGGCCTTATTGGGACAATATACAACACAAGACATACATTGTGTACATTGATGCTTGAAGCAAGGTTTTCCATTTTGCATATAGATATTAGATAGTGGGCAAAGTTTCTCGCATAGACCACAAGTGGTACATGAGCTTTCAACAACAAAGCCTTTATCTTTTTTGGGCAAAGCACGGACAAAAGGCTTTTCTATCAATCGCAATGTTTCTTTCAGAACCGATTTTCTCTGTGGTTCATTACATTCATATCCCTGTACATCTTGAATAATAGTTTTCAATTCTATTTTAGATTTTACCAACGTTTTTTCAATGTCGGGGAAAGGTTCATACATGGCTACATAACTCGATACATTATTGTGTACTTTTGTATACGATAAAGAAGCGCCTTGCTTTTTTAGAACTTCCTCAAGGTCATTTACTGCATTTACAGGAATACCGCCGCAGGTTATTATTCCAAAATAGTATGGGCATGATTTTAGGGATAGATTTTCTATGTACCTTTTTGCAATATTAGGAATGCTCCAATGGTATACAGGCAATACAAATCCGACCCTTTCAAGATTGTCGGGTATAATGAATTCGTTATTCTGACGAATATTTACAACGATTGTACCAGTCAATGCGTTGGCAATTTTAGACGCCGTGTAAAAGCTATTACCTGTTCCAGAAAAACAAAAAATGACGTTTCGCATTGTATATCTCCTCACTAAAACATTTTTTCGACAAGTGTTGCTACAATATTTGCAATCTGTGAGGGTGACAGCACATTACCATCCGCGAACCATTTGTTCAAAATATTCCAAAATCCCCCCGCATTATAAGCAAATACATAGTCTAAATTGGCAAGGTCATTTGCTCCTGTCGTTCCGGCAAACTTATCTTGTATTTTTTCGTGTACTGTTGGCAGCACCTCATCAAAGACACCCAAAAACAATATAGAAAGATCGTTCTGGATTAAAAGGGATATGAATTCTTTATGTTTATACGCAACTTCGCAAAATATTAGTAATGATGTAGGAATTGACAAGGCTTTTTCATTTTGAAGTACATCGGTATATTCTGTGCTTAGTTGATATATATAGAACTTCAAAATATCTTCTTTTGATTCAAAGTTTCTATAAAATGTGCGACGGTCTAATTCTGCTTTCTTTGCAATCTCTTGAATCGTTATTTTTCCAAATGGTTTCTCTTGCATCAAATCTACTAACGCTGTCGCTATCCATTTTTTTGATCTAATAGCAAGTGGATTTTCACTTTCAATCATCGATAACCCTCCAAATAAAATGTCACAAAAATCAATTTTTGAGGCACTTGCCGCACTTATATTGACAATTGCTCTTCTTGATTATACTATATAGATGTAAATGTCGCAATAGTGACATTAGGCACATTTGAGACATTTTTTAGAAAGGATTGGCTTACATGAGGATATTGATGATAAGTCTGCCATTTACAGGCCATGTAAATCCGACTTTGGGTATGGCAAAAGAACTTGTGAATGCAGGACATGACGTATCTTTTGTATTAACTGAAAATTGGAGAGATATCATTTCTAAAACAGGTGCAAAGTTTGTTCCATATAATGATTTCCCCGTAAAACCTACATCATTAGAATTGAGGCAACAATCTTTCAAAGCCGCCTATGAAACAGCCTACCATATTGGAGCTCAATATGATGTGGTTGTGTATGAAATGCTTTTCTTTTTAGGTAAAAATCTGGCAGACAGGTTGGGGAAGCCATCTGTACGTTTGTTTTCGACATTCGCTCTTGATAGCGAAATGCTAAATCGTTTTGTATACACTGGCGGCCCACTTATGGGTTTATTCAAGTCAAAATCAATTCGTAAATGGATTACCAACATGCTGTTAGGCAGTAATATTTCCATTGGCAACAAAGATTTACTGAGCGAGATAGTAAATAATACTCCGGACTTGAATTTTGTTTTTACGACTAAGGATTTTCAAGTATATAATGAGAGATTTCCGGAGGATAAATACAAATTCATAGGCCCGTCAATATCTGCAAGGGACAATAATAGCACGCTCAACCTTCAAGGGTTGACCTCGCCGCTTGTCTATATTTCTTTAGGCTCTATAATAAACAATGCAAAAGGCTTTTATAAAAAATGTATTGATGCTTTTCGTAATGAAAATGTATCTGTGATAATGTCTGTCGGCAACAAGATTAAAATAGAGGAACTCGGTGAAGTACCTGCTAATTTTCATATTCAGTCTTATGTGCCACAGCTTCAGGTGTTAGAACACGCAGACCTGTTTATAACACATGGAGGTATGAACAGTGTTAATGAGGCTTTATATTATGGAGTGCCGATGGTAGTATTCCCTTTGGCAACCGACCAACCGACTATAGCTGATAGAATAGTAGAATTGAACTTGGGATGTAAATTCTCTGATAAATCACCATCGGTAAAAGATATACGCCAAAATGTCCTATCTGTTTTAGTGGATAAATCAATTAGGGCACAAACTAAAAAATTTCGTTCTTTTTCACAGCAATCAAAGGGAATACCTTATGCTGTTAAGGAGATAGAAAAATATGTTGGTGAGCGCCAGCGCCAAAGAGAGCAAATACGCTGTTTGGAATGTCGATAGATAAACCGAGTCACTTCTGGACATTTTGTCCAGAAGCGGCCTAACAGTAAAAATCATGCACTGGGAAAATCCGACTTTGAAAGGAGGGCGGATATTGGAAAATTGGATATTGGTAGTAGGATATAGCCGCCCTCATTTTGAAGCGGCACAAAAGGAATGGCTAAAGTACAATGTACTTTTGCAATTGGTGGAAACTATCCCCGAAGCCATAGCAAAGTTTTCGGCCCGACCGTATCTTGCGGTAATCGCTTCTTATGATGTTGCCGATATGATTTCATTGATCAAGGTAATGCGGGAGGCAAGGCAAATCCCCCTTTTGGTTTTATCGCAGGAGGACAGCGGCACGAAAATGGCCGAGAGCATTATCCGGGGCGCGGACACCTTTATTATCGACCCGGATAAGCTGATAGACAGCATAACGAAAAACAAGGATATTATAGATCGTCTTTCGGGGCTGTCCACCTACAATAAGCAGGCTCTTGGCATCCTAACACACCGCGACATCTTTATGCTTATGGAATACCGCAAGGTGTTTGTACGCGGAAAGGAAATTGTCCTTGCAAAAAGCAAGTTTGAAATCCTGCAATTACTTTTATCACAAACCGAGCGGGTATTCACACATGAACAAATCTACCTGTATGCCTATGGCGATGATATTTCAGTAGATATTACCATTAACGCCGTGCGTTGCCACATCAGCCGAATACGGCAAAGACTTCGCATAGACCCTGAACTGGTAGACTACATAGACTCCGTTCGCAGCATCGGCTATCGGATTGCCGTATAAATTGCCGTTCCTTATAGCGGCCCGACTAAAAATCGGGCCGCTATTTATGGGTAAAAACTGATAACATCCTGACATGAAACTGCGATGCTGTTGACATGAACTTGACTGATAACTGACATGCTTGCGCTGTACGCTTCCCTCAAACAACTGTAAGAGGGGAATTTTACCGCCTTATGCTGATTTTGTTCTCTCTTGAAAGAAGGGAACGGCGTGAGCTATTGGCTGGCTTTTTTATCCTATTATCAACAATTGCCATGCAAGCAACGAAGCGCCGCGATCCTAAACCGGGTCGCGGTTTTTCTTTTCCTGCTTTCGGACAAGCCCCGGCACTTCCGGACATTTTGTCCAGAGGTGCGGGTTAGCTACCCCGGTTGCCGACCCCCGCCATGCTCCATTCGATTTTTCGCATTTACCCAAAAACAAAAATCGAATGGAGGCTATATCATGGCAACGATCAATTTACGGGATTTTCACTACTGGTACACACATGACGAGTTTATTGAGGTTTCCGATGAGGTGGCGGAGGAACTGTCTGCGGACAAGCGGTATCAGAAATCGCACCCGCGCCGCGTGAAACGCAACAAGGCGCAGTATTCTCTGGACGCTGGCGATGGGATTGAGAGCAGAGCCATTTATGCGGAGCTTTCACCCCCTGAGGTTTACGAGCTTACACTCAGAATGTGCCGGTTGTGCAGGGCGCTCAATTCCCTGCCCGAAGCGCAGGGTCGGAGGATAGACGCGCATTATTTATGCGGCATGAGCAAGGCCGATATTGCACGGGCCGAGGGCGTGGCGAAAAGCCGCGTATCTGAAAGCATAGAGCGCGGACTTCGGAATATGAAAAAATATTTGAAAAAGACATTCTGATAGCGGAACTATCGGCCCTAAAGCGACATGGTTAATGAGAGGGATTTCCCCCCCTCATTAACATATAGGGGAACGCCGTGCCGGGAATAGCTGTCTCTATTGTCCAATGACAGGCCGAAAGCACAAGGCGCGGCGCTTTCCCACTCTTATGAAATGGAGGGCTTTTGCATGGATAAGGCATTACAGGCATTGCTTTTTGAGCAATGGAAAAATGGAGCCTGTTTGAGGTATGTCATTATCGCGCTTGAAAATCTTGGCTATAAGCCGCAGAAAATCCAAGAGCTTGTCTGTGAAATGCGGGAACTATTTGACTGGATTTCCACGGATCAAGCCGACAAACACTATTGTAATGGCCCTTATTGAATACCCCCGCACTTCCGGACATTTTGTCCAGAGGTGGGACAAGACCAAAGGCCAGCACTTTTCGCGGTGCTGGCCTATAGTATTTCTCTACGATCTGAAAGGAGTAGTTGTATGGAAACAAAACGCAACACGGAGTATCAGATTGGCAATACGCTATATCAGGTAACGCCTGTTTTTAAGAATGACGATAAAGCCGAGGATTTAGCCGACAAGATTAAGCGTCTGATCCTCAAAGATAAAGAGCGGAAAAATGAGAATACATAAGGGGTTGCAGCCTCGACATCCTTAACATGGGCGGTCAACGATGGTATAATATAAGTGTAATATCCGTTTGTTTGACTGCCGAAAGGGAGGAAATATGAAAAACCAGTCAAACAAAATAACAGCCTTATATCCTCGCCTGTCTCGTGATGATGATGTGCAGGTGATAGCAATAGTATTAAAAACCAGAAGAAGCTCTTGGAAAAATACGCAAAGGAACATGGATTTCTAAATACCCGCTTTTATGTAGACGATGGGTATTCCGGGACAAATTTCAACCGTCCGGGCTTCCAGGAAATGATAGCCGATATTGAAGCTGGATATGTAACCGCCGTAATTGTAAAGGATATGTCACGCTTGGGCCGCGACTATCTGCAAGTTGGCTACTATACGGAAGTATTATAGACAAGAACACAAAGGCGGAACTGAAACAGAGCCGCCAACACATAGACAGGGATACTGAAAAATCAGGTATCCCTGTTTTTATTTTGCGAGAAAACAGCACAGCGCAGATAATTCCGCTACGCCTATCCAGACTGTCAAGGGGCTTTCGCGGCATAATGCTCCATCACTCCGCTTTGCTCCGTTCAGTCCGCTTATTCCACGTTCCCCTTGACAGTCTGGATTTTTGCCGTGCCATTACGCCGCCGACAACGGGGAACAGGAAAATTATTTCCTGCCCCGTTGCCGTCCGCTTCATTTTACGGCAAAACCGGCTCCACTGGCATAGCGGTAATCGTAGATTTTTATGCGGGGGCTGTTCGCCCCCTGCACCCCTCGACCTCCTCCAAAGAACAGCATAAGGTGTCAAAACGGTAGCTTTTTTCCCTTATGTTGTGTTGCTGGCGTAGTGGTAATAGAAAGCCATTACCAACACAATTTCACGGCTATAAACGGGCAAGCGGGGGTGAATATGAAACCATTTGAATATTATTACAGCCAACAGTCTGAACAGTTCACCTTTTACCGTATTCCTAAAGCTCTGTTCACTGATGAATGCTTTTCTGGCCTTTCATCAGACAACAAGGTATTGTACGGCCTTATGCTTGACCGCATGAGCTTATCCCGTAAAAACGGCTGGATTGATAAGCTAGACAGGGTATATATCTACTTCACGCTGAATGAAGTCATGGAGCAGCTTCATTGTGGCAGGGAGAAGGCAAACAAGCTAATAGCGGAATTGGATACAAGGGGTATTGGTTTAATTGAAACGAAACGGCAGGTGCTTGGCAGAGCGAATATCATCTATGTCAAAGACTTTACTTCATAACCGTGATTGGATTTTCCGACAACGTTTTTTTGACTTCTGGCGGATAGGATTGGATAGAATAGATATAGCTCAAGTAAGTATTATTTTATTATTCTTATTTCAGTTCGATAATCGAACCGCCAGAAGTACGAAAATCCCGTTGCGGACAGGGCTATTAACGGCACTTCCACAATGTTTTCAACAAGGTATCTTTTTGACGCCTTGTTGCCGCATTATGGCGGCTATGGATGGGGTAATGGATTTATACCACCCGCACACTTTAAACGCCGTACACGACAAGAAAACCGCAAAATCAGCACCTTTTTGATACAGTAAATTGGCCTATACCGCGATTATGGAGACAAAGAAGGATGTCACAATATGGCAACACAAAACAGAAAACGCAATGTCCAGATTATCATTAGAGTGACCGAAGAGGAAAAGGCTTTTATACAGAAAAAGATGACTTTGCTGGGAACACATAACCTCAGTGCCTACATACGCAAGATTGCAATAGATGGGTACATCATCAACGTAGACCATACCGATGTTAAAAATCATGCGGCACAGCTTCAGCGCATAGGCAACAATGTCAATCAGATCATCAAGCGGATGAACCAGACCGGCAGCCTATACAGGGCAGATGTGGCCGAGGTTAAGAAGATACTGCATAATATTTGGCTGTCGGAAAGACGATTGCTGTTGAAAATACGATTTTAGCAAGGGTTCTGGGGGTCCAATAGACGAAATAGGACGGCCGATCTCTATTCTTTAGCAGCTTCTGGATAATGTGGCAAATCAGGCATGAGGCTGTATAACTCTTCTACCATCATCGAGAGCGTTACATTGGATAATTCATTTTTTAATGCACCTACCGCATCGTCCAAATGAGTTTTGAGAAGTCCATAGATGTTGCTTCCAACTGGGCAGTGTTCGGATGGATTTTGGTGAAACTTGAAAATATCTTCTGTTTCTTTTGGCTCCACTGCTGAAAAAATATCCCAAAGCGTAATAGTGTCCGGGGAACGAGCAAGCATCGTGCCGCCAGGTCCGGGAACAACCAAAATCATATTTGACTCTTTCAGAGATTTGAAAATATTACGGATGATTACCGCGTTTACTCCAGTACTTTCCGATATCTTTTCGCTATTGACTTTTTCTTTATCAGACAATGCGGCGATCATAATCATGGCATGAACAGCCACAGGAAATTTTGTACTAATACGCAAAGAGCATCACCTCACAAAAATTGTAACATAAACCATTACAAAAATCAAAAAATAATTTGTAACAGTTTACATTACAAATTATTTGTGATAGTCTGTAACATATACAATTACAGACTGGAGGTGTGGATTGAAAAGAACTCCATAGATAATCAAAAACGACTACGAAATGAGGTGCACATTATGGTAACAACTATTTTTGCTCATCCGAAACACAATGGTACGAATGGTAAAGTATATCACTCAATCCTAAATTCCTGCGAAAAAGCTGGTATTGATTATGTGTCCATTGACTTGTATAAAGACAGGTTTTCTCCGGTTCTTACCGAAGAAGAATTGGACGGTTTTTACAATGGTATTGCTATAGACCCATTAGTAAAAAGATATCAGGATATTCTGATGAAAAGTGAAAAACTTATTTTGGTCTTTCCTATTTGGTTTAATGAATATCCGGCTATGTTCAAAGGCTTTTATGATAGAGTATGTCAAGGGAAATTTGCTTTTGATTATATTTCGGGTGGCGTACGGCCTAAATTGACACATATCAGACGAGCTTTAGTCGTGACAACATCACATGCGCCAACAGAAATATTGAAGCAAGTGCAAGGTAATTTGATTGAAACACAAGTAATCGGTCATATGCTCAAAACGATTGGCGTCAACGATAGTAAATGGGTTAATTTTGGCGGTATACTAGAGCCATCTAATGAAAATTTGAACGATACTATCGTTGCTGATTTGGAAAATGAGGTTGTGAATTTGTAACGAATTATGACTTTGGAACTAAATAGTATAAAACTTATTAAAGGAGACGATTTTTATGCAGACTTTTGATGCAATTATGAATCGAAAAGGCGTTCGCAGTTTTACCAGTCAACAAATAAGCAGTGAGCAGTTGAGGAAACTCATTCATGCAGCAAATGCAGCGCCAATTAGTGGCGGCGGGTTTACTGATTCGGCACGCCATCTTACGATTATTCAAAATGAGGATATGCTGAGCCGCATATCGAAAGCCGCTTCTGAAAAGCGAGGAGGGAGCGATCCTCTCTATGGTGCAAAAACACTTATTGTCATATCCGCTCCAGAAAACGCATATCACGTTGAGCAACTTGATGTAGGAATTATGGCACAAACAATCCTGCTGATGGCCACTGATCTAGGATTAAACTCAATTGTTATGACCAGCTTTACACAAGCATTTATGGAGGATACCGAACTTCTTCCTGCTCTTTGCTTACCGGATAGGTACACTCCTTATATTGGAGTTGTGGTTGGCTATACAGATGATAAAACCGTGAAAACAAGGGAATATAGAGATAATAATGTCAATTATATTTGATAAGTAAATTGTACATATAAAGGGACGATTTCTTTCATTGCCATCCAACGGCTTAATAAAAAAAGCCGTCAGATGGCAGACAATTTTTCGTGCTCACATGGCGGCAATAGGAGGATGCCGCCATGTTGTTTTTTTGTTATGAAATAGCTTTTATCCCTCATGGTAGTTTGTCAAAAAAAACCATGCCTTATACATAGAAACATGTGCCCTTTTAGATGAACTAACTCGGTTAAAAAATAGGAACTATTGGGTGCAGTACAGTTTTGCCCGGTTGCATTACGGCCAATTGGCCGTAATGCAACCGGGTTTCTTTATTGTCTGTGTAAGCACAAGTCTTCTTTGTTTCAATGGGACTTTACTCTTTCGTAGCAAGCATAGGAAGTGGATAGCCACTTCCGTAAAATGGACATTTTCGGCTTGCGCCGCAATCGTCCATTTTGCTTGTTGGGAGAACCCAAACCCCTTTGAAAAAACTATAAAAAATCCAGTTCCGCTTTTACCAAAGTTTCATTCCCTTGTCGTGGTGGTGGCAAAGGGGACGCGCCCCTTTCTATTCCAGAACGGAAAGGGGGTGAATAAAGTGGAGTTTACTTCTTTTCAGGAGCATATAGAGCACCAGTTCGACGCTTTCTGCAAGACAGCGTTGAAGTTCAAAGCGTGCGACATTTACAAGGCGATTGCAAGGCTGGCGATGCATGAAATTGAGTTTTCGGGATTAACCGAATCGCAGTTTAACAGCCTTTCCCATGAGGATGAATATTTTACAACCGCACATCAATTCAAAGTCCTTGATTTTGACATTGCCATTCAGGATGAATTGATGGCCGAAGCCCTCGCTGCCCTGCCGGAAGACAGGCGGCGCATTGTACTGCTCTATTACTTCCTCGGCATGAACGACCGCAAGATTGGCGAACTGCTGAACCTCATCCGTGAAACCGTACAATATCGCCGGACAAGCTCACTCAAACAATTAAAACAATTTTTGGAGGGAAAAAGTTATGATGAAGACGAGTAAAAATAAACTGTTGCCCTATCCTGTCATTCTGGTAGCGACAAGGGGTGACGAAGAAGCCATGCAAAAAGTTTTCCGGCACTACGCTGGCTACATAAGAACGCTGGCCACACGGCCTTTCTATGATGAAAACGGCAACCGACATTTTGTTGTGGATGAAACCATATGCCGGGAGTTGGAAAACCAACTGGCAAAGGTCATTATTGAGAAATTCCGGGTGACGCCAGATGAATAAAGCTCAGTATGACAAGGTAACTGAACCCGCTATTTTTCAGGGCAAGTCCGTTACGGTAACGCACCTCACACCTGTTCTCACGCCGGAGCAGAGGGACAAACGCAAGCGCGAGATTGAACACCAGCTTTTTGATGTGTTCAGCAAATACAAATCAGGCCGCGAAAAATAGGCGGCTGCATTGATAAACGGGGCGGCCAATGGTATAATTTTATTGTTGGCGGCTCCGTTTCCTTTACGGAAAGGAGCCGAATATGAATAACCGGATTAACGCAGTTTACGCAAGACAGAGCTTTGATAAAAAAGATAGTATTTCTATCGAAAGTCAAATCGAATTTTGCGAATACGAATTGAAAGGCGGGAGTTATCAAGAATACAAGGACAAAGGGTATAGCGGTAAAAACACGGACAGGCCGGATTTTCAAAGGCTGCTGCGCGACATTGAGGCGGGAGAAATCGCAAAGGTCGTTGTCTACAAACTGGATAGGATAAGCCGTTCAATACTGGACTTTTCCCGGTTGATGGAACTATTCCAAAGGTATAATGTTGAGTTTGTTTCTTCAACAGAGAAGTTTGACACCTCAACGCCGATGGGACGGGCCATGCTCAATATTTGTATAGTTTTCGCCCAGTTGGAAAGGGAAAGTATTCAGCAGAGGGTAACGGACGCATGGCACTCCCGTTGTCAAAAAGGCTTTAAGATGGGCGGCAAAACGCCCTACGGTTTCCGTACAGAGCCGTATGAAATAAACGGTATTAAGACAAAAAGGCTTGTGCAAGAACCAACCGAAGCGGCGTTTGTCAAATTGATGTACGAAATGTACGTTGACCCACGAATGTCACTCCGCGACATTACCCGCACAGTCACAGCACAGGGCATGAAAACTTATCACGGCAAGCCGCTTTCACGGGTGACGCTCTCCATTATACTTCGCAATCCGATTTACGTCATGGCAGACCTTGACGTATATGAGTTTTTCAAGAGTCAAGGCACAGAAATCGTGAACGGCGCGGAGGACTTTGTAGGGACGAACGGCTGTTATTATTATCAGGGCAAAGGCACTACCGACAACAAGCACAGGAACTTACAGGGGCAAACGTTGGTGATTGCGCCACACGAGGGTTTTATACCGTCCGATATATGGCTGAAATGTCGTAAAAAGCTGATTGCGAGCCAAACTTATCAACCCGCGAGGAAAGCGAAAAATTCATGGCTGGCGGGTAAAATCAAGTGCGGACGATGCGGTTATGCTCTGATGTCCGCACACTCAAACGGAATATTATACTTTCGTTGCAGTATTCACGCTGATAATAATTCCTGCCCCGGTTGTGGCACAATCAAGTTACATGAGCTGGAGACGTTTGTTTACAGCGAGATGGTAAAAAAGCTAAACGACTTCAAAACCCTTACGAGCCGAAAAAAAGCGGCGAAAGCCAATCCGAAGTTGACCGCGAAACAGTTAGACCTTGCGCGTGTGAATGGTCAGATTGAAAAACTTGTTGAGAGCCTTACCACGGCGGGCGCGACCCTTGTAACCTATGTTAATACCAAAATTGAAGAATTGGACGCGCAAAGACAAATACTCACGCGGGAAATAGCCGCGCTGGCCCTCGACACGATACCGCCCGCGCAGATGGAGGCCATTTCAAACTATCTGGACGATTGGGACAATGTGAGTTTCGAGGACAAACAGCAAGTGCTTGACTATCTCATAACCCGCATACGCGCCACGAGTGAAAACGTAGAAATCGAATGGAAAATCTAACGACACATTAACACAGCTTTTGTGTCCTTGTACATAGTAGGGACAACTTTTTCCCTCAATACAATATCCGTTTTATAGCGGTCAACGATGGCGTGGACAGCAACGAGGGTGAAAACGAGTTTACCCCATTCAGAAACATAATGAAGGCTATGTGTTCAGATGGAAGGGTAAAGTGCTGACCCGATGAATTTGTAAAAAATCCTTATATCTTGTGTCTTTACGCCGTTTTCAACCTTGCGTTCGCCGATCTCTATTTTCTCTATCAGCGTTTCGAGCAAATCCCTGTCCACATCTTTGATTGTGGATTTTTTTTATTAGACACATCCAAGTTTCAATGTCCCTGAGCTTTGCGTTTGCTTCGGTGACGGTTTTGCTGATGGCGAAGAGCTGGGTTTCCGTATTTTTCCATTCGGCTTCATGTTTCCTTGCAAGCTCGGAGAAACGTACGCTTGAGATTGTGCCGGAAACCTTGTCCTCGTACAGCTTTTCAAGCTGTAGTTCAAGCGTGTGAAGCCGCTGCTCAATCCTTTTTCGCTTTTTCGCAATCTCCGCCTTCTGCGATACATAATCATCCGTAACTCTGCTTTGTAATGATTGCAGCATCCTGTTTCCATCAAGCTGTATCAGCTCCGCTTGCGCTCTGATGTCGTCCAGAAGCAACTTTTTCAGTAAAAGCTCATAAATCGTGTGTCGTGAGCAGGTTGAACCACCGGTGGCGCTGTGCGTTGAGCAGTGGTACGAAGTGTATGGAACAATTTTGCCTGTGTTGCGAATCTGTTTTTCTGTGTTTGATACTAGCATCGCCCCACAGTCGGGGCAGAGTAGGAAGCCACAGAACAATGATTTTTGCGGTTTACGGAAACTCTCAGAGCGCTTTTTCGCAGCCCTGCTCAGTGTCTGCACCTTCGCCCAAACTTCCTCGCATATAATCGGCTCGTGGGTTTTCTCCACCCGAATCCACTCATCTTCATTTCGCGGCACTACACTACCATCTCTGTATGAACGTGTTTTCTTCTTGAAGGATACTGTGTGTCCCAAGTATAGTTCGTTTTTGAGAATCGCCTTGACTGTCATATCATGCCACACGTTGGTGCATCTTGCAGGCTTACGATTCTGCCGTGTGTAGTAATACAGTCGCGGCGGGAGGATTTCGCCTTGGTTCATGACACCGGCGATTTTTGCGTAGCCCATGCCTGTGGTTCTCAGCTCGAATATCTTCCTGACTATCCCTGCGGCGTATTCATCGACAATGAGCCGTGTATGATACTCCGGACTGCGGTCATAACCATACGGCACATATCCCGACAGCTTTTCTCCGTTTTTTGCCTTTTCCGTGAGGACAGATTTTATCCTGTCACTGATATTTTTAAGGTAAAAATCGTTCATGGCATTATAAAATGGAACAATGTCGTTCTCACCGGTCTCAGTGTCCACGCCGTCATCCAGTGCTACGAAACGACAACCGAGGGAGGGGAAGATTTCCTCCAGATACTTGCCCGATTCCAGGTAATTGCGTCCAAATCTTGAGAGGTCTTTGACTAGCACAAGGTTAATGACCCCGCTCCGCACGTCCTCCATCATGTCCTGAAAACCCTTGCGGTTGAAATTGCCTCCGGTGGCTCCGTTGTCGATATACATTCGTTTTTCCACCCAACCGGGCATCATTGCGATGAATTTTGACAGGATTGCTTTCTGATTTTCGATGCTCATGGATTCCTCGCCGCGATACGCCGTGCTTTCTGTGGACAGGCGTATGTACATCCCGACTTGATATAATTTTTCACTCATATCAAGCCACCGTCCCACTGACTTTCACAGACGAGGCGGCCATTGCGTTCATGTCACCGACATAATTATAATGTATCTTTATGTCACGAACACGCTTGCCATCGATGACTTGCACATCGCAGACGATTATTTTGTCTATCAGTAGAAGCAATGTTTCAGCGTCCAAATCCTCAAGCTGGGTGTACCGCTTAATGAGCCGTGCCCAAGTCGCGGCGTTGTCGGCGTTCTGTTTTATGCTCCTGACACGCTTTTCGAGGTCATCCACCGATTGCAGGCGGTCAACACGTTCCTTCTCGAATTTCTCAATCTGCCGCTTGAACATACTCTCAGGAACAAGCCCTGAAACCCTGTCCTCCTATAACATTTGTCAAGGAGGTTTGTCCATTTTTCAAATAAATATTTTTCATATTAAGAATACCACGCCACAACACTGCTAATAAAGGGTTTTTCCATTCTGTTCTTTGGAAGAGGTCGCGGGTGCGGGGCGCGTAGCCCCGCGAAACCTACAAACTGCCGCGCAGTAGTGGAGACGGTTTTGCCGTACAATGAAGCGGACGAAAACGGGGGGGCAGGATATTTTGGTGTGCCCCCCGTCAATAGGACAATGAAAAAACAAAAAGATTTTGTGTTGCTGCTCTTCGGAAATGAAGGGCAGCAATCATGTTATGCCGCCAGAGC
>Ga0153929_1000095_pt1 | contig 38412 bp, 37 predicted proteins | sample TSNJ013MetaG_FD_104689 | JGI IMG/M metagenome (GOLD analysis project Ga0153929, IMG submission 104689) | Attine ant fungus gardens microbial communities from New Jersey, USA - TSNJ013 MetaG | ecosystem: Host-associated > Fungi > Mycelium > Unclassified | place: USA: New Jersey, Wharton State...
TCGGAATGCGTGAGATTCATGCCGCCCTTGCCGGCCATCAGGAATTTGCGGCCGACCGACGGCATGGCGTCGTAGAGATCCACGTCCACACCGCCAGCCGCCAGCGCCTCCGCAGCCATCAAGCCAGCAGGGCCGCCGCCAATAACGGCAACGCGTACGCGACGAGTTTCTGAGGGGGACGGTGACGGCATGCGGGAACACGATTGGAAGCGAAGCCGCATTGTCGCATTGGGCGTCGGCGAACCGTGAACGGCCCATGCCAGGATCGACCTGAGTGCGCCACATCGACCGCTGCATAATCTGGCGACAACGCTCAACAGGGAGATGTCGATGCAAATCGATTGGCCGGGCATCCGTTCCGAGCAAGCCGACGCACTGCATGACGTGGTGGTCGACCTCTCAGGCTGGATGATTCCACTCGAACCGGACCCGTGCGTCGATTATTTTTTGCTCGCGGAAGACGCACCGTGTTGTCACACACAGCACTATCCGCGCATCCCAGCGCCCGGAGCCGGTTGATCAGCCCCGATCACGCCCGCGCCGTCGCCGATACAGGTGGCGTGATCGGCGTCTGGCCAAGCTCCGGAACGTTCCAGGATCTGCAGGGGATGGCCGAAGGCGTCAAGCGGATGGCCGAACTGGTTGGCGTCGATCATGTCGGCATGGGCACGGACATGCTGGGCTTTATTTCTCCGCCGGTTTTCACCCACTACGGCCAGTTGCCCGATTTCGCGAACCAGCTACTTGCAGTGGGGTTCTCGAACGAAGAGACCGGGAAGATCCTTGGGGGAATTACAGGCGAGTGTTCGAAGCGAGCGTTGGGTAGGGGAAAGTTCGAAAACGGGCACGCAACCGTTCGCTTGCGTTGATCTGACACTCTGGCCCCGTATCCCACACAGGCAAAATTGGACTCCTCCCGGGTCTATCTCAAAAAATAACTATTAACCGACCGGACGGTCGGCTTATAATTGCGACACAGTGACTTCCTAGAGCGAGCGATCGTCATGTACACGCAATCCCTCGATATCCCCGGCAACGTGCAGTCCATCGATCCGGAGTCGACATCGCCGGAACTCAGCCGTTTTGACGCCGTGATGGCCGTCGACGGCAAGATCGAACCCCAGGACTGGATGCCCGAGGCGTATCGCAAGACGCTGATCCGTCAGATCTCGCAGCACGCGCATTCGGAAATTGTGGGCATGTTGCCCGAGGGCAACTGGATTTCGCGCGCGCCAAGCCTGAAGCGCAAGGCGATCCTGCTCGCGAAAGTGCAGGACGAAGGCGGCCACGGCCTCTATTTATATAGCGCGGCGGAAACCATGGGCGTGTCGCGCGATCAACTCGTCGACGCCCTGCACGCCGGTAAAGCCAAGTATTCGAGCATTTTCAATTACCCGACGCCCACCTGGGCGGATGTCGGCGTGATCGGCTGGCTGGTGGACGGCGCAGCGATCATGAACCAGATCCCGCTCTGCCGCTGCACGTATGGCCCGTATGCGCGCGCCATGATCCGCATCTGCAAGGAAGAGTCGTTCCATCAGCGGCAAGGTTTCGACGCGCTGCTCTCCATGATGAAGGGCACAGAAGCCCAAAAGGAAATGGTCCAGCAGGCGGTGGACCGCTGGTGGTGGCCGGTGCTGATGATGTTCGGCCCAAGCGACAAGGATTCCATCCACAGTGGCCAGTCGTTCAAATGGGGCATCAAGCGGATATCGAATGACGATTTGCGGCAGAAATTCGTCGATGCCACCGTCGAGCAAGCCAGGATCCTCGGCGTCACGCTGCCCGACCCCGACCTGAAATGGAACGAAGAACGGCAGGCGCACGACTACGGCGAGATCGACTGGGAAGAATTCTGGCGCGTCGTGAACGGCGAAGGCCCTTGCAATAAAGAACGCCTCGCCACGCGAGTCAAGGCACACGACGACGGCCTCTGGGTTCGCGAAGCCGCCCTCGCCTACGCCGCCAAACAAGCCGCGCGTGCGCGAAAGCAAGCTGCATAAACGAAGGAGCGAAAAATGAATAGCGAATGGCCGATCTGGGAAGTGTTCGTGCGTAGCAAGCAGGGTCTTGACCACAAGCATTGCGGCAGCCTGCACGCGCCCGACGCACCCGCGGCACTGCGCATGGCGCGCGATGTCTACACGCGGCGCCAGGAAGGCGTGAGCATCTGGGTGGTGCCGTCGGCGGCGATCACGGCCTCCGATCCCGCCGATAAAGCCGAGTTCTTCGACCCGGCCGGCGACAAGATTTATCGTCACCCGACGTTCTTCGTGCTGCCCGACGAAATCAACCACATGTGACACGAAGGGTCAAGCCCATGACGACGCCCCAACATCTGTCCTACGTACTGCGCCTCGCCGATAACGCCCTGATCCTCGGTCAGCGCAATGGCGAGTGGTGCGGACACGGCCCGGTGCTCGAGGAGGATATCGCGCTGGCCAATATCAGCCTCGATCTGATCGGCCAGGCGAGATTGCTTTACTCGCACGCGGCCACGCTCGATGCCGAGCTTTACGGCACGAAGAAAACCGAAGACGACTACGCGTATTTCCGCAACGAACGGGATTTTCGCAATTACACACTGACTGAGCTGCCGCACGCAGGTCCGTTGTCGGGCACGGCACGTTCGGATCGCGACTACGCGGTGACGGTCGTGCGCAACTTCCTTTATTCGACGCTGATGGCGCATCTGTGGACGGCGCTCACGCAATCTACCGACGCGCAGCTCGCGGCAATCGCGTCGAAGTCGATCAAGGAAACGCGTTATCACCTGAATCACGCGAGCGACTGGCTGCTGCGTTTCGGCGATGGCACCGAGGAATCGCATCGTCGGGCTCAAGCCGCAGTGGATTACCTGATGCCGTACACACGCGAGTTCTTCAGTACCGATGACGTGGAAACGAGCATCGCCGATGCGGGTATCGGTCCGCTGACCGCCGATCTGGAAACCGCGTGGCGCGAAGACGTGGACGCGACGCTTGCGCAAGCCACTCTGCAAAGACCCGCCGATGCCAAACATGTGACTACGGGCAAGCTCGGCGAGCATTCCGAGCACATGGGTTTCCTGCTCGCGGAATTGCAGAGCCTCGCGCGGCAGCATCCAGGCGCAACGTGGTGAACTCGATGATGACCACCGCCGAAGCTTCGCTCGATCGCGTATGGGAAGTGCTGGACGCTGTACCCGATCCGGAAATTCCGGTGGTATCCATCCGTGAGCTGGGCATTCTCCGCGACGTCCGCCGTGCCGCCGACGACGCGCTGGAAATCGTCATCACGCCCACGTATTCCGGCTGTCCGGCGATGTACCAGATCGCGGAAGACATCGGCGCTGCATTGAACGACGCGGGCTTTGCGAATCATCGAATCGAGACTGTCCTGGCGCCCGCGTGGACCACCGACTGGATGACCGACGCGGCCCGCGACAAGCTCAGGCAATACGGCATCGCGCCGCCCATGGGCAATTGCGGTTCAAACGAGCACGTGGCGCAAGAGCGGCCGATCCGCTTCGTGCCGCGCGTCGTGGACAAACCCGCCTGCCCGCGCTGCGGTTCATCGCATACCGAACGCCTCGCCCAATTCGGCTCGACGGCGTGCAAGGCGCTGTATCGCTGCATGGATTGCCGCGAGCCGTTCGACTACTTCAAACCGTACTGAAAACAACCATGGCGACTCCGCAATTCCACTCGCTGCGCATCCGCGACGTCCGTCCCGAAACCGCCGACGCCGTCACGGTTTCCTTCGATGTCCCCGAGACCCTGCGCGATGCATTCCGCTTCACGCAAGGCCAGTTCGTCACGTTGAAGACGCATATGGACGGCGAGGAAATGCGGCGCTCATATTCCATTTGCGTCGGCGTGACCGATTACGATCGCGACGGCGAATTGCGTATCGGCATCAAGCGTGTGCGGGGCGGCCGCTTCTCGAACTTCGCCTTCGATACGCTGAAGCCCGGCCACGAAATTGAAGTCATGACGCCCGACGGCCGGTTCTTTACGCACCTGAACGCCGATCACGTGAAGCACTACGTGGCGTTCTCGGGCGGCTCGGGCATCACACCGGTGCTCGCGATCATCAAGACGACGCTGGAAACCGAGCCGACCAGCCGTTTCACACTGATCTACGGCAATCGCAGCGTGGACGCGATCATGTTTGCCGAAGAACTGGAAGATTTGAAGAATCGCTTCATGAGCCGGTTCTCGCTGTACCACGTGTTATCGGACGATTTGCAGGATGTCGAGTTGTTCAACGGCGTGCTGAACCAGGAAAAATGCGCGGCCTTCCTGGAGGCGCTGGTTCCCCCCAATGAAATCGATGAAGCCTTCATTTGCGGCCCCGGCCCAATGATGGACGCCGCCGAAGCTGCGCTGAAAAGCGCGGGCGTGCCGCCGCAGCAGGTCCACGTCGAACGATTCGGCACGCCGTTGCCGCAAGCAGGCGTGCCGCCCATCGAAATAACCGACGACACCCCGGCGGCCGATCTGGAACTCATCATCGATGGCAAAAAACGCAAGCTGCGCCTGCCGTATCAAGGTGTGAGCGTGCTCGACGTCGGGTTAAAAGCCGGGCTTGCGCTGCCCTATGCGTGCAAGGGAGGGGTGTGCTGCACGTGCCGCGCGAAGGTGCTGGAAGGCGAAGTGCGCATGGAGAAGAACTACACGCTGGAGCAGCACGAGATTGACGCAGGTTTCGTGCTGACCTGCCAGTGCCACCCGATTTCCGACCGCGTGGTTGTGAGTTATGACGAACGTTGAACGGGGGGTTGGCGGATTGCGCTGATTCGATTCGCTTACACTAGGGGTCGCCCGTACCGAATGCGGCGTGCCGCGCCTTGTCGCCGCACTCGCCGTGCGCCGGGCGGCCTACTTACGTTTGCGGTCACCGTTACTGATGAGCACCATTCACGTTACCAACGGCGACCACGCCGCCGAGATCCTGCGCGAAGCCCTGCAAACAGCGGCCCGTGACGAACGCGTCATCCCGCTGAAGGACGACCTTGCGGTCGGCCAGCTAAGGGGCATAGACGACAACCCGGAAACCCGGGCCTTGTTCTGGCAGCAGGTCCTAATCGAACACAAATTCGACTTCATATCGAAGCTGAAGGAACAGGACGCACTCTTGCGCGAACTCGCGCAGGACAGCGGACAAGTCGTGATCTGGCACGGCCAGAGCGCCAGTGACCAGCTCACGTTGCGGCGCGTGGCTTATACGTTGCGCAACGCGCCGCAACGACTGAACGAAGCCAAGCTCACTCATGACGACCTGCCCCTGGTCACTGCCGCCGACGGCACGCAGCAGCGCCGCGGCCGGGAAGACGGCGCGACGGCGGTCGGCATGTTCACAGCGGCCGAACTCGGCGCCAAGCTGCCGACAGCCGCGCCCATTTCGGTGTTGCGCATCAGCCGTCTTGCGCTGGAATGGCAGGAAGTGAAGCAGATCAATAGCGACACCCGCCGATGGCGCGACAACACGTTCATTTCCGGCACCTTTTCTGATATCGATGAAACCATCCTCCAGATAGCCAACGACGGCTGGCAGGAAGCGCGTCGGCTCGCCGGCGAGGTGATGGGCGCAAGCTTTGGCTTCCTGGTCAGCGATTCCATTGCGCTCTGGCGCTGTCGCGAACTGGTTGCGGCGGGCAAACTTGAGATGCGCGGCGATCTCGCCAGGCTAGCCGACGCCAGGCTGCGCCGCACCGCACGCTAACCGCAGATCCGTCCCGCTTTAGAATCCCCGATCGACCCGTACTTCTTCGAGACTCAATGGCCCGTACCAGAGCGCCCGACCACGACACCCAACGCGAGCAGATCCTTGAGCTCGCCGCCGCCAAATTCGCGCAGACCAGCTACCCGAGCACATCGATGGCTGACCTGGCCGCGGCCAGCGGCACCTCCAAAGCGCGGCTTTATCACTATTACGCGAGCAAGGAAGCCATTCTCTTCGACCTGCTCGACCGCTATACGAAGCGGCTGATGCTGATCATTGCGGAAGTGGAAGGAGCGAGCCAACGGCGCGGCTTGACCGAGCGCGAGGCGTTCGCCGAGCTGGTCCGGGCATTTCTGACCGAATACGAGACGTCTCATAGCCGTCACGTCGCATTGCTCAACGACGTGAAATACCTCGAGGATACGCAGCGTGAAATCGTGCTCGAGCGCCAGCGCGGCATTGTCGCGGCGTTCGCCCGGCAACTCTCGCGCGCTTATCCGAAACGCGCGACCAAGGAAAACCAGACAGCGCTCACGATGATGGTGTTCGGCATGATCAACTGGACATTCACGTGGCTGAAGCCGGATGGGAAGCTGGGTTATCGCGAATTTGCGGAGCAGGTGGTCAGCGTGATCGAACACGGGATGAATGGCGATAGCTGAAATGGTGCATTGCATCATTTAATTGACGCACGCCTGTACGATTCTCACAACACGCATTAACACGTTGTTTTATATACATTTTTATTCATAAAACCTGAAAATTAGACGCGCTCCCCCACGGTCATTTACGGGTTTTCCCTAGTGCCTCGGTCACGGTTCGGTTAAAATTCGTTTTGCGACGCACCATGTCGTATGACGAATCAAGGAGCCACCATCGTGAACAAGTCTTTCAACCGCCCCACGGCATCGATCTTTGCTGCAGCCGATCGCTTGCAAACGGCTGCCGGTCGTTCGCCCGTTCTCGTTCGTGAGTTGTCCTCGACCGATCGCGAACGCCTCCTCAGCCACTTCCTCACCCTCGACGAAGACGACCGCCTGCTGCGCTTCGGCCAAATCGTGCCAGATCGCGTGATCGAGAACTACGTCGCGAATATCGACTTTTCGCGTGACACCGTGTTCGGCGTATTCGACGAGAAGCTGAATCTGGTCGGCGTTGGCCATCTGGCCTATTTACCGGCCGAAGGCGACAAACGCACGGCGGAGTTCGGCGTGTCGGTGCTGGAAAGCGCGCGTGGCAAAGGCGTAGGCAGCCGGCTGTTCGAGCGCGCTGCCATCCGCAGCCGCAACACGCATGTTTCAACGCTCTATATGCATTGTTTGTCACGCAACTCGACCATGATGCACATAGCGAAGAAGTCAGGAATGAAGATCGAGTATGCGTATGGCGAAGCCGACGCTTATTTGTCACTCACGCCCGCTGACCAGAGCAGCATCATTGCGGAGATGTTGCAGGAGCAAGCAGCGGTCTTCGACTACGCGGTGAAGCGCCAGGCGCGCCGGACATCGCAAATGTTTCAGGCGTTCATGCCTACTGCCGACGCAGCCTGAAGCCGGGGCACAAGTCAGCAAGCATGCGCAAAAGCACGAAAGGCGGCGAAAGCCGCCTTTTTTGCGTCTCGTAGTTTTGGAACGCAGCAAGCCTAGCGAATGGGCAGCGCCGTCGTTTCCTTCAAGCGCTCCAGCGAGAAGCTGCTTTTGACGTCGATTACCGACGGATGATGCAGCAATTCATCCTGCACAAAGCGTGAAAAGTGCTCCATGTCTTCCACCTGGACGCGCAGCAAATAGTCCGTGTCGCCAGTCATCGCATCGCAGGCCACGACTTCCGGCCACGCGCGCACGGCATCGCGAAACCGGTCGGCGTGCGTCGGCGGATTTTTCATCCCCGCCGTTACCGCCGTCCCACCCCGTTTTTCCAGCCGCACGTTGACGTACGCAAGCAAGCCGAGCCCGAGCAGACGCGGCTCCAGCAGCGCCACATAACCACGGATCACACCCGCCTCCTCCAGCCGCCGGATTCGCCGCAAGCATGGACTGGGCGACAGGTTCACCTGATCGGCAATGTCCTGATTCGACAGCCGCCCATTTACCTGAAGAATCGCGAGAATTTTCCGATCGATGGCATCGAGTTCTATCTGAGCCATTTTCTGCCTCCTACACGCATGATGACGGCATGAACGTGCGCCATCGTAGTCAGGCACGATTTAATTCGCAAGTATCCGTCGCACGTCCGTCGATAAACTTTGTCCCAATAACCACCGATCTATCCTCACGGTCCAGGAGACGAAAAATGCAGGCGACGACTTGGGACAACCCCGTCGGCACCGACGGTTTTGAATTCATCGAATACACGGCGCCCGATCCGGTGGCGCTCGGGCAGTTGTTTGAGCAAATGGGGTTCACGGCGATTGCCCGCCATCGTCACAAGAAGGTGACGCTGTACAGGCAAGGCGGGATCAACTTCCTGGTCAATGCCGAGCCCGATTCCTTTGCGCAGCGGTTCGCGCGCCTCCACGGCCCGTCGATTTGCGCGATCGCATTTCGTGTCGCCGATGCAGGCAAGGCGTACAAGCGCGCACTCGATCTTGGCGCGTGGGGTTTCGACAATAAAACCGGCCCGATGGAACTGAACATTCCGGCAATCAAGGGCATTGGCGATTCGCTGATTTACTTTGTGGACCGCTGGCGCGGCAAGAATGGCGCGGAGCCGGGCACCATCGGCGACATCAGCATCTACGACGTCGACTTCGAACCCATTCCCGGCGCCGAGCAGAATCCGGTCGGCCATGGACTGACCTACATCGACCATTTGACGCACAACGTTCATCGCGGCCGGATGATCGAATGGGCCGAGTTCTACGAACGTTTATTCAATTTCCGCGAAGCGCGTTATTTCGATATTGAAGGCAAGGTGACGGCGGTCAAGTCGAAAGCGATGAGTTCGCCGTGCGGCAAGATCCGCATCCCGATCAACGAGGAAGGCTCGGAGACCTCGGGGCAAATCCAGGAATATCTCGACGCGTATCACGGTGAAGGCATCCAGCACATTGCGCTGGGCAGCGACGATATCTACAGCACCGTCGACAATCTGCGCAGCGCGAAAATCGCATTGCTGGACACCATCGACACGTACTACGAACTCGTCGACCGGCGCGTGCCGAATCACGGCGAATCAGTGGCGGAACTGCGCAAACGCAAGATCCTGATCGATGGCGTGCGGGACGAAATCCTGCTGCAGATTTTTACCGAAAACCAGATCGGCCCGATCTTCTTCGAGATCATTCAGCGCAAGGGCAATCAGGGATTCGGCGAAGGCAACTTCAAGGCGCTGTTTGAATCGATTGAACTCGATCAGATTCGGCGCGGCGTGGTGAAGGACACGACAACGCCAGGCTAAACGCGCGCAGGTAGTGCCGCAAAAAAAAAAAAACGGGGATCGAATCGATCCCCGTTTTTTATTGCATTAAAAATCCCCAAGCAAATCCTCAAGCGTCGGAGTCGTCCCTGTCATTCCGCGCTTGCTTGCTCGAAACCTGTTCGACCCGAACCTGCGAAATTCGCGGTACGCCGGAGATCGTTGCCTCCGACCCAGCCAGGCCGCCAACGCGAACCGGCGCGCTCATCGCAAAAAATGCTGCGGAAACCATCAAAAAGCTTTGGATGTATCGTTGTTTCACTGCTTCCTCCTTCAACTGCGTGCATCGGTATGTCCAGCTATCGCGCTCGTCCTGCCGGCAAAGCCGACACGAACGTGCATCGATCGCGGGTTTGAATGCGCTCGGCTCGAGCGGTTCCCCGATGACATCGAAAACAGGCCGTTTTTACACGTCGTAACACCTGTGCAATGTTGAAATTTCTTTTCAGCGGGTTATTACCAGTGCTGAAAAAATGTCAAAACGGGCACACTTAAAATCCCGGCCGACGCGTCCACAAGACGCGAACGCCCTAAAGTGCTTTGGTGATCCCAAACGTTGGCGGAGAGACCCCACAATGAATGCCCCCCTTGACGCGGAACAAAAAGCTTCCCTAGAAGCCGCGCTTAATTCCGTCACTCTCGACGACAAATACACCCTGGAACGCGGTCGCGCGTACATGAGCGGCATACAGGCGCTGGTTCGGCTGCCGATGCTGCAACAAGAACGCGATCATGCCGCAGGTCTGAACACAGCCGGATTCATCTCCGGCTATCGCGGCTCCCCGCTTGGTGCACTCGATCAACATCTGTGGAAAGCGAAGAAACATCTCGCTTCGCATCAGGTCGTATTCCAGCCCGGCGTGAATGAAGACCTCGCGGCCACGGCCGTGTGGGGCTCGCAGCAGGTCAATCTTTATCCCAGCGCCAAATACGACGGCGTGTTCTCGATGTGGTACGGCAAAGGGCCCGGCGTCGACAGAACCGGCGACGTGTTCAAGCACGGCAATTCAGCGGGTTCCTCGCAGCATGGCGGCGTACTCGTGCTCGCCGGCGACGATCACGCCGCTAAATCCTCCACGCTCGCGCACCAGTCCGAACACATCTTCAAGGCGTGCGGATTGCCGGTGCTGTTTCCATCGAATGTGCAGGAATATCTGGACTTCGGCCTGCACGGCTGGGCAATGAGCCGGTACTCCGGCCTCTGGGTCGCAATGAAGTGCGTGACGGACGTGGTGGAATCGTCGGCTTCAGTCGATATCGATCCGCATCGTACGCAAATCGTTTTGCCGACCGATTTCGCGATGCCCGATGGCGGTTTGAATATCCGCTGGCCCGATCCGCCGCTGGTTCAGGAAGCGCGGCTGCTCGACTACAAGTGGTACGCCGCGCTCGCTTATGTGCGGGCGAACAAGCTGGATCGGATCGAGATCGAATCGCCGCACGCGCGCTTCGGGATCATGACGGCAGGCAAGGCGTATCTCGATGTGCGTCAGGCTTTATCAGATCTCGGTCTCGACGATGAAACCTGCGCGCGCATCGGCATTCGTTTGTACAAGGTCGGTTGCGTGTGGCCGCTCGAAGCGCAAGGTGCGCATGCGTTCGCGCACGGGCTTCAAGAAATTCTGGTCGTGGAAGAAAAGCGCCAGATCCTCGAATACGCGATCAAGGAAGAGCTTTATAACTGGCCCGATGCACAGCGACCCCGCGTATTCGGCAAGTTCGACGAGAAGGACGGCGCAGGCGGCGAATGGTCCGTGCCAATGGGCAACTGGCTGCTGCCTGCGCACTACGAGTTGTCGCCGGCGATCATCGCGAAGGCGATCGCCACGCGCCTCGACAAGTTCGATCTCCCCGCCGATGTCCGTGCACGCATCGCCACGCGTATCGCCGTGATTGAAGCCAAGGAAAGAGCGCTGGCGCGGCCGCGCGTTGAAGCCGAGCGCAAGCCGTGGTTCTGCTCCGGCTGTCCGCACAATACATCGACGAACGTGCCTGAAGGTTCGCGCGCGCTTGCCGGTATCGGCTGCCACTACATGACCGTTTGGATGGACCGCAGCACAAGCACGTTCAGCCAGATGGGCGGTGAAGGCGTGGCGTGGATCGGCCAGGCACCGTTCACTAACGACAAACACGTGTTCGCCAATCTCGGCGATGGCACGTACTTCCACTCCGGCCTGCTCGCGATCCGCGCGGCGATCGCGTCGAAGACGAACATCACGTACAAGCTGCTCTACAACGACGCGGTGGCCATGACCGGCGGTCAGCCCGTCGATGGCGTGCTCACCGTGCCGCAGATCACGCATCAACTGGCGGCTGAAGGCGCGGCGAAGATCGTGATCGTCACTGATGAACCCGAGAAATATCAGGCGAACGTGGGGCTGGCGCCGGGTATCGATGTATTTCATCGCGAGAAGCTCGATGAAGTCCAGCGCGCTTTGCGTGAGATTGCCGGCACGACGATCCTGATCTACGACCAGACGTGCGCGACGGAAAAACGCCGGCGCAGGAAACGTGGCTCGTATCCGGATCCGGCGAAGCGTGTGGTCATCAATGAAGCGGTGTGCGAAGGCTGCGGCGATTGCTCGGTGAAATCGAATTGCCTGTCGGTCGAACCGCTCGACACCGAATACGGCACGAAACGCCAGATCAACCAGTCGACCTGCAACAAGGACTACTCGTGCGTGAACGGCTTCTGCCCGAGCTTCGTCACGGTTGAAGGCGGACAACTGCGCAAGCCGAAGGTATCGAGTATTTCCGGCGACGCGATGCCCCCCGTTCCCACGCCCGAGCTGCCGTTGATCGACCGGCCGTATGGTGTCCTGGTCACGGGTGTGGGCGGCACGGGTGTTGTCACGATCGGCGCGTTGCTTGGCATGGCGTCGCATCTCGAGCACAAAGGCGTGACCGTGCTCGACGTCACCGGCCTCGCGCAAAAAGGTGGCGCCGTGATGAGCCATGTGCAGATCGCGACGCATCCCGGCGATATCCACGCGACACGCATCGCAATGGGTGAAGCGGATCTGGTGATCGGTTGCGACCCGATTGTCACGGCCAGCGATGAATGCGGCTCGCGGATGCAACCCGGCCACACGCGCGTGGTCGTGAACAGTGCCGAAACGCCGACAGCCGAGTTCATCAAGAATCCGAACTGGCGCTTTCCGGGCGCGAGCGCGGAAGCCGATATCCGCACGGCCGCGGGCGAGCATGTTGCACTGGTCGATGCGAATCGCTTTGCAGTGGCTTTGCTCGGCGATGCCATCTATACGAACCCGTTTGTGTTGGGTTTTGCGTGGCAGCGTGGATGGGTACCGTTGCGGCATGAGTCGCTGGTTCGTGCCATCGAATTGAATGCCGTGCAGGTCGAGAAAAACCTGGCAGCGTTCGAATGGGGCCGTCATGCGGCGCATGATCTGGATGGCCTCGAGCGGCTGGTGAAGGCACAGAATCGCGGGGTTTCTTCAGATGCTCAGGGCGCCAGCAAGATCATCACGCTGCACACACCGAAGGCGCTGGACGCGTTGATCGAAAAGCGCATTGCTTATCTTTCCGGCTACCAGAACGAAGTGTACGCGGCGCGTTACGCCCGGGTCGTGGCTGAAGTGCGCAAGGCGGAGGCCTCAATCGGTCTGGGCGATGGCCAGTACGCATTGACCGAAGCTGTCGCGAGAAACCTGCACAAGCTGATGGCTTACAAGGACGAGTACGAAGTCGCGCGCCTTTATGCGGATCCGGCGTTTGTGGAGCGGCTGAAAGGCAGCTTCGAAGGCGATTGGAAAGTGAAATTCCATCTCGCACCACCGATGTTCTCGAAGAAAGACTCACACGGTCATCTGATCAAGAAGCAGTACGGTCCGTGGGTCCTGTCCGCGATGAAAGTGCTGGCGAAGATGAAGTTCCTGCGCGGTACAGCGCTGGATATCTTCGGCAAGACGGAAGAGCGGAAAATGGAGCGTGCGCTGATCACCGATTATGAAGCGCTGGTGAAGGAGGTGATCGGTGGGCTGACGGCCGAGAAATTACCGCTGGCGATCGAGCTGGCAAATCTGCCTGACTCAATGCGTGGTTATGGTCACGTGAAGGACAACAACGTGAACGCAGCGCGCGTGAAGTGGAATGCGCTGCTGGCGAAGTGGCGTGCGCCAAAGGGCGGCGAGACGCGGCAAGTCGCTTAGGTCAGTTCACTCAACGCACGGCGAAACGCCCGATGAATTCATCGGGCGTTTTGTCTTCCAACGTTCGACCATTCAGCCCCTACGCGACTCGGCGCGCACCGTAATATCGCGCGGCCCAATAGGCGCTTTTCATCGATTCGACGCGAACGAATGCGCCCTTCTTCGGCGCGTGAATAAACTGATTTTCACCAACGTAAATGCCGACGTGCGTCGCCGTACCGCGAGTCGTATTAAAGAACACAAGATCGCCGGGACGTAGATCTGTCTGTGAGATCGCGACGCCTTGACGGCTGATCTGGGACGAAACTCGCGGCAATAGAATTCCCGCAGCCTTTGCATAGACGTAGCGCACGAAGCCGCTGCAATCCAGTCCTTGCGCCAGTGATTCCTGCATATGGATTGAAAAAAAACGAGTTCGCCAAAGTCTGAACCGAACCGCCCGCAGGTGCGAAAAATACCGACGCGGTCGAACCAGCGTCAATAGAAACAACCGGCACCTGGCCAGTTGTTCCGGACGGGACTCCTGCGTTCCCCATCAAAATAGAGTTGGCCGCAGCGTTCGAAACACTTCCGCCAATGCTGATCGCGCCATCTGCCGTACTCGCTGCCGTGTCGCCGATAGCAATCGCGTCGTTGGTCTTGCTCTGCGCCGTCGCGCCTGAACCGATAGCGATGTCAGTTAAGTTCGTTGCAGTGGCTGGGCTGGCATTAGAAACTGACGTTCCGGCTCCAGCAGCGAATGCCACACCCGCCACACCCAACCCCACCACCAACGCCACCGCCCTTCCCACGCCCGCGGCACAATTCCGACGCCGCAACCCAAGCGCCCAGAGCTGCGCTCCAAACCGATTTAAAGACCTTGTTCATGCTGATTACCTGCAAAGAATTGTGCGGAATGTGTCTGACGCGAAACGAATCTGTAGATGACTCGCTTGAACGCGCAGAAAAGTGAAACGATCCGCGACTCTACTCAGCACAACTTAGCATTCGAATCAGATTTATCCGAATAGCAAAGGCGTCGCTATACGCGCCACACCGTTGTTCATCTCGATAAAAAATCACTAAGCTTTTTAGCCCATTCGGGTTACGCGCGACGCGCGAGCAAAAAAAGCGGCGACCGGATCAACCCAGTCGCCGCTTCATGATCATCTCAATTTACCGATACCAACTCATTAGGATATCGTAATAAATCAGAAGGTCACGCTACGTTGCTCGTCGCATTGACCCTCGCGTTCGCCGACGCCACCGCGGTCATGTTGATGATCCGCCGCACGGTCGCGGCCGGCGTGAGAATGTGTACCGGTTTGTCCGCGCCCAGCAGGAACGGCCCAACAGTCACGCCTTCGCCACTCACCATCTTCAGCAGGTTGTACGTGATATTCGCGGCCTCCACGTTCGGCATGATCAGCAGATTCGCCTCACCCGTTAGCGTCGACGCCGGGAACGCGGCCTTGCGAACGACTTCCGACAACGCCGCGTCACCGTGCATCTCCCCATCCACCTCCAGATCCGGCGCACGCTCCGCGATCAACTTGCGAGCCTCGGCCATGCGCTTCGATGAAGCCGTTGGCACGCTGCCGAAGTTCGAGTTCGACAGCAACGCGACCTTCGGCGCAATCCCGAACTTCTCGATTTCGCGCGCCGCCAGGATCGTCATATCGGCGAGTTGCGTGGGCGTTGGGATCTCGTTGACGTAGGTATCGCTGATGAAGAGATTGCGTCCCTGCAACATCAGCAAATTCATCGCGGCGAAGTTCTCAACACCCTCAGCCTTGCCCAACACCTGCTCAATGAATTTGAGATGGTCGTGGTACGTATCGATCATCCCGCAGATCATGCCGTCGGCATCGCCCAGACGCACCAGGATTGCACCGATCAACGTATTGAACTTGCGCAGCGCGGCCTTCGCGTTGTCCGGCGTCACGCCTTCACGCGCGGCGATGTGGTGATACTCCTGCCAGCACTTCTGATAACGCGGATCGTCTTCCGGATTCACGATCTCGAAATCGGTGCCGGGCTTCAACTTCGAGCCCATCTTCTGGAGACGCATTTCCACCACCGCCGGCCGCCCGATGATGATCGGCTTCGCGATCTTCTCCAGCAGCACAAACTGCGCGGCGCGCAGCACGCGCTCGTCTTCACCTTCGGCAAACACAATACGCGCCGGCGCCGACTTGGCCGCCGCAAACACCGGCCGCATCACCATGCCCGTGCGATACACCGTCGTGCCCAGTTCCTCGCGATACGCGTCCATGTCGTGAATCGGTCGCGTCGCCACGCCCGAATCCATCGCGGCTTGCGCGACGGCCGGCGCGATCTTGATGATGAGCCGCGGATCGAACGGCTTCGGGATCAGGTAGTCGGGCCCGAACTCGAGCGAATGGCCTTCATAGGCTTTCGCGACTTCATCGCCCTGATCGGTCTCTTCGGCCAGTTCCGCGATCGCGCGCACGCACGCAAGTTTCATCTCTTCGGTGATCGTGGTCGCGCCCACATCCAGCGCGCCGCGGAAGATAAACGGGAAGCACAGCACGTTGTTGACCTGGTTCGGATAGTCCGAACGGCCAGTCGCAATGATCGCGTCGGGACGCACCTTCTTCGCTTCCTCCGGACGGATTTCCGGCTCGGGGTTGGCCAGCGCGAGGATCAGCGGCTGCGTGCCCATGACCTTGACCATTTCCGGCTTGAGCACGCCGGCGCTCGAGCAGCCGAGGAACACGTCGGCGTTATGGATGGCATCGGCGAGCGTGCGGTCCGACGTGTTGGCCGCATACCGTTCCTTCGATGGATCCAGGTTGCCGCGTCCCTCGTAGATCACGCCTTTCGAATCGCAGACCAGGATGTTGGCCTTGTTCAACCCAAGGTGAACGAGCAAATCGAGACATGCAATCGCCGCCGCGCCCGCGCCCGAACACACGAGCTTCACTTCGTCGAGCTTCTTGCCGACCACTTTCAGGCCGTTGAGAATAGCCGCCGACGCAATGATCGCGGTGCCGTGCTGGTCATCGTGGAAGACGGGGATCTTCATGCGCTCGCGCAGCTTCTTTTCGATATAGAAGCACTCCGGCGCCTTGATGTCTTCCAGGTTGATGCCGCCGAGCGTGGGCTCGAGCATCGCGATGGCATCGACGAGCTTGTCCGGATCGGTCTCCGCGAGTTCGATGTCGAACACGTCGATACCCGCAAACTTCTTGAAGAGGCAGCCCTTGCCTTCCATCACCGGTTTGGCGGCGAGCGGCCCGATATTGCCGAGACCGAGCACGGCCGTGCCGTTTGTCACGACGCCGACAAGATTGCCCCGCGAGGTGTACTTCTGGGCGTCGAGCGGGTCGTCGAAGATCGCCATGCAGGCAGCGGCGACGCCCGGCGAGTAAGCCAGCGACAAATCCAGCTGGTTCGACAGGGGCTTGGTCGGTGTGACCGAGATCTTGCCGGGCTTCGGATACTGGTGATACGCGAGGGCGCTGAGCTTCAGTTGTTCGTCCATGATTGGCCTGAGACGTTTAGGAAAACAGTTGGAAAATGAATGACTTGGAGGGCTCGGAAACTGCGTGCTGGACGATCAATTCTCGTGATGAATCAAATGAACTTTATCCGCCAGGCGGGTCATGAAGACGCTGCGCAACGGCGGACGCGTTGAAGACCACGCGCATGAGCGCGACAGTGAAACAATGGGCCGTAGCATTTTTCGGGGATAAATAGTGTACACCGCGCCAGAAAATTGACGCACAGCACCATTTTCAATAGAAACCGCGTCTAACCGTGCAAAACGCCTTGCATCGATTGCTCGACAACCTGCGGATTCACAAGACAATTCCGTCAGGGAAGCAGGGTTTCACGCTACGTCCGCGTCTTGTCTGTCGGGTAAAATTCCGGGCTACGCGCGCATCGAACGCCGTCGAACTCTGCTCGACCGGCGCACCCGTTGCGTCAGGCGCCACCTCAAAATCCAAGGATTCGCCCATGACAGGCTTCGACCGCCAGACGATCTCCGACACCACCGCCAAAATGCTGCTTGAAGTGCAGGCCGTGCATTTCAACGCGGACAAACCGTACATTTTCACGTCGGGATGGGCGAGCCCGGTTTATATCGACTGCCGCAAGCTGATCTCTTATCCGCGCGTACGGCGCGCGCTCATGGAGATGGCCGAGACCACGATCCTGCGCGATATCGGCTACGAGCAGATCGACGCTATCGCTGGCGGCGAGACCGCGGGTATCCCGTTTGCCGCGTGGCTGTCGGACCGGCTGATGGTGCCCATGCAATACGTGCGCAAAAAACCGAAGGGGTTTGGCCGGAATGCGCAAATTGAAGGGTTGCTGACCGAAGGCCAGCGCGTGCTGCTGGTGGAGGACCTGACTACCGACAGCCGCAGCAAGATCAATTTCATCAACGCGTTGCGCACGGCCGGCGCAAGGGTGAACCACTGCTTCGTGCTGTTTCACTACAACATCTTCAAGGAAAGCGTCTCGGTATTGAAAGATATCGACGTGGAGTTGCACGCGCTCGCTACGTGGTGGGATGTGTTGCGCGTCGCGAAGGACGCAGGCTATTTCGAAGCCCGGACGCTGGATGAAGTTGAGAAATTCCTGCACGCGCCGGCCCAATGGTCGGCGGCGCACGGCGGTATAACGGCATCGCCGCAATAATTGCCTGGAATTGAATTTTTCTGCAATTAAAAAAGCCGCTCATTTCAATAAACGAGCGGCTTTTTTTGCAACGATAGTAACGATTATTACGTATTCACGGGAATGGCATCGTCAAGATTTCCATCGCCCACATAAGCCGACAGATTCAATAACCCATTGCTCTGGGAATATTGAAACAATTCAGAATCCCGTTCAATTCCCAGCTTGCGCACAGCGGTATTCTTTTGCGTGCTGATCGTTTTAATACTGCGCTTCAATTGTGCGGCAATTTCGGTAGTCGTCATGCCGGAGACGAATAAACGCACCACTTCCAGTTCTCGTTTAGACAACATCACGTCACGTTGCTGGCCACTCGCCGACAAGCCCATGCTGTCGAGCGCCAGACGCACCGACGGCCCGATATATTCCTGCCCCCGCATGACATGAACGATGGCCAGTCCAATGTGGCTCAAATCGTCTGACTTATTGATCACGGCCGTCACACCCACTTCACGCAAGCGTTTCAGGAGCGAGGGATTTTCCAGGATGGTCAACACGACGATGCGCACCGTCGGAAACTGACGCCCGATATAACCCAGCAGCGGCATGCCGTCGCCATATTGGCCACCCGGCATGGCGAGGTCGGAGACAACCACGTCACAGGGCGATTTTTGCAAAAGCTGAATCAATTCCGTCGATTGTCGCGCCTGCCCAATCACTTCGATTTCGGGAAACTTCAACAGCGCCTGCGCCAAACAGAATGACAGGATGGTCATCGGCGATAATGACTTTTATCCGTTGACCCATTATTTACCCCTCGCTCGTAAATGGACTAATCCCTCACGCATTATAGGCAATGTGCAATTATTCATTACATTGTCCCTTCAGCCGGGAGAGCGAAACTGCGGCTAAACCCGAAGTCGCGGTGTTGACCCTTGCCGAGTCTCGTTTTGAACGTTTGAAAAGTTTTGTCCTTTTCCGCAATGTTAAACTTGAATCCAGCTCTAAGCCTATTTCTGAGACAAAATACATCGTTACACTGGGTGAAACGCCAGATTTGGCCGCGCCCGTGACAGGGAGAAATCGCACCATGCGCTTGGGGATCGGGCTTGTGGTTTGTGCTGTGTACCACGCTGTTGAGTGGCGTGTCGTCAGGTTCCGAGTTTTCAGCCGTGCAGTGCTGCTGCCGCTTTTCTGCGCCGCGATGGTATCAAATGCGCCGCGTGCGGTCGCTGAAGTTATCGCCGCAGCGCCTTTCACGTTGACAAGTACCGACATCTCCCCTAACCAGCCAGTGCCGCTCGCCCTCGTCTACGACCAGAACGACTGCAAAGGCGGCAACCGGTCGCCGCAGCTGTCATGGCATGGCGCACCAGCAGCCACGCAAAGTTTCGCGATCACCGTCTTCGACCCCGACGCGCCCGGCCGCGGCTGGTGGCACTGGTCCGTCGCGGGCATTCCCGCGAACGTCTCGAAGTTGCCGTCGAACGCGAGCGCCGCGGGGGTCCTGCGCAAAATGGGCGCGGTGGAAGCGCGCAATGACTTCGATGTCGACGGCTATGCGGGGCCGTGCCCGCCGCCGGGCAAACCGCACCACTACGTCATCACCGTCTACGCGCTCAACACCAGCGACTTGCGCCTGCGTCAAAGCAGCCCGGCGCTCATGTTCGAACACGAAATCCGCACCACGACCATCGCCAGCGCGCAACTCGTCGTAACCTACGGGCGCTGAACGGCCTTCATGGTGCGTCGGCAGGTCGAATTTGGCTTTGCTAGACTCGCCGGTGAACTATCGCCAGCGGCGTTTGCCGCCGGTCAAATTCTCGCGAAGACGCACGGTCACGGTTGTTCTCGCGCAACTCGCACCTTTGACGTCTTCGTATCGCAGACGGGGAATGAAATGCCGAAAATTGTTATCGTTTATCACAGCGGCTACGGCCATACGAAAAAAGTCGCCGAAGCCGTGCTCACCGGCGCGATCGACGCCGGTGCGGACGCGAAGCTGCTGGCGGTCGGCGACCTGGACGACGCCGGCTGGGCCGAGCTCGACGCCGCAGACGGCATCATCTTCGGCGCGCCCACCTACATGGGCGGCCCGTCAGCGGACTTCAAGAAATTCGCCGACGCCAGCTCCAAACCGTGGTTCGCGCAATCGTGGAAAGACAAGATCGCGGCCGGGTTCACCAACTCGGCGACCATGAACGGCGACAAGCACTCGACCATCGCCTACCTCATCACGCTGGCGATGCAGCACAGCATGATCTGGGCCGGCACGGGCATGATGCCGTCGAACACGAAGGCAGCCACGCGCAACGACCTGAATTTCGTCGGCGGTTTTTCGGGCTTGCTGACGCAATCGCCGGCAGATGCATCGCCTGACGAAGCCCCGCCGCCCGGCGATCTGGAGACCGCGAAAGTTTTCGGTGCGAGGGTCGCGGCCGTGACGGCGCGGTGGAACGCGAAGTAGTTTTTTTGGCGGCATTGCAACGTTTTTCACGCCGATCGGCCTATGTGCCCGGCAATGCCATCGTGTTGTCGCGGATGCGCATTAAAATGGCGTTTTGACCGCGCTCTGGCCACAAGAAATCCGGGCGCGACCGAACCCAGCGAGATCGAGATGACCACGAAAGTATTTGTCGACGGACAGGAAGGCACAACCGGCCTGAAGATTTTCGAATATCTGTCCGAGCGGCGTGACGTCGAGGTGTTGCGTATCGAGGAAGCACGGCGCAAGGACGTGGAGGAGCGCCGTCGGCTGATCAATGCCTCGGACGTTACGTTCCTTTGCCTGCCGGACGTTGCCTCGCGCGAATCGGTTTCGCTCGTGGACGCGGACAATCACCGCACCGTGGTGATCGACGCCAGCACGGCGTTCCGCACGCATGACGACTGGGCGTACGGCCTGCCCGAACTCATGCCGGCGCAGCGCGAGCGCTTGCGCACCGCGAAGCGCATTGCGGTGCCGGGCTGCCATGCGTCGGCGTTCCTGCTGGCAATGAAACCCCTGGTGGCAGGCGGTCTTGTTTCCGCGGATTTCGCCGCGCACGCTTATTCCATCACCGGCTACAGCGGTGGCGGCAAGAAGATGATTGCGGACTATGAAGCAGGCGGAAATCCGAAGCTCGACAGCCCGCGGCCTTACGCGTTGGGCCTGACCCACAAGCATCTGCCGGAAATGGCGGTGCGCTCGGGACTGAAGCACGCGCCAGTGTTCACGCCTATTGTCGGCAACTTCCTGAAGGGCCTGGCTGTCACCACGTACTTCTCGCCCGATCAACTGTCGCGCGCCGCCAAGCCGCAAGACGTGCAGGCGTTGTTTGCCGAGTACTACGCCAACGAGCCGTTCGTGCGTGTGTTGGCGTTCAACGCAGACAGCAATCTCGACGACGGCTTCCTTGATGTCCAGGCCTGCAACGACACCAACCGGGTCGAGCTGTTTGTCTTCGGCAACGACGAGCGGTTTGTCACCGTCGCGCGCCTGGATAACCTGGGCAAGGGCGCATCGGGCGCGGCCATCCAATGCATGAACCTTGCGATTGGTGCTGACGAAGAATCGGGCCTCGCACGCTAAGCCGGGTATCGATTCAAAGAAAAGCTGAGCGCGCCACGCGCTCAACATTGCTGAAAGCCGGTTTCCGCCATCAGGCGAAACCGGTTTTTTTACGCCTTCAATCCGCGCTCTGACGCTCGTTTCAATTCTCCGTCTCGCCAATCCCCCGCAAATCAAACGAAAGCTCAATCGCGTTTTCCATAGGGATTCCACCAATTTATTTACGAACGTTCGTTCGTCGATGATTACGCGTTTTCGCACTTAAACCTTCTTCGTTTTGCGTCTTATTGAAACAGATTTTCTCTAATCAACCTTACAGAAAAACTTTTGTTTCAATGCGTCTTCTGCGCCTTATCAGTCAAGGCATTGCCGGAAGACCGCTGTTTGAATCGGTGATTTAGATGTTTCAGTCGGTTGACATACGAAAAAGTGACAGCGAAATTACACGCGCAAAAATAGATAAGGGAGACAGCGGTATGCCGTATGCCATTTCGAAAGGACTCGCGCTCGCACTTGCGACCGCGCCGTTGTTTGTTGCGTGCGGCGGCGGTAACGCCGACAACCCGGGTCCGATCAACACGCCGCAGTGTTCCGGCGCGAGTTGCGGCACGCAGGGCGCGCCGGCCGTCGGTCCGGGTGCAGGGCCGCTGTGTCCGGCCAACGCGGACATTGTCTCGAGCACGTATCTGGGCGGCGCGGGCAGCGGCGAGATCGTGAGCCTGAACATCGACGCCGTGAACATGAAATACACGCTGAAGTGGCTCGAATCCCCCATTCCACTTGTCACCGGTACCGTTAATCCCACCCGCAAGGGTACGACGATCGTCGGCGCCGTGGTTCACCCGCCTGCGGGCACGCTGCCCACCGCGGAACAGACACGATGCGCGTTCGTGTTGACGCCGGGCGGCGGCCAGGCATCGGATGGCTCGATCTACACCACGGCCGCCGCGTTCAACCAGGCGAATCCGCCGACCATCTTTATCGGCCAGGGCGTGGCCGGCGGCGGCATTCCGGGTGCGACCGTGCAGTACAGCGGGGCGACGCTGACCGCCGACGGCGTCCACGCCGTCCCCGGTTTCCCGCCGCTGTTCCCCGTGCCGAACCGTCATTTCGACTTCTATCCGTTCATCGGTTTCTCGACGGTGAGCACGAACGTCGCGGATCTCAAGGGCACGTATAACGCGCTGCTTTACCACCTGGTTCCATCGAACAACTACTCGACCACGACCACGCAGGCGCAAGAATCCTTCGATGTCGCCGGCAATTGCACGGTACCTGTACCGGCATCGAATACAGCTTGCCAGACGACAGGCGGCGCGTGGACAGCGAACGCCGGCGGCCCGTACTTCACCAGCGCGGTTGCGCCGCAAGTCCAGGGCAAACGCTCGTCACCGGCATTGACGAGCCTCGGCTTCCCCGCGTTCCCGACTGTGGCGAACGCGAACATGGTGATCGGCAAGATCAACGGCGCCATCGTGCCGATCGTCGTGCGCACCGGCCAGGTCTCCGTGCCGTCGCCGCTCACGCCACTGAACGCCGCCGCATCGCAAGTCGACGATGAATCCGGCATCGCCATGCTCGCTCCGAATACGGCGCTCACGTCGGGCGCGTTCGATGGCGGTTATGTCGGCGCGGATTCGAACTTCAAGTACACGGCGACGCTGCTGCAAGGCCCGGTCGGCTCGTTCATCAATCCATCGACGCAGGCTTCCGAGACCGGTTTCGGCATGAGTTACGCGCAGCAGTTACCCGGCTTGATCGGCGTGCAGGACCAGAACGGCGGCCAGGGCGCGCTGATCTCGGCGGGGGGTCTCTACGGGATTTTCATCGCCGGCAGCACGGTGAACGGCGGTCTGACATCCACGTCCGCTAACGCCGATACGCCCGCGAGCCCGTACTTCGGCATCGGCGCGCTACTCAGCAAATAAGCACTGCTGAGCACTCTCAAGACCAGGGCAACCGGCACGCGCCGGTTGCCAACGAAAGACGAACGAACAAATGTGGATGGAGACAGCAGCATGAAATGGAGAACTTTTGCGTTGGGTGCGATGGGTGCGGCCGTCACCGGCGTCACGCCGCTTCTCGGCGGCTGCGGCGGCGGCAGCGATGCGCCTCAGGCGCCGGTCGTCCGGCTGTGCCCGGCATCGCTCGACTACACAACCACCTTCACAGGCGGTGGCGGCAGCGGTGAACTGATCAAGCTGCAACTCGACACGACGAAACTCACGTGGCAAGTGACCTACGTGGAATCTCCGATTCCCGCCGTCACCGGCACGGTCTCCCCCACTCGCGCCGGCACATCGCAGAACGGCACGTTGACGATGGAAACCGGCCTGCCCACGCAAAAGCTCAATCAGTGCGCGTACCAGTTGAACGGTGCAACGCTCGATCCGACGCGTCCCGCACGTATCTTCGTGGGCGAAGGGGTAGCGGGCGGCTCCATTCCGGGCAAGGAACTGCAGTTCGGCGGGATTCTTGGCCAGGGTGTCGTACCTGACCGGACCTTCCCGTATTACCCGTTCATCGGTTTCTCGACGCTAGAGACGAATCTCGCCAATGTCGCGGGGACCTATAACCAACTGGGCTATCACGAGATTCCGTCGCAAAACTATGCACGACTCTCCGTCGATTCGAAGATCACGATCAATGCCGACGGCACCTGGCAGGAGTGCGACAACACCGGTGTGAACGCCGGCAAGTGCCAGCAGGCGGGATCGAACTTCACGCAATCACCGGATGGCAGCGGCGCGTTCGTGACCAACAACTTCCTCGGGCAAGGCAACCCGACGCTCGCAGCCGGTCCGCTGGGCAAGGGCTACATGATAGTGGGCAAACTGCGTGGCCAGAACGTGCCGATCCTCGTGCGTACCGGCACGGCGAACGCCACGATCACCACGGGCATTCCGCCGTTCGCCGACGACGAATCCGGCATTTCGATGATGTCGCCGCAAATAAGCGTGGTGTCGGGGTCAGTGGATGGGGAATACGTCGGTGTGGATAACGCCTTCGACTACCGCACGACCGCGCTCAGCGGCACGCAGGCCACCTTGATCGATCCGTTCCAGCCGTCGCAGGTCGCGTTGTCGCGCGCGCTGAACCTGAGTTACACGGAAACCGTTCCGGGTGTGGTGACCTCGACGGTCGTGGGGGCGTCGACCGGCACTACACCAACCGGCAAGTTCATCTTCTCCGGCGGCGTGTTCGGCTATCTCGACCAGAGCGACCCGACGACACCGTATTACACCATCGGCTCATTTGTGCAGTAACCCCGTGACCGTCTGGCAGCCCATCAAGAACGGCTGCATGCGAACAACGCGCGGGGGTGTCCACGTGCCGCGTTCGCATGACGGCCTGTAACCGAAGAGAGACGAAATGAAAAAGCTTTTGGCTGCGGGAAAACCGTTGGCGTTCGCGATAGCTGCGTGTGCTTCGCTGTCGGCCCATGCGCAAAGTGCCGGCGACAACGTCGTGGGACTCGGCTGGTTCCACGTCATGCCGCAGGATTCGAGCGATGCGCTGACCACGCATGTAGCGCCCACGCCGATTAATACGCCGCTGCGTTTGCCGTCGCAATTCACGTCGGCGGGGACGAGTTTGTCGACGAAGAGCGCCGATACGTTCGGCCTCGTCTTCACGCACTTTTTCACCGATCACATTGCGACCACGTTCGTGGGCGGCGTGCCGCCCGAGTTCGAACTCGATGGCCACGGCACGATCCAGCCGCCGGGACCGGCGGGCACGCTTGGTAACCAGAATCTCGACCAGACCAATCCGATCGTGAAAAGCGTGCGGCAGTGGAGCCCGGCGCTGATTTTCCAGTATTACTTCAATGCGCCGACTGCCGCGTTCCGGCCGTTTGCGGGCATTGGCGTGTCGTATAACTTCTTTACGAACATCAAGCTGACCAATGGTTTCGTGACGTCGACGCAGAATAATCTTGGCGCTGTGCTGGCGGCGGGCGCGGGCAAACCGGGGCTGACGTCGGTGGAGGCGAAGGCTTCATCGTCGTGGCAGCCGGTGTTCAATCTTGGTGCCACTTATAACTTCGACAAGCACTGGGGTTTGATTGCTTCGCTGACCTACATTCCGCTGAAGACGACGTCGTCGTTGATTATCAAGGCGGCCGACGGGACCGAACTGGCTACGACAAAGTCCAAACTCAGTGCCAATCCGCTGATTACGTTCCTGGCGGTTTCGTACAGGTTCTGAGGGAGCGTAGGGACCCCAAGCGCGGATAAAAAAAAGCCCGCCTAAGATGGGCGGGCTGAATCCATATCAGTGGAGACATGGAGGAGACAACTCCACTGTACCAAAACCATTGGTGCAGCGCAACATCCCCCTATCGATCCACATGAATTTGTTGCACTTGTACAACATCAAGGCTGAGTCATCGACAGAATAAAACCCAATTGATCAATAGAAACAGGCTTCACCAAATGGATATCGAAACCGGCTTCCTGCGTCATCGCGTGATGCTGCGGCTGTCCCCAGCCAGTGAGCGCCACCAGCAGCATGGCCGAACCCTCCGGCAATGCACGCAATGCACGCGCGGCGGAAAGACCGTCCATCGGCGACATGCCCAGATCCAGAATCACCACATCGGGCGCGAATTGCCGCGCCACGTCGAGCGCCTGGGCCCCGCACGCCGCCTGCGCCACTTGATGCCCCAGCCCCGTCAGCAGGTTGGCCAGGCCGCTCAACGCGTCGTCGTCATCATCCGCTATGAGTACACGCTTGGTCACGACTGCCCCCTCATTTGCCCGACACCGCGAGCGTCAACTTTCCAGCACCGCTGGTCATCGCGGTGATCTGCGTGCGCTGCCCGCGCGCGCCGATATAAAAATGCTGCCGCCCCGGCGAGTTTTGATCGTGGGTAGCGTCCGGCAAGCACGCGGCAATATCCGCCGCCACGCCCTGCAAGGCGTCAGCCGCCGATCCCGCATTCGCGCCTTCATTCGTCCCGTTCGTCCACGTGCAGCTATAAGTGCCGGCTTTCACCGCGCAGTGCGCATCGTGGCCATAAGGCCGTGCGACGGCTTTGCCATCGTCGGGTCGCAAGGAGGTGAAACCATCGGGCGCGGCCGCCACAATGCGCTTGAGTGCATCGCAGGGATTGGGGGTGTCGTCGGCGAGAGCGATCGCTGGCGTACTCAGGCAAGCCGCGAGGCTCGCCGATGCCGCCACGAACATGAGGCCCCGAAGAGTGCTTTTCATAGTGGGCGCTGTCCTGTCTCCGCTTCGTCTTCTTATAAACCGGCTCGAAAGCTCACCCGGATGCTCACGCAAAAGCTAGCTTCCAGGTCGTTCCCAAACCAGCTTCCCAGCCGGTTTCGTCACCGGCGAGACTTTTTAAAAAGCCTGCGCCAGCGACGCGTGTCCGTATGTGCGCCACCGAATGCTGTCCGATTCGAAACAATCTCGAACCTGAGGCAAATGGCGCGACAAGTATAGGGAACGTTCCTGTCCATTGCCGCTATTTATTGCCGATACAACGCCGTCGCGTCCCGGGCTTTACTTTTATCGGCGCGCAAGAATCAGACCTCATTGATCACACTTTCTTCCCCGCACGCCGTGCCGCAACCTTGCCCAACACGGCCAGATCCTTGTCGCCGTCGCCCTGGGCGAGGACGTCGATCAGGTTGTCTCGCACCAGGCTTGCCACGGGCAGCGCCACGTTCACGGCGTCGCCGGCAGCGAGCGCTAGCCGTACGTCCTTCAGGCCAAGCCGGGCCTTGAACAACGCGGGTTCATAGCGGTGGTCGGCGATCATCCGGCCATAACCCTGGTAGACCGGCCCTGGAAACAGCGTGTTCGTGATCACGTCGAGGAATGCGTGTGGGTCGATACCATGCCCCGTCATCAGCGACGCTGCCTCTGCAGTTGTTTCGATCGCTGTTGCCAGCATGAAGTTCGCTGCCAGCTTGAACACATTTGCATGCTGCGGCGCAGTACCGACGCGCCAGGTCTTTTGGCCGATGACATCGAAGATGGGCTGAACGCGGGCAATGGCGTCATCGGCGCCCGCCGCCACAATATTCAGCTTGCCCGCCGCCGCTACGTCCGGCCGCCCGAGCACGGGCGCCGCGACATACGCCACGCCGTGCCGCTCATGCAAGCGGACCAGTTCCTCGCAGAGCGCCACCGAGATCGTGGCCATGTTCACGTGCACCAGGCCCTTCGGTGCGCGTTCGAGCACGCCGCTGTCGAGCAGGACGGCGCGTAACGCGGAGTCGTCGGCGAGCATGGAGAACACTGCGTCGCCCGCGAACGCTTCATCCGCCGATGCAACAACGCGCGCGCCCTGCCCGGCGAGCGCTTTCGCGGCGTCGGGCGAGCGGTTCCAGACGCGCACCGTGTGGCCCGCCTTCAATGCATTCAGCGCCATCGCGCCGCCCATGCTGCCCAGTCCAATGAATCCAATGTCCATGCTGTTCTCCAGTGTCGACCAGAGTTCCCGCTTTAGCGGGTGACTCTGGTCCCATGCAACTTTCGTTGCGGTTGACGAATACGACAAATACAAACAAGCCCGCGAGACGCCCGTTTCGACGCGACTCAAAGCAGGCGCGTCGAAGCGATGCGATACTCGAATCCATGACGACTGCCACGTTCCGTTTCCATCGGGAGTTGAATGAGTTCCTGGCGCGGCCGCAGCGCGAACAGGCGTTTGCGTGCGTGTGTCCGGTGGCGTCGACGACCAAGCATATGATCGAAGCACTCGGCGTGCCGCACACGGAGGTGGGGCTGATTCTACGCAACGGCCTGCCCGACGGCTTCGATACACCCGTCGAAGAGTCTGATTTTATCGATGTTTATCCGCCTGGCGTCATGCCTCGCGCGCTTGAAACGGCCCATCCGTTGCGCGCCCCATTACGGCTGGAGACGCTGCGTTTTATCGCCGATGCGCATCTTGGCGGCCTGGCTCAACTGCTTCGGCTAGCCGGTTTCGATACCCGCTACGACAACCATTTCCCCGACGATGAAATCGAGCAGCTTGCGCTCGCCGAGCATCGCGTAGTGCTCACGCGCGATCGCGAATTGCTGAAGCGCCGGTCGCTGGTCCACGGCTGCTACGTGCGCACGTTGCAACCCGATGCGCAATGGCGCGAAGTCGCCAAGCGGCTCGGGCTTGCGCAGCATGTCCGCCCATTCAGGCTGTGCCTGATGTGCAACGCGCCGCTGCGTCGCGCGAACGCGGACGAGGTGAGTGACCGCGTGCCGGAAGGCGTGCTGGAACGGCACGCGCGCTTTGTCACCTGCGATGTGTGCAGGCGGGTCTTTTGGGAAGGGTCGCACTGGAAGCGGATGCGTGCGCGAATCGAAGATTTGATGGACGGCGCGCCGGGTAATCCACCGGTTCCGGCGTCCGGCTGATGGGTCAGCAATGGCTCAGTCATGGCTCAGTAACGGGGCTCGATACTGGCTCACGCCCGGAGGTGCGTACAATACGCGCCTCGGCCCTGTGCCTCTATAGCTTTTGGAGCTTCGCGTGAAAAAATTCGACCTGGAAAAAAACAAGGCGCTCAAGCTTACCAACGGCCTGAAGCAAAACAGCTCGTCGAGCTTCGGCCCGCAAACGGCGCAGCCGAAACTCGACAAGCGCGAACAGCGCCGTCTGGACCAGGAAAAAGGCCTCGTGCCCTTCGCCTGCAAGCTGGACAGCGATCTCGTCAGACAATTGCAGGAACTTGCCGCCAAGCATGAAGGCGGAATGTCGGAAGCGCTGGCGGACTTGCTGGTGAAAGCCGGCCTGGAACGCAAGGCTGCGGCTCAAGCCGGCCAAGCCGGCCAGCGTGGCGGGTGAACGCGGTTAGCTCTGCACGCTTTCAGCACTAACGAGAGAGTATTGTCTGCAGAATGGAAAGCCGTTCCGGCACGTTGCGGAGCGGCTTTTTATCGCGCGTCTTGAACGCTTGTTTGCCGGATGCGAAGCCCGCACGAAACCGGCTTTCTCAAACACTCCCTTCCTTCTCGATCACCAGGATTCGCGCGATACCCACCGGCTCGGCAACATGTTCATCGCCGGGTTGGGCGTGGAAGATATCGCCGGCGTCGAGCAGTACTTCTTCCTCAACACCCTCCCGCCGCACGCGCATTCGCACCTGGCCTTGCATGACCGCGAAGACTTCTTCGCCGTCATTCACGTGCCATTTATACGGCGCGTCAGTCCAGTGCAGGCGGCATGAGACGCCGTTCATCGTGGTGATATCGAGTGCGCCCCACGCGCGCTCCGCAGTGAATTCGCGGCTTTTAACAACTTTCATTAGTAATCCGGCAAGAAATCAGGACATCAGGACAAGACCCGCGCTTCGTCGACATCGGCATGACGCGCGGAAGGAATGAAGGCCACGGCAATGATCGACAGCACGATACCCGACATCACGTAGAACGTCGGTGCGAGCGGCGAACCGGTCGTCTTGATCAGCCACGTCACCACGAACTGACCAGAGCCACCGAACAGCACGACCGCGACGTTGTACGCAATCGATAATCCCGTCGAACGGATATGCGCGGGGAACAACTCTGCCAGCAGCGCGCCGAACGGCCCGTAATAACCCGCGAGCGTCACCGACAAAATGCCCTGCACAATGATTAATCGCGTCACGCTGGGTTCGGCGGAGAGCCACGCGAACAGCGGATAAATAATCACGAGCGTGATGATCAGTGACCACAGCGACAATCCCTTCCGGCCGATCCTGTCGGACCACGCGCCCGCCACTGGCGACAACACCGTCAACAGCAAATTGCCCACGATCAACGCAGTGAACGACTGGCCAAACGGCAGTTTCAGCTGCTTGACGGCGAACGTCGGCAGATAACCGATCAGCACATAGACCGTCACCGTCAGCGCGATGACCGCGCCGAGTCCGCACATCACTTCGCGGCCATGTTCGCGGAACACCTCACCGAGCGTTGCGCGCCGCGCCCGCTTTTGCGCGTGGATAAACGCCTCGGTTTCGAGCATGTTGCGCCGTAAATAGAATCCCACGGGTCCGATGATCAGTCCAAAGACGAACGGTGCGCGCCAGCCCCACGACATCAGCGCGTCGTGCGACAGGTTGCGCGTAATGAGCGACCCGACAATAGCGCCCAGCAGCAGCGACGCCGCCTGGCTCGCCATCTGGAAGCTGCCGTAGAAACCGCGTCGGGAGAATGGCGCCGCTTCGATCAGCAATGCCGTCGCGCTGCCGAACTCTCCGCCGGCCGAGAAGCCCTGCAACAACCGCGCGAACACAATGATCAGCGGCGCGCCGAGTCCGATGGCCGCGTAAGGCGGCGCGACCGCGAGCAGGAAAATGCCGAACGTCATCAACGCGATCACGAGCGACAACGCCGCTTTACGTCCGGCGCGATCGGCATAGAGACCCAGCACGATGCCGCCTATCGGCCGCATGACGAACGCCACGCCGAAGGTCGCGGTGGTCATGAGAATCGATGAATAGTCACTGCTGGTGGGGAAAAAGAGCGCCGAGATCACGACAGTCATGAAACTGAAGACCACGAGGTCATACCACTCAAGCGCATTGCCGATCACGGCCGCCGCGACCGCGCGTGCGTTCGGGGTCCTGCGGATAACACCAGAACGGCGGGAACCTTTGGAGCGTGATCTCACCGTTGCCATGTCGTCTCCGCCCGCGAGGGCGTTTCGGTTGCGCTGGGTTCTACCGCGTGCGTCGGACATGCGACGTTTTGACGCGCCGCCTCAGATGCCATGGCGAGTGTAAAGAGCGCTGAGAACGTTTTCAAGCGGCAATGAAAAACGCGCCCGGCCTGTGTGGCGGGGCGCGTTTCGAGGATCACCGGCTACGTTGTCGATCTGTTCCGGGCTGCTCAGGCTTTCTTGTTATAGGCGTTGCACCAGCCCTTCGATGCGACCTGCTTGCCGGCGAACATTGGGCAGCCTGCGTACGCGTCCGTGGGTTTGCCTTGATAGAACGAGCAATTGCCGCAATCCTCGCCGGCGACATAGCGCGGGAATTTGGCTTTATCGACGGTGGTGGCGTCGAGCTTGTAGCCGAGGCTTTGCGCCATCGGATCCGACTCCGCCAGTTTGACGGGATCGGCGGCGAATGCGGTGCGCGATACCGCCAGCGCCGATGCCACGCCAATGCTGGAAATCAGGAACGTGCGTCGTGAGGACTTCATGAGAATGTGCTCCGTTGTATTGGGGGTGTGCGCCGTTCTTATCGACGACGATCTCCAAAGCATATCAACGGGACGCACGACAATCTAAGCCAAATCTTATAGATAACCGATGACGAAAGGTCGCAGCGGGTTTCCCCTGCCTCATGTCACCTCATGTCACCTCAAGTCAGCTCGCATCACCTCACGCCCTCAACCCAGCATCTTCGCGACCTTCTCGGCAATCGCGAGCGAAGCCGTCAATCCGGGCGATTCAATTCCAAACAAATTCACCAGCCCCGCCCTGCCGTGCGCCGCCCGCCCCTGAATCACGAAGTCCGCTGCCGGCTGCCCCGGCCCGGAAAGTTTCGGCCGAATGCCTGCGTAAGCGGGTTGAAGCGCGTCGTCGGGAAGATTCGGCCAATACGCGCGAATGGCGGCGTAAAAGCTGGCGGCGCGCTGCGGATCGACGGTGTAATCGATCTTCTGGATCCATTCCACGTCCGGACCGAACTTGGCCTGCCCGCCCATATCGAGGGTGAGATGCACGCCGAGCCCGGCTTCGTTCGGCATCGGATAAATCAGCCGGTCGAATGGCGTACGCCCGCTCACGGTGAAGTAATTGCCCTTCGCGAAATACAACGGCGGCACGTGACGCGCGTCGAGTCCGCGGATAGTGCGCGCGATCTGGTTCGCCGAAAGCCCCGCGCTGTTGATCACGCAACCGGCCTGGAAGCGCATGGGCGCCTCGCCCCCGGTTTCCACAATAAACGAGCCGTCGCGCGCATCAATATCCGTCACCGGCGTGTGAAACGCCACGGTCGCGCCGTCGCGTTCCGCATCGCCTTGCAACGCGAGCATGAATTGATGGCTATCGATAATGCCGGTCTGAGGAGACAACACCGCTTCCACGCACTGGAGTTGCGGCTCCATCTCCATGGCTTCGGCGCCGCTCACGCGCATCAGGTCGGTGACGCCGTTTTCGACCGCTTTTTGCTGAATGGCCGCGAGTTGCGGCAATTGATTGCGTGCCGTGGCGACGAGTAATTTGCCGCAGCGGTTGTACGGGACGCCGTGGGCGTCGCAATACTCGTAGAGCATCGCCCGGCCGCGCACGCAGAGGTCGGCCTTCAGCGAGCCGCGCGGGTAATAGAGGCCCGCGTGGATCACCTCGCTATTGCGCGAACTCGTCCCAGTCCCGACCGCTTCGCCCGCCTCGAGCACGATCACCTCGCGGCCACGCGCGGCCATCGCCCGCGCGACGGCGAGTCCGACCACACCAGCGCCAATCACCACACATTCGATTCTGTCCATCTCACTATTCTAGGCCAGCCTGCATGACCGTCCCGCGCGCTTTATTGTGCTTTATTGCGCTTTTTGTGCGGTTGGCCATACCGACGCCTGCAAAGCATCATTTTCCGAAATAATCCGGGCCAAATCGAGAAATATGGCCTTTTTGCCCGAAAAAAGTCAGTTTCAGGCCATATTTCGACCGGTTTTTGCAGATTTCTCCAAACCACCCGTTCAGAACCCGATCGGTTTCTTCCGGCTGTCATTGCCAAATTCGATGTCCCGAGCCTGCACTTCGTGCCGGTTATCAATACGCGCATTGCCAAAAGCATTGAGCATTGCGCGCCGCATGGCTCGCGGAGAAGCCTTGGTCAACGCGTCGAGCGGCGCGTCGCCCAAGGTTTCCGGAAAGCGTGCGCCCCACGCGTGCGCGCTGCGGATCTCGTCATAAATCGACTGGGCGATACGGCGCGCGCCATCGCGATCCGGCGGCGCGATCTCGTATACGTTCATCCGGTTCAGCAACGGCTCGGGAATCGTGTTTGCCTGATTCGCCGTCGCAACCCAGACCACATTGCCCGCGTTGATCGGTATTTCAGCGAATTCATCGATGAAATTTTGCGCCGTATCGTGTTCCAGCAACGCGTAAAGCGCGCCGAGCGGGTCGTATTGGGCGTCGCCGGTGGCTTTGTCGATTTCGTCGACCGTCATCACCGGATTGGCGTAACTGCCGTTCACAAGCGCATCGAACACTTTCCCCGGCTTCGCATTGCGCCATTGCGACGACGCGCCCGACAGGATCCAGCCCGCCGTCAGCGAACTCATGGCGAGGTAATGGCTGGACGTGCCGAGCAAGCGCGCAAGCTGTTTCGCGAAATGGGTCTTGCCGATGCCCGGATCGCCCAGCAGCAGCATCGGCATCAATTCGAGCCGGTCCTCGGTTTCAAGGCACAGCGCGATCTGCTTGCGGATGTCGTTGAGCGGTTCCTGAAAATTGGGCAGATCCGCTACCAGGTCGTCTATGGAAGGCATCCGGTTCGGCTTGACGCAAAAGCGCAGATTGCCCGCTTTGAGCATCTTTTCGTATGTCGCGCGCAGCGCTTCGCTGCCCCCTTCGCTCAGCTCGTTCAATGCGGTTTCGACCTCGTCCAGGTCGTAGACCTTGCTGAACGACGCTACGGCGAGTTCTTGTTTGACTACAGCGGTGCTCATGGCTTTCCCCGGTTGTCTTGGTCGATAAATTCAGTTTATCGGCCACAAAATTGCGCGCAAGCGAGCAGTCCCGGGCGTCTGCTGCTAATCGCATAAAAATACGATGGCTTCGGCAGGCGGGCCGAAGCGCTTGTATTATCGATAAGTTGCGCTGCGGAAAAAACGGGGGCGAGCGGGTTCGGAAAGTGCGTTAAACGTGCATGAGCGGATTTGGGCGGAACACAAGAGATCGCTGCCGTTTTTGCATTGGCACGGTAGCTTTTGGAAACATTTCGCGCCGAACGCCTGCACCGGATTGGTGTCAGTTCCAGTGTCACCAAGCAAGCTACCCGGATCGAACGGGCCATGGCCCAGACGCAACAGGGATCAGGAGAAAAGCACACATGTTGAAACACCACACGGCGGCGTTGCTGTTCTGCGCCGCGATCGCCGCTCCTTTCAGCGCCCTTGCGCAAGGAACGCCACCTCAGCCGGTCAAATGGGAACTGCAGGTTTTGCAGGACGGTCAGCAGATCGACAGCTTCACGGGCACGACCAGCGTCGGACAGGCCCGCACCGATACCCATCACCACGTGGTAAAAAACAACGTAGGCTGCGCCGACAAACCCGCCGGCGACATCGACCTGCAGCGCACCCTCACCATTTCCCCTATCCACGCCAACAGCGACGACATCACGTTGCAGATCGACGCGCAGGAAACCTTGCAGGGCAACACCGCGCCCGTGACCGCGGAGGGTTGCAAGCTGCCGCCTCAGCCGCGTCAGGTCAGCGCCACGCACCCCGGGCTGGTACTCAAGCCGGGCGAATGGTCGACGTGGCAGATCGTCGATAAAAACCCGTCGCTCACCTACAAGGTTCGTGCGACGCTGGCAACGGCTGCGCAGTAGCGCACCGCGCGTCGATCACATTCGACACCGCCGCGTCCCACACCGCGCCGTTCAACTTCGCGGTCAACTCGCGGGCAACTTATTCATCGCATGCGAAATCCAGAACATTTCACCTCCGGCATTCCCTCCGCTCACGACACCCCCGACTTCGTGGCTGTGAGCTGGAACCTGCACAAGGGGCGCTCACCGCTTGGACTCCAGGCGTGGAGTGCGATGCAGCGCTGGGTTCAGTCGACCAAGGCCGACGCTTATTTCCTGCAGGAAGCCATGGCGCGCCGGATGCCGCAGCCGGTGCTGGCCGCGAGCTTCGGCAATCCGCTCGAGGGCCCGGTCGATGACATCTGGCATTGCCAGGCGACAGAAATCGCGACCTCGCTCGATTTGCAGATCGCACTCGGGCAAAACGTGTTCAAACCATCATGGCGGCATGGCAACGCGATTCTTTCGCCGCACCCGCTCGACCTTGGAGGACGGTGGGACATCTCGGCGCATCGGTTTGAGCGGCGTGGCCTGCTGGTCGCACGCGCCACGTTTGCCGGGCGCTCGGTCACGCTGCTGTGCGCGCATCTTGCGCTGACGCGGGCGGCGCGGCTACGGCAGATGAACTGGATCGCGTTGTGGATTTCGAAGGAGGCGCCTGAAGGGCCGCTCGTTTTGGCGGGCGACTTCAACGACTGGCGCAATGATTCGGTGGGTGTCTTTGGCGAACTGGGCATGACCGAAGTGGCGACCATGCTTGGCGAGTCCGGTCGCACCTATCCAGCGTTTTCACCGGCGCTCGCGCTCGACAAGATGTTCGTGCGCGGCATGAAACCGGTTGAATGGATCACGCCGACACAGGACACCGCATGGCTGTCCGATCATCTGCCGTATATGGCGAAGCTGCGGGTGGAATAAGCGCGGTTTTGACTTCGCGTTTTACTTCGAGCCGCCTGCAAATGACGCGGCGATCACGGTTTCTATCGCTGTGAAAGAGACGGGTTTGACCAGGTGATGGTTGAAGCCGGCGTCCCGTGCTTTTTGCTTGTCGCTTTCCGCGCCGTAACCCGTCAACGCAATCAGCAACGCCGTTTTGGTTACCGCGCGCGTGCGCATCTCCCGCGCAACCTCGAAGCCGTCCATGCCCGGCAAGCCGATATCCAGGATCACGACCTCAGGCGCGAAGTCATCGACCATGGCGAGAGCGCTCGGCCCGTCATGCATCACCCGAACTTCGTGACCAAGCGTTTCGAGCAGCATCGACATGGCTTCGGCTGCATCGACGCTGTCGTCGACGAGCAAGACCCGGCGCGGATGGGTGGATTCGCCGGGTGCGCCGTCGATCGTCGTCATGATGCTTTCCTGGATTTTTGAGAATGCTGAAAGTGCTCGCACGCCAAGGGAGTCAGGCGCAGGGAGAATTTCAGGATGATACCGGGAAAGTGGATCCGTTCAGTCCGGCGGCAAATGAGAGAGATCCCGCGGCATCCAGCCAAAGCGTGCTTGCATCGTTTCCCCGGGCATCAACACCCCGCCGCCTACGTCCTCTCGCGGCGCATCAAGGTTCAGGAAATCCACCGTGTTCGTTACAGGCTCCACGCACAGCAGGTCCGGGTGCGCGGCGGGCGCGTATAGAACCATGTGATCGAAAGGCACGTCCGCGTACAAGGTGACGCTGCGGCGCTCATCAGGCCAGTCGATGGTCGCCGCCCTCGACCAGCCCGCGAAGTTGTTGTCCAGATCGTAAGCGTCTGCGGACAAGCCTTCCGGCGACGCTAACGCATCGATGCACGGATGCGCGTCAAGCAAGGTCGGCAGAAGGTCCTGCGTGGCGTGCCACATGGCGCGGACGTTGGTGCGAATGCGCGTAGCCGGCGTCCGAGGGTAATAAGGGTGATGACCCATGCCGAACGGCATAGGCTGATCGGCCAGATTGCGTATCGACATCGTGACGAACAAGCCTGAATCATCGAGCTCGAAACGCTGTGTCGCTTCATATCGATACGGCCAATGGTGCGCCGGTTCGCTGCCGGGTTCATGGTTCAAATGCAATTCCACCATGGTCGATGAAGCCAAACCCACGCGCCATGGACGCCGCCATGCATGCCCATGCAACGCGTGATCGAACGCGTTGCCATCGGCGGACAGATCGACCTCGCGGCCGTCGAAAACAAAACGTGCGTCGCGCAGCCGGTTGCAGTACGGCAGCAACGGAAAGCTCGCCATGCCAAGCGGATTGCACGCGGCAAGCGACTCGGCCGACGCGGGACGCAGCCAATGCAGCGCGCCGTGACTGCTCCCGCCGCCGTCATCCGGCAGATCGTAGAGCGCCGCGATCGCGCCACCAACGTGCGGCGCCAGCAACACTCGCCGATCCTCGAAGCGCAGTTCGATCAGCGCAGCATCGTTCAACGCAATGCGGACCGCGTCGTCGGAAGCCGGCGTAGGCTGAGCGGCGGCGCTTTGATCCACGCCTTCGTGTCGATCGGCGTTCAATATGCGAACCGCTGATAACTTTCGTCGAAGGTCCGCGGCGTCTTCTCGACTTGCGGGCTATAGCGCGGCAGCCGTTTAGCGCGCGCGGGCAGCGCGGCGAACACATCGCCTGGTTCAAGCGCATCACGAGCACGCTCGTCGTAGCGGGCCATCGTCTTCTCCTTGGGTTGCGCCGCGTAACCCGGGCGCAGTCGGCACGCCTGGCTTTCATTGATCCGACAGCCCCGCATGCGCCCCGAGAATCGCACGATCGCCACGAAGTAGTCAATATTATTAGCAATAATACTTAGACCGCGCGTATTACCGATGGAGGCAATACGGACAGTGGTTTGCGAGCGTTGTCGGTAGAAAATATTAGTGGTACCGTCGGCAGCATCCGCAGGACGTTTTAGCGCAACGCAACGACAACGCCGCCGCCTTTTCGCGGCTACAGACAATGAAAAAATCCACGCAACGCCGCCCGACGATGACCGACATCGCGAAGCAGACCGGCGTCTCGCAATCCACCGTGTCGCTGGTGCTGAACAACGCGACCAGCGCGAAATTCTCCGACGCTACGCGCAACAAGGTACTGAAGGCAGCACAGGATCTGGGCTACCGGATGACCGCCCGCGAGCCGCTGGACGCGGCGATCGCAGCGAATGAGAAGAACCTGATCGTGTATCTGGCGGATGAGATATCGACGAGCCCGCATCCGGTGGTGAACATCGACGGAGCACGCGATACCGCGTTCGCAAACGGCCGGATGCTGGCGGTTTACTCGACCCACGGCAACGCGGAAATCGAACAGCAAGTGCTCGACGCCACGCTGACGAACCCCAACGTGCTCGGCGTGATTTACGCGACGGTGTACACGCGCAAGGTTACTTTGCCCGCGGCGCTTTCCAAGGTCCCGACGGTCCTCCTGAACTGCTACACGGGGGATTCCGAGCTTTCGTCGGTGGTGCCGGCGGAA
>Ga0153929_1000097_pt1 | contig 38025 bp, 42 predicted proteins | sample TSNJ013MetaG_FD_104689 | JGI IMG/M metagenome (GOLD analysis project Ga0153929, IMG submission 104689) | Attine ant fungus gardens microbial communities from New Jersey, USA - TSNJ013 MetaG | ecosystem: Host-associated > Fungi > Mycelium > Unclassified | place: USA: New Jersey, Wharton State...
GAGCTTTCCCTGGCTTTCCACCAAATGATAGGTATCTTTTGCAAATCCCAGTGCTTCAAAATGCAATGGTGCACTGCCTTTTTTGATTTCATTCTCAATCATTCTAAGAACTTCTCTCTGTGATTCCATCTTATCCTCCAATAATTTAAGGTTGTTTCCTCTAAACCTGTTCTCTGTTATGATTCTTAATTGCCTGTCCGCCTGTTTCCCTACCACAATCATGGAATAGGTAAACATAAACATAATGAGTACGATGATAAAAATGAACATGCTATCCCGTGTTTCTCCTTCCCCTATTGTCATATCTTCATCCACGAAAAAGAGCAGCCGGTTCTTCTGGTTGCTCCCTGTATATTGGGCTTATTGCCCTAATCTATATTTATGGTTCTCACTTCCCGACAACTTGTCGGGAGGTCATGCTGCATTGCTTTTTCCTTTGCCTGCAATCATGCCAAACACTGTCTGTAATAAATAAAATGCTGCATACACTAATCGGTAAACTGCCACCACACCACCTATCAGTCCGCCAACAATAAAATTCAATGCAACCACACCAACCGTTCCGGCAATACCAAAGCCCCCTGGCACAAGCCACAGAAACATTTTCCGTATCCCAAACGGGCATCCCACCAGTATCCACAGCAGGAAATAATCCACCTTTCCACCTGCCCGGCAGACTGGCAGGAACATGCAAAGCAGTAATGCAACCGCCGCAACCGGGAAAATCACTTTTGTCATCAATCCTTTTCTCATTATCGTATCCTCCTTAGACACCATACATATCGTGGTTCACTTCTGCCCTGTAATAACTATTTATGGTGGATGGGGCATTATAGATACAGGTCAGCAGATATGCCCGGATATTCCTTACCTTTGTGGTATTGTCATGCAGGCATTCCAGCATATACTGGACATGTGAGGAATCCACTTTAAGCAGTTTTCCTTTAACCAGTTGGTAGGGATATTCCGCTCCGGCAATCAGAACCTTGTCCCGCTTGATACAGATTGTCTCCACCATGATTTCCACCATTTCATCTATGTATCCCTGATCGCCAATGCTGCAGCTTTGTATCAGGAAATCGTATTCAATATTCGTTTTCACGATATCAGTGTATATGCGGATCTCATCCATCGAATCAATCCCATCCGCCTGCTCTCTGGATTGTTCTCTTGATAGATTGATATGATTGGTATCGCTAAAATCAGTATAATTATTATTAGTATAATTAGGGTCTGATTCTCCGACCTCGATAAGTCGGTTTTCCAGACCTTGATAAGTCGGTTCTTCCGACCCCGTTAAGTCGGTTTTTCCGACCTCGTTAGGTCGGTTTTTCCGACCTCGGTAAGTCGGCTTTTCCGACCTCGGCAAGTCGGTTTCCCCGACCTCGACAGGTCGGCTTTCCCGACCTGCCTTTTCTGCTCTGCCAGAATCTTTTACAGCGGTTGTCTTTTCCTTAATAACAAAACTCTTTACATAGATGATATCCGGCTTTCCAAACCCCTGTTTTACCCGTTCTATCAGTCCAATGCCCTTTTTTGTATCCAGTTCCGCAAGGATTTTCATTCCCTTATCCCTTCTGCAATTCATATACTGCATGACCTGCTCCAGCGTGAAAATGATATATACCTTATCCCCTTCATCTAACCAGCGGTGTTTTATGGATAAAGACATCCTGTCCAGCATCAGGCCATATAAGACCTTGGCATCACTGGATAAATCCTTAAAATAGTCATCTGTGAATAACACTTTAGGGATTCGGTAAAAAGCAAACTGCTCTGACTCAAAGCCATGAAAATAATCAAATTCAATCTCTCGTTTCGCCATTTTGCTTTCCCTTCCTCTGGTTTAGTGTTCCCGCTTCCATTGTTCCAGCAATTCATAAATGACATCTTCTATCTGTTGTTTGCTGTATTCCTTTGGGAAATACTGATTTATCCGTTTCTCCGGAAGTGTTACCTTCACAGGCTCCGGTTTAGCGTTGCATAGAATCAGCTCCACTGCCAATTCGTTCAATTTCCCTTCTTCACTATGCTTTTTCAGTTGTTTCGCCATATCTCCACTGATACCTGTACTCTTCTCCATCATGCAGTGAAGCACCCACTCCTGTTCTGTTTTTGATAAAAAGGATAATGTGACTGCCGGTATGAATTTAATTTTCCCACTGTCCACCATCTCCAATAGCTCTGGCAGTAATTCTGTCAAACGGATATATCTTTGAACCTTTCTGCCGCTGTCCCCGGCTTCCTTGCCGACCAAATCCGCTGCATCTTCATCCTGTTCGCCTTTGACACCCTGATGTCTGAGCGCATCCAGTTTCATTTTATATGCGAAGGCTTTCTCACTGGGCAGTATATTCTCCCTCTGGATATTGGAATCAACCATAATAATGACTGCTTCATCATCTGAATAATCTCTTATGATAACAGGCATTGTGGCTATATCATTTAAAATACTGGCTCTTTTTCTTCTATGTCCGGCTACCAGCTCATATCCGCCACCAGTTCTCGGTCTTGCCAGAGCAGGATTCAATACACCATGCTCACCGATACTTTTCGCCAACTCCATCATTTCCCCATCATCCTTTACATGAAATGGATGATTCTGAAAATCATATAAATCTGAAATAGGCAGTTCAACAATTTTATCTATGCTGTTTTCTGCTTCATCCTCTATACCGAGTAAGTCTTGATAGGAAGTAAGCTGAATCTCTTTATTTTGTCGTGCCATGATTCAACACCTCCTGTGCCAGCTTTTCATAACTTTCTGCACCCTTACTGCGCTTATCATACGCAAAGATGCTGATGCCCTCTGATGCAATCTCCGCAATGCCCTCTGACCGTGGGATTGCATCCTCAAATATATTCATTTCATTCCCATAGGCATCTTTAACCGCCTTTTTATTTCTCTTGGAATTATTGTATCGGCTGGCATCCATGGTAAACAGGATACCTTCAACCTGAATATCCGGATTATACCGTTTCTTTGTACTCTTGACCACTTTCAACAGTTCCATTAACCCATCTGCCGCATAATACTGTGGCTGAACCGGGATTAGCACGCTATCGGCAGCACTCATGGCATTTACCGTCAGCATTCCCAATGATGGCATACAGTCAATGATGATGTAATCATAGTCATCCTCCAGCAGTTCCAGATATTCTTTCAACACCTTTTCCCTGTCATCAACCGTAATCAGCGACATATCCATGCCTGTCAGCAGCTTATTGGACGGAACCACATCAACACCCTCTTTGTGGCTTAAAACGGCTTCTCTTGGGTCAAATTCCACTCCCATGATGATGTTCTCCATCATATTCTTTAATGTAACCCTTAAATTCTTCGGGAATCCCAACCCCAGTGTCATATGCCCCTGGGGATCTGAATCCACTAATAGCACCCTCTGACCTAATCTTGCCAGGCCAACACCCAAATTGATGCTTGTGGTAGTCTTTCCAACTCCACCTTTCTGATTTGCAACTGCAATTACTCTGCACATACTTTTATCCTCCAATTCTACTTTTTGTCTTTTTCTACTTCTGCGTATACACGAAAATACTTATTTGTACCTTTATTGGTATAAGGCTCGGAAACCTGCAACACGTTGATTCTCTTATCTCTCTCTAAAATCTTCTTGAACCATTTAATATCGTTTGTTGTTCCTTGAAGCCTAATTTTCAGCATACATATCCTCCCAGTCTCGATAGAAACAGTATTCCGGGTAGCGGATCTTAATTGCTTCCCAAAAATATCTTGCATATCCACAGCAGAACAAATCCTCCACTGTATAGCATCTATACTCCTTTAACTGTTCTTCGACATCATCATAATCTGATACACTCGGTGTCCCATTGCAGTAAAGATTAAAAGCCATGCGGACAATTTTTGCACTTCCACTGGTAATCCACCCTTCCTGCAGTGATTCTGTCTTAACACATCCCGTCTTGAAATCATAAATCCGATTTACACATTTCCTCGTGTCCTCATCAATCCCTAAGCAATATACCAATGCTTTGTGATACGCATCCTGATATCTGCACTTTGGCAGATAATTAATGTAGAATTTTTCATGTTCCTTGTTCTTAAAAGTAATTGTACGAGTAATCTTTTCGTTGAATTGAACTTGTTCAATTTTTGCACCTAACGCTGTATTTGCCATCTTCATGACCTCCATTTTTTTTATTTTTTTCACCATAACAACAGAAAAAGGACACTCTCCTAAAATTGGAAAATGTCCTTTTAATAGCACAACCTATTAAGTTTTGGGTAAAAACTTATGCTTCTGAGTCCATATTAGTCCACCAAAGCATATTTATTTGATGTCAAATTGATGTCAAACCACGAATTTTGAGGTTATGAAAGTGCCTCAAACCCGCATAAATACAGCATTCTACTTATCAAGCGTCTTCATCGTCGGGAACAGCAATACATCACGAATCGCCGGTGAATTAGTCAATAACATTACCATACGGTCAATTCCGATTCCAATTCCTCCTGTGGGCGGCATACCATGTTCCAAGGCATTCAGGAAGTCTTCATCCATGCTGTTCGCCTCTTCATCTCCCAAGGCTTTCAACTCTTCCTGTGCCTCAAAGCGTTTTCTTTGATCGAGCGGATCATTCAGCTCCGAGAATGCATTTGCCATTTCGCGCCCTGTGATAAATAGTTCAAAACGCTCCGTGTAATCAGGATCCGTCGGTTTCCTCATGGCAAGCGGTGATATTTCTACAGGATGATCCATGATAAAGGTTGGCTGAACCAGTTTATCCTCCACATATTCCTCAAAAAACAGGTTCACAATATCGCCCTTTTTATGTCTTTTCTCATAATGAATCTTATGTTCATCTGCAATTGCCTTTGCTTCTTCTTCCGTCTTAACCTCCGAGAAATCCACTCCCGCATACTTCTTAACAGCGTCCACCATAGTCAACCGCTCAAAAGGCTTTTCCAGATCAATCACTTCATCCCCATAAGTAATCTGCATCGTACCCATTACTTTCATAGCTACATGGCGATATAAATTCTCCGCAAGTTCCATCATACCGTAATAATCCGTATATGCCTGATACAGTTCCAGCAATGTAAATTCCGGATTATGTCTCACTGAAAGTCCTTCGTTTCGGAAAACTCGTCCAATTTCGTAAACTTTTTCTAAACCGCCTACGATCAGCCTCTTCAAATAAAGTTCCAAAGATATTCTCAGATGTACGTCTTCATCTAATGCATTGTAATGCGTATTAAAAGGCTTCGCTGCTGCACCTCCCGCATTTGGAACCAGCATGGGAGTCTCTACTTCCATAAAACCTTTGTCATCCAAATACTGGCGTATGCAGCTGACAATTTTGGAACGCTTTATAAAAGTATCCTTTACTTCCCGATTCATGATTAAATCAACGTATCTTTGACGGTAGCGGATATCCGTATTGGTCAGACCATGGAATTTTTCCGGTAAAATCTGAAGGCTTTTCGTCAGAAGGGTCACTTCTGAAGCATGGATGGAAATCTCACCTGTTTTGGTTTTAAATACTTCACCTTTAAGACCAATGATATCTCCAATATCCATTTTCTTAAATGCTTTATATTCTTCTTCACCAATACTGTCTCTCGCAACATAGGCCTGAATATTTCCCTGTAAGTCCTGAATATTGCAGAAAGAAGCTTTTCCCATCACACGCTTCGACATGATACGTCCTGCCAGGGATACCTCTTTACCTTCCAGAGTATCAAAATTTTCTTTTACCCGGGCGCTGTATTGAGTTATGTTATATTTCATAATATCAAATGGATTCTGCCCATTTGTCTGAAGTTCATCCAGTTTCTGACGGCGAACCTTCAATAACTGGTTTATGTCCTGTACTTGCTCTTTCTTTTGTTGTTCAGCCAATGTTCTCACGCTCCTAATTTGATCTCTCTATCTCTAATATTCTATACTGCATAATGCCGACCTGGGTTTCCACACTTACTTCTTCTCCCCTTTTTGCACCAATCAGTGCTTTTCCCACCGGAGATTCATTGGAAATTTTACCTTGCAGACTGTTTGCTTCAGACGACCCCACAATTTTAAAATCAATTTCCTCGTCAAATCCTACATCAAATACTTTTACCAAACATCCAACACTGATTTTATCTAAATCTATTTCGTCTTCCACTACCACTTCAGCATTTTTTAATATTTTTTCAATTTCTTCAATTCTGGATTCAATATCACGTTGTTCGTCTTTTGCCGCATCATATTCTGCATTTTCTGATAAATCGCCCTGTTCTCTTGCTTCTTTGATTTTTTCTGCGACTTCTTTTCTTTTTACAACTTTTAAGTGTTCCAGTTCCTCTTCCAGTGCTTTTAAACCAGCATAGGTTAACAATTTCTTCTTTTCTTCCATCTCTTATTCTACACCCTTTCAAATTCTATTGTTACTTTTTAAAGTAACACTTATCCTGACAAATCCGCTTAATATAACAATCAAAGTATTATATCCTATCACCTGATAATTGTCAAGATTTCCATTGGCTTTGCTTACACAATTTCCATTGGCTTTGCTTACATAATATATGAAATCCGGTTCATTAATATTCACATGAAATCTGAAAGTTTTCATTTTTAATGTCCATGTATTTTGGACATCCGAAATACCCACAGGGTGCTTCATTTTTAATATCCATGTATTTTGGACATCTGAAATACCTATAGGGTGCTTCATTTTTGATGTCCAAGTTTTTTTGGACATCCGAAATACCCATAGGGTGCTTCATCCAGCAACGTTTTCAGATCTTCCATGCTTTCTATTTCATTAACCATCCCCCGCAGTTTTGCCGAATGTGGGTATCCGGCGGTATACCATGCAACATGTTTTCTCATCTCCCGAATGGCTGTATATTCTCCTTTGTATTGCAGCAGCAGCTTCGCATGCCGTAATATCATGTCTCTTACTTCCTGATACGCAGGGCACTCTGGAATTGTTCCCTGACTCAAATATTCTTTTACTTCTCTAAAAATCCATGGATTTCCTCTGGCTGCACGTCCGATCATGACTGCATCACAACCTGTCTGCTCCATCATCTGTTTTGCCCGGCAGGCCGATGTTACATCACCATTGCCAATCACCGGTATGGATACCGCTTTCTTCACTTTGCGTATGATCTCCCAGTCTGCCTCTCCTGAATAATATTGCTCTCTGGTCCTGCCGTGTACGGTTATGGCTGCTGCTCCCATAGATTCCGCTATTTTGGCTATTTCAACGGCATTGACATGTTGTGAATCAAATCCTTTCCGAATTTTTACCGTTACCGGCTTTTGTATGGCACGGACTGTTTTTTCAACAATCTCTGCTATTCGCTTTGGGTCTTTCATAAGTGCGGACCCCTCACCGTTATTTACAACTTTAGGTACAGGGCAGCCCATATTGATATCCAGGATGTCAAATGGTTTTTCTTCAATATATTTAGCCATCTCACTGATCAATACAGGATCCGAGCCAAAAAGCTGCAGTGCGACAGGACTCTCTTTCTCGTCAATTTCCATCAATTCTTCGGTATTGCGGTTATGAAAAGAAATTGCTTTGGCACTGACCATTTCCATACTGAGCAATCCGGCTCCCTGTTCCCTGCATAGCAAACGAAATGGCAGGTCCGTTACCCCTGCCATCGGTGCCAATATACAGGGAGTCTCAAGACTTACATTTCCAATCCTGAAATCCCGGCACCTGTCTGTTATTTTATTGTTATTCATATTCCGGTCTTTATTATGATTATTCATAACTGTCTTCCAGAAAAAATACCCTGTAATACATTTCCAATGCCTCCATAAGCGTGACTTTCTCCCGCTGTATTTCTTTTATCTTAAGAACACTGCCAATATCGTCATATGTGTAGTCATCCTCCCTGGCCTGCGCACGTAAGCAGAGATTGCCTTTTTCGTCAAATTCCAGCGTCAGTATTCCTCCCACATCCTGAGTGTATAGTACGCACATGATTTTAAGTTCATTTTTTATATTATCCGGCAGAGATACAAAATTTTCATTTAAATAATATTTTTCTTCGTACGCACTGGCGCCGCACAATACTACTTTTTCCTGATACATAATCTCACCAACGTTCCTTTTATAAATAACCATATATACCGCGTACCGATACCTCGCCGGAATATACGGCTTCCAGCGTATTATCTTCTTTTTTAACCAGAAGTCTTCCCTGTTCATTAATACCCATTGAAATCCCGGTATATTCATTTCCCGGTTCTAACACCCGGACTTCCTGTCCGCAGTTTACCAAAAGTTTATTATAAGGCTCCATCAAAACAGACATGTCCTCAGTCTTCTGAAATTCCTCATAATATTTTTCAAAATACTGCATGCAAAGCTGAATCACTTCTGCTCTGTTCACCTTTCTCCCTGTAATCAAAGCAAGAGAAGTTGCAATATCCTTGATATCCTCCGGAAAAGAAAGCATATTGACATTGATACCGACTCCAATAACCAGGTAATGAATCGCATTCAACTCCGCACTCATCTCAGTCAAAATACCACAGATCTTTTTTCCATCTACAATAATATCGTTAGGCCATTTGATTCCGGAATGAACCCCGGGCAGTTGATTACAGGCAGATGCCACCGCCAATCCCATAATTAAGGTCAGCATGGATACTTTCTCCGGCCGCATCTGCGGACGAACTACAAGAGTCATGGCAATTGCCGTTCCGGGAGGTGTATTCCACTGCCTGCCTCTTCTTCCTTTTCCCCGGTTTTGCTCATCTGCAATCACCAGAGTGCCATGAGACGCACCCTCCTCAGCCAACTGTTTTGCCTTCGTATTTGTGGAGTTAATCATTTCAAAATATTTTACGTCTTTTCCCACCCATTTCGTCTGCAGGCGGCTTTTCACTTCCTCAGCTAATATGACATCCGGACATGCAACGATATGATATCCCTTATTAGGAACTGCCTCTATCTCATATCCCTCTTCTTTCAACAGGTTAATTGCTTTCCATACTGCCGTACGAGAAACTCCAAACTTTTCACAAAGTTCCTGACCTGATACATATCCTTTTTGATTTCTCAAAATACTTAATATTTTGCTCCTCATTTCGCTATCCCTTCAATATTAGAATCTGTATAACGAATAATACAAACAATGCGGCTGACAGTGCTGCCAGCAAACTGCCCAGAACAATGCTTTTCTTCCGAAACCGGAGTACCGACAATATACAGTTCAGAATACTTCCGATACCTATGGTCACAGTAAAATAGATGGGTGCATTATCAGCATCCATAAAGGCCGCCACCGCAAATAGAATTACCAAAATACCGGCGGTTCCTCCTGCCATCTCGATATCAAAAATATCTTTTGTACGCTTTCCTCTCATACTTATTCACCCAGGGTTGCTGCCATCACCGCTTTGATTGTATGCATACGGTTCTCAGCTTCCTCAAAAACCAGAGATGCGTAAGATTCAAACACTTCATCTGTCACTTCCATCTCTGTCAGCCCAAACCGTTCTGCCATTTCCTTGCCAATCTTCGTTTCCAGATCATGAAATGCAGGCAGACAATGCAGAAAGACTGCATTTTCACCGGCATTCTCCATTATTTTCTTTGTTACTTTATAAGGTGTCAGTTCACGGATACGCTCTTCCCAAACTTCATCCGGTTCTCCCATAGAAACCCATACATCCGTATAAATAACATCCGCATCCCTGGTTCCGACTTCCACATCTTCTGTTAAAGTGATGGTACCACCGCTTTGTGCTGTATATTCTCTGCATTCTTCTACCAATGCGGCATTTGGAAAATATTTTTCAGTTGTACATGCTACAAAATGCATCCCCATCTTGGCACAGGCAATCATCAGGGAGTTTCCCATATTAAAACGTGCGTCTCCCATATAGACCAGTTTAATTCCTTTCAGCCTGTTAAAATGTTCCCGGATCGTCAAAAGATCAGCCAGCATCTGGGTCGGATGGTATTCGTCCGTTAATCCGTTCCAAACCGGAACCCCTGCATATTTTGCCAGTTCCTCTACAATTTCCTGCCCGAATCCCCGATACTCTATTCCTTCATACATCCTGCCCAATACTCTTGCCGTATCCGCAATGCTTTCTTTTTTTCCGATCTGAGAACCGCTTGGCTCCAAATACGTAGTTCCCATACCAAGATCATGTGCCGCCACCTCAAATGCACATCTGGTTCTTGTACTGGTTTTTTCAAAAATCAAAGCTATATTCTTTCCCTTATGATAGGCCGCCAGATTTCCATTTTTCTTTTTTATTTTCAAACTTTCTGCTAAGTCTAATAAATAAATAATTTCCTCCGGCGTAAAATCTTTCAGCGTTAAAAAATGACGTCCTTTCAAATTCATAGCATAATCCTCCTTTTTTCGGTTGACTCAGGCCCCACTGTAACAAAAAGCGCCACAGAGGGGATCCCCCCTGCGGCAACTCACATTATTCCCCCAGGCGCAAACCTGCTTGCATTTGACTTTAATCGTCTTTCCCTACTTCAGTAATAGACTTTACCAGTCCTGCCATATTCTGAATTTCAGACGGAATAATAATCTTTGTAGACTTTCCTTCTGCCACTTTTTCAAAGGTTTCAAAACTTTTCAATGCAAGAACTGACTGATCCGCACCTGCTTCTTTCAGGTAACGGATACCGTCTGCAGTGGCCATCTGTATCTTCCGGATAGCCTCTGCTTCACCTTCCGCTTCCCGAACCATTCTTTCTTTCTGAGCCTCACCACGGAGGATCGCCGCCTGTTTCTCGGCTTCCGCATCCAGAATCGCAGATTCTTTCTTGCCTTCCGCTACCAGAACCGTAGATTTCTTTTCGCCTTCCGCTCTTAATATCGATTCTCTTCGCTCACGTTCTGCTTTCATCTGTTTTTCCATGGCATCCTGAATTGCAGATGGCGGTATAATATTCTTGAGCTCTACACGATTTACTTTAATCCCCCATGGATCTGTTGCAATGTCAAGGGATGCACGCATTTTTGTATTAATGGTTTCTCTGGAAGTCAGTGTCTGATCTAATTCCAAATCACCGATGATATTACGAAGGGTGGTAGCAGTCAAATTCTCAATGGCCATAATCGGATTTTCAACACCATATGCATAAAGCTTAGGGTCCGTAATCTGGTAGAATATTACCGTATCAATCCGCATGGTTACATTGTCTTTTGTAATTACCGGCTGCGGCGCAAAATCAACTACCTGTTCCTTTAGAATCACTCTCTTTGCTATCCGATCTAAAAAAGGAGCTTTTATATGAAGTCCCACAGACCATGTCTCCCGATATCCGCCCAGCCGTTCTATAACCATTGCCGTCGCCTGCGGAACTACTTTTATGCAAGAAGTTAAAACCAACAATACAATAATTACTAATATTACCACCAATAGCGGCACCAGTGTAATTTCCCAAGAAGCCATAATTTATTCCTCCATTTCTTTCTGTACAATCAGCTTTACTCCACTGATTCTTATCACTTTTACAATTGTTCCCTCAGGTATCTTGTCATCTTCGTTTACTGATCTTGCCATCCATTCTTTTCCATCCAGACTGGCTTCACCTGTCGCCAGCAGATTGTCAATCATCTGGGTGACGACTGCCTTTCTTCCTGCCAGACTGTCCACATTGGTTTTTATCTTATTTTTATTAATGTATTTCGCAGCAAAGGGTCTGGTAAATACTAACAGTAATATGGAAACTATCAGAAAAAGAATCACCTGCACTATAAAACCCGCACCTACAATAGACGCAATAAAACCAGCTACCGAACCTCCTGCAAACCATATGGTCGTCAGTCCCATAGTTGCAAATTCAATCATAATAAAAGCGATCAAGAGCACAAGCCAGCAAATCGACTCTGTTTCCATTCATAATCCCCCTTTTCCATTTCTATTATTACTTATCATACTATACTTTTTGTCAAATTACAACCAAACATACGAAATATATAAGTTTCCGTTACGGTATTTACAGTTACGCTTCAGCCTTCCATCTCATTAAGTTAAGGATGATCATTCTATAGATTTTTTCATTAAAATCTGCTACAATATCAGTAAAGCTTTTATTTCTATGAAAAAAAGAACGGCCAAAGGTAAAGATTGGAGTAATCCCTATGGAAATTGAACGTAAATTTTTAATCAAAAAATTACCCGAAGACTTAAGTTCCTACCCATACCATGAAATCGAGCAAGGCTATCTGTGTACCTCACCGGTTGTCCGCATCCGCCGCCAGGATAATGAATATATCCTAACATACAAAGCAAACGGCATGATGATCCGTGATGAATACAATCTCCCACTGACAGAAACATCCTACCTGCATTTAAGAGAAAAAATTGACGGGAACCTGATTTCCAAAAGACGCTACATTATTCCCATAGAAAACGGACTCAAAATCGAATTGGACCTGTTTCATCCTCCCTTCCAGGACTTGATTCTGGCAGAAGTAGAATTCCCCACAGAAGAAGCCGCCAATACTTTCATCCCTCCCTCCTGGTTTATGCAAGACGTAACTTTCATGCCTGAATATCACAACAGTTATCTAAGCAGGCAAAAACGGTAGCAAAAATAAACCGGATGTTGACCTTAAGAAGTCAGCACCCGGTTTTATTATCATTTATTTTTCTAATCATAGCTTCTGCATCCAGCACAAAATCCAGTTCTTCCGAAACATGTCTTTCAGCACTTTTTTCTAAGATTCTGCTGTATAAACAGGATATTTTAAGAAAGATACCTGCTAATAACCGCTTTATAACATTTTCGCTATCCTGATTCTTTATCATGTATTCTAGCATTTAATAATACCTCCTCCTACTTCTTGATGTGTATATAATAGCACTCACCTTATGATGAGTGCAACATTTTATTTCATTTTTCATAAAAAAGTTTCGTTTTGTTACCTGATGGGAATTTTTATGATGTAATTGTTATAATACCCTCATCAGAGGAGGTAATAAATGGAAACTACAAAATTAACGCAACAAATGAAACTTTTACGCAAATCAAATAACTATACGCAAAAATATGTAAGTGAATACCTTCATATCACCCGTTCCGCTTACTCAAATTATGAAAGAGGCAGCCGTACCCCTTCTTATGAAATTATATCTTCTTTGTCAGTCCTATATCAAATATCGCCCAATACTTTTTACTCTGATACGGACTATCAATTTTCTTCCTATACCAAAGAAGATGAAACTTTTCTCAAACTATTACATTCTCTTCCCCGTCAAGCTCAGGAAGAAGTTCTGGACTTTATCTTATTTAAAAAAGAACGATATAAATCTTAGTCTGCTATTTTCTACTTGATATTATAACACTTATACATAATATTTGCAATATGTTATTTAGCAAATGCATAATTCTTGTTTGTTTAATTTCCTTTCGTCGCATACTAAACTATATAAAAGGAGACGATTATATGGATGACAGACGAATGAAGCAATATCGGCAGCTTGGATTAACGATTGCATACTACCGAAAAATGCGCAATATAACTCAAATACAGCTGGCTGAATATGCGAATATCAGCCGAACACATATCAGTACTTTAGAAGCACCCAACATGCCCACCTCTATTTCACTGGAAAAATTATTTGACATTGCAGATGTTTTAGATGTACCTATTAAAGAATTTTTTAATTTTCGTGAAGATTAGCAAGCCTTTATGTTAAAAAGCTGACAAAATACAGATATATTTTGCCAGCTTTTTATTATTTTACTTTTGTTTTTGTTTAGAAATTAAATAATAGGGGACAGCAACGAAAATAACACCTCCGATGATATTTCCAACTGTCGCAAAAAATAAATTATAAAAATAACCCATAATGCTTATATATGAAATGCCGCTGTTCAACACTCCAACTGCCATGGTGCTCATATTCGCCACGCTATGTTCATAACCGCAAATCATAAAGGTAAAAATACACCAGAATATCATAATGAGCTTTGCAGATTCACTTTTTATTCTGGTGCAGCACCATACCGCCAGACATACCAATATGTTACATAGAATGGCTCTGGCAAGCAACTCTACCACCGGTAAGGTCATCTTTGTTTCTGCTGCTTCTGCAAAATATGCGCCTACTGCTCCGTCTGTCACACCGGTTAATTGGAATATGGCAACTGCCAGAAGGGCTCCTGCTAAATTGCCGATATAACATACGAGCATAAGTTTCAAAGTTTTCCCCCAGGGTACTTTCTTAGTAATGGAGGCGGCCGCCATCACCAAAACATTTCCTGTAAATAATTCAGATCCTGCAAAAATGACTAAACTAAGCGCTATTACAAAGCAAAATCCCATAACCGCTTTCGTCATAGGTGAACCCGCCTCTTTCAGCGGTGTACCCATAACGAATGCAGCAAATGATCCAAATGCCACATATGAACCTGCCAGCATAGAAGCTATGAAATAACCCTGCGGATTTTGCTCTAACAAGTGAACCTTATTATTGCCTGCATTGCAAACTGCCTGAAAATCCTCCTGAAACATCCTACATTCCCCCAATCGTTTATTCCCGCGGGCAATGAACCAAGTGCAGGAATACCCAAAGAGCACACGTGATTTCTCCTGCATTTGGCGAATGCCGCGAGGGTCAAAGACCCCGCAGCTCGCTGCGTAACAAGCTGGATACCCCGTAGCTTGCTGCGGGGTCTTTGACTGAGTTCCAGTGTAAAACATAAAGGTAATATTCAATCTCTATAACTTAGAATAAACCGGTAATCTTACCATCCTCATCTACGTCAATCTTTTCTGCTGCCGGAACCTTGGGAAGACCCGGCATAGTCATAATTTCTCCGGTCAGAGCCACAATAAAGCCTGCTCCTGCGGAAATCTTCAGGTTGCGTACGGTTACTTCAAAGTCTGCAGGTGCTCCCAATTTTGTCTGGTCGTCCGTCAGGCTGTACTGTGTCTTGGCAACGCAGATCGGGCAATTGCCAAAGCCAAGTGTTTCCAGCTCTTTTGCCTGTTTCTGAGCCTGTGCGGTCAGAACAACTTTCTTTCCGCCATAGATTTTCTGTACGATCGCATTTAGTTTATCTTCAATGCTTCCTTCCAGCTCATATGAGAATTTGAAATCACCTGGTTCTTCTACAAGACGAATCACTTCTTTTGCCAAAGCTTCGCCGCCTTCGCCGCCTTTTGCCCATACTTCCGAAAGGGCTACATTTACGCCCAGCTCCTTACATTTCTGCTCTACCAGATCCAGTTCTGCCTTCGTGTCCATCGGAAATGCATTGATAGCAACTACACAAGGTAATCCATATACATCTTTAATATTATGAACATGTTTCAATAAATTCGGAAGTCCATTTTCAAGTGCAGCAAGATTCTCGTTATTCAAGTCTGCCTTCGGAACTCCGCCATTATATTTCAAAGCACGTACGGTAGCTACAATAACAACTGCAGATGGCTTAAGTCCTGCCATACGGCACTTGATATCCAGGAATTTTTCTGCACCGAGATCCGCACCGAAGCCTGCTTCTGTAATTGCGTAATCTCCAAGTTTTAATGCTATTTTTGTAGCTGTCACGGAATTACATCCATGAGCGATATTTGCAAATGGACCGCCGTGAACGATTGCAGGTACATGCTCTAATGTCTGTACAAGGTTTGGTTTTAATGCATCTTTTAATAATGCACACATTGCGCCCTGGGCATTCAGATCACCTGCGGTAACCGGCTTCTGCTCAGAGAGTTTTCCATATGTATATCCAATAATAATTCTTGCAAGTCTTTTTTTCAAATCATTAATATCATCTGCAAGACAAAGCACTGCCATAATTTCAGACGCTACCGTTATATCATAACCATCTTCCCTGGGCGTTCCATTCGTTCTTCCGCCAAGTCCGTCCACGACATTGCGAAGCTGCCGGTCATTCATATCCACACATCTTCTCCATGTGATTTTTCTTGGATCAATATTCAAATCATTTCCCTGGAAAATATGGTTATCAATCATTGCCGCCAGTAAGTTGTTCGCTGCGCCGATAGCATGGAAATCACCGGTAAAATGAAGATTGATATCTTCCATAGGTACGACCTGTGCATATCCTCCGCCTGCTGCTCCGCCTTTTATACCAAATACAGGACCCAGTGATGGCTCACGAAGTGCAACCATTACATTCTTGCCCAGTTTCTGCAGACCATCTGCAAGACCAACCGTAGTTGTTGTCTTCCCTTCACCTGCCGGTGTAGGATTGATCGCAGTAACCAGAACCAGCTTTCCATCCGCTGCATTGGAATCTTTTAAAAGATTGTAATCAATCTTTGCTTTGTATTTTCCATACTGCTCCAAATATTTCTCGTCGATACCTGCTTTTGCTGCAATTTCTTTGATTGGGGACATGGCAGTCTCCTGTGCGATTTCAATGTCTGATTTGTAACCCATAATAACTAATATCTCCTTTCTTATTAACCGTTTATCACGGCAATTTCAGTATAAAAGGGTAAAAAAATGCCACGTAAAGAAAAAGTAATGAAATACTGTTTCCTACGCAGTAGCGGAAGCGATATTATAACGCGGCAATACCTTCGTTCGCAGAAAGCCTCCCCCTCCTGTGACACTTTACGCATAACATCTACTCTACTTTCAGGGGCAAAACCCTTATTTATTTGATAATAATAATATACAGCATGCAAATACATTTGTCAATAAATTATCAAAGTTTTTCTGATTATCTATTTTATCTGTTTTATCTATAAATTTCAAATACATGCATATTTGAAATTTATAGATTTTTTAATATCATTAAACAAAAATAACAAACCGCACACATGTCTGACATATTTATACTGTAAAATATAGTTTAACCTCTGTGTCAGGAGGTTACGAGTAAGCAGCGAAGCGGAGGTCTGCCCTGAAAGATACGCATGCCCTTTAGGGCATTACGAGTATCCGCTTTGACAATGTAAAGTTTAGGAGCAAAGATTTATGACAGCGGAAGAATACTATGAACTGATACGGCCATATCAGGATGCATTACAGATACTAATGACTCGTCTGGATGTAATGAACCATAGCATTTACAGCAGTTCCGGCAAACCGGTTCATACTGTGCAGGAACGGATCAAAGAAAAAAAGAGTATAGAAGAAAAACTGGCATGCCTTTCTTTACCGGACGGTTTAGAGGATGCAAAAGATAATCTGAGAGATATTGCCGGAATCAGAGTCATTTGTTATTTTGTTCAGGATATCTACAATCTGGTTGAAACCCTGAAAAAGCAGACCGATTTAATACCAATCAAAGAAAGTGACTACATTGCAAATCCAAAGCCAAACGGATACCGCAGCTATCATATCGTTCTGGGGGTTCCTGTCTGCTGTCTGGATGCCACAGAATATTTTCCGGTTGAAATACAGTTTCGTACCATGTCTATGGATTTCTGGGCCAGCATGGAGCACCGGATCTGTTACAAAAAAAACAGAAAAAATAAGCAGCAGCTTTCCAGAGAATTGCTGGAATATGCAGAGATATTAGAACGATTAGAACATAACTTCGAGCAGCATAATGAAACACTGAAAAATCAATAACAAAATTAATTTCGCCCTCTCAAATAAATGCTAAAAGCAGAACTCCTATTTTCATCGCTACTATTTTATACTACTTTAAGCGATTTATTGATATGAGATATTATAAAATGCTATATTGTATCCATAGGAGGTGTTGCTGCATTATGAAGCCATTAAAAGTTAAAGTAAGCATAACTCTGGATGGAGATATCGTAGCCGATCTCAAAGAGCTGGCCGAAGATGATGATCGCTCATTTTCACAGTATGTAAATCTTATATTAAAAGAATATTTAATACGCTTAAAAAAGGATACTGCTAAATGATTATCATTAGGCAATATCCTTCTTATTTATTATTCTATGCTTTTACTTATAATCTCTACGCATTTGTCAATTCCCAGCTTACTGCTGTCCAGAATAAGATGGTATTCTGATCTGTCATCCCATTTTTTCCCCGTATTAGCACTATAAAAATTGGAACGCCGTTTATCGGATTTTCTTAAGGTCGTTTCTGCTTTTGAAGGATCAACACCATCCACTTCCACTGCGCGTTTTTTACGAAATGCCATGTCCGCCTGGATAAAAACGTTCAGAACGTCTTCCCGCCCCCGCAATACCCAGGAAGAACAGCGCCCTACCAGGATACAGTTTCCATGGTCTGCTAATTCCTTAATCTTTCTTGCCTCTGCCAGATACAATTCATTTTCCTTCGATAAACCATTCATTTCTCTTGTACTTAACTTTGATGCCATGGCAATGGAATAAAGAAAACTATTCGTTGTTGTTTCCTCCAAATGCCGCAGCTGTTCAGGAGTAGTGCCTTGCTGCACCGCCACCCATTCCAGAATTTCTTTTCCATAACATGGTATCCCAAGCTTTTTGGCCAGGCAGTCTCCGATTTCCCGGCCGCCGCTGGCATATTCACGTTCAATCGTAATGATATTATATTTCATTATACCGCCTCCGCTTTCTCAAACTGACTATTATACAGATTCTCATAAAATCCTTTCGCTGACAGAAGTTCTTCATGGGTTCCCTGCTCTATGATATCGCCGTCCTTCATAACGAGAATTAAATCTGCATCACGTATCGTGGACAGTCTGTGGGCGATAATGAAGCTGGTCCTGCCTTTCATTAAATTATCCATTGCTTTCTGAATGCGTACTTCCGTACGTGTATCTACCGAAGACGTAGCTTCATCCAGAATCAAAATCTTATTATCCGCTAAGATTGCTCTGGCAATGGTCAACAACTGCTTTTGGCCCTGAGAAATATTATTGGTTTCTTCATTGAGCACCATTTGATATCCGCCGGGCTGTGACTTGATAAAGTGATGTGCATGAGCTGCTTTTGCAGCTGCAATTACTTCCTCATCCGTAGCATCCAGGCGCCCATAACGGATATTTTCCATAATCGTTCCATGGAACAGCCAGGTATCCTGCAGAACCATGCCAAAGAGTTCGTGCAGCTCACCGCGGTTGAAATCTTTAATATTATGTCCATCAACCAAAATGGCGCCGCTGTTTACGTCATAGAAACGCATCAGCAATTTCACCATGGTAGTCTTACCGGCGCCGGTAGGTCCGACAATTGCGATCTTCTGCCCCTGTTTTATTTCAGATGTGAAATCATGAATGATGATCTGATCCGGATTATATCCGAACGCCACATGTTCGAAAGTAACATTTCCATCAACAGACCGGAAGTCAACCGGATTATCCACAGTCTGTTCTTCTTCCTCTTCTTCCAGGAATTCAAATACACGTTCCGCTGCAGCTGCAGAAGACTGGAGCATATTTGTCACCTGTGCGATCTGCTGGATCGGCTGTGTAAAGTTCCGGATATACTGAAAGAATGATTGAATATCACCAACTTCAATACTACCTTTTATAGTCAGAAATCCGCCTAAAATTGCCACCATAACATATCCCAGGTTACCTACGAACTGCATCACGGGCATCATAACGCCTGAGAAAAATTGTGACTTCCAACCGGAATCATAGAGCTTCTCATTCGTTTTCTCAAATACCTCGACGACAGAGTCTTCTCTATTAAATACTTTTACTACATTATGTCCTCCATAGACTTCCTCTACCTGCCCGTTTACATCTCCCAGGAACTTCTGCTGGTCATTAAAGTATTTTTGAGAATGCTTCATGACGGTTCCGATGATCGCCATGGACACCGGCAGGATAACGACAGATGCCAGTGTCATCCACACATTGATGCTCAGCATCATGATGAGCACTCCTATCAATGTCGTCACTGAGGTAATCAGCTGGGTGATACTTTGATTCAGACTTTGCTGTAATGTATCAATATCATTGGTTATCCTGGAAAGTACCTCGCCGTGTGTACGGCTTTCATAATATTTCAGCGGAATCCGGTGGAGTTTTCCGGAAATATCCTTTCGCAGTTTATAGGTTACGTCATTTGATATATCTGTCATGATCAGGCCCTGAATCAAAGAAAATATAGCACTGACTACATACAATCCAAGCACCCACAGTAAAATGGTGCCTATCTTTTCAAAATCAATACCTCCCGTGCCGTTTACTTTGCTGACTAATCCATTGAATAATTCTGTAGTGGCCTTACCCAGAATTTTAGGACCGACGATACTAAATACGGTTCCTCCTATGGCAAAAATCAACATGCACAGCATCCGTAATTTATACTGGCTCATATAACGTATCAGTTTTTTAATCGTTCCTTTAAAATCCTTCGCTTTTTCGCCGCTCATCATACCCGGCCCGGGTCCTCCCATAGACCCCCGTCTTGATCTTCTTTTTTCATTACTCATGCTAATTCCTCCTCTGACAATTGAGACATTGCAATCTGATTATACACGTCACAGGTTTTTAACAGTTCTTTATGAGTTCCCTGACCTACGATCCTGCCTTCATCCAGTACTATGATATGGTCTGCATGAAGGATCGTACTGATACGCTGTGCCACGATCAATGTCGTCGCATCTTTTGTTTCATGCTTCAGTGCGCGCCTTAGTACAATATCCGTCTTATAATCAAGAGCGGAGAAGCTGTCGTCAAATATATAGATTTCAGGCTGCTTTGAAATGGCTCTTGCAATGGAAAGACGCTGTTTCTGCCCTCCGGATACATTGGTACCACCCTGGGCAATAGGAGCGTTAAGTCCTTCCGATTTTTCACTGATAAAGTTCCAGGCCTGTGCAATCTCTGCGGCCCATTTTACTTCTGTTTCCGTAGCATTTTCACGTCCATACCGGATGTTGGAATCTATAGTTCCAGAGAATAATACACCTTTCTGCGGTACATATCCCAATTTATCCCTTAAATCTTTTAGAGATAATTCCCTGACATCTACCTCATCTACATAAATGGTGCCTTCCGTCACATCAAAAAATCTGGGGATCAGGTTAACCAATGTACTCTTTCCGCTGCCGGTACTTCCTATAAATGCAACCGTCTGGCCTTTTTTTGCAGCAAATGTAATATCACTTAGTACATTTTCTTCAGCACCCGGATATTTGAAACTTACATGGTCAAATACTACGTTGCCTTTTATGGAGGTATCCGCTTTCTTTGTAGTCTTGGCATCTTTAATCGATATTTCCGTCTCCATAACTTCATTGATACGTTTTGCGGATACGTTCGCCCTGGGCAGCATGATGGACAGCATGGTCAGCATCAGGAAAGACATGATGATCTGCATTGCGTACTGTATAAATGCCATCATATTTCCTACCTGCATATTACCGGCGTCTACTGCGTGTGAACCATTATACATGATCAGGACAGTAGTACCATTCATGATCAGCATCATAACCGGCATCATAAATGACATACAGCGGTTTACGAAGAGATTAGTTTGGGTCAGATCCATATTTGCTTTTTCAAAACGTTCCTCTTCATGCTTTTCCGTACTGAATGCACGGATGACCGGAATACCGTTTAAAATCTCACGCGCTACCAGATTCAGTTTGTCAATTAATGTCTGAAGCTTCGTAAACCTGGGCATAGCCACTTTTAGAAGTACTGCAACTAATAGAATAATGGCTCCCACTGCCACGGCCAGGATCCAGGTCATGCTTGCATCTGTATTCAGCACTTTAAATATGCCGCCGACTCCAAGGATCGGTGCATATAATACTATTCGGAACAGCATTGTCAGCATCATCTGAATCTGCTGGATGTCGTTGGTACTTCTGGTGATCAGGGATGCTGTTGAGAATTTATTCAATTCATTTCCGGAAAATGAGAGTACTTTCCTATATACGCCATTTCTCAGATTGCGGCCCAGACTGGCTGCAATACGGCAGGACAGGAAGGTCACGCAAACTGCCGCAAGCATTCCAAGCAGGGCAAGCCCCAGCATTTTAAGTCCTGCAATCAATACATAATTGCTTTGCATCCGGTCTATATCTATGCCCATTTCCGTATATTCTGACTGTACATAAGCAACGGCTGCCTGAGTAATGATGGTATCCGGCATTTCTTCAAATTTATCCGCCATATCGGCAAACATTTGCTCCAGCTGTTCTTTTGGCATTTGTTCAAATACCTGGAAAATGTCTGCATCTTCAGGGATTTGCATTTGCTGTCTTATGGCGGTGACTTCCTCGCTGTCACCTGATAATCCAGAAACGACCAGCATGGGAATACCAAAGATACTGTTTAATTCTTCTTTTGTTTCCGTGTTGATCTCATTCAGTGTGTATATTCCATTTTCCAGTGTATAGCTTTCTTTAATTTCCGCCTGTTCTTCTTCATCCATAAACAGGAACAATTTTTTCATGGAATCTTCTCTGATTTCATCCGGTACGCCATCCTCTACACCTTTTTGCTGAATTCCTACATTGACGATTTTTGATGTATAGTCCGGCAATGATAAATCACAATATGCCTGCAATAACAGCAATAGAACAATCAGCACGAAATAGTGCCATTTGTCTTTTACATAACCAAACAATTTTAACATGATTCTATCCTTTCTTTACAGTTCTTGTTTATATGGTCTTCTGGTTTTTTCTCCAGAGGCTCTGCTTTCAGTGGTATTTTCAAGGTTTCTGATGATTTGCCTGAAAAAACGCTTCATAAGACAGATCTCACTTTCTGTAAATCCTTGAAACAGTGATTCTTCGTTGCGCTTCATAATGTCAGCCATCTTTTTGTTTAGGTCTTTACCTTTCTGGGTCAGATAGATGCGGCTGACTCTTTGGTCCTTTTTATCCAGGCTGCGCTCGATTAATCCTGCATTTTCCATTCGCTGCAGGGATACGGTTACCGTTGGCGGTCTTATATGTAGCCTCTGTGAAATCTCTCTCTGACTTAATCCTCCCTCTTCTCCTAACAGCTTTACCATGGGAATCTGTCCAGGGTGTACGCCCGTGTCTGCAAGTTGCTGAAAAGATCGTTTTGCGTATAGATGTGATATTTTCATAAACAATGACTGCATGGTATCTTCCTCATGAATACTCTCAGGAAACATATGATCACCTCATTTGTTTTTAGTTAGTCGACTAATGTATAATATAACCATTTTGATAAAAAATCAACCAGATTTTTTCAATTTTATATTTATTTTAGAAATAGTTACCAAATAATTAATTAGGCAACTAATTTTTTAACAGGAGAGATACTATAAATATCCGGTTTACGATATCTTAATACCTGTGTTATGATAAATAAAACCTTACATATTTCGTATTATAGGAGCCGCCTGCATGATGACAAACTCTAATGCCCAAAATTTTAAAGAAAGCAGATCACATGGAACCCCTGTGTTTCCATGCGCATTTTACTGTTTCCAAAGCCGGGAAAATGAACTGATCGTAAAGCATCATTGGCATGATGAATTGGAAATTATATATTTTGCCGAGGGTGATTTTTATTTAGATATTAATATGCAGAAATATGAAATTGCAGGGCCTTGCTTCTGCCTATTGGACAGTGGCGTTTTTCACAGCATCGCCTCAAGGAGTGCCTGTTATGAACAGGCTGTTGTTTTTCATCCGAAAATGCTTAGCTTTGATATCTACGACCTGTCACAGGAACAATTGATCCAGCCTCTTATTAACCAGAGCCTGTCTTTTCCACTTTTTATTACTTCAGAATTTTTGTGCTATGATGTGCTGCTTCGTGAATTTAAAGAAATCTCAGAAAGTTTTCATGTGGATTCGGCAGCATTGCCCACACAGCATTCAGCTGTCAGACCGGCGTCCCAACTGCGAATTAAGGCGGCTCTTTTGAAGATGCTTGCTTCTCTTTCAGATTCCAATTTGTTGATTTTAAAGCAAAAGACTACTGATCACCGTATTGAAGCGATTAAAAAAGTTCTGACTTACATAAAAGAACATTATACGGAGAAGATTTATATTCGTGATTTAGCAGGTCTGGTAAATATGAATGAGCAGTATTTTTGCAGGTTCTTTAAACAGAGTCTTGGGAAATCCCCTGTTCAGTATATTAACGATCTGCGTATTCGGCATTCCTTCACTCTGTTAAAGGATACGGATATGCAGGTGATGGAAATTTGTTTGGAATGTGGGTTTCATAACCTTGGTAATTTTTTGAGGGAATTTAAAAAGGCTGCGAATACAACACCATTGCAGTATCGAAAAACAAACCACACGAGAAAGTCAGAATAATGTATTTTTTAATCAGTTTATTAGAAGATTTCATGAACTTTCGGCAGTATAATGATGTTAAATTATACAATTCAGGAGGTTTTATGGAATGAGAAGAGAATGGTGGCATGATAAAGTGGCATATCAGATTTATCCAAAGAGTTTTTGTGATTCTAATGGCGATGGAATCGGGGATATACCGGGTATTATCAGTAAACTGGACTATTTAAAGGATTTGGGGATTGATATTATATGGTTGTCTCCGGTCTACCGGTCACCGATGGCGGATCAGGGATATGATATCGCTGATTACTATGATATTGATCCACGATATGGTACTATGGAGGATATGGAGGAATTATTTGCTGAAGCAAAAAAACGTAATATGCACATCCTGATGGATTTAGTTGTGAACCATTGTTCCGATGAACATGAATGGTTCCAAAAAGCGCTTGCTGACCCGGATGGCGAATATGGGGATCATTTTTACATAAGAGAAGCGAAAAACGGTGCGCTGCCTTGCAACTGGCGGTCTTACTTTGGGGGGTCGGTTTGGGAACGGATTCCAGGGACTGATAAATATTATTTTCATTCTTTTCATAAAAAGCAGCCGGATTTGAACTGGGAAAATCCGAAAGTACGGGAAGCTGTTTATGAAAATATGAACTGGTGGCTGGAGAAAGGGTTGTCCGGATTCCGTATTGATGCAATCATAAATATTAAGAAAGTATTGCCTTTTAAAAATTATCCGGCGGACCGTGAAGATGGATTATGCAGCATGGCGAAGATGTTAGAGGAAGCGAATGGTATTGGAAGGTTTTTGATGGAAATGAAGGAAAATACGTTTCAAAAGTATGATGCATTTACGGTTGGGGAAGTGATGAATGAGAAACGGGAAGAACTCCCGGCTTTTATTGGAGAAGACGGTTATTTTTCCAGTATTTTTAATTTTAGTGAAAATGGTTTTGGGCAAAGTGAGAAGGGCTGGTATGCTCATACAGGTATTACACCGGAGGATTATAAACATTGTTGCTTTGAAAGTCAAAGAAAAGTGGAGGATGTGGGATTCTTATCTAATATTATAGAAAATCATGATGAACCAAGGGGTGTCAGCTATTATATTCCGGAGGGTGACTGTGATGATACCAGTAAGAAAATGCTGGCTGCGATTCTTTTGATGCGGAAGGGGCTGCCTTTTATTTATCAGGGGCAGGAGCTGGGTATGGAGAATATGGTCTTTTCTTCTATTTCGGAAGTGGATGATGTGTCCAGCCTGGATGAGTATCAGAATGCACGGAATGCGGGGTTGTCTGAGGAACAGGCGTTGAAGGTCATAAACCGTTTTAGCCGTGATCATGCACGTACGCCTTTCCAGTGGGATGATGGTGCAAATGCAGGTTTTACTTCCGGGACGCCCTGGCTGCAGGTAAATCCTAATTATACTCAGATCAATGCAAAGGCTCAGATCGGTGAGAAAGACTCTGTATTTTCATTTTACAAAGCGTTGATTGCTCTGCATAAACATCCTGATTATAAAGAGACAATCGTGTATGGTGCTTTTGAACCTGTATTTGAAGATCAGAAAAACCTGTTGGCTTTCTATCGAAAAGGGGAGGGGAAAACGTTACTGGTAATTGCAAATTATCAAAAATCTCCACAGTCTGTTTTCGTTTCCGGGTATAAGAAACTATTGCTGAATAATTATCCTGTAATGGAATATCATCAAAATGAATTAGGTCTGATGGGATATCAGGTTGTTGTATTAGAAATAGAGGGACATATTTTAAAAGTGTGAGTTAATATATTACTGTAAAGTTCAAAAAACAGCCAGAATTCACAAATGAATTCATGGCTGTTTTTTTCATAATAATTAACGTTCATCTATACCGACATACTCCACTTCGTCCATCACGCTGCGGTAAGCAGGACGAATAATTTTATCAACATTGATCAATTCTTCAATGCGGTGTGCACTCCAGCCAACGATTCTGGCAATTGCAAAGATAGGTGTAAACAGTTCTTTGGGAATATCCAGCATACTGTAAACAAAACCGCTGTAAAAGTCTACATTTGCACTTACTCCTTTATAAATTCTGCGTTCCTCGGTAATAATCTTAGGACCAAGGCGCTCCACCATAGCATACAGTGCAAAATCATCTTCTCTATGTTTTTCTTTTGAAAGTTGTTCTACAAATCCTTTGAAAACTTCTGCCCTTGGATCTGATTTAGAATATACGGCATGTCCCATTCCATAAATCAATCCCTTTTTATCAAAAGCTTCTTTATGAAGGAGTTTTTTCAGATACTCTTCTACCTGAGCCTCATCGCTAATGTCTTTTACTTCTCTGCGAAGATCGTCCATCATTTCCACTACTTTTATGTTGGCCCCTCCGTGTTTTGGACCTTTCAGAGAAGACATGGCGGAAGCAATGGCGGCGTAAGTATCCGTTCCTGAGGAGGTTACCACATGTGTTGTAAAAGTAGAATTATTTCCTCCCCCATGCTCCATATGAAGAATCAATGCCAGATCTAAAACATTGGCTTCCAGCTTGGAATATTTTTTGTCCGGGCGAAGCAGAAGCAGCAAATTCTCAGCGGTAGACAGGTTTTCGTCCGGATGATGAATATACATACTTTCATCGCACTCATAATGATTATAAGCATGATAGCTGTATACTGCCAGCAATGGCATAACGCTGATCAGTGACATACACTGGCGCAATACGTTGTTAACAGAAAGATCATTGACATTATCGTCATAAGATGCCAATGTCAGAATGGATTTGGACAATGAATTCATAATGTCCCGGCTGGGTGCTTTCATCACCACATCACGTACAAAGTTGGTCGGGAGTTTTCTGATATAAGCCAGGTTCTTTTTAAATTTCTTCAACTGCTCTATATTCGGCAATTCACTGAATAACAACAGATAAGCTACTTCCTCAAATCCAAATCTCTGCTCTTTCTCCAGACCCTCAATGATTTCACGTATATTGTAACCGCGATAAAACAACTTTCCGTCACATGGCAGTTTCTCCCCATCGACTACAATATTGGAATCAATCCTGGATACTTTCGTCAGACCGGCCAGTACGCCATTTCCATTTTTATCACGCAGTCCCCGCTGTACATCATACTTTCCATATAACGCAACGTCAATTTTTCCGTTCTGAATGCATTCTTCTGCATATCCTTCTATATTCTTATTAAATTCTTCACGCTTCAATCGCATACACCTCTTTCTTTAATGTTTTTTACTTTCTCTAAATTCCTACGCATTTTTAATAGTACCAGATAAAAAGCATCCATTTCTTCTTCTGTAATGCCTTCTTTTTGAATGCTCCAAAGTCTTTCCCTCATTTGCTGCAATTTTGACAATACCTTATCGGCATTTGACGTCAATATCAGATGCTGATATCTTCTGTCCTTTCTGTCTGTTTTTACTAACAGATATCCGTTTTTCATCAACTCTTCTACAGATTTACAAACTAATGACCTGGAAAGAGAACAATACTCAGCAATATCTGCTGAAGTATCTAAATCGGGATTATTTTTCAGTAACAGCAGTACAATGATTTCATTCTGCGTTAGTTCGTATTCCTTCCTCACATCCGTCCACATCTTATCATAGGTTTTTTTGATTCGCTGTGAAATCACGAAAAAATCTTCATAAGAACTTAACTTTTGAATTAAATGCTCACCACTGTCGGACATACTGTCCATCTCACCACCTCCGTCCAAAAGCAATAGTTCATATTTGAACTATTTATAAACGAATTATATAATGAAATCCTGAAAAAAACAAGGCTAAATTTTTGAATTCTTTGTGAATTTTTGAATTTTTTGTGAATTTTATTCAAGAATACCCCGGCAGCCCTATCTGCTTTTAAGAGAAAACAGTATTATACAATCATAAAGCTACTACATCTTTCACCAACGCATCTATATCTTCCTCTTTTGTCGCCCAACTTGTACAGAACCGTACCGCACTATGAGTATCATTTATCTTTTCCCAAAAGCTGTAACTATATTTCGTCTTTAACCGCTCTAACTCATTGTTCTGCAAAATCGGAAATTGCTGATTGGTATTGCTTTCGATCAGGAAACGGCATCCATGCTGCCAAAATGCTTCTTTCAGTCTCCCCGCCATCTTATTTGCATGCGCAGCCAACTCAAAATATAAATCATTTTCAAACAGTGTTAAGAACTGCAGTCCCAGCAGCCAGCCCTTTGCCAGCATACCGCCTCTTTGCTTCATAATATAACGGAAATCTTCCCGGATAGCCGGATTCGTAATTACAACAGCTTCTCCAAAAAGCGCCCCGCACTTGGTCCCCCCGATGGAAAAAGCATCACAATATCCGGTGATTGCAGGGAGATCAAGATCATTTCCTTCTGCCGTCAGTCCATAACCAAGTCTCGCACCGTCCATAAACAGATAGTATCCGTACTCACGGCATACGCTGCTGATTTCTTCTAACTCTTTCTTTGTATATATCGTTCCGATTTCTGTCGGATTGGATATATAGACCATTTTCGGCTGTACCACATGTTCATGATTCACATCTGCTGCATGTGCTTCAAAGGTTTCGCTTATCTGATCTGCTGTTAACTTGCCATCCGGGGAAGGCAGACTGATTACCCTGTGCCCGGTTGCTTCAATTGCTCCTGTCTCATGGACATTAATATGCCCGGTATCCGCAGAGATTACCCCCTGATGCGGACGCAGCGCCGCTGCAATGACCGTCAGATTGCTCTGTGTCCCGCCGCACAAAAACTGCACACAGGCATCTTCACATCCACACTTATCCTGTATCAGCTTCCTTGCCTGAGCGCAATAAACGTCTCCTCCATATCCCGGTAATTGTTCCATATTTGTTTCCATCATTCGATTTAATATATTCTCATGAGCGCCCTCAGCATAATCACAGTTAAATCTTATCATCCGTTTCTCCTTCTTTCTATGCTTACTAATTTCTATTCAAGCTTATCAACCTGCATCCAATGTATCATATTTCTTTGATTAATTCCAGGTTTTTTAAAAGTTGCATTTTACCGGATAAACAGATATAATAAAAAATATCCGGAGGTGGTAATGTGAAAAAAACAAAACGTATCTTAGCACTTATTGGTGCAATTTTATTAATCTCTCTCTATGTAATAACATTTATATTTTCTCTGATGAAAAGTGATCTGGCAAAGGATTTGTTTAAAATTTCCTTTATTTGTACAATAACTATACCCATTTTGTTATATGGCTATATCCTTGTATACCGTATATTAAATAAAAGAAAAGATAAATAATCTTTGCAAGTCAGAAACCGCATATCGTATAAAATGACATTTCTATATGGCATAGTCATTTTTATACGATATGCGGTTTCTGACTGTATTTGTCCTGTCTCTATGCTTGAACTCTTATTTAAACAAACAAGTCCCCCCACCCCTTTCGCTTCGCTTAGAAGTGGGGGGGACTTGTTTTGAAGGTTAAAAGACAAATGCTAAATCTTCAGACTGTTCCTCCTGGTTTTGCAGCATATTACTGATCATAGACGGAAGTGTGATTACTCTCTTATAGTTTACCAGTACTTCATTGTCTCCGAGGCATGAAATCGTCATCTCCGGTTTATCAAACAACCCGTTTTGGGTTCCCACCGCCCGGTTTATCTTTTTGGAAAACGTAACATAATTTTCTTTTTTACATTTTAACATCTCACAACTATAATCTGTCAGATATCCCGGTCTTAAGTAATTCAACGTAGCCTGCCGGTAGAAATCTGCAAGCAGTTCATTTTTATGATTCTTCAGCCACAATATATCTCCATCTAATATTTTCTGACATTCCCCTCTTGTCAGTATCGTACATTTTTTGTAGTTGATGCCATCCTGCATGTATTTCTTTTCTAAATAAATCTGTCTATCTTCTGCCTTCTTTATACACAGATAATAGTTCGGCAGTGTTTCCAAACTGGAAAGCCCGATAAATTGTAGTTTCCGCAAAGTATACTTTTCAAATTTCTTTTTATTTTGTTCCTTCAGGATACTTTGTTTCATCGATTCGTATTTTTCTGTTGCTACTGTGTTACACTCTTCATAATACATAGTGTATTTCATTCGAATCCCCCATTCTACTACTACTAAGTCTATCTTCAATCAGGTTGACTATAGCATATACATCTGCCCCTCAACAAATGCATATATAGGTTCATATATTACTAAATATTTACCATGTCTGCAGTATAACAACGAAATGTGAATTCAGGGTGACAAAGTTCTAAACTATTTCTTAAAATTATTTTTTATCTTTTAAATTCAAGCACGCATGGAAATCTTATCTTCTTTCAAGATAGATAATATCATCCCGCCCGGGTCCGTTAGAAATCATCGTAATGGGAAATCCTATGTTTTTTTCTACAAATTCTATATATTTACGGCAATTTTCCGGCAAATCTTCATATTTCTTTATTCCCCGAATATCAGATTTCCATCCCGGCAGATTTTTCAGTACCGGCTTTGCTTTTTCAAGCGTTACCGTGGCCGGAAACGAATCTGTGATCTTCCCATCAATTTCATATCCCACACAAACCGGTATTTCATCCAAATATCCAAGTACATCCAAAACCGTAAATGCCACTTCCGTCGTGCCCTGAATACGGCATCCGTATTTGGAAGCTACACAGTCGAACCATCCCATACGTCTGGGACGTCCCGTAGTGGCTCCATATTCACCGCCATCACCTCCGCGGCGCCTCAATTCATCTGCTTCTTCGCCAAAGATTTCACTGACAAATGCCCCGGCTCCTACCGCACTGGAATAAGCCTTTACAACCGTGACAATCTTCTTGATTTCATAAGGCGGAATACCTGCACCGATAGCTCCGAAAGCGGCCAGTGTAGAAGATGACGTGACCATAGGATAAATACCATGATCCGGATCTTTCAGAGAACCAAGCTGACCTTCCAGCAGAATATTCTTACCTTCCTGAATCGCATTCCACAGATATTCAGAAGTGTCACATACATAAGGTTCTACCATTTCTTTGTAGGACATCAGCTCATCTATCAAGTCCTCCGGTTTGAGCAATGGTTTGTGATAAAGATGCTCTAAGAGAACATTTTTCTGCTCACAGATACGAACTGCCTTTTCCATTAATTGTTTTTCTCCAAAAAGTTCACTTACCTGAAAACCTATTTTGGCATATTTATCTGAGTAAACGGCGCAATCCCTGACTTGGTGGAACCAAAGGATTTCCCGCCCAACCGTTCTTCTTCGTACTGGTCAAAAAGAATATGATAAGACATTACCATTTGTGCCCGGTCGGAAACTAATATCTTAGGCGCCGGTACTCCCCGTTCTACGATTCCCTTTATTTCCCGGAAAAGAACAGGAATATTCAATGCTACTCCATTACCGATGATGCTGGTGGTGTGATCATAAAACACACCGGAAGGTAACGTATGAAGCGCAAATTTACCGTAATTATTTACAATTGTATGACCTGCATTTGCACCACCCTGAAATCTTACGATGATATCTGCCTTTTCCGCAAGCATATCTGTGATCTTGCCTTTACCCTCATCTCCCCAATTCGCTCCAACAACTGCCTGAACCATTTATTTAACCTCCTTATATATCTTATGCTGTTCACAATAGAAAAGCGGATACTTTCTATCCACTTCGTTTCTTTTTTAGTATACTATACTTTCTATTATTAATAAAGTTAGTATTTTTTATGAATGATATAAGTTTTATTTATATCAGTCATAGATATCCATTCTGCATCCGCACTATGCCACTAATCCTGCACCAATTCCATCATATCAATCAATTTCTGCGCTGCCGCAGATAAAGGATTCCCGGAATCCTGTACAATGCAGATCGACCTCTTTGGAATTTTCTTCTGAAGCTTTAATTCAAACAACTCTCCCTTGTCTAAATACTCTGCTGCAAAATCTCTCACCACACTGGCAATACCCAAACTATTCCTTGCAAACTGCACAATCATATCGCTGGTGGCCAGTTCAATTTCCGGATTCAATTGAACGCCGTTCTCTTCCATAAATTCATCCATATACCTTCTTGAGGAGGTATTTTTCTCCAGACAAATGATCGGCAGCTCCTCCAATTCCTTTAGCGGAATCATTCTGTTCCGAAGTTCAAAAAAACGAATGCCTGCCACAAATACATCCTCCACTTTCCCTACGGGATATACCACATAGTGCATAGGCATTTTTACTTCCCCCCGACCGTTTACGGGTTCGGTAACAACTCCAAAATCAATTTTTCCCTCCTGCATATAGCGCATGGTTACAGGTGTCGGACCATTAGTTACATTCAGTTTTACCTTTGGATAGAGTTCATGAAACTTTTTCAGATAGGGCAGCAGATAGAATTGAAGGGTCATATCACTGGCACCTATACGAATTTCTCCGGATTCCAGATTGCTCATTTCCTTCATTTTGCGTTCACCCAGCAGGATTGTTTCATATCCCTTCTGTACATATCTATACAGTATTTCTCCCGCAGAAGTCAGACGTACGCCCTTCCCCGTTCTTACAAACAATGGCATCCCAATCCTGTTCTCCAACTGTTTAATCGCCTGGCTTACTGCCGGCTGAGAAAGAGACAATTCTTCTGCCGCAAGTGTGATTCTCCCTAATTTTGAAACATAATAAAATATTTTATAATATTCTAAATTTATATCCATATATTTACCTCTGATTTAATTCCAGTGCTATATAGTCAAAGCTCTACCGCCGTGACATCCTTTATCGGTTATACCAAGATTTTACCACAGTATTCGGTCAAAATCTACGAAATTTCCGTTTTTCAAGGCATCCATAGCAACTAATCACAGCCAACTTTAGATTGTATGACGTACGCAGCAGAGGGCATGGGAAGTCTCTTAAATTGACAAGAATACTAAACACTTGACGAGACTTAAAATGTTTATGAAAAACAGCCAGGAATCCCTGCCAACTATCTTATGCGAAAAATCCGGTGTATGAGGGTAGCTGCTCAGCCTGGCGGAGCAGCGTAAGGGAGAGAGGAGACCCAAGGAGTCGTGAGGGCATTCCCGAACGACGACTGGTTTAAGGGGCTCCGAACGACCGCCGAAGGAGTCCGGTTCGCATAAGATAGTTGGCAGGGATTCCTGGCGTCCCTCCTCCAAAACCCCCCAATCACCCCAATCAACTCACCAACCCCACGTTTTCACATATAATAGTAGATAACAATATCCAATGAGGTATATATGAATAATTTCTCCCATGATATAGGAATCATTGGCGGTGATATGCGTCAGGTATATATGACCGACCTGTTAACCCAAGAAGGCTATTCCGTCATCACCTATTGCCTGCCCTCAAGAGGCCGCACCGCCTGCCACATTGCCTCATCACTGAATGAGGCCGTCAGTTCTTCCAGGATATTGGCAGCCCCTATACCACTTACCAAAAATCAAGTTGATATTCCCTGCAAACAGACAGCAGATGATATGACCATAGAAGCTCTAAAACGTATTTTAACAAAACAGCATTTAATATTTGCAGGCTGTATACCCAATAATTTAACAGAATATTTCAATAACCATGGGATTTACGTCTATGATTACATGCAAAACAAAGAGCTTACCATATATAACAGTATTGCTACTGCCGAAGGAGCCATCGCTCTTGCAATTTCTAGAAGTACGATCAACCTTCATAAAAGCCAATGCCTGATTACCGGTTATGGAGCATGTGCCAGAATGCTTGCCGGTTATCTTTCAGGAATGTATGCGGATGTCACGGTTTGTGCCAGAGATAAAAGTGCACGGGCTTATTCCGAAGCCTGCGGCTTTCATGCAATTGATTTTGGTCAATTAGGAACGAATATTGGCAATTATGATTATATTTTCAATACGGTACCTGCCGTGGTACTGACAAAAGATTTGTTAAAGAAAATCAAAGAAAATGCTGTCATCATTGATATTGCTTCCGCCCCGGGCGGTCTTGATTATGCATATGCGAAAGAGGTTAAACAAAATGCTGTTTTTTGTCCCGGATTACCGGGAATCTATGCGCCGGAGGACTCCGCAAAGGCTCTGGTCGCCTTATTAAAATCCAAAATTCAGGAGTGTGAACGATTATGTCATTAAAAGATAAACAAATAGGCGTCGCTTTAACCGGCTCCTTTTGTACTTATGAAAAAGTATTCAGGCAGTTGGAACTTCTGGTGCAGTCCGGTGCCAAAGTACAGACGATTCTATCCGATTCTTCACAAGTCATAGACAGCCGCTTCGGTAAGGCAGAAGAGTATATTAAAAAAGTCACTGATATTACCGGAAACCCTCCGCTGATGACCATTGCCCAGGCAGAACCTATCGGTCCCAGGAGTACGCTGGATATCCTGGTCATTCTCCCCTGTACCGGAAATACCGCTGCCAAGCTGGCCAACGGTATTACGGATACTCCGGTTTTGATGGCCGCAAAGGCTCATTTGCGAAACGAAAAGCCGCTGCTGATTTCTATTTCTACAAATGATGCACTGGGTATGAATATGAAAAATATTGGTCTGCTGCTCAATGCAAAAAATATTTATTTTGTCCCGTTCGGGCAAGATAATCCTGAAAAGAAACCGAACTCCATGATTGCATGTACAGAGTTATTTATTCCTGCTCTGGAAGCTGCTTTGGAAGGAAAACAATATCAACCTATTATATGCAGCCCAAAAGCCTAAGGAGGTATCGTTATGTGTGGAATAGCTGGTTTTTCCAATGCTGATGGTTCTTATCAGTCAGATCCCGGTTCCTGGAATGAAATATTAAATAATATGAACAAGATCCAAAAAAACCGGGGGCCGGATGAAGAAGGAACCTACCTGGATGACCATTGTGCACTGGCCCATGTCCGTCTGTCCATCATTGATCTGAAAACGGGAAAGCAGCCCATAACCCGTCAGCGTATGGGACGGAGCTGCACAATCTTACTCAATGGTGAAATCTATAATATGCATGATTTAAAAAAAGAGTTGTCCGATCAGGGTGCGCAATTTGAAACCGCCAGTGATACTGAAGTCGTTCTAATCGGATATATGTATTATGGAATTGATTTTATTAAAAAGCTGAATGGTATATTTTCCATTGCTGTCTGGGATGATGCACTGGAATCTTTATTTCTGGTCCGTGACCGCCTGGGAGTAAAGCCTCTCTTTTACACCGTACAGGATCATACTCTGGTCTTCTCTTCGGAAATCAAGGGCATCTTCCAGTACCCTGGGATTTCTCCGGTTTTGGATCAGGAAGGACTCTGTGAAATATTTGCCCTGGGTCCGGCAAAGACTTATGGCAAGGGCGTTTTCAAAAATATTCTGGAAGTCCTGCCCGGTCACTGTCTTACCTGGTCCCATGGTAATCTGACGGAATCTGCTTATTGGGAATTGCAAAGCTATCCTCACGAAGCCTCTTATAAAGAGACAGTAGAAAAAACCTCCTGGCTGATTCAGGATGCTGTCAAAAAACAAATGCTGTCCGACATCCCCATCAGTACTTTCTTATCCGGGGGAGTGGACAGCAGTCTGGTAACCGCTATCTGTGCAAAAGAACTAAAAAAAGAAGGAAAAATATTAAATACCTTTTCCTTTGATTTTAAAGATAATCATCAATATTTTCAATCCAACAACTTTCAGCCCAGCGAAGACCGTCCCTGGGTAGATAAAATGACAGCGTATGCGGGTACGAATCACCGATATCTGGAATGTGATAACAGTGAACTTATTGAATACCTCTTTAAAGCTGTCGATGCCCGTGATCTGCCCTGCATGGCAGATGTGGAATCTTCACTGCTCTATTTTTGTTCAAAAGTTGTGGGCTATAATAAAGTAACTCTGACCGGTGAATGTGCGGATGAAATTTTTGGCGGTTATCCCTGGTTCCATAAGCAGGAAATGTGGTCGGCAGACCGTTTCCCCTGGTCTATGCATATGGAACCCCGCCAGGTTTTACTGAAGGATGATCTGATTGCACAGCTTCCTATGGATGAATATGCAGCTGCGGCTTATGAAAAAACCATCCGGGAAACTCCGGTTTTGTCCAGTGAGTCTGCTGAAGAAAAACGGCGCAGGGAAATTTCTTTTCTGAATCTGAAATGGTTTATGGTAACACTGCTGGACCGCATGGACCGTACCAGTATGTATTCCGGTCTGGAGGCCCGGGTTCCCTTTGCGGATCACCGCATCGTAGAATATCTCTGGAATGTTCCCTGGAGCATGAAATATTCAGGGGGGGTTGTAAAAGGGCTGTTAAGAGATGCCGGGCAGTCCGTTCTTCCGGCGGAAATCCTGTGGCGGCGTAAAAGTCCTTATCCAAAGACCTATAATCCACGCTATGAAAAGCTTTTGGGGGACCGTCTGATGGAGGTTCTCGCTGAGCCGAATGCTCCGATTCGGCAAATTGTGGATGTGAAAAAAGCCGAGAAATTTATAAAGAGTCCGTCCGATTATGGGAAACCCTGGTATGGGCAGCTGATGGCCGGACCGCAGATGCTGGCATATATGCTGCAGGTGAATTATTGGTTGGAGAAGTATAAAATTGAGATTGTATAGTTTCCTGACTTTAAATAATGGTTTTAACAAAGAGGGCGAGTTCAACTTAGTGTGGACCGCCCTCTACTGTATTTTTAATTCTATCTGAACCATATGTCTTTTAAAATGAATCACGTCACTTGCTTTTAAGTATAAGCCAAAAAATCTCATTACCCGCATAGCGGGAGTGAGATTTTTTGGCTTTTATCATATACGAATTTCTTATCCTATTCTCCACTCAAATATTTCATAATATTTACCATTGCTTCCTCTTCATCTGTTCCATCTGCAGTTACAGTAATACTCTCACCGGAATTCAAACCAAGAGTCATCATTCCCATAATACTCTTTGCATTAATCCTCTTATCATCACTTTCCACATAAATCTCACTTTCGTACTGACTGGCAACCTGAACCAGCAGTGCAACAGGTCTTGCTTCCAGACCATTCGGAATTTGTATTGTGATGGGTTTTTTAATCATAATGTTTCTCCTCCTCATTTCTTTCTCAGCTCTTCGGCCAAGGTGCTTAACTTTCTTAGTCTATGATTTACCCCTGATTTTCCTACCTGGGGCGTCAGCAGCATTCCCAGCTCCCTCAATGTAGCCTCCGGATATTCAAGACGGATTCTTGCCATTTCCTCCATGCCTTCTGAAAGACTTTCCAATCCTAACATAGATTGGATATATTGAATGTCCTCTATTTGTTTTACTGCAGCACTTACTGTCTTTTGTATATTCGCAGTCTCACAATTTACTTTTCGATTGACAGAGTTACGCATTTCCTTCAGTATACGGACATTCTCCAACTTCATTAATGCCACATGGGCTTCCATCACATTCAGTATATCTACAATCTGTGCGCCCTCTTTAATATATACTACATAATATTTCTTTCTCTGTATGATCTTTGCATCCATTTCAAAACTATTAATGACCGCACGTAACTGTTCTGCTTTATGCCGGCTTATGCAGACGATTTCAAAATGATAAAACTTCTGTGGATCGCTGATAGAGCCCGATGCTAAAAAAGCACCCCGTATAAATGCACGCCTGCAGCATGCATTCTGAATTACCAGATTATCCAAAAGCAGCAGATCTTTCTCTTGACTCATGTCTTGTTTCAATAACTTCGTTGCTTTTAATACCCGCAAAGAGTCCTCATGATTTTTCACGAGAACGGTATAAGTTCTGCTTTTCTTTAAATAAGCATTCTGTCTGATAAATACCTCTGTACTTATATTAAATGTTTTTTTCAATAATGTAAAGTATTTTCTTGCAACGGCCACATTTTCCGTTTGAATCCGGATACAAAAACGGTCGTGCTCCGAGATCTGAATCCGCCCGCAAA
>Ga0153929_1000098_pt1 | contig 37983 bp, 39 predicted proteins | sample TSNJ013MetaG_FD_104689 | JGI IMG/M metagenome (GOLD analysis project Ga0153929, IMG submission 104689) | Attine ant fungus gardens microbial communities from New Jersey, USA - TSNJ013 MetaG | ecosystem: Host-associated > Fungi > Mycelium > Unclassified | place: USA: New Jersey, Wharton State...
GACGGTGAATTGGGCGAACTCGTGTTCACTTCGCTGACCAAGGAGGCGCTGCCAATTGTCCGCTACCGGACCCGAGATCTCACTCGGCTTCTGCCGGGCAGCGCGCGAACGATGCGCCGGATGGAAAAAATCACGGGGCGTTCAGACGACATGATGATCGTGCGCGGCGTGAATGTATTTCCCACGCAGATTGAAGAGCTGCTGCTCAAACAACACGCGCTCGCGCCGCATTATCAGATCGTGCTGACGAAGGAAGGTCCGCTCGATGTGCTTACGCTGAATGTCGAGCCCTGTCCTGAAACGGCCCCGGATACGAGCGTTCTCGATCAGGCCAAAGCCGCGCTCGCTTATGACATCAAGGCGTTGATCGGTGTCAGTGCGGTGGTTCAGGTGCTGGATGTGAATGGTATCGAGAGGTCCGTCGGAAAGGCCCGACGGGTGATCGATCGACGGAAAGCGGCGAGCTGATCCTCTGCATCCGCCTTCAGCCGGTCGGAGCCGGCGCTCATTACGCGAGCGTTACCCACATTCGAAATGCCAGCTTACCCGGCTGATCCGCGATTGATCGATCCGCCGAAAGCCTCGAGTCGATTGGGCAAGCGCCGGCCAAAGCCGGCGCTTGCAATTACCTTGGCAACGTCTTCAACCCACGGGGCTACGAATTCGGTAGCAGCAGCCACATCCTGCCGGCCTGCTTCATCCGGCCGGCGAGATCTCCTGCGTCGTCGCCCAGACCCCAGAAATAATCCGCGCGCACACCGCCCTTGATCGCGCTGCCGGTATCCTGAGCGAACACGAGCCGGTTCATCGGCGCATTGCTCAATGGGCGAGTGGTCTGCAAGAAAACCGGTGTACCAAGCGGGATAGAAGAAGGATCAACGGCAATCGAACGCTCGGGGGTCAGCGGAACACCCAGCGCGCCCACCGGTCCGGTGCCCACGCCGGCCGCCAGCGTTTCCGTTCCCGGCATCTCGCGGAAGAACACAAAGCGCGGATTGACGTCGAGCAACGCATCGACACGCGACGGGTTCGCTTTGGCCCACGCCTTGATACCTTGCATCGTGGCTTGTGCAGGCGTGAGTTCACGCCGATCCAGCAGCTCACGCCCAATCGATTTGTATGGCTGGTTGTTCGTCCCGCCAAACCCGACGCGCATCGTGGTCCCGTCTTCCATCACGACTTGTCCCGAGCCCTGGATCTGCAGGAAGAACGCTTCGATAGGATCGTCGACCCACACCAGTTCGTTGCCGTTCAACACGCCCGAACTTTCAAGCTGCGCGCGCGTTGGTAACGCGGTGCCAGGTTTGAACCGATACGGCCATCGATACAACGGGTACTGATAAGGCCCGTGCCGAGTACGCGCACCACGCAGCAACGGTTCGTAGTAACCGGTCACGAGACCGTCGAGCGTGCCATCGGTGTTGGCCAGCTGGAATGGCGTGAAGTACGCCTCGAAGAATTCACGGGCGGCGTTCATGTCGAGATCGTCGAGCCGTTGCGCCGCCGCGCACGCCCGGCGCCACGCGGGTTGTTGCGCGAGACGGCTGCAGTTCTGGCGCATTGCGGCCGTCGCGCCGAGCAGTGAATCGTCCTGCCAGCCGGGCACTTGCTGCCAGCTCACCGCAGTCAGGCGGTTAGCCGCGCGTTGTCCCGTGATGATCGGCGCACCAGTCGGCGGCGCAAGATATCCGGACTTGGTGCCCCCCCCGCCGCAAGAAGCAAGCAGGACGGCTGCTGTGAGCGACGCCGCCCATCCTGCCAATCCGGCAAGCGAGCGAGTGAAACGCATACAATGTTCGTTCTTGATGAGAACCGCCATGTCTGATCTATTCGACGAATACCCAATGCTTATTTTTGCGCTCGAGTCTCTCGTGGCGCTGCTTCTGCTGATCTTTATCGTCGTATGGACGGCTTCGGGCAAGAAGAAAAACAGGCGCTAGGAGAAACGCAAGCGGCATAACGGCACCTGCTTTAGCGCTGGTTCAATGCAGCGTACGCGGCATGTGCAGTGCAAATTCAGCAATCGGCGCCTCGAAACGCTCGCCGTCTTCGGCCACGCAAAAATACGAGCCGCGCATGGTGCCAACGGGCGTCGCAATGACCGCCCAGCTCGTGTACTCGAATTTCTCCCCCGGCGGCAGCAACGGCTGGTTGCCGACCACGCCAAGTCCCTTTACTTCCTGAACCACGTCGTCGCTGTCAGTGATGATCCAGTGGCGCGAGATCAGTTGTGCCGCGACCTGGCCCGTGTTCCGGATGGTCAGAGTGTAGGCGAACGCAAACTGGTGGGCGTCCGGATCCGATTGTTCAGGGAGATATTGCGTCTGGACGGATACGCTGAATTCATACTGGCTCATCGCTTTTCCAATTCAAAAATGTGCTGCGCGGGTTCTAACCCCTAACCCCTGGCCCTCTCAAAGACAAAGGTCCGGCGCGGGTTGCGCGAATTTGCGTGAATGTCAGGTGACGCATTCTGCTTGATGCAGCCGGTGCCCGCAACAGAACGCCGCTGCCTGCAAGGGCTTTGTCAAGCGCACGAAACACCCGCGGGAGGCCTCAGGACGGGACGCAGGCCATTCGGTCAGCGGTCAAAAAGGTCGTCACACTGTAAAATGCATTTTCCGCTTGCAACCGGCCGACGTCATGACGCAATTTCGCCTGTCCCCCAGTATTTTGTCCGCCGACTTTGCCATTCTCGGCGAAGAGGTCCGCAACGTGGTCGCGGCTGGCGCGGACTGGATCCACTTCGACGTGATGGACAACCATTACGTCCCGAACCTGACAATCGGCCCCCTGGTCTGCGAGGCGCTGCGCCCGCATACGGATGTGCCTATCGACGTGCATCTGATGGTGCGCCCGGTCGATCGTATCGTGCCGGATTTCGCAAAAGCCGGCGCCAATGTGATCAGCTTTCATCCGCAAGGTTCGGATCATATCGATCGCACGCTGTCGCTGATTCGCGATCACGGCTGCAAGGCCGGTCTGGTTTTTAATCCGGCCACTTCGCTGAGTCATCTCGACTACGTGATGGACAAGGTCGATCTGGTGCTCATCATGTCCGTGAACCCGGGCTTCGGCGGCCAGTCGTTCATTCCCGAAGCGCTCGTAAAACTGCGCGAAGCGCGCCGGCGTATCGACGAATACCGCGAACGGACCGGACGCGAGATTCATCTCGAGGTGGACGGCGGCGTCAAAATCGACAACATCCGGGAAATCGCGGAAGCCGGCGCGGATACGTTCGTGGCCGGATCGGCCATTTTCGGCCACCACAATTACCACGACGTTATCGCGCAAATGCGCGCCGAGCTGGCCAAAGTGAATACCGGAGAAGCGCGATGAGCGAACTCACGGCGGAGCTTCCGGCGTTCACGAACAAGACGCTGCGCGCGGCGATCATCGACCTGGATGGGACAATGATCGACACCGCCGACGATTTCGTCGCCGCGCTCAACGGCATGCTCGCGCGTATCGGCACAAAAGCTGCGGACCGGGACGAAGTCATTGGCTATATAGGAAAGGGGTCGGAGAACCTGATCCGCAGCGTGCTGGCCGTCCGGTTTTCAGCGCTGGAAGCAAGCACGAAGTTCGAAGACGCCCTCGCGATCTATCAGACGGAATACGCACGGATCAACGGACAGCGCTCCACCCTCTATCCCGAAGTCACGGAAGGCCTGAAAGCGCTACGGGATCTCGGTTTGCCGCTGGCGTGCGTGACGAACAAGCCGCACAGGTTCGCGGTCGAATTGCTGGCGAAATTCGGCTTGGCCGAATACTTCAAGGTGGTACTCGGTGGTGATTCCGTTCCGCAAAAAAAGCCGGATCCGGCGCCCATGCTGATTGCCTGCGAGCGGCTTGACGTGCTGCCGCGCGAAGCCGTGGCAATCGGGGATTCGGAGAATGACGCGCTGGCGGGCCGTGCAGCGGGCATGGCGACGCTTACGGTGCCTTACGGTTACAACCACGGCAAACCCGTGCACCTCGTGAAATCCGATGGTATAGTTTCTTCCCTGCTAGCTGCCGCACAGGCAATAGCAGCGACCATGGCCGCGCCTGCTGCACCCGGCGCGACAACATCGACTGACTAGTTCAATCCTCATGTTTCTGAACAAAAAACGGAGTCTGAGCAGCATCGACCGGGGAGCCTGGCCCTGGCGTCGCTGGTCGCGCTAACCTCGCCCGAGGGTCGCTGAAGCTTGTCTTCGGCAACCGTTTTTTGTTTCGCTGCGCATTCCGCGCGCCGATCCCACCGACTTGTTTTACCTTGATGCCTGGCCTGATCCGCATCATCCGCTGCGCCTAAACTTCGTTTTGTGGCCGTACCGTGTTAGCAACGCGGCTACAGTCCGAACGATCGGGACAGCGATTGAAGCATCAGGCGATGCACAAACGAAGCCGATAGTGGGTCGCGCCGTGCGGTAAATTGTCCGCAACGCCCCGTGTGTGCTCGATGTCGCCAAATCCAACAAGCGACACGTAAAGGATCAGAACATGACCGAACTCGAATTCCAATCGCTGGCGAATGAAGGTTTCAACCGCATTCCGCTGATCGCCGAGGCGCTGGCCGACCTCGAAACGCCGCTTTCGCTTTATCTCAAGCTAGCTCAGACCGAGCGCAATGGCGCCAACTCGTTCCTGCTGGAATCGGTGGTGGGCGGCGAGCGCTTCGGGCGCTATTCGTTTATCGGCTTGCCGGCCCGCACTATGATCCGCGTGCAAAACGGTGTGTCGGAAGTGGTGAAGGACGGCAACATCATTGAAACAAGTGAAGCTGATCCGCTGACGTTTATTGAAGCATTCCAGAAGCGCTTCAAGATTGCGCAGCGCCCGGGACTGCCGCGTTTTTGTGGCGGTCTCGCCGGGTATTTCGGTTATGACGCCGTGCGTTATATCGAAAAGAAGCTCGCTCATTCGGCTCCGCGCGACGATCTCGGCCTGCCCGATATCCAGTTGCTGCTGACCGAGGAAATGGCGGTTATCGATAACCTCGGCGGCAAGCTCTATCTGATTGTCTACGCCGACCCGACCACGCCCGAAGCCTATACAAAAGCCAAACAGCGCCTGCGCGAGTTGCGTGCCCGTTTGCGCACGACCGTGCAGCCGCCGGTGACGTCGGCGAGCGTGCGTACGGAGACGTATCGCGAGTTTGCGAAGGACGATTATCTGAACGCGGTACGCAAGGCGAAGGAGTACATCGCCGCAGGCGAATTGATGCAGGTTCAGGTCGGCCAGCGCCTGGTGAAGCCGTTCCGCGATAACCCGCTATCGCTGTACCGTGCGTTGCGTTCGCTGAATCCATCGCCGTATATGTATTACTACAACTTCGGCGGCGAATTTCACGTGGTGGGGGCCTCGCCGGAAATTCTGGTGCGCCAGGAAAAACGCGGCGAGGAACGCATTGTCACCATTCGCCCGCTGGCCGGAACGCGGCCGCGCGGCAATACGCCCGAGCGCGATGCCGAACTCGCGACCGAACTGCTGAACGACCCGAAGGAAGTGGCCGAACACGTGATGCTGATCGATCTGGCGCGTAACGACGTCGGCCGGATTGCGCAGACGGGATCAGTGGTGGTGACGGACAAGCTGGCGATCGAAAAGTACTCGCACGTCCAGCACATCGTGAGTTCGGTCGAGGGCAAGCTGAAACCCGGCACGACGAATTTCGACGTGCTGCGCGCCACCTTCCCCGCCGGCACGCTGTCGGGTGCGCCGAAAGTGCGGGCGATGGAAATTATCGACGAGCTGGAGCCGGTGAAACGCGGCCTGTACGGCGGCGCTTGCGGTTATCTGTCGTTCACGGGCGAAATGGATCTCGCCATCGCGATCCGCACCGGGCTGATCCACAAGGGCAACCTTTATGTGCAGGCGGCAGCGGGCGTGGTCGCGGATTCGGTGCCCGAGTCGGAATGGCAGGAGACGGAGAACAAGGCGCGCGCAGTGCTGCGCGCCGCCGAGCAGGTGCAAGACGGCCTCGATAGCGACTTCTGATCCGGAGACAGACCATGCTGCTGATGATCGACAACTACGATTCGTTCACCTATAACCTGGTCCAGTATTTCGGCGAACTGGGCGAGGATGTGCGGACTTACCGCAACGACGAAATTACCCTCGATGAAATCGCGAAGCTCAATCCCGAGCGGATCTGCCTCTCGCCGGGACCAAGCAATCCGCAACACGCGGGCATCACGCTCGACGTGCTGCGCGAATTTTCCGGAAAGATCCCCATTCTGGGTGTCTGCCTCGGCCATCAGGCGATTGGCGAGGCGTTTGGCGGACGCGTAGTGCGCGCACAAACCATCATGCACGGCAAGGTAAGCACGATTGAAACCGACTGCCGCGGGGTGTTTTCCGATCTGCCGAAACATTTCAGCGTGACGCGTTACCACTCGCTCGCGATCGAACGCGAGTCGCTGCCGGATTGCCTGGAAATATCGGCGTGGACGCCCGATGGTGAAATCATGGGTGTGCGTCACAAGGAACTCGCGGTCGAGGGCGTGCAATTTCACCCGGAATCGATTCTGTCCGAGCACGGCCACGCGCTGCTCGAAAACTTCGTCAAGAGCCCGGCGCAAGGCATTCGCGCGTGAACCGAGATCCGATCATGACTATTACGGCCCAGGAAGCGTTGCAACGGACCATTGAGCATCGCGAGATTTTCCACGACGAAATGCTGCACCTGATGCGCATGATCATGCGCGGCGAGATGTCGCCGGTGATGTCCGCCGCGATCATCACGGGTTTGCGCGTGAAGAAGGAAACCATTGGGGAGATCGCGGCGGCGGCCACCGTGATGCGCGAGTTCGCGAATCACGTGAGCGTGCCGGATAGCGAGAATCTTGTCGATATCGTCGGCACCGGAGGCGACGGCTCGCATACCTTCAACATCTCGACGGCCACCATGTTCGTCACGGCGGCCGCCGGCGCGAAGGTTGCGAAGCACGGTGGTCGCGGGGTATCGAGTAAATCGGGCAGCGCAGACGTGCTCGAGGCGCTGGGCGTGAATATCGATCTTCAGCCGGAACAAGTGGCGCTGTCCATTGCCGAAACGGGCATGGGTTTCATGTTCGCGCCAAACCATCATCCGGCGATGAAAAACATCGCGCCGGTGCGCCGTGAGCTCGGCGTGCGGACCATTTTCAACATCCTCGGCCCGCTGACCAACCCGGCCGGCGCACCGAATCAGTTGATGGGCGTGTTCCATGAAGATCTCGTCGGCATCCAGGTGCGCGTGATGCAGCGCCTGGGAGCCAAGCACGTGCTGGTGGTGTACGGCAAGGACGGCATGGACGAGGTATCGCTGGGCGCGGCAACGGTGGTGGGCGAACTGCGCAACGGTGAAGTGCTCGAGTATGAGATTCACCCGGAAGACTTCGGCCTGCAGATGGTGTCGAACCGGACGCTGAAGGTGGCGGACGCGCAGGAATCGAAGACCATGCTGCTCGGCGCGCTGAACAACAAGCCGTGCGTCGCGCGCGAAATCGTGACGCTGAATGCGGGCACGGCGCTGTATGCGGCCAACGTGGCGGAATCTATCGAAGCCGGAATGGCGTTGGCGAAAGAGGTGATCGCGAGCGGCCAGGCTCGTGAAAAAGTCGACGAACTTGTGCGCTTCACGCAGCAATTCGCCAAATAACGAGGCCAGGACATGAGTGACATTCTCGAGCGCATCATCGAAGTCAAACGTAGCGAAATTCGCGTCGCGCAGGAAAGCGTGTCGCTGGAGGAATTGCGTTTGCAAGCGAGTACGCGCGACTCGCGCGACTTCGTCGGCGCATTGCGCGCGAAGCACGCTGAGGGGAAGCCGGCAATCATCGCGGAAGTGAAGAAAGCGAGCCCGTCGAAGGGCATATTGCGCGAGAACTTCGTCCCCGCCGATATCGCGAAATCGTATGAACAAGGCGGCGCCGCGTGTTTGTCAGTGCTGACCGATGTGCAGTTCTTCAAGGGCAGTGTCGCGTATCTCGAAGAAGCGCGCGCCGCGTGCAGCCTGCCGGTTCTGCGCAAGGACTTTATCGTCGATGCTTATCAGATCCTGGAAGCCCGCGCGATGGGCGCCGACTGCATTCTGTTGATCGCCGCCGCACTCCAACCCTCGCAAATGCGTGATCTGGAAGCGTATGCGCACTCGCTCGGCCTGGCGGTGCTCGTGGAAGTTCACGATCGCGACGAACTCGAGCAGTCGCTCACGCTGAAGACGCCGCTGATCGGGGTCAATAACCGCAACCTGCGCACGTTCGAGACGTCGATTGAAACAACGATCGGGATGCTGGACATGGTTCCCGAGGACCGTATAGTGGTGACCGAATCGGGCATTCTGAGCCGCGTCGATGTCGACCGGCTACGCGCCATGGACGTGCAGACGTTCCTGGTCGGCGAAGCGTTCATGCGCGCCGACGACCCCGGTACCGAACTGGCGCGGATGTTCTTCTGACGCTGTTGCACGGAGTTCATTTTGAGTATTGAACGCGAGATCAAACTGGCGCTGCCTACGTCCGAACACGGCGAAATAGCGCAGGACCTGACGCAACGCACCGGTCAGGAAGGTCGCAAGATCCAGCTCACCAACGTCTACTTCGACACCCCGGATCGCGCGCTCGCCAAGGCTAAGAGTGCGGTGCGCCTGCGCGGTACGCCGGATCAGTGGCTGCAAACCTACAAGACGGCTGGCGAATCCCAAGAGGGTTTGCACAACCGGCACGAGTGGGAACTGCCGGTTACCGGGGAGGCGCTGGAAATTCCCGCCCTGCTTGAAATCTGCGACGAGGAAAACGCTGCCAACGCGCTCAGCGACGCCGCGCCCGAATTGATCGCCCTGTTCCGCACGGATTTTTCGCGCGTGATCTGGGACGTCGAGATTGACGGTGCGCAGATTGAAGCGGCGCTGGATCTCGGCGAAGTGACGGCTGACGTGGACGGCGAGCGCCGCACTACGACAATCAGCGAACTCGAACTCGAGCTGAAATCCGGCAACGAGAATGCATTGGACACCCTTGCGGCGCAAATGCGCGGCGCATTCCTGTATCTCCAACCCGAGGACGCCAGCAAGGCACGCCGAGGCTACGATCTGTGCGAGCCCAAAGCAGCTGGGTCCAACGGCGGCGTGAAATGAGTCAGGCGTCGCTGTTTGAAGCTGAGGCATCGAAAGTCCAACCGTTCACCTCGCTGGAAAGTCAGTTCGACGCGTTGCCGGCGGACTGGCGCAAACATCTGAAGACTTTCATCGAGAGTCCGCACTACGCTGCGTTGTGCGCGTTCGTCGACGCCGAGCGCGCCGCCGGCAAGACCGTGTATCCCGCCGATGTCTTCCGCGCATTGCGCCTGACTCGTCCCGGCGATGTGAAGGTCGTGATCCTCGGACAAGATCCGTATCACGGCGAAGATCGCGGTGCGCCGCAAGCTCACGGCCTGGCGTTTTCAGTGCCGGCGCCGGTTCGGCCGCCGCCATCGCTGAAGAATATCTTCAAGGAAATCAACGCCAGCCTCGGCTTTACAGCGCCCGCTCACGGCTGCCTCGACGCATGGGCGCAGCAAGGCGTGCTGTTGCTGAACACATCACTGACGGTGGAACGCGATAAAGCCGGCAGTCACGCGAAACGTGGCTGGGAGCATTGCACCGACACGCTGATTCACGAACTTGCCCTTCGGCACGAGCATCTTGTGTTCATGCTTTGGGGCGCGCATGCGCAGGCGAAACGGGGGTTGATTGCGTCGGCGGTGGCATCCGGGAAAGCGCATTGCGTGCTGGAGGCGCCCCACCCTTCTCCGCTGTCAGCGCATCGCGGCTTTCTGGGCTGCGGGCATTTTGTGGCGGCGAATACGTATCTGGAGCAACACGGGCGACCCGCCATCGACTGGCGTTTGCCCGACGCGCCAGCATAAAAAAACCCACCGATGTCTCACGACACGGCGGGTTTTTTACAACTGTCCTGCTATTCCAAAAGCTTACAGCGCGGCGATCGAGTCGCGTGCCGTAGCCAGCGCGGCGCCGGCAGCGTCCGGACCCATGTTCAGGCCTTCAGCGAAGATGAAGCTGACGTCGGTCATGCCCAGGAATCCGAGGAACGCCTTCAGATACGGCGTTTGCGAATCGTTCGGCGTACCGCTGTACTTGCCGCCGCGTGCCGACACAACAATCACCTTCTTGCCCGTCACCAGGCCTTCCGGGCCGTTCGCACCGTACTTGAACGTGATGCCTGCGCGGGCGATCCAGTCGAAGTAAGCCTTCAGTTGTGACGAAATGCCGAAGTTGTACATCGGCGCTGCGATCACGACCACATCAGCCGCTTGCAATTCGGCGATAAGCGCTTCGCTCTTGGCATTGATTGCGCTTTGCTCAGCCGTGCGCTGGTCAGCGGGCGTGAAGAACGCGCCGAGCGTGGCGTCGTTGAGGTGGGGGAGATTGTCGGAGAGAAGATTGCGCACCACCAGCTTCGCGCCCGGATGCGCTTGCTGCAGCTTCACCGACACTTCGTCGGCCAGCAACGTGGATTGGGCGCCTTGCGAGCGGGCTGCGGAATTGATTTGAAGAATGGTCGTCATGATGATTCCTCTGTCTGGTCTGTTGAGTTCGAGCACGGATCGCGCTCTGACAGGACGCATTCTTCTTTTTTATGACGCCGGGAACAAGCTGCGCACTCGTGACGGATTGTTGCAGCAATAGAACAATCCGCCTTCATCGCTGCGTTTAGTCCTTCAACCTTTCAGCCAGCGTTCGCGCCATTGCTTCGACGGGCCGCTGCCATCGGCGGTGGAAAGCACATAACGCGATACTTCCGGCGGATCGAGCTTGACCTGCGCGACGCGCAGTTCGTCGCGCCGGAATGCGTGCACTTCCACCTTCGCGCCTGGCAAATAGCGCGCGAGCAGCGTGTCGAGATTCGATCCCGTTACGCGCACGCCGTCGATTGCGACCAGCACGTCTCCCGCCGATAACCCCGCCTTCTGCGCCGCGCTGTTCTCGTGGACAGCCGCGAGCACGCAATCCGCGCCATTGCGAATCCGCGCACCGAACGACGGTTTCGCCGCCGTGCCGTTGGTCGCGACATCGGGTGCGAACTTGATGCCGAAGGGTTCGAACAACGTATCGAGCGGCAGGTCGCGCGTGCCGTGGACACCCTCGCGAAAGAGCTTTTTCAGGTCGGCGCCGGTGGCTTCGGCAAACAAGGCTTCCACTTCGCTTTCTTCGATACCCCGCGCCTTGCCGTGATAAAAATCCCGCCCGTAGCGTTGCCACAGGAGGCGCATGACGTCGTCCAGCGACTTCTTGCCTTCGGTTTGTGCCCGGATCGACAGGTCGAAAGCGAGCGCGACTAGCGAACCCTTCTGGTAATAGCTGACGATAGCGTTCGCCGCGTTTTCGTCCTGCCGATAATATTTGACCCAGGCGTCGAACGAGCTTTCAGCCACGGTCTGCTTGAGCCGCCCCGATCCGCGCAACACGCCGCCGAGCGTCTTGCCCAGCAGCGAAAAATACTCGCTCGCGCTGATCAGGCCGCTGCGCACGAGCATCAGGTCATCGTAGTAAGACGTAAAGCCTTCGAACAACCACAGCAGCGACGTGTAATTTTCCTGCGATAGATCGTACGGCGCGAACGCAGCCGGCTTGATGCGCTTCACATTCCACGTATGGAAATATTCGTGGCTGCAAAGGCCAAGATACGTTCGATATCCGTCCGTCACATCCGGGCGCCCGGTAACAGGCAGATCGGCGCGATTGCAGATCAGCGCCGTCGATGCACGATGCTCCAGGCCACCGTAACCATCGGCGACAGCGACCGTCATGAACACATATCGATCGACGGGCGCCTTCTTCGTGCGCGGCTCGAACAACGCAATTTGCGATTCGCAAACACGCTTGAGGTCGGCTTCCAGGCGGTGCATATCGAGCCCGGTCACGCGGCCTGAAATCACGATGTCGTGCTTCGCGCCGTGGGCATCGAAGGAACCGAGCGCGAACTCACCCAGCGTCACGGGATGATCGATCAGCGCATCGTAATTCGGCGCTTCATACGCGCCGAAGCCATAGCGCTTCGTGCCGCGCGCCTCGGGCATTGCCGTCGCCACGCGCCAGTTCGCGTATTGCGTGCCCGAAGGCTTTTGAATATCGACGATACACGGCGCATCCGCCTGCCCTTCCACCGCGAGAAACACGCTCGTGCCGTTGAAAAAACCGATGCTGTCGTCGAGATGTGCCGCGCGCACCGACAGGTCCCAGCCATAGACCTCGTAACGCAGCGTGATCGGGCCATCGTGCGGCGCGGTTTGCCACGCGTGTTTGTCGGTTTTATCGATGGCGAGCTTTCGGCCAGCGGCGTTGAACGCCTGCAGCGTGACGATATTGCGGGCGAATTCGCGGATCATGTAGCTGCCCGGAATCCACACCGGCAACACGAAACGCTGGCCGGACGGATCAGGTTGCGCGACGGTCAACGTCACTTCGAACAAATGCGCTGCGGGATTTTTCGGAACGATGGTGTAACGGATGGCGTTCATGCGTCGAGGTCCTTTTGTTCTTGTCGCCGGGCGTGATGGTCTGGCCCGGCGTTTAGTGCCTGCGCGGTCTGTGACGGAACGGGTCGCGCAACTTCATGAAAGCGAAAGAGGCGCGTCGCGCGCCTCTTTCGTCGTTGGTCGACTAATCGACCGCGAATTTCAGTGAACAGCCGACAATTCCTTCTCCAGCCGATCTGCCGGCACCGCGCCGGGCAGACGGCGTCCGTCGGCCAAGAAAACAGTCGGCGTACCGGTCACGTTCATCGACTGGCCGAGCTTCAGGTTCTTGTCGATGGCCGTGGTGTCGCAACTGGCGGCAGCCGTGGGCGCCGTGTGGTCGAGCATCCAGCCTTCCCACGCGCCCGAGCGATCCTTCGAACACCAGATCGATTTCGACTTGACCGACGAATCCGGCGACAAAACCGGATACAGGAAGGTGTAGACGGTGACGTTATCGACGGACTTGAGCGTGGTTTCCAACTGCTTGCAGTACGGGCAGTTCGGATCGGAGAACACAGCAATCTTGCGCGCGCCCGTGCCCTTCACCACCTTGACCGCGTTCTCGAACGGCAGCTTCGCGAAATCGATCTTGTTCGTTTCCGCCAGACGCGCTTCAGTGAGATTCGTGCGCGTGCGCGTATCGACGAGATCGCCCATCAGCAGATAGTTGCCGGTAGCGTCCGTGTAGACGATCTGCGTCCCGAGATTGACTTCGTAGAGTCCCGGAAGCGGGGACTTCTCCACGCTTTTGATATCGGCGTCGCCAATGCGCGATTGCAGTGTGGCCTTGATCTTGTCGGTGGTTTGATCGGCTTGCGCCGCAATACCGATACCAAACACCGCGGCCAGCGTGGCAGCGGCGACCAGGGCGCGGCGAAGAGTGATTTTCATTCGAGTTTCCGTCAATCTGAAGTAGGTGGGATGTTCTTAGCCACTCTTAACCAAGCGCCGCAGACACGAGCCAGCGCTTGATAAGCGGTTGTGCACCCACGAGCGCCATGCCTGTGTTGCGCAGCCCGCGAGCGAGCGTGCCGGGCATGGCGAAGAGTTTCTGCAAGCCGTCGCAGGCGAACGTCAATTTCTGGATGTCCTCGCGACGCGTGCGTTCGTACCGGCGCAGCAAAACGGGGTCGCCGGCCGAACGGAATGCTTCCTTGGCGGCGAGGGTTTCGGCCAGCGCGGCGACATCGCGCAAACCCAGGTTCATGCCCTGGCCCGCCAACGGGTGAATCAGGTGCGCAGCGTCGCCCACCAGCGCCACGCGTGGGCCGATCAGCCGGTCCACGGTTTGCAGCGCGAGCGGAAAGCCCTGCGCCGGCGTCACGCACTCGAGCGCGCCGAGCATGTTCTGCGTAGCCTTCTCGACTTCCGCCGCGAGCTGGGCGGGATCGAGTTTGAGGAGGGTATCGGCGTGTTCGGTTTTAGCGGACCACACGAGCGAGACGTGATCGCCGGGTAACGGCAATAACGCAATGATCTCGCCATCGCGGAACCACTGGTAAGCCGTCTCGCCATGCGGCTTTTCGCACTTGAAGTTCGCCACCACGCCCGTTTGCCGATAATCCCGGCGCAGCATTTTCGCGCCCGTCTGCGCCCGCACCCAGGAATGCGCGCCATCCGCGCCGACCACCAGGTCCGCTTCGAGCGTGTCGCCGTTTGCGAGGGTCAGATGGGCAGCGTCGTCTTGGATGGTCAGGCCCTGAGCGCGCGAATCGATCCACGTCAGGTTCGGCTGGAAACGCAGCGCCGCGTCGAGCGATCGTTCGATCAGCGACGATTCCACGATCCACGCCAATTGCGGCACGGCAGCCTGGAATGCGGAGAAATGCAGCTCGGCGAAGGCGTCGCCGAAGACGCGCATGTCCAGCACCGGCCCGAGCTTCTCGCGCTCCAGCGCCTGCCACACGCGCAACCGTTCCAGCAGCGCCTGGGAGCTCGACGACAGCGCGTAGATACGGGAATCGAAACTGTCGGCGGCGGGCGCGGGCGCAGCGGGCGACGCCAGCAGCGCCGTGCGCAGGCCGGATTGCGTCAGCGCAAGCGCCGCCGTCTTGCCGACGAGCCCGCCGCCGACCACGACCGTATGAAAATTTCGTGATTGGAAAGTCATACGGCCATTATAGCCGCCGGGGTAGGCTGGGATTCGGTGTGCAATGCGGCGTTTCAGCGGGTGCGACGCCCTGTAGCTGCCGTTCCCGCCCGCCCAGCCGACCCGCCCGTGGCGCTACAATAGCGGTTTTTCCGGCCCGCACGACGTGGCCGCCCGCTATGCGCGTGGATCCCGGGGGTTGTCCCGGGGGGTTGTGAAGCCCACGACACGCGCATCCAGCGTTGACCCACGCGGCGCACGCCGTTTCACCAGTTCGAAGGATTCCATGAGCCTCCAATGCGGCATCGTCGGCTTGCCTAACGTCGGCAAGTCCACACTGTTCAATGCACTGACCAAGGCCGGCATCGCCGCCGAAAACTATCCGTTCTGACAAGGGCAACCAAAAGCCCTGCATGAACAACTAGTTACGTCGGACTTGAAACTCACAGATACAAAACAAATACAAAATTCGGGACAGCCAAATTCCCACTTGCATGGGTCGTAAAGGTAATCACAGTAGCGACTTCGCCCGGCGCCATGGTAGCCGCTCACGCGGAGAAGCTACGGAGCATACCTTTTCCTTCTACCCGCTGACGGTTCCACGCGATGGGTCTCAAACGCGGGACTCGTTACCGTTCGGCCATGGACCGACTGAGTGAAGTTAGCACAGGAAACTTGCCCCTTCATCCTGCAGTAGACGCCAGTGTCGGACATACTGTCGCCAAAACCGACAGTTGCCGTTCCATGCCGGACGGCGTTTTCCCGCCTAGTTGATCGCTCTTACAGCCGCCACGCCCCCACCGCCGGACTTCGGGTAGGTCCGTCGAGTTAGCGATCGGATCAGTGCAACACCGGACACGGTGAGAAAGACGAAGCGACTCACAATCACCACGGCCGCGACGTTCATCAACTGGCATGCCGCGCGGAACGGCGCTCTGCCGCGAGTTACAGCCGGATCGCTGAAACCGAAGCGAACCGCACCATCCTGGTCCGACCGAGCAGAGTTCTCGCATAACGAAATGGAAGCGATATTCGCGAGCGTGCGCACGTCCCGCGATAGCTCGCCCGCGGAATTCTGGGTAACCGCCGCGGTTGTGCGCTGACGGGTTGCCGCGTGGAAGAGCTTGCCCCAACTGGATCTTGCCAGTGATCTCAGGCGGCACACATCGGGGGTTTGGTATCTCGACATTAACGAGCGTCAGGATGCCGATGGGGTGCTACGCAAGTCAGTCAAGAAGCTCTCGAGCTGGCGGGTTGTTCCCATTCATCCCCTGCTCGTCGAGATCGGCTTTGTAGACTTCCTGCTGGCCCAGCGTTCTCGCGGAGCACACCGCCCCTTCACATCGCGCCGGGCGCCCCACGGATCGATGGAGCCGGGACCCGCGACTCTGCGTGCCGACATCAAATGGAGCCACAAGATCTCGAAATGGGGCGGACATCGGTTGCAGAAGCTTAGAAAGGACGGAAAGGTGGCGTCGGACAGCGCCACTTACTTTCACAGCATGCGACATACATTCATCACGACGCTCGCCAGGGCCGGCGTGCCCGAACCGCTGCGTGCCGCACTTACCGGGCACGACAACGGCGGGATTAACGGACAGTCCTATACCAAGTTCAAGGACGGTCCGACTTCCACATTTGACGTGTTAGTGACGGGTAGGAGCCGCTGTCGACCGTTTTGCGCAATTCAATACGGCGACCGCATAGTTAAGCGGAGTGTGCGGGTAGCGGTGACTGGAAGGTAGGTGGTGGCCGACGGTATGAGATTTCGCCGGCGCGCACTGTTCGTCTGCCCAATGAGTCGTGCTCAGGCGGCCTTTAAGTTTCTGATTGCGCCATCAATGCTTATGGTGCATCCAGTCTGGAAAGTGATGTTCCTCGAACCACCGGATTACCTGCTCCCGGTTGCTAGACACAGCCCATATCGCGGCACCGAACACGACCACGATGATTCCCATCAAAATCGCCAGCATTGATTCCGTCATGGCACCCTCCTTCGATGTCACGGCCATGTTTAAATTTTAGACGATGTGACCGCAGAAACTGGCCTGAGACTCCGGTCCTGTCATTACATAAGTTTTGATCCCGGCGCGAAACTGGCGGTCATATTCCTCCGCTTCTTCGACGGTGACGAATTCCGAGGTGAGGGGTCGAGTGGTGCGGTCATGGCGCTTCCCGGTGTCAGAGCTTGCTCATAATCCATAGCGTAATGGCGACACAGGTCGGAAACAGCGTAAAGACGCCGACGATTGAAACGAGGGTCCAGTGCCGGCCGATCCACGAACGCTCGAATCGCTTCTGCCGCTTGAGCCATTCGATGTGCCGCTCAATGGCGAGCCGCTAAGGCTTCCCGCTGCCGTGCAAGGATAGTTCTCACGGCCTCTTCCATGTGCCCCCCGCAATACAGTGCATCAACTCTTCGGCGACAACTCTTTCCGATGGGCCACGCGCTCTCGCATCAGCTCGTTCGTCCGTTGCAGCGACGCCTCGATGCGGTCAATCGTCGCAAGAATGCCGGTGGCCTCATCGTGGAACATTTCGCGCGTCTCGCCGATGAGTTGGTCGATCTCAGTCAGCTTGGCTAAGATCAGTTCGTTCCTCTCAGACTCGTTCATTCGATGATCCGGTTCCGAAGTATCTCTCTCTATCTTCGACTGACATCCGCTACAGCCGATCACCGTGCTCTTTGATCCCGCGCTCCAGCGATTCCATTGCGGTCCTGACCTTGGCGGCGGATTCTCCTTCAGTGCGTCGCCGTAGCGCTTGATTGCCGCCCCGACAGCCACCGCCTAATCTCGCGACAGGATTTTGCCGTTGATGACACATGCTCGCGTGTTTCCCGACAGAAAGGGCCCGTTTCCGAGCCCCTCGATCATCACAAACCCATCAAAGGCCGCACCGCTTCTCTCACCGACTCCAGCTCTGCTGCCGTTACCCTGTGCCCGCGAAACTCGGCCTTTCTCGCCCCCAAATCGAGTGTCCGAATTTGGTCAGCCTGAGCGACACAGGGTTCGGGAAGCGTTGACAGTGGAATTTCCGTTTGCCACTCGTGATTGGTCCTCGAGATCGTCACGCCGATCACCCGGTGGATCACGCCGTTGACTGCTTGCGGGCTGACGATGAGGAACGGCCGCTTGCCGCTTTGCTCCGTTCCCATCGTCGGCGCCAATTGCACCCACCAAACCTCACCTGCCTCTGGAATGCCATCGTCCATTTATCACCACGCATCATTGCGGGCGGGATCGTCCGGTCCGCCGGCCTCCGAACCCATCGGCTCGTCATCCAGCAACGGCTCTACCTGCCGCTCTCGCTTGCGCGCTGGACCTTCCTGAAGAAAGCGCGCCATCGAGAACTTCTTCACGCCCGCTGGTTTAATCACCAGAACGCCATCTTCCGCGCTCACCTCTACGTCCGTGTCTTCCTGCAGGCGCAGAGAGTCCGCGAGACCTGCAGGAATTCTCACGGCGAGGCTGTTGCCCCACCGCTTCACTTGTTGAATAGCCATTTTGGGCTCCATTACTTCTCTCGCACCTGGCCATACGGCCTTGCGTTTTTGCTTAGCTCGGCTTGTCGTCGATCACCGTAGATACAGTATAGATACATTTTTCAGGAGTGTATACGGCATATCTACTTTGCCTCAATCGGCTCGTTGAAGGTCGGGTCGTTGTTGCCGGCCTTGTTGACGCCTTTGTTCACACGAAACCAGCGGAACGCCTCGGGAGGGGTAGTAGCCGGTCTCGTTTGCGGCGCGGTCAAGTGCAGCGGCCCTCTCGTAGCTCGAAGTCATGCACGGCTCGAGTGGTCCCGATGTCTGCTATGTGCCGCAACGACTCCGCTGCAACGCGTTAGTGCCCACGCAAATGGGCTACTACACAGTCAACGACGGGAAATACGATCGCCCACTCGACGGCGGCCAAGGTCAGGCCGGTGCCAATGCCATTCAGGAATGGATGTGTTGATGAATTGCCGACATACCAATTCCAAAACGGATTTCTCGAATAGCGCGGCTCCGCTAGGACTGGGGGAGTCGAGCCCCCTGCCCGCACAACACCCGATCCCGGAACACCACACCAGGCTTACCTGGAAGCCGCTCAAGAGCTGACTCCGAAAGAGTTACAATTACCATTTTTCCGAAGACAAAATAGATACAAAATCGTTGAGCCAACGCCCCGGTTTTGCTGTTTTGCCTCCCAACACACATCGCCCCCGAGAAAACGGCCGGCGGCGATCGGGCACTTCGACCACGCTGACATTCGGCGCGATAGTGCCTTGTTTACAATGGGATTTCCATGAGCCTCCAATGCGGCATCGTCGGCTTGCCTAACGTCGGCAAGTCCACCCTGTTTAATGCACTGACCAAGGCCGGCATTGCCGCCGAAAACTATCCGTTCTGCACGATCGAGCCGAATGTCGGCGTGGTCGAAGTGCCGGACCCGCGGCTTGCAGCGCTCTCGGGAATCGTCAATCCCGAGCGCGTGGTTCCGGCAATCGTTGAATTCGTCGATATCGCGGGCCTCGTGGCCGGCGCGAGCAAAGGCGAAGGCCTCGGCAACAAGTTCCTCGCGAACATTCGCGAAACCGATGCCATCACGCACGTGGTGCGCTGCTTCGAAGACGAAAACGTGATTCACGTTGCGAACAAGATCGACCCGCTCGCGGACATCGAAGTCATCAATACGGAACTGGCGCTGGCGGATTTGGCGACGGTCGAGAAGGCTCATCACCGTTACGCCAAGTCGGCGCGCTCGGGCAACGACAAGGAAGCGGCGAAGCTCGTCCCCTTGCTGGAAAAGATCCAGGCGCAACTCGATCAGGCGAAGCCCGTGCGTGCGCTGGACTTGAGCGAGGACGAACTCGCGCTGATCAAGCCGTTGTGCCTGATCACGGCCAAGCCGACCATGTATGTGGCAAACGTGAAGGATGATGGTTTTGAGAACAATCCGCATCTGGACGCGGTGCGCAAGCACGCAGACGCCGAAGGCGCGCCGGTGGTGGCGGTATGCGCGGCGATCGAAGCGGAAATTGCGGATCTCGACGACGCCGACAAGCAAGAGTTTCTCGCCGATATCGGCATGGAAGAGCCGGGCCTGGATCGCGTGATTCGCGCGGGTTACAAGCTGCTTGGCCTGCAGACGTATTTCACGGCGGGCGTGAAGGAAGTGCGGGCGTGGACCATTCATATCGGCGACACGGCGCCTCAGGCCGCCGGCGCTATCCACACCGACTTCGAGCGCGGGTTCATTCGCGCGCAGACAATCGCCTTCAATGACTTCGTCGCGTTCAAGGGCGAGCAAGGCGCGAAGGAAGCCGGGAAGATGCGGGCTGAAGGGAAGGAATATGTCGTGCACGACGGCGACGTGATGAATTTCTTGTTTAACGTCTGATGTAATAATTCGTCGTCCGAGGGTGTTTGAGGTTGTCATTAAACGCGGAGTCCCTGATAAAGGGATTCCGCTTTTTTTATTGCATCGCGCCGGCTGCCCTGCTCGCCAACCGCGCGCAACCCACCTTGGACGGGGTACATGAAGACCGAACTGATTTACTCATTGACGGAGCATTTCGAAGCGCACGCTCAGCAGACCAGCAGCGGCGTTGAACTTTGGCTAGCCCGCGACCTTCAGCACCTGCTTGGGTATGCGAAGTGGGAGAACTTCGTCAAGGTTGTGAACAAAGCCGAGATTGCCTGCGAAACGTCTGGGCATGCGGCTGCAGACCATTTTCCTGACGTCAGGAAAATGGTCGACCTGGGCTCAGGCAGCCAGCGCGAAGTCGATGACATCATGCTCACTCGCTACGCCTGTTATCTGGTCGCGCAAAACGGCGATCCCAAGAAGCACGAGATTGCGTTTACACAGACCTATTTCGCCGTCCAGACCCGCCGGGCCGAGCTGATCGAGCAACGTCTGCTCGACTCGGAACGTCTGGTCGCCCGTATAAAACTGACCAGTACAGAAAAGGAGCTATCCGAAGTGATTTTCGAACAAACCGGTGGAAACGACGATTTCGGCATGAGTCGGAGCAAAGGCGATCACCCCCTGTTCGAAAAATCGACCCAGCAGATGAAGTCGCATTGGAAGGTCCCGGCCAAGCGACCGTTGGCCGATTTCGCACCCGTGATCGTTCTGAAAGCAAAGGACTTCGCGGCCGAAATCACCATCTTCAATTCCCGCGAAGATCAGCTTGGAAGCGAGGAAGCGATCTCGCGGGAACACATCAACAACAACGCGGCGGTTCGCAAGACCCTGCTTGAACGCGGCATTCGACCCGAAACCCTGCCTGCGGCGGAGGACGTGAAAAAGGTCGCGCGCCGGCTGGCATCGGAAGATAAGACACGCGCGAAGAATCCGGCAGCGCTCGATTCCTGATTGCTTCAGGAGGATCGCCGGACCGATAATGCGGCGATCCAACACGACCAGCGCAAGCATTCACGCTCTCGCGTCCAAAACAAAAACAATGACAACGCGTTTCTATCGCCGCACCGCCTCGGTCCTCCTCGCTGCCGCCCTCGCGTTCAATTGCGCCGCCTCGCTCGCCTACGCCTACTCCGCCCCGAACGAATCCGACCTCGATAACCACCAGACCTATCGCAATCACGACGGCGAAACCGTTCACTCCCCGGCGCATTCGCGTTCGGGCAAGGCCCCGGACGGCGCCACCGCCCGATGCCGCGACGGCACGTGGAGCTTCAGCCGCCATCGCAGCGGCACGTGTTCGCGCCACGGCGGCGTCGCGGCCTGGCGCTGAGAACAGCCGGCGTCGGCGTCATAGCAGATAAACGCCCGCCAGACAGCCATATTCATCGAAGTACAATGTCGTCACTTCCCGCGCGCTGCGGGAAACGCATTGTCGCGTACTGAATCCAGGGGTTTCCCGGCGGAGACTCAAGAACCGAAATCCGTCCGGCCGAAGCCCGCCGTAAAACCGAAAACCTCAAGACAACCGAATCCGCAAATGGCCCAATACGTCTTCACCATGAACCGCGTCGGCAAGATCGTGCCGCCCAAGCGCCAGATCCTGAAAGACATCTCCCTGTCGTTTTTTCCCGGCGCCAAGATCGGCCTGCTCGGCCTGAACGGTTCCGGCAAGTCGACCCTGATCCGCATCATGGCGGGCGTCGACAAGGAAATCGAAGGCGAAGCCACGCCGATGCCGAACCTGAACATCGGCTACTTGCCGCAGGAACCGCAACTCGATCCGCAGCAAACCGTGCGCGAAGCCGTTGAAGACGGCCTCGGCGAAGTCTTCAGCGCGCAGAAAAAGCTCGACGCCATCTATGCGGCCTACGCCGAACCCGACGCCGACTTCGACGCCCTCGCCGCCGAGCAAGCCAAATACGAAGCCATCCTCGCGACCAGCGACGGCGGCACCCCCGAGCAACAACTCGAAGTCGCCGCCGACGCGCTGCGCCTGCCCGCATGGGACGCGAAAATCGAACACTTGTCGGGCGGCGAAAAGCGTCGTGTGGCGCTCTGCAAGCTGCTGCTGCAAAAACCCGACATGCTGCTGCTCGACGAACCGACCAACCACCTGGATGCCGAATCCGTGGACTGGCTCGAACAATTCCTGACGCGCTACCCGGGCACAGTCGTGGCGGTCACCCACGATCGCTATTTCCTCGATAACGCCGCCGAATGGATTCTCGAACTCGACCGCGGCCACGGCATTCCGTGGAAGGGCAACTACAGCAGCTGGCTCGACCAGAAGCAGGACAGGCTGAAGCAGGAAGAATCGACGGAATCCGCTCGTCAGAAGGCGCTGAAAAAAGAACTGGAATGGGTGCGTCAGAATCCGAAGGGACGCCAGGCGAAATCGAAGGCGCGGATCGCGCGCTTCGAGGAGCTCAACAGCCAGGAATACCAGAAGCGCAACGAAACGCAGGAAATCTTCATCCCTGTCGGCGACCGGCTGGGCAATGAAGTGATCGAGTTCAAGAACGTGAGCAAGGCTTACGGCGACCGTCTCCTGATCGATAACCTGAACATGAAGATCCCCGCCGGCGCGATTGTCGGAATCATCGGGCCAAATGGCGCGGGGAAATCCACGTTGTTCCGCATGCTGACGGGTAAGGAGCAGCCGGATTCGGGCGAAATCGTCACGGGGCCGACCGTCAAGCTGGCGTACGTGGATCAAAGCCGCGACGCGCTCAACGCCAACAAGACTGTGTTCGAAGAGATTTCGGGCGGCGCGGACGTGCTGACGGTCGGCAAGTACGAAACGCCGTCACGGGCGTATATCGGCCGCTTCAACTTCAAGGGCGGCGATCAGCAAAAGACTGTCGGCGCGCTCTCGGGCGGTGAACGCGGCCGGCTGCATCTGGCGAAGACGCTGATTGAAGGCGGCAACGTGCTGCTGCTGGACGAGCCATCGAACGACCTGGACGTCGAAACGCTGCGCGCGCTGGAAGACGCGTTGCTCGAATTCGCGGGATCGGTGATGGTGATCTCGCACGATCGCTGGTTCCTTGACCGGATCGCGACGCACATCATCGCGTTCGAAGGTGATTCACAAGTGACGTTCTTCGACGGCAACTATCAAGAGTACGAAGCCGACAAGCGCAATCGTCTGGGCGAAGAAGCGGCCAAGCCGAAACGCCTGCGCTATAAGCCGATCGTCCGATAAGCACGGCCAGCGGCCAACAACGCACCGGATCGCCGCCCGCACGGGCGGCCTGGATGGGGGACATCGGGATGGCGGGTACGAAGGCGCGACGCGTGGCGCTGTGGGCGGGCGCAGTCATCGCGGTGTTGCTGTTGGCGGTCGTCGGCGGCGGGTTTTTCGTCGCACATGAAATGAAGGCGCGCGTGCTCGAAACGCTTGGGCCGCTCGGCTCGGTAGAGGATATCGATGTCGGGTATGCGCGTATCACGCTGAGCCACGTGCGTCTGCGGGGCCCGAAGGGCTGGCCCACGGACGACACGCTGCGCGCCGAACGCGTGACGGTGAACGTCGATATGCGCGCCCTCCTGAGCCACCGCGTGCATCTGCAACATGTGACGGTGGATGGCTTTTATCTCTCCGTCGCCCGTCTCCCCGATGGCCGCATCGAGTTGCTACCGAATCTGCGCCAGTCGACGCGCGAGGCCCAGGCGGGTTCAAGCGAAGCCGCGGCGCACGCGCAGGAAGACCGACTGATCGATCACGTCACATTTGAGCGCGGCGTGATGGAGTTCTTCGACGAATCCGTGCAAACACCGCCGTACAAGGTCCTGATTTCCGACGCGCGAGCCAACGTCGATAACCTGCATCTTCCCGCGCTAGCCGAGCCAACCAAGCTCGACATGAGCGGGTCGATCAAAGGACCGTCCCACACGGGCACGGTCGCGTTCAACGGCTGGATGAAAATAGCGAGCAGGGATTCGCAGACGCACACGACGTTGCGCAATGTCGATATCGCGACGCTCGATCCATATCTGCTGAAGAAAGCGGGCGCGAGGACCGCCGTCACGGGCGGCACGCTCGATCTCACGCTCGACGCGACCGTGCACAACTACCAGATCCACGCGCCGGGTTCGGTCACGCTGAACCGGCTGCAGCTATCGGATGACGGCAATCCGCTCGACACTTTCCTCACCATCCCGACCAAGATCGCGATCGCCGCACTGAAGAATCACGATCAGATCAAGCTGGATTTCGAACTCGACGGCGATCTGCGCGACCCCAAGTTCTCGCTCAACGAGAGCTTGATGAAAAAGCTTGCGGCGGGATTCGCGAAGGCGGTTGGCGTGAACCCCGAAGGCGTGGCTAAAAACACCGGTGGCGTGCTCAAGAGCATCGGCGACACGCTCAAGAACCTGTTCGGAAAATGATCACACGGGCAAACCGAGCGCTCTTAAGCACGCTTCGGTCTGCTCAGCATTCGTGTGATGCACCGCATTCCAGCCAAGCGCGGTTGCGGCACGAATATTCTTCGCGTTGTCATCGATAAAAACGACTTCCTCCGGCTGAATGCCCGGAAGATGTTTTTCAATTTCAGTCCACATCAGCGCGAAGATCGCCGGATCGGGTTTGGCGACCAGCACGCGGCCCGACACCACCACTTCGCGAAACCGCTGCAGCACCGGGAATCGCTCCCACGCCCAGGGAAAGGTTTCGGCGGACCAGTTGGTGAGCCCGAACAGCGGCACGTCCGCGGCTTCGAGCTTGTCGACCAGCGCCACGCCGTCTTCCAGCACGCCCGCCACCATTTCCTGCCAGCGCTCGTAAAACGCGCGGATCAGGGCTTCGTGCTCGGGGAACCTAGCAATCAGTTCAGCATTGCCGTCGGCGATGGTTTGCCCTGCGTCCTGCTGCAGCACCCAGTCCGACACGACCACGTTGTCCATGAACCAGCGCCGTTCGGTGGCATCGGGAATCAGACGGCTGTACACATACTCAGGATTCCAGTCGATCAGCACGCCGCCGAAATCGAAGACCACTGCCTTGATTGCCATCCGTTTGTCGCTCCGTTCAGATTGCTAGCGTACGTTTTTCGAGCCACGCCTTCGCCGCACCCGACACATGCGGCGAAACGCGTTCGAGGACCGTCGCGTGATAGTCGTTGAGCCACGCGCGTTCATCGTCGCGCAGCAGGGTCAGGTCGATGCAGCGTGTGTCGATAGGACACAGCGTCAGCGTTTCGAACTTGAGGAAATCGCCGAATTCGGTCTTGCCGGCGGGCTCGTTCATCACGAGGTTTTCAATGCGAATACCCCATTTCCCCGGCCGATAAAGCCCCGGTTCAATCGACGTGATCATGCCGTCTTCCATCGCCGTGTACGGCTCGGCCGGCGCATAGTGCGAGATGACCTGCGGGCCTTCATGCACATTCAGGAAATAGCCGACGCCATGCCCCGTGCCGTGGCCATAATCCGCACCTGCTTCCCAGATGGGCGCGCGGGCGATGGCATCGAGCATGGGTGAACGAATGCCGCGCGGAAAATGCGCCCGCGACAACGCGATGGTCCCCTTCAGCACGATCGTGAAATCGCGTTTGTGCTCAGCCGTAATCGTGCCGATAGGCACCACCCGCGTGATGTCGGTCGTTCCGCTCAGGTACTGCCCGCCCGAATCGATCAGCAGCAAGCCATTGCCTTCGATCACCGAATGCGAGGCTTCGGTCGCGCGGTAATGCGGCATCGCGCCGTTCGCATTGAAGCCAGCGATGGTGGCAAAGCTCAACGTCACAAAACCCGGCCGGCGGGCACGCGCGGCCGTCAGTTTTTCGTCGATGGTGAGTTCCGTGATCGTTTCGCGTCCGAGCGCATCTTCGAACCACGCGAAGAACTCGGCGAGCGCCGCGCCGTCCTGCTCCATCGTCGCGCGGATGTGCGCGGCGTCGGCGGCGGTCTTGCGCGACTTGGCGAACGTCGACGGGTTCACCGCTTCCACGATCTTCACTTCAGCCGGCACCTTCGCAAGCGAGCCGAACGTGATCCGGCGCGGATCGATGAGCAGCGTCGAACCGGCCGGCAACGTGGCAAGAGCATTCGCGACGGCGGAATACGGCTCAACCCGCACGTTCTCCTTCAGCAACGACGCCTTCAGGTCAGCAGAAATCTTGCCGTCACCGACAAACAATGCGGCGTCATCCAATCCGATCAGCGCGTGCGCAACGAACACGGGGTTATAGGTGACATCGGCGCCGCGCAGGTTGAAGAGCCACGCGAGATCGTCGAGCGTCGAGATGAAATGCCACTGCGCGCCCTTCTCGCGCATGACCCGGCGCACTTCCGCCAGCTTCTCCGGACGCGAGACGCTCGCCTGGGGCGCGACGTGTTCGTACACACCCTCCGATGGCAAACCCGGCCGCTCCGGCCAGACGGCATCGAGCAGGTCCAGATCCGTGCGCAACACGATCCCGCGCTCCGTCAGCGCATCTTTCAGCGCCCGCGCCGCCGCTACGCCGAGCACGGCGCCGTCGACTGCCACTGTCTCGCCGGCCGACACGTTCGCGGCGAGCCAGTCCACGTGCGGTGCGGATTGCTGTCCGGCCATCATCTTCATCAACGCGATTCCCGTGCCGGCCAGTTGCGCCTCGGCCTGCGTCCAATACCGGCTGTCGACCCACACGCCGGCGAAATCGGCCGTCACGACCAGCGTTCCGACCGAACCGGTGAATCCTGACAGCCACTGCCGCCCCTGCCAGTGCTCCGGCAAGTACTCGGAGATGTGCGGGTCCGACGACGGCACCAGCACGGCAGCCAGCGCCTCACGCGCCATGGCACCGCGCAGCAATTCGATACGCCGGGCGAAAGTCTGGCCATCGGGGGAATTCAGTCGATCGTTCATAGAGTCACCTGCAGAATTTTGTTACGTCGAACCTTCTATTACGTCGAACCATAGGATCACCAGCGGTCAACTGAGAATCAGCGACGCGCCGCCAGACCTACCGTGACGGTCACGGCGACCAGCGCGAACAGCACGCACACGAGCCATTCAAGAGAATCGCCATCGTGGAATGCGCCGGTGATATTGCCGAGCATTTTCGCGACCATCGCCGCCACCATGCCCGCGAGTCCCGCCGCCCATAGCCGGCCGAATGGTCTTGAGACCGACCGGCGCAGCGGATGCAGCCATCCGGCGGCCAGCCCGACCACCAAACCGAGAAATACGATCCCGGGCCACCCCATTAGCAGCGCATTCCAGTGGAATTAAGACTAAACCTATGGGTTGAATCGGATCGGTGAACTAGCATTTTCGGTTCTGTAAACCTAGAAGGTCTGGAAGGCGTTTGCGGCGTAGCGACTGAGTTTAGGGGCCTGGAATGGCGATGGCAAGCGAGCGCCACGCCATCCGGCCCACCCTCAGCGCGCGCTGCGGCGTCGAAAATCATGCGAATCGCTATCATCGACGCGGACGTCCAGCACGCCACACTCATCCGCCGGACGCTAGTCCTGGACGGCCATTTTCGCCACTTCTTCCCCACGGCGCCCGTGTTGCTGGATCGAATGAGGCACGACACATTCGACCTGCTGATCGCCGCCAATGAAACGCGCGACATGATCGGCGCGGAAATCATCGAACGCGTGCGGCAACTGGCGCCGCAGCTTCCCATTGTGTTGATCGCGGCAAGCCAGAGCGAGTCCGACATGGTTGCGTGCCTGAAAGCCGGCGCCGACGATTGCGTCGCCAAACCCGTGCGCTGCACCGAACTGGCCGCCCGCGTGGAGGTGCTGGCGCGCCGAAGCGCGGTTCGCACGCCCGTTGCCGAGCACTTCGGCGAATATCGGTTCAATGTTTCGGAATTAAGCGTGAGGTTCGCGGATCAGCACGTCCTGCTCACGCCGAAGGAATTCCGCTTCGCCCGGCTGCTCTTCACGAACCAGTCGCGCGCCGTGTCGCGGGCGCACATCATGGAAGTGGTGTGGCCGCGCGGGAGCGACATGGCGTCGCGGACGCTGGATACCCACGCGTCCCGTCTGCGCACGAAGTTGAACCTCCGCCCGGACAACGGTTACCGGCTGACGCCGCTCTACGGCTACGGTTACCCGCTGGACCGGATTGAAGCGGACGGCGTTCCAGGCGGCTTGTCTGGCGTAGGTTTCCAGGCTGGGACTGAAGAAATTCGTGAAAGGCTATAATATCGGACTAAATTCCAAGGTATCTCAAGGCCATCGGATCAGGCCCATAACATGCAGCTCCTCGCGATCGGAATCAACCACCACACTGCGCCTGTCGCGTTGCGCGAACGCGTGGCGTTTCCGCTCGAACAGATCAAACCGGCGCTCGGCGCCCTAAAAGACCTGTGGCTGGGGCCGTTGGGGAAAGCAGCGCCCGAGGCTGCGATCCTATCCACGTGCAACCGCACCGAGCTGTATTGCGCCACCGACGACAAAGCCGCGCGCGACGCCGCCATCCACTGGCTGTCCAAATATCACAACCTGCCGGTGTCCGAACTTGCGCCGCACGTCTACGCGCTGCCGCAATCCGAAGCGGTGCGGCATGCGTTTCGCGTCGCCTCGGGGCTTGACTCCATGGTGCTCGGCGAGACGCAAATCGTCGGCCAGATGAAGGACGCGGTGCGCACGGCGTCGGAAGCCGGCGCGCTCGGCACCTATCTGAACCAGTTGTTCCAGCGCACCTTCGCCGTGGCGAAGGAAGTGCGCACAACGACAGAAATTGGGGCGCAATCGGTTTCCATGGCTGCGGCGGCCGTGCGTCTCGCTCAGCGCATCTTCGAAAACATTTCGGGCCAGCGCGTGCTGTTCATTGGCGCAGGTGAAATGATCGAGTTGTGCGCGACGCACTTTGCCGCGCAAAAGCCGCGCGAACTTGTGGTCGCGAACCGCACCGCCGAACGCGGCGAAAAGCTCGCCGAACGCTTCAACGGCCGTTCCATTTCCCTCTCCGAATTGCCCGCGCGCATGCACGAGTTCGACATCATCGTGTCGTGCACGGCATCCACGTTGCCGATCATCGGGCTCGGTGCGGTCGAACGGGCCGTCAAGGCACGCCGCCACCGGCCTATTTTCATGGTCGATCTCGCCGTGCCACGCGACATCGAACCCGAAGTGGGCAAGCTGCAAGACGTATTCCTCTATACCGTCGACGACCTCGGCGCGATTGTTCGCGAAGGCAGCGCGTCCCGGCAAGCGGCGGTGGCGCAGGCGGAGTCGATCATCGATACCCGTGTGCAGAATTTCATGCAATGGCTCGATGCACGCAGCATCGTGCCGGTGATCCGCCACATGCACACGCAAGCCGACACACTGCGGCGCGCGGAAGTCGAACGCGCCCGCAAGATGCTCGCGCGTGGCGACGACCCGGCGGCGGTGCTCGAAGCGCTGTCGCAGTCGCTGACCAACAAGCTGATCCACGGCCCCACGCACGCGCTCAGCCGTGCCAGCCACGAGAATCGCGACCAGCTCATCGACCTGATGGGCGGGCTTTACAAGCACGGCCATCCGTCCGGATCGAACGAACCGTCCGATCCGTCGGAAACTTAGCGCCCCTCTTTCGTCTCTTCTGCAGTTGCGCCGCATGTGAGCATCTTTGCGGTCGCGTTCCTGATCGCAGTCTTCTCCGGAGCTTGGCTCCAGCCTTCCATGAAAACGAGCATGCAAAACAAGCTCGACCAGCTTACTACCCGGCTGGCCGAACTCAATGACCTGATGAGCCGCGAAGATGTGACCGCCGATATGGATCAGTATCGGAAGATCACGCGGGAAAACGCCGAAATCGGGCCGGTCGTGGAGCAATACGCGTTGTGGCGGCAAGCGTCGAACGACGAAACCACCGCCATGGAATTGCTCTCCGACCCGTCCATGCGCGATTTCGCCGAAGAAGAAATTGGCGAGGCGCGCGAGCGGATGGCAGCCATCGAGCGCGATCTGCAAGCCATGCTGCTGCCGAAAGATCCCAACGATGACCGCAATATCTTCATCGAAATCCGTGCGGGCACGGGAGGCGACGAATCCGCACTGTTCGCCGGCGACTTGCTGCGCATGTATCTTCGATACGCCGAGCGCAATCGCTGGACGGTCGAAATGATGTCGGAAAGCGTCTCCGATCTCGGCGGTTATAAAGAAGTGATCGTGCGGATCGCGGGCCTGAACGTGTACTCGAAGCTGAAGTTCGAATCGGGCGGGCATCGGGTGCAGCGGGTGCCGGCGACCGAAACGCAAGGGCGCATCCACACGTCGGCTTGCACGGTCGCGGTGATGCCCGAAGCCGATGAAATTGGCGAAGTGGTGATCAATCCGGCTGACTTGCGTATCGATACCTTTCGCGCTTCCGGCGCGGGAGGCCAGCACATCAACAAGACTGATTCGGCCGTGCGTGTGACGCATTTGCCGACGGGAATCGTCGTGGAATGCCAGGACGACCGCTCGCAGCACAAGAACAAGGATCGCGCGCTGAAGGTGCTCGCCGCGCGGATCATGGACAAGCAGAATCAGGAGCAGCACGCGAAGGAAGCGGCCACGCGCAAGAGCCTGATCGGCTCGGGCGATCGCTCGGAACGGATTCGCACGTATAACTTTCCGCAGGGGCGGATGACCGATCACCGCATCAACCTGACACTCTATAAGCTCGACGCGATCATGGATGGCGATATTGACGAACTCGTCGCCGCGCTCGTCAGCGAACATCAGGCCGAGTTGCTGGCGGCACTGGGCGATTCGGAATGACGACGGTTGCCGGGTTGTTGCGTGCGTCTGCGCTACCTGCGCTCGAAACGCGGATCCTGCTCGAACACGTGCTGGGCTGGCGGCGGACCGAATTGATCACGCGCGATGACGAGGAACTGGCTGAGGAAAGCGTCGGGCGCTTCGAAGCGCTGGCACAACGACGCGCGGCGGGCGAACCGATCGCTCAGCTCGTGGGAACGCGGGAATTTTTCGGGCTTGAGTTCGAGGTCACGCCGGATGTGCTGATTCCGCGGCCGGAAACGGAGCTGCTGGTAGAAATTGCGCTTGAACAGATGGCGGGAATCGAAGCGCCGCGTGTACTCGATCTCGGCACGGGCAGCGGCGCGATCGCGGTGGGAATTGCTTTTGCTCGCGATGATGCCCAGGTCTGGGCAGTCGACCGATCGGCTGAAGCGCTGGCTGTAGCCGCCCGCAATGCGTCACGGTTGCTCAGCCCTGAGCGCAAGATCACCCTGCTCGAAAGCAACTGGACAGATGCACTCGAACCGGCACTGCGCTTCGAAGTGATCGTGAGCAATCCGCCGTACATCGCGCAAAACGATCCGCATTTGTCCGAAGGCGATCTGCGCTTCGAACCGCGCACAGCACTCACCGATGAAGCCGACGGGCTCGCCGCGATCCGCACAATCATCCAGACCGCGCCGTTTTTCCTGACGATGGGCGGCTCGCTCTGGCTGGAACATGGCTACGATCAGGCCGCAGACGTACGCGCGCAGCTGACGGCACGCGGCTTTTCAGACGTACGATCAGAGCGCGACCTGGCTGGTATCGAGCGTGTCAGCGGAGGGTTTTTCACGGCCTGATGCACGCCTCAGGCGACTGCAACCGGGCCACAAGGCGCCCGAACCGCTTTCAGCCGCCCAGATTGAAATCCGCTATCATTTCAGATCGTTAGCGTGTGAAATTTCGCTTGAAGTAGCGCATCCCTCACCGCTCGACCCAAAATCAACCCGCATTACAACGCCTCGCAGGAAAGACCATGGATACGCAAGAACGCATCAAGCAAATCGTCGAAGGAGCACCGGTCGTGCTGTTCATGAAGGGCACCGCGCAGTTCCCCATGTGCGGGTTCTCCGGCCGCGCCATCCAGGTGCTGAAGGCTTGCGGCGTGACCGATATCAAGACGGTCAATGTCCTCGAAGACGACGGCGTCCGCCAGGGCATCAAGGAATTCTCCAACTGGCCGACCATTCCGCAGCTTTATGTGAACGGCGAGTTCATCGGCGGCTCGGACATCATGATGGAAATGTACGAATCCGGTGAGCTGCAACAATTGTTCGCAGCCGCCTGAGATTGTCCGTCGCACGTTCTTCGCCTGCAGCGCCCGTGCCGCGACGGCTGATTGTCGCCATCACGGGTGCAACGGGTTCGGTCTACGGCGTCCGGTTGCTGGAAACGCTGCGCCGCCTCGGCGGCGTAGAAACGCATTTGCTCATTTCCAGTGCGGGCTGGCTGAACATCCAGCATGAACTGGATCTCGACAGAACCACCGTCCACGCGCTCGCGGACGTGGTGCACAACGTCCGCGATGTCGGGGCGAGCATCGCATCGGGATCGTTCGCTACCGACGGCATGATCGTCGCGCCTTGTTCGATGAAAACGCTGGCGAGCATCGCGCTCGGGCTATCGGACAACCTGATCACCCGCGCCGCCGATGTCGTACTGAAAGAGCGGCGCCGCCTGGTGTTGATGGTGCGCGAAACGCCGTTCAACCTCGCGCATCTTCGCAACATGACCTCGGTCACCGAAATGGGCGGCGTCATTTTCCCGCCGCTGCCGGCGTTCTACCATCGTCCGGCTTCTATCGATGAAATGGTCGATCAGACAGTCGATCGCGTGATCGACATGTTTGCACTCGGAAGCCCGATCGCGGCAGCCTGGCAGGGATTGAAAGACGCGGATAATTAACAACGCCAGCGACACAATTCATTGCCTCGCCGGCTGTTTATCAACGCGTCGCGAGTCTTTATAGTGGTGGTAACGCCTCTTTCCGAGATTTGCTGCCATGACCCGCCTTCCGACTGTTTTCATATCCCATGGCGCTCCGACGCTGCCTATTGACCCGTCGATGCCTTCCGTCGAGTTCGCCTCGTTCGCAACGCGCTTCGAGCGGCCGCGTTCGATACTCATGCTTTCCGCGCATTGGGGCACGGCGCAGCCGGTAGCGAGCGTTGCCGAGCAGCCGGAGACCATTCATGATTTCCACGGATTTCCGCGTGCCCTTTACGAGATCCAGTATCGCGCGCCGGGTGAGCCGGGTCTTGGCAAGCAAGCCGCGACGCTGCTGACGCAAGCAGGCATTCCAGCGGCCATTACCGAGCACGGTCTCGACCACGGCGCATGGGTGCCGCTGCTGCTGATGTACCCGGACGCGGGAATACCAGTCGCCCAGTTATCGATCCAACCGCGTCTCGATCCGGCTCACCACTACCGCGTGGGCCGCGCGCTGCGGGCGCTGAGGGACGACGGTGTGATGATCGTGGGATCGGGACAGATCACGCACAACCTGCGGACGGCGGATTTCAGCGCGCGGCCGGAAGACGCCGATCCGCGCGTGGCCGAATTCACCGATTGGTTCGAGGACCGGCTGGAGAAACGGGACATTGAAGCGTTGCTCGACTACCGAAAACAGGCGCCCCACGCGGTGCTGATGCATCCGACCGATGAACATTTGCTGCCGATTTTCGGTGCGCTAGGGGCGGCCGACGATAATTTCGAACTCGGCATTCAGTCGCTCGGCACATTTCAGAAAACGTTGGCCATGACAAATTACATTTTCAGCGATGCCTGAATCCGCACAAAATGCGGCGATTTGCCACGAAGGGAAATAAAAAAACCCCGCTTGATTGCTCAAGCGGGGTTTTTTTAATTGAGATAGCGGGTTTTTATGAACCAGCTATCACGCACCGACCTCAGCGAGGATATCGTCGTGGCTTTCGCGTTCTTCGAGATATTGGGACCGATACCCGGTTTGCACGCCCCAATAATAAAATCCCAGCGCCATGATGGCCACCAACGCCATATCCCAGCCGTAGGGCAATAATCCGCGTCCGCCGAATTCTGTGCTGCCGATGAGCGAAACAACGGCCATCGCCGGCAAATACGCGATCAGCCACCACGCCGCCCTCAGGTCATCGCTCCACTCGTGAAAACCGGTCTTGGACTGATAGTAGAAATACACCGGCAACGCGACCACCATCAGCAGGATGATTTCGCCGGTCAGCGGCCATTTTGCCCAATACAACACCTCGGAGGCGCACACGAACGCGAACGGCGCGATGATCGACATGCCTTTGATCATCAACGGCCGATGCAGGTCCGTGGCCGCACGGCGCAACGCCATCAGGCTCACGGGGCCAGTCAGGTACGAGATCACGGTGGCGACCGAAATCACCGCCGCCAGCGAGCTCCAGCCGCGGAAGAAGAACATGAAGACGAACGCGACGCCAAGGTTGAAGAACATCGCCGGGCGCGGCACGCCGTAGAGCGGATGCACGTGTCCCAGGATCTTCGGCAGCGTGTTGTTGCGCTCCATTGCATAGATCATGCGCGAGGTCGTCGCCATGTAGGTCGTACCGGTACCACTCGGGCTGACAAACGCATCGACATAAAGGAGGAACGCGAGCCAGTTCAGGTTAAGCGCCAGTGCAAGCTCCGCGAATGGCGATGCGAAGTTGAAGTGGCTCCAGCCTTTCAACACGTCGCCAGGACTGACCGCACCGATATACGCCACTTGCAGCAACACATAGATTACAAGTGCCATGAGGATCGAGCCGATCACCGCGAATGGAATACTCTTCGACGGGTTACGCGCTTCGCCAGCCAGATTCACCGGGCTCTGGAAACCATTAAAGCTGAATACGATGCCGCTGGTGGCAACCGCAGTCAGGACTGCGGACCAGCCATAAGGCGCGAAACTCGAACTCGTGCCAAAGTTCTCGCTGTGAAAACCGGTCAGCATAAGACCGAGAATAGTCGCACCGGGAATAATGAACTTGAATACCGTAATGGCGGAATTGGCACGGGCGAATAATTTAACGCCCCAGTAATTCAGGAGGAAATATACGATCACCAATAACGCCGACAAACCAAGTCCGGCCGGTGTAAGCGATCCATCGACAAAAAGTGCATGTGCCCATTGATATGGCCAGGTACTCATGTATTGAATCGATGCTTCCGCCTCAATGGGAATCACTGAAACGATTGCAATCCAGTTTGCCCATGCGCTGACGAATCCAACCAGTGCCCCATGCGAATAACGCGCATACCGGACCATTCCGCCAGACTCCGGGAACATTGCGCCCAGTTCGGCATAAGTCAGTGCAATGGCAAGAATGACCACTGCGCCAATAACCCATGCGACGATAGCCGCAGGTCCTGCAATCTTGGCTGCTTTCCAGGCACCGAATAACCAGCCCGAGCCGATGATGGAACCCAGGCCGGTCAGCAGCAGCGCAACCGGCCCAATGTTCCGTTGAATAGAACTTTTCACTACGTCTCCTTCAGTCAGAAAACTTTCAAATACCTTATGCGGAGTTAATGCGGAACCTTCAGCTAAATTCGTGCCCCGCCCCAACGTGGCGCGTAGTTTAACGGGTGTGCCCACTTAACGCTCTATCTGTTACGACTGAGGTTTGAACGAATCCGGCGCATAGGAAAATATCTACCGAAAGATTTGTAATGTTACGTTCCGATGTCGCGAACCCGGCTCAAAAAACCCCTGTTTACGGTCGGATATTATTTGACCTTGGGTTTGATTCGCCGTATAAACCTTCTTGCAGGATTTCAAGTGGCGAGTGAATTGGTCTTTCGTAGTTCGCCCATCACGGTACTCCGGTTGGTCCCATTGCCCCTTCCTTGATTTTCATGCACATTCGGGCTTCGGCCTTATTCAACATCTTTAGGAACAAGTAACATGGAAACCGGTACCGTCAAGTGGTTCAATGACGCAAAGGGCTTTGGATTCATCACGCCGGACGGCGGCGGCGAAGACCTGTTCGCACATTTCTCTGAAATTCGTGTGGAAGGCTTCAAGACGCTTCAGGAAAACCAGAAGGTTACCTTCGAAGTGAAGACCGGCCCGAAGGGCAAGCAAGCTGCAAACATCAAGCCGGCCTAAGTTTTATTGCCGCTTGAATAGCAGACAAGAAACCCCGCACTCGCGGGGTTTTTTCTTTTACATCACGGGTTTATCTGTAGTTAATGAGAAATTACTTTAAATAACTGTCCGGACAGTAATAGCAAGTAATGCCGGTCAACCAAATAGCCGGCGCGCATAAATGCCCAGCCCGGTCGCCACGCTGGCCAGCCGGTCGCCGAACACCGCTTCGGCCTCGGGGAACGCGTCAGAGAGCGATTGCGAGAGGAAACCGAGTCCGGTCGATCCGCCCGTGAAGTAGATCGCGCCCACGTCCTGGGGCACCACGCCGGCGCGGTGCACCGTTTCCCGTGCAGCCGCCACGATCCGCCGCGTCTCTTCCAGCCCTGCATCGATGAGTTGCTGCTCGTTGAAGCCGATGCGCAGCGCCTCTTCCACCTCCTCCATCCCGATGGTGGTCTCACCGCCCGCCGCCACTTCGATCTTCGCGGCCTCCGCGTGCGACGCCAACGCGTGCCCGAGACGGCGCTCGACCACGCGCATGAGGCGGTCGTGGTGCTTCGAGTCGCTGTACAGGTGCCGCATCAACTGCAGTTCGTTGACGCGTTTCGGCCCGTAGACGGTATTGATCAGATGCCAGGTCGCCAGGTCGAAATAGACGCGGTTCGGCACTTCGCGGCCTTCAGGCGCCATCGACTGATAACCCAGCTCGCGCAGGATCGTCGCGAGCTCCACGCGGCGGTCGAAGTCCGTTCCGGCTACATGGACGCCGTAATGCGCGAGCACGTCGTCTTTTCGCGACAACAGCCTGGCGCGCGCCGGCCCGACCCGCACCAGCGAGAAGTCCGATGTACCGCCCCCAATATCAGCCACCAGCACCAGCCCTTCCTTCGTCAGGCGCGCTTCGTAGTCGAAAGCAGCGGCAATCGGCTCGTACTGGAAATGGATATCCGTCAGGCCAACGGCTTGCGCCGCAGCCTGAAGCTGGTTCTGGGCGAGCTGATCCGCACGCGGATCGTCGTCGACAAAAAATACCGGGCGGCCCAGCACCGCCCGCGTGATCGGCGTGCTGGAAACGGCCTGCGCCTTCTGCTTCAGATGCTGCAGGAACAGCGTGATGACGTCGACGTAGCGGATCGCGGAGCCGTCGCCCAGGTCTGTGCTCGTCTCAGCCAGCGGCGAGCCAAGAATGCTCTTCATGGAGCGCATCAGGCGGCCGTCGAAGCCGTCGATGTAAGACTCGAGCGCGGCCCGCCCGTAGGCTTGCTCGTCCTCGTCCGTGTTGAAAAAGACAGCGGTCGGCAGCGTGATGGCGCTGCCTTCGACCGGCGCAAGCCGGATCGATGCCCCGTCGGGCAATGCGACCGCTGAATTCGACGTGCCGAAATCGATCGCGCAATAGGTCATGAGGTGAGCGACAGCAGCGTGAACTCCGCCAGCGCCGCAAACAAAAAGTGGAGCGCGTTTTTAGCACGTAACGCGCAGTACATCAACCGTCAATCAAAAACATCGCCGGGGGAACGGATTTTGCTCGAAAACCCGGTAATTAATGCTCTCTGCCGGAGGCGCGTGCAGCCGGTCATTCCCACATTACCGGCCAAATGTATGAACAACACCACGACTGTTCCCGCCGTTGGCGAAGAGAAGGAAGCGCCGGCGAGGATCATCGAAACCGATCTGCCCGGGCGGCTCGACCGGCTGCCATGGGGCCGCTTTCATACGCTGATCGTGCTGGCGCTCGGGATCACCTGGCTGCTCGACGGGCTTGAAGTCACGCTCGCCGGCGCAGTTGCCAGCGCGTTGAAAACCAGTCACGTGCTGAAGTTCTCGAACGCCGATGTCGGGCTCGCCGGCAGCGCCTACATTGCGGGCGCGGTGATCGGGGCACTGGGTTTCGGTTGGCTTACGGACCGGCTCGGGCGTCGCAGGCTATTTTTTATCACGCTGTTCCTGTACGTGGCGGCTACGGCAGCGACGGCCGTTTCATGGAATCTCGCCAGTTTTGTGTTGTTTCGCTTTCTCACCGGCGCGGGGATTGGCGGCGAATACACCGCGATCAATTCCACGATCCAGGAGTTCACGCCCGCCCGCGTGCGCGGCTGGACGGACCTCGCCATCAACGGCACGTTCTGGGTGGGCGCAGCGCTGGGCGCGGCGGGTTCGATCGTGCTGCTCGATCC